>Ga0307416_100000421_pt1 | contig 21577 bp, 15 predicted proteins | sample DK1Cmetagenome_2_FD_203821 | JGI IMG/M metagenome (GOLD analysis project Ga0307416, IMG submission 203821) | Maize rhizosphere microbial communities from greenhouse at UC Davis, California, United States - DK15-C-3 | ecosystem: Host-associated > Plants > Roots > Rhizosphere > Soil | place...
CGGCCCGGGGTCCGGCGACGCCTGGACGGAGGAGCGACGGGTGCGCTGCGACCGGAGCGACGAGGGAAGGCGACGCGGAAAGGGCGCCCGGGCCCGCGCGAGCGCAGCGAGCGCCAAGAAGCACGGCCCCCGGGCCCGCGCGAGCGGAGCGAGCGCCAAGAAGCACGGCCGCGCGAGCGCAGCGAGCGCCAACAAACACCATGCCACGGCAGTTGCCGGCGGCACCGCCGTCGTTCGTCGGGCGTGCCCGCGAGCTGGCCGCGCTGGACGCCGCGCTCGGCCCCGCGGACCGCCCGGCCGCGGCGGTGGTGGTCTTCGCCGTGTCCGGCCCGGCCGGTGTCGGCAAGACCGCGCTGGCGCTCCACTGGGGACACCGGACGGCCGACCGTTTCGAGGATGGCCAGCTCCACGTCAACCTGCGGGGGTTCGACCCCGGCGGCACCACGATGAGCGCGGCCGAGGCGCTGCGCGGATTCCTCGACGCGCTCGGCGTGCCGGCCCAGCGCATACCGCCCACATTGGAGGGACGGGCCGCGCTCTACCGGAGTGTGCTGGCCACCCGCCGGGTCCTGGTGGTGATCGACAACGCGCGCGACGCCGATCAGGTACGCCCGTTGCTGCCCGCCGCGCCGGGCTGCGCCGTGGTCGTTACGAGCCGCACGCACCTGGTCGGCCTCGTCGCCGGCGACGGCGCCCGGCCGATCCCGCTCGACGTGCTCGGCCCGGCCGACTCGCGCGACCTGCTGGACGGCCGGCTCGGGCCTGACCGCCTCGCGGCCGAGCCGGCGGCCGTGGACGACATCGTCGCCCGCTGCGCCGGGCTCCCGCTCGCGCTGGCCATCGTGGCCGCCCGGGCCGCTACGATGCTTTACCCGCCCCCCAGCCCTTCGGGCCCACCCCCCGTGCCGGCCCGGCCGTTGCGGGCGCTGGCCGACGACCTGGCCGAGACCCGGACGGCGCTGAACACCCTGGCCGGCCCGGACGAGGCCTCCAACCTGCGGACGGTCCTGTCCTGGTCGTACCGGGCGCTCTCGCCCGCCGCCGCGTCGATGTTCCGGCTGCTGGGGCTGCATCCCGGTCCGGACATCAACGCCGCCGCGGCGGCCAGCCTGGCCGGGATCGGCGTCGACGAGGCGCGATCACGCCTGGACGAGCTGACCCGGTGCCATCTGATCACCCAACCGGCGTACGGGCGGTACGGCTGTCACGACCTGCTCCGCGCCTACGCCGGCGAGCTGGCCCGCGACCTGGACGGGGCGGCGGACCGGCGGGCGGCGACCCGCCGGATGCTCGACCACTACCTCGGTACGGCGTTCGCGGCCGCGATGCTGATCGACCCGCACCGCGAGCCGCTGCGCCCGCTGCCGGCCCGGACCGACCCGCCGCCCGAGCGGCTTGACGACCACGCCGCGGCAATGGCGTGGTTCACGGGGGTTTGGCCGGTGTTGCTGGGGGCCATCGACGTGGCCGCCGCCACCGGACACGACGAGCGGGCGCTGATGCTGACCTGGTGCGTGGGCGACTTCCTCCAGCGGCGCGGGCACTGGCACGACTGGGAGTCGGCCCTGCTGACCGCGCTGGCCGCGGCCCGCCGCCTCGGCGACCGGCCCGGGCGGGCCTACGTCCACCGCATGCTCGCCCGGGCCCTGACGCCGCTGGGGCGTTTCGACGACGCCCACGACCACCTCCGGCGCGCGCTGGACATCTTCGGCGACCTGGGCGACCGGTCCGGCCAGGCGCGGACCCACCGCAACATCGCCCTGGTGCTCGAGCGGCAGGGACGCTACGAGTCGGCCCTCGCCCACGCCGAGCAGACCCTGCGCCTGCGCCGGGAGGACGGGTCGCCGGCCGCGCTGGCCAACGCGCTCAACAACGTCGGCTGGTACCACTCTCTGGTCGGCGACCACCGGCGGGCGCTGGACTTCTGCCGCGAGGCGCTCGAGATCAACGAGCGGATCGAGGACCGGTACGGCCAGGCCGCGGCATGGGACAGCATCGGGTACGCCCACCACCACCTGGGCGAATACGACCGGGCCGCCACCTGTCTCGGTACCGCCCTGCGGCTCATCCGGGAGGTGGGTGACCGGTACAGCGAGGCCACGGTGCTCACGCATCTCGGCGACACCGGCGACGCGGCGGGCCGGCCCGACGAGGCGCACGAGCTGTGGCGGGCGGCGCTGATGATCCTGGACGAACTCGGCCACCGTGACGCCGAGACCGTGCGGGCCAGGCTCTCCGATCGAGGCACGACGATGGCTTGACCAGCCTTAACTTACGCTTAAGCGGCGTGTTCGATGGTTGAGTACCAAGGTCGCGGCCGCTATGGTGCCGGCATGGCCGACCGCCCCCCGGCGCCACACCCTCGTCCTGCCGGCTCGCGGCCGCCCGCCGATCCCGCCATGATGGACCTGATCTTCCCGAACCGGGAACCCGATCCGGGTCGCGGGTTCGAGCCGTCGATCAGCCACGTCGAACGCATGCAGGGTTTCGGACCCCCGGAACGGGTCGCGTTCCGTCACCGCCGGGTCAGCCGGATCGGCCGGCTGCTGCGCCGCGACCGGACCCACGTGCGGACGATCACGCCGGGTGGCATCGACCGTCCGGTGCGCCGCCGGCGGGTGCTGCTCGGCCTCGGCACCGGCGTGGTCATGGCCGGGGGCGCGGGCGGGGCGGCGGCGCTGCTCACGGGCGCGCTCGGCGACAGTGAACCGGCGCGCCGCCGACCCAATACCGGTGTGGAGGGTCTCGGTGCCGAGGGGCTGGCCGACTCGCCGGACGCGGCCGCGAAGATCGCGGCGAGCGCCACGCCGAGCTGGCCCACTCCGCTGAACCGGGATCCCGCCCTGCATCTGCTGCGCCGGGCCACGTTCGGACCCACGCTGCTCGACGTCGTCGCGGTCCGGCAGATGGGCATCGACGCCTGGATCGAGCGCCAGCTCAACCCGGCGGCCATCGCCGACCCGGCGGCCGAGGCGATCCGCGCGCTGTACCCCACCATCGCCATGACCACCCCGCAGCTGCGCCAGCTCAAGGACGAGGACACCTACCGACCCATGTGGGAGCTGGGGCAGGCCACGCTGGCCCGCCAGATGTGGACCAGCCGGCAGTTGTTCGAGGTGATGGTGGACTTCTGGGCCAACCACCTCAACGTCACCAACCCGTTCGACGGCGGGCAGGACGTGCGTACCCCGTACGACAACGACGTGATCCGCAAGCACGCGCTGGGCCGCTACAGCGACATGCTCGCCGCCTCGGCGCGGCACCCGGCCATGCTGCGCTACCTGGACAACGCCAGCTCGGACCGCCGCGACGTCAACGAGAACTACGGCCGCGAACTGCTGGAGCTGCACACCGTGGGCCTGGGCGTGCGCTACTCCGAGAAGGACGTGCGCCACAGCGCGTACATCATGACCGGGCGCACGGTCAACGACGAGGGCGAGTACTACTACGACAAGTACCGCCACTGGACCGGCCGGGTGCGCGTGCTCGGTTTCACCCATGAGAACAAAAAGGCGTCGGAGGGCCTGGCCGTCGGCGAGAAGTACCTGACCTACCTGTCCACGCACCCGGCCACCGCGAACCGGATCGCGTTCAAGCTGGCCCGCCGGTTCGTCTGCGACGATCCGCCGAAGACGCTGGTGGAGCGCTTGGCCCAGTCATACCTGGACAACGGGACGGCGATCGTGCCGGTGCTGCGGACGCTGTTCAGCTCGGTCGAGTTCTGGATGTCGACCGGCCTGAAGACGCGGCGGCCGCTGGAGAACATCGTGGCCACGGCGCGCGTCGTCGGCGTCAAGCCGGGGGCCAAGACCAAGGAGGGCGTCGAGGGCCTGTACTGGATGGCCAACCAGCTCGGCCACGCCCCGCTGAACTGGGGCCCGCCCGACGGGTACCCCGACGTCGCCGACGCCTGGGGATCGGCCCACGCCACGCTGGGCGGCTGGAACGCGCACCGGGCGATGATCCAGGGCTGGCATCAGGGCCTGGACTACCCGAACGCGGAGTCGTTCGTCGGCCTCAAGCCGAAGAAGGTGGGCGAGTACCTCGACACGATCTCCCAACGGCTGGTCCACCAGAAGATGCAGTCCAGCCACCGCAAGGCCCTGCTCAAGTTCCTCGGTGCCAAGGACAGCACCAAGGTCCAGGGCGTCCGCCTCGGCGGGAAGATCGACCACCTGGTGCCGCTCGTGCTCGACTCCGTCTACCACGCGCTGCGGTGAGGACCCATGACTGACACCCCCACCCCCTCCTCGGCCGTCCACCGAGCGGCCGTGGCCCGCGCGGAGCTCGCCCGGCGGGGCCCGAACCTGGCCGAGGCGGCGCTACGGGTCGAGGCCGAGGAGGCGACGATCGCCCTGGCCCGCGAGCGCGACCGGTGGCGGCACGGGTTCACCCGCCGTCGGGTGATCGCCGGAGCCGGTGCCGTCGGGGTGGCCGCGCTGGGCACCCAGTTGCTGACCACGCGCTACGCGTTCGCCGACCCGGCGGCGGCCAGGCGCACGCTCGTCATGGTCTTCCTGCGCGGTGGCATGGACGGCCTGAGTGTCATTCAGCCGCTCGACGACCCGTACCTGCGCCAGGCCCGGCCCGGCCTGGTCATCCCGGCCGCCGCTCTGGTGCCGGCCGACTCCCGGTTCGGCCTCAACCCGGCCCTGGCGCCGTTGGAGCCGTTCTGGAAGGCCGGCACGATGGCCGCCGTGCACGCGGTCGCGTCGCCGGACGCGAGCCGCAGCCACTTCCAGGCTCAGGAATGCCTCGAGCGGGGCACCAAGACCACCGCCACCCACACCGGCTGGCTCGACCGGACGCTGACCGCCATGGGGCCCGGCACCACGTTCCGGGCCGTCGCCGAGGGCGAGTCGATGCCGCGGTCGCTGCTCGGCGTCGAGCCGAAGCTCGTGCTCAACGGCATCGAAGGGTTCTCGCTGGCCGGCTGGGACGGTGTCCGCGACAAGACCATGGCCGCGCTGGAGGCGCTCTACACCGGCTTCGACCACCCGGTCGCCGGCCACGCCATGACCACGGTCACCGCGCTGGCCAAGGCGCGGCGGCTGGCCGAGACGCCGTACCAGACGACGGCGCAGTACCCGGGCGGCGGCTTCGCCGACCGGCTGCGCGACGTCGCCCGCCTGATCAAGGCGAACGTGGGCCTGCGTGTCGTCACGATCGACGTCGGCGGATGGGACATGCACACCGGTCTCGGCAACGCCGACGGCGGCGAGATGCGCAACCAGCTCACCGATCTCGCCAACGCGATGGCCGCCTTCGCCACCGACCTCGGCCCGAAGCTCGAGGACGTCACCCTCGTGACCATGACCGAGTTCGGCCGGCGGATCGAGCAGAACGGCAACAACGGGACCGATCACGGCCACGGCACCATCATGATGCTGCTCGGCGGCGGGCTGGCCGGCGGCAAGGTCCACGGCAAGTGGCCGGGTCTGGCCCCGGCGGCGCGCGACAACGGCGACCTGGCCCAGGGCACCGACTACCGCGGCGTGATCGGCGATGTCCTGACCCGACGGTTCGGCATCGGCGACGTCAAGAAGATCTTCCCCGACTTCAAGCACACCCCGATCGGCGTCATGCGCTGACCGGGCCCGCACCCATACAGTGACGGGATGCTGACACTTCTCGCCGGCGACGCTCCACGCCCCTGGGACGATATCCCCTTCGTCGTGCTCACCGGTGTCGTCCTCGGTGTGGCGCTGCTGATCGCCGCCATCCGGGCCATGTTCGGCGGCAAGCGCAAGAAGTAGTCCACTACTCCTTTGTGGACGCCTTCGCCGAGGCATGGGTGGGATATGTATCTCTGTTCAGCATCTGACGCGCAAACGTATGCGGTCCCGGAGCGCAAGTGACCATGGCCCCGGAGCCGGCGCCGTCTGGACTGACGAGCGCAGCGAGCGAAGCGAGTGGAGTCGAGGAGGGAAGACGGCGCAGCAAGGGCTCCGGGGCCCGCGCGAGCGAAGCGAGCGCAGATATAGAGGCGAGGAGCCGGCGTCCACGGGGGAAGACGTCGGCTCCTGCGGACTCCAGCATAGCCGCAGTTGTGCGCCCCCGCTAGGCCCCGTTTCGGGCGTGTCCGTGTCGGTTGATCGACGCTTCGCAGTGGCCTTCCGGCTCGGGTCAGCGGCCGAGGGGGCCAGTGATGGGTCCGGTGCCCGAACGACCGTTGACGCGCCGCGGCAGGCCGAGCGGGTTGGCGTCGCGCAGCGCGGCCGGAAGAAGCGGGTCCGGCAGGCTCTGGTACGCCACCGGGCGCAGGAACCGCCGGACGGCGGTCGATCCGACCGAGGTGTGCAGCGGCGCGCTCGTGGCCGGCCAGGGCCCGCCGTGGTGCTGGGCCGCCGTCACCGCGACGCCGGTGGGCCAGCCGTTCCAGATCACCCGCCCGGCCCGGTCCTTGAAACGATTGATAAGGCTCCGGGCGAGGTCCGGCTCGCTGTCGACCTCGGCGTGCACGGTGGCCGTGAGAGCGCCTGGGAGCGTTTCCAGGGCGGCCTCGAGATCGGCCGTCGAGTCGTACTCCACGATGACCGCCGCCGGGCCGAAGCACTCCTCGATCAGGGGCCGCTCGGCGAAGCGGGCCGCCGCGACGGCGACCAGGACCGGCGACACACGGTAACCGGTTGTTTCCACTGTGGATTGCGGCGGCAGGAGCGTCCGTACGCCGTCGGTGGCGGCGAGTTCCGCCGAGCCTCGCCGGAAGGCCGACACGATCCGGTCGGCCAGCATCGGCGGTAGACCGGCCGAGGCCGACTCGACGGCCAGCACCTCGTCCAGGCCGTGTCCGGCCGGCAGGAACAGCAGGCCGGGCTTGGTGCAGAACTGGCCGGCGCCGAGCGTGTACGAGGCGACGAACCCCCGCGCCACCTCGGCGCCCCGCGCGGCCACGGCGGCCGGCGTGACCACGACCGGGTTCAGCGAACCCATCTCGGCGTAGAACGGGATCGGGTCGGGACGGGAGCACGCGAGATCGAACAGGGCCCGCCCGCCGGCCAGCGACCCGGTGAACCCGACCGCGGCGATGGCCGGATGGGTCACCAGGGCGCGGCCGGCGTCGAGGCCGTGCACGACCGCGAAGCCCCCGTCGGGGCCGCCCGCGCCGGCCAGGGCGGCGGCGACGATCTCGCCGGTCCGCGCCGACAGGCCGGGGTGACCGGGGTGGGCCTTCACGACCACCGGGCAGCCGGCGGCGATCGCGCTGGCCGTGTCGCCGCCGGCCACCGAGAAGGCGAACGGGAAGTTGCCGGCGGAGAACACCGCCACCGGGCCGATCGGGACGAGCATGCGACGCAGGTCGGGTCGCGGCGGGGGTACGGCTTCGGGGCGGCGCTGGTCGCCTCCGCCTCGCTCGTGCCTCGCTCGGTCGTCGGCTTCAGGATCGGGCAGATCGATGATGACGTCGAGGAAGGAGCCCTCCTCGACGAGGTCGGCGAACATCGCCAGTTGGACCGTGGTCCGGGTGAGCTCGCCGCCGAGGCGGACCTCGCCGAGACCGGTCTCCGCGTCGGCCAGCCCGACCAGCGCCTCCCGGTCGGCCTCGAGCGCGTCGGCGACGGCCCGCAGCAGGCCGGCCCGGCGCGGCAGCGGCAGCGCGGCGAGCGGTTCGGCCGCGCGCCCGGCCGCGGCGGCCCGGCGGTCCACCTCCTCGGGGGCGGTGTGCGCTATGGCGTCGCCGACCGGCTCGCCCGTGTACGGACTCGTCGGTTGGTCGACGATCGTCATGCCCGCTCCTCGTGCTGTGAATGCCGCGCCGGTATCCAGACCCGCATCGCCGTGGGTCCCCGGTTGGCCCGAAGGTGGTACGGGACCATCGGCACCGCCACCTCGGCGCCGCCCGCGGTGGGGCCGGGGCGGGACCGGTAGGGCCACGCGACGGCGTCCACCCTATTTTCCCCGCCCCCCAGCCCCTCGGGCCCACCCCCCATGGTCACCCGGGCGCGCACGGTCAGGCCAACCGTATCCGGTCCGAGCGTGGGGTCCGGGCCGCGGGTCGGCACGACGGCGGTGTCGACCGCGATCGCGTCCAGGGAGGCGCCCGGCGGCAGATCGACCGCCTCGGCGCAGTACACCAGCGGCCCGCGCTCCACGGCGACGCAGGCCCGCACGGCGTCGACCCGCGGATCCGGGTACGTGAAACGCGGCCGCGACGCGGGCAGCTCGAGCCGTATCTCGTCGCCGGCCCGCCAGTCACCCTCCACGGTGGTGTATGCGGCCGGCGGCACGGCAACGCCGTCGAGGACGGCACCCGACGCCCACGACGGCACGCGCAGCCGCAGCCGGACCGGTCCGGTGTCGTGCTCGGCCGTGATCCGGACCGTCCCGTCCCACGGGTAGCCGGTCTCGACCCGCAGCGCGACGGGTCGCCCGCCGACCTCGGCGGCGACGGTCCCGGTCGCGTACTGGTGCAGCTGCAGGCCGCCGTCGTCGACGGTGGCGACGATGCCCCCGAGCGTGGCCACCGTGCGGGCGACGTTGGTGGGGCAGCAGGACACGTCAAACCACGGCGCGCGCAGGCTCGACACCGCGCGCGGGCTGGGCCGGTGGGGGTCGGGTGGCTGGCCGGGCACGCGCTGCTGCAGCGCGTTGGCGTAGAAGAACGCCCGCCCGTCCAGCGCCGGCGAGGCGGCCACCACGTTGAACAGCGTGCGCTCGGCCAGGTCGGCGAAGCGGGCCTCGCCGGTGGCCAGCAGCAGCCGCCAGCTCAGCATCGTCGAGGCGACCCCGGCGCACGTCTCGGCGTAGGCGCCGTCCGGCGGCAGCTCGTGGTCCTCCCCGAACGCCTCGCCCTCGCCCCGCGCCCCCATGCCGCCGGTGAGGTACGTGCGGGCGGCGACGGTGCGCTCCCACTGCCGGGTCACCGCGTCGAGCAGCTTGTCGTCGCCGGTCTCGACGGCCACGTCGACCGCCCCGCAGGCCAGGTAGAGCGCGCGCACGGCGTGGCCGGCGAACGCGTCGCGGGTCCGCACCGGCACGTCGTCCTGGTAGTAGGAGCGTCCAAAGGGGATGTCGGCCAGCGTGCCCTGCCCGCGCCGGTCCACGAAGAGCCGGGCCTGATCGAGGTAGCGTCGCTCGCCGGTGGCCCGGTACAGCTCGACCAGCGCCATCTCGATCTCCGGGTGCCCGCACACGGCCACCCGCCCGGACGGCCCGAACTCGCGGCACACGTGGTCGGCCGCCCGGATCGCCACCTCGGTCAGGGTCTGCTCGCCGTGCGCGCGTAGGCGGGCCACCGCGGCCTGGATGAGGTGCCCGTAGCAGTACAGCTCGTGCCCCCACTCGAGGTCGCTGTAGCGGGGCGCCTGGCCCGCCCGGCCGAAGCCGGTGTGCAGGTATCCGTCCGGCTCCTGGGCGGCGGCGATGACGGTGGCCAGGTCGTCCACGGTGGAGTCAAGCGCGCCGTCCCCGGTGCGGGCCGCCTCCCAGGCCATGGCCTCGACGAGTTTGTACACATCGGAGTCGGCGAACACCGGACCCCGCCGCCCGTCGGGCAGCCTGCCGGCCGCGGCCCGGCGCAGGTTGTCCACCCAGCCGACCCGCTCGACCCACTCATGGCCGTGCGGGATCATCGCCTCCGCGTTGCGGGCCTGAAGTTCGGCCCAGAAGCCTCCGGTGACCCGGACCCGGTCCAGACCCAACGGCCGCAACGTCCCGCTCGACGGCACCACCGGTGCGATCATCGTGCTCACCGCCCCACCTCAACGAGCTTGCGAGTTGAACAAACGTGGCCCGTCATCCGCGCAGCGCGCCCGACATGAACCCGCGCACATAGCTGCGCTGGAGGAACAGGAACAGGATCAAACACGGTACGGCCATGAACGTCACGCCGGCCTCCAGCGCCGAATAGTCGATGGCGCCGTAGCTGGCGATGCGCAGCTTCACCACCGCGAGCGGGAGCGTGAGGTTGTCGGTCGAGCTGATCAGGATCAGCGGCGCGAAGTACTCGTTCCACGAGGTGAGGAACGCGAACAGGCCGACGGTGACCAGCCCCGGCCGGACGGCCGGCAGCATGATGCGGACCAGCGCGGTGAGGCTGTTGCAGCCATCGACGAGTGCCGACTCCTCGATCTCGTGCGGTATGGCCTCGAACGAGTTGCGCATCATGAAGATGGAGAACGGCAGCTGGAACATGATGAGGACCAGGCTCAGCCCGACCAGCGTGTCCTCCAGCCCGATCCAGGCCAGCAGCACGTAGAGCGCGATGAGGATGGTCGCGTACGGCACCATGAGAATGGCCAGCGTGATCAGGAACAGGACGTCCCGGCCCGGGAAGCGGAAGCGCCCGAACGCGTAGCCGCCGAGGGTGGCGACCAGCAGCGTGCCGCCGACGGTCAGCGCGGTGACGACCACCGTGTTGATCACGTGCCGGGGCCGGATCCCCGTCTCGTCGTTGAACAGCCGGCCGTAGTTCTCCAGGCCGAAGCCGCCGGGACCGCGCACGGACGCGAAGGTGCTCCACACCAACGGAAAGAGGAACAGGATGGCCAGGGCGATGGCGGTGACCATGTATGTGGTCGCTCCCGCGCTCGGCGATCGTCCACCGTCGTGGCTCGGGCCCGTAGCCTCGCGCATTCGCTCGATATATCCCGTACGGCGCATCGCGGCTCCTAACGCCACCGGCGCCGCAGGACGCCGAGCTGGACGACGTTGAACACCACGAGCACGGCGAGCAGGGCCACCGAGATGGCCGCCCCCGACCCCAGGTTCAGCCGGATGAACGCCTCGCGGTAGATCACCATGACCAGCGAGGTGGTCCCGTTGTCCGGCCCGCCGCGGGTGAGGATCCAGAACTGGTCGAACGCCAGCAGGGATCCTGTGATCATCAACGTGAGCACGAGCGCGATGGTCGGGCGCATCAGCGGGATCGTGATGCGGCGGAAGATGTGCCAGCGCGACGCTCCGTCGACCCGGGCCGCCTCGTACAGGTCGGTCGGGATCGCCTGCAGCCCGGTTAGCAGGATCAGCATGTTGAAGCCGGCGAAGCGCCACAGCACCAGCGTCGCCGCGCTGCCCAGCGCCAGGTTCGGGCTGCCGGACAGCCACGACACCGGCCCGTCGATGATGCCGAGCGCGCCCAGGATGTCGTTGACCGGGCCGATCTCGTCGCTGAGCAGACCGGCGAACAGGATCGACGCGCTGGCGAAGCCGACGGCCGCCGGCAGGAAGTACGCGGTGCGGAACAGGCCCACGCCGGGGCGCCGGTGCTGCACCATCAGGGCCAGACCGAAGGCCAGGGCGAAGAGCAGCACCGTGATCACGACGGTGTACTTCAGGGTGAACCACAGGGCCGTCCGCAACAGCTCGTTGTCGGCCATGGCCGTGTAGTTCCTGCCCTGGTTGAGCTCCGGTGGGCCCAGCAGCGGCCACCGGTTGAGCGACATCCAGATCACGAGGACCAGGGGTGTGAGGAAGAACAGCCCCACCATGACGGCCGTCGGCATGGCGTAGAGCGCGCCGACCAACGCCCGCCGGCGCTGGAAGCTCGGGTGACGGGCGCCGGACCGGGCGTGCGCGTCCCGGTCCGGCACCGTCATCGTGGACGTCACGTTGATCTTCCCGCCCCCCAGCCCTTCGGGCCCACCCCCCGTGCCGGCCTCGAGGTCAACTCTCTTGGAGCGATCTCGTCAACGCGGCCGCGCCATCATCGAGCGCCTTCTGGGCGTCGCCGAACAGAGCCCCGCGGAACGTCGCGATCCACGGACTCTGGGGGTCGTTGTAGGTGGCGTTGAAGTTCTTCGCGTACGGCGTCTTGCCCTTCGCCACCAGGCTGTTGATGGTGACGATGCGCGGGTCGGCCGATGAATACTTGTTGGACGCCAGGTCGGTGCGCGTCGGCACGCCCTTGGCCTTGGCCACGACCTCGACCTGGGCGGCGTCGGACATGGTCCACTCCAGGAAGTTCCAGGCCTGGGACGCCTTGGACGTGGTGGCGCTGATGCCGGCCGTGTCGCCGCCGATGAAGGTGGACTCGCCGCCGGTCAGGCCGGTGATCGCGCCCACGCCCATCTTGATGCCCTTCTCCTCGATCAGGCCGAGCCAGACCGACGGCCCGGGGGCGATGCCGATCTTGCCGCTCTGCAGCGCGCCCAACCAGGTCGGGCCGGCCTCGTCCTTGGACGCCGGTGCGGCCACGCCATCCTGGTAGAGCTTGCGGTACAGGGCGAAGACGTCGGCCATCTCCTTGGAGTTGATGGTGCTCGTGGTGCCGTCGGCGCTCATCACGTCCCCGCCGCCGGCCCAGACCGAGGGCCACATCGTGAAGACGTTGCAGCCGCCGCAGTTGCCGCCGAAGTACGTGCCGTTGACGTCGCCACCGAGCGCGTCGATCTTCCGGGCGTGCTCGGCGAACTCGTTCAGGCTCGTCGGCGGCTTCTCCGGGTCCAGCTTCGCCCGGCCGTAGAGGTCCTTGTTGTACAGCATCACGGACATGTCGATCGTGTGCGGCACGGCGTAGACCTTGTCGTCCCACGTCGCGTTGCGGACGTGGGCCGGCGACACATCGTCCTTGTGGTCGAACGCGTTGAACCGGCCGGTGATGTCGAACCAGAGGCCCTGCGACGCGTACTGTGGCGCGAACACGACGTCGGCGGCGAAGATGTCCGGCAACGAACGCGCGCCGGCCGCCGAGGCGAGCTTCGCCGGGTACTCCTCGTTGGGGTACGCGGTCACCTCGACCTTGTTCCGATGGGTGGCGTTGTAGGCGTCGGCGTAGGCCTTGCTGACCGCCTCGGTGGCCGCGCGGGTCCACATGGTCAGCCTGCTGCCGTCGTCGACGCTCTGGGACTGCGTGGGCGTCGACGGCTGGTTGTCATCTCCACAGGCGACCGCACCGAGACCGAGCAGGATGGCGGCCGCCACCGCGACGGCCGCCCGAGTATTTGCAGTCACTGGGTTCTCCTCCCAGAGGCGGACCACCGGCCACCACACCGACGGCCCGGCGTGGCCGGCGGTCCGAAGGTAGTTGCCGGGCAGCGTCCCACCGATGAGATATCGATGGCAAGACCTGTGTCGATGTCAATCTCCGAAACGCTTTTCCTTAACTTTTTCGACCCATTCCTTGATCGGGAATGTTCGACGAAGTGCGCATTGATGGTCCGGCAATCAGATAGGCTGGTCGACGACGCGCCGAGCCCGCCCGCGACCCGCGGGCGGCGTTCGCATTGGCCGACACATTGGACTCGGACACGTGAAGATCGTCGACATCACCACGGTCGTCGTGGGTACGCCGTGGCGGGAACTGACCTTTGTGGAGCTGACCACCGACGACGGCCTGACCGGTGTGGGTGAGGCCCGCATCGTCAACAAGACCGACACGCTGGTGGCCTGCATCGACGAGCTCGGCGCCCGCTATGTCATCGGCAGCGACCCGTTCGACACCGAACGGTTGGCCTGGCGGGCGCAGTGGGAGGAGTACGGGCGTCCGGGCGAGATCACCCAGACCGCGCTGGCCTGCCTGGACCAGGCGTGCTACGACATCATGGGCCAGGCCCTCGGCGTGCCGGTGTGGCGGCTGCTCGGCGGCGCGTTCCGCGACCGGGTACCCGCCTACGCCAACGGGTGGTATCAGGGCGACCGGAACCCGGACACGTACGGCCAGCTCGCCCGCCGGGTGGTCGAGCGGGGCTACCGCGGGCTGAAGGTGGACCCGTTCGGCGCGGCCACCGCCGAGCTGGACCATCGCCAGCTCGGGCAGGCCGTGGACATCGTGGCCGCCATCCGCGACGCCGTCGGGCCCGACGTCGCGCTCATGGTGGAGATGCACGGGCGCTTCACCGCCTCGACGGCGGTGCGGGCGGCCCGCGCGCTGGAGCCCTACCGTCCGGAGTGGATCGAAGAGCCGGTGCCGCCCGAGCAGGCGTCGGCGTTCCGGCAGGTGCGGGCGGGCACCACGCTGCCGATCGCGACCGGCGAGCGGCTGCACCAGATCGCCGAGTTCCGCGACCTGTTCGAACAGCGCACGGTCGACGTGGTGCAGGCCGACCTCTGCCATCTGGGCGGGATCACCGCCCTGCGCAAGCTGGCCGGCTGGGCCGAGGCGTACGGGCTGCTGATGGCCCCGCACAACGTCAGCGGCCCGGTGGGCACCGCGGCCAACCTGCACGTGGCGATCGCCTGCGGCAACTACAAGGTGCTGGAGCATTTCAACGACTTCGCCGACCCGTGGGTCGCCGACGTGGTCAGCGGGGCTCCCCAGGTCGACGCCGCCGACGGCTGCTTCCCGCTGCCGACGGAGCCCGGCTTCGGGGTACGGCTCGATCACGAGGCCGCCGCGCGCCACCCCCGCACGCGCGCCCACTTCAACCTCGTCGCCGACGGCTGGGAACGCCGCAACAGCTAACCCCTTCTTCGCCGATCATGGACCTGAGTCCATGATCGGCGCTGTTTTCGGTCCCTAACTCCATGATCGCGGGGCTCTGGGTGAGGGTGCCGGGCCGGGGTGACCGGCTGGTGGCGGCTGCGAGCCGGGCACGTGTCGGCCGCCACCAGCCGGAGACCGTGGGCTACTGACCCGTACTGAAAAGGTTGGCCACCTCGGTGGCGGTCAGGGCCCGGCTGTACACTCGGAACGAGTCGACGGCACCGTCGAGGTACCCGTCGCCCGAGTACTGCGAGCGACCGATCCAGTTCTGCGTCGTGCTGCCCATGCTGGACGGACGGACCGTCAGCGCCGTGTTGCGCGCCACCTCGGCCCCGTTGATGTAGAGGATCCCGGTGTTGCCGACCTGGGTGACGGCCACGTGGGTCCAGGCCCCGGTCGGCAGGGCCGACGGTGCGTTGATGCGCTGCTCGCCGCCGGCGCCGCTGGTCGTGATGGCGAACCGGGCCGTACCGCTGGAGGTGCGCGGCGTGAAGAACATGTTCGTCGTCGTACCGCTGCCGAAGTCGAACAGCCGCACCCAGTTCGCGATCGTGTCCAGCCGCACCCAGGTGGCGATGCTGAAGGCGGTCGCACCGGCCAGGATCCCGGCCGGCACCGCGACGTACTGACCGCTGCCGGACAGGTTGACCGCCCCGCCGGCCCGGCCGGTGGTCCAGCCCGCCCCGCCGGCCAGCGTGGCCGTGCGGCCGTTGCCGGTGGCGTCGGAGGCGCTGGTCCCGGACGTCTCGTTGAACAGGTAGTGGGCCACGAACGGCGGCAGCGTCGTCGCGTTCACCACCCAGTAGACCGTGTAGCGCTGCCCGTGCATCTTGTAGAACGGGATCAGCCGGACCGCACCGGTGCTGGCCGTCGCCGTGTACTCCAGCGGAGTGGTCGTGGCCTGCAGCGTCGCCGGGTCGAGGGTCGGCATCGACGACAGGTTGTTCGTGCCGTACGCGCCGGCGAGCACGATCGGGCCGTGCTTGACGCCCTGGACCGACGCGTTGTCCGGTGTGGACTCGCGGGTCAGCGTCATGGGCAGGCTCACGTCCACCACGTCGCCCGAGGCCCACGTCCGGTTGATGGCGGCGTACGTGCCCGGGGTCGTCGCGACGGACTGGAGCGTGCCGTTGACCCGGATCTGCGGTCCGGATGTCCACGATGGAATCCGGATCCGCAGGTCGATGACACCGGACCCGGTGATGGTCAGCCGGGTCGTGGACGCCTCCGGGTACGTCGTCTCCTGCCGGACCGTGATGCCCCGGCCCGGCCAGGTCAGCACCGAGGGGATGAACAGGTTGACGTACAGCGTGTTGGCGTTGTTGTGGAAATAGATGCTGTCCACGTACTTGGTGTTGCTCTCCATGCCGGTGCCGTGGCAGCAGGTCCAGTTGTTGTAGTCGTTGCTGTAGGTCTTGATGCCGCCCGGGCGCAACGGAATGTAGTAGCAGTGGAACCCGTGCGAGGACGACGGGTTCTGCGCGCCCAGGATGTGGTTGTAGAGCGCCTTTTCGTAGTAGTCCATGTACGCGGCGCGGGCCGGGTTGGTGAAGAACAGCTGCCGCGTGAGCTTGAGCATGTTGTAGCTGTTGCACGACTCGGTCGTGGAGTCGGACAGCTCGCTGGCGATCGCGAACGGCGGTTGGAAGTACTCGCCGTTCGAATTGCCCCCGGTCACGTACGAATGGCGCGTGGTCACGATGTCCCAGAAGTTGACGGCGATGTCGCGGTAGCGCGTCGTGCCGGTGGCGTGGTACTCCCGGATGGCGCCGGTAATCTTCGGGATCTGCGTGTTCGCATGGTAGTTGTTCAGATTGTCGGTGTTATTGGCCAGCGGGTCGAATATCTCGGCGTGGTCGAAGTACTGCGCGGTGGTGAGGTGGGCCGCGTTGTTCGTGAGCTGGTAGAGGTTGGCCAGCACCTCGTTCATGCCACCGAACTCGGTGTCGAGCATGTTCTGCCGCTGGGTCAGCGTCAGCCGGTCGTTGCGGAACTTCACCCAGGCCGCCATGTTGGTCAGCACCGTCAGCGCCTGGGCGTTGCCGGCCAGCCGGTGCATGTCCAGCAGACCGGCCATGATCTTGTGCAGGGTGTAGTACGGCGCCCACACCGTCTGGCGGGCCTCGACCCGGTCGATGAAGCTCTCCGGGTACGCCGAGAGGTATCCGGTGTTGTAGCCGGCGGTGCTGGCGCGGTTCTGGCAGATGGCGAGTTGGCCGACGAGGTAGTCGCCCTTCGTCTTCAGGGAGGCCATGCCCGTGATCGCGTACGCCTGGGCCAGTGCCGACAGCACGTGACCGGTGGAGTGACCGCGCAGTTCCGTGGTCGGCGTTTCCCAGCCGCCCATCGCCTGCGCCGAGGAGGACAGGCCGACGTTGAGCCGGAACGTGTGCAGCAGCCGCTCGGGGTCGAGGAATTCCAGGTACGCCATCGTCCGGTTCATGTTCGACAGGAACGGTCCGGGCAGCAGGTCGACCGCGGTCAGCGGGAACGGGAACACCGACACCCCGATGTCGGGGGCGGCCGAGGCGGGCGTGGATCCGGTTGCGCCGAGGATCACGGCACCGGCGGTGGCGGCGGTCGCGGCCGCACCCGCGCGCAGCACGGTCCGGCGGGAGACGGGGAGTTCGGTCATGGCCTCTCAACCTCCGGGGAGGACGGGTCACGTGAGGCGAGCAGTTCGAGATTACGAACACTGTTCGTGGTGCTGTCGGTACACCATAGGCACATAGAAGTACATCGTCAATTGACGCCCGCGGCGCCGGCCCGGCCGACACAGACGCCCGACCCACCCGCGATCATGAGGTTAGGGACGCCGAAACGCGCCGATCATGGACCTATGTCCATGATCGGCGATGAGGGCTGAGTGGAGTCAGTGGGCCGGGATCGAGACGCGGGCGTCGGATCCGCTGCGGGCCAACAGGTCCAGGGCCAGCCGGGCCCGGCGGACCCGCTCCTTGGACAGGGCCACCGCGACGTCCTCGAGGTGGCTGCCGGCCGGGTAGATGTCGGGGGCGTTGCGCAGGCCGAACTTCGCGTACACCGGGGCGGCCACGCTCACGATCCTCGGCAGCTCGTAATGGCGGACGAAACCACCGAGGTTGTCCGGCGACTCGATGTAGAAGTCGAGCGGGATGGTCACGGCGGCGCGGATGGCGGCGATCTGCGGCACGGTCAGGTCGGTCGGCAGGTTGATGGTGCCGGCGCCCATCTCGGCCAGCGCCCGGGCGGAGGCCGGGTTCGCCGCGGGCAGCATGACCGAAACCTTGGCGCTCATGCCGGCCGGCAGGGCACCGCCCTCGCGCAGCCGCGCGAACACGGCCAGCACGCCGACGTCGGCGATGAGCACGCTGCGCACCCCGAGGTCGGCCGCCCGGCGGATCTCGTCGATCACCGCGACGAGCTGGTCCTGGCCCCGGGCGCTGCTGGCGACGACCGCACCGCTGGACGAGCGCGCCATGGCCGAGGTGTCCCAGGCGGCGCACGGCCGGGCGAAAAGGCTCAGCTCCACGCCCGCCTCGGCCGCGAGGTCGACCATGTCCTTGAGCTCGGAGTCGGTGAGCAGGCCGATGCCGGTGCCCTGCGACACCCGGGCCACCGGCACGTCGAGCCGCGCGGCCTCGCGCAGGACCGCCTCCAGGCACCGCGGGCCCTCGACGCTGGGGATCTCCACGCGGTAGTGCGCCCCGTCCGGGAACCGTAACGGCGACGCGGTCAGGGCATAATCATCGCCGGGCGGAAGGCCGAGCTGGGTTAGCAGCTCGGCTGTGCTCAGGTCGGGCGTCAGCGCGCTCATGTCCCGTCCTTTGCGTCTGGCGTGCATGAAGAAGGGTCCGGTATAACGAATGGAGTTCGAGACTTCGGCCACGGTCAACGTAGCCTCTATGATACGCACCGTCAACGCACAGGAGCTGGCATGGGTCGCGCCGTCCCCGCGGTGAGCCGCGCCCTCGACATCCTTGAACTGTTCCTCGATCGGCCGGCGCTGTCCGCGCCGCAGATCACCGAACGCCTCAAGCTCCCGCGGACCACGGTGCACGAACTGCTGACCACACTCGTCGACCGCGGCTACCTCGAGACGATCGCGGGCGCCCCGACCCGGTACCGCCTGGGGATGCGCCTGTTCCAGCTCGGCAGCCAGTTCGCCAACCGCCTCGACCTGGTCCGCGAGGCCCAGGAGGCGGCCAGCGACGTCGCGGCGGAGTGCGACGAGACCGTCCATGTGGCGGTGCTCGACGTCACCTCCGTGGTGTATGTAGCCAAAGTGGACAGCACCCATCCGGTACGCATGGTCTCCGCCGTCGGGCGACGGTTGCCGGCCCACTGCACGGCGGTGGGCAAGATGCTGCTCTCGTCGTTGTCGGAGGAGGCGCTGGACGCGCACTACCCACGGGGTACTCCGCTGGCCGGCATGACCCCGAACAGCATCGTGTCCCCCACGAAGCTGCGGTCCCATCTCCAGGAGGTACGGGAGGCCGGTGTGGCCTGGGATGACTGCGAGTCGAACGAGGCCGTACGCTGCGTCTCCGCCGGCGTGCGGGATCACACCGGCCGGATGGTGGCCGCGATGAGCGTGTCCGTCCCCACGATCCGGTGGACGGACGAGCGCAGTGCCGAGTGGGCCGACCTGATCCGCAAGGGCGCCGACCGGCTCTCCCAACGCCTCGGCCACCAACCCGTCCCCGTCCCCTGACCCGTCCCCAAGATCGCGCCGATCATGGACCTCGGTCCATGATCGGCGCTAGTTGATGTCCCCAGCTCCATGATCGCGGACAGAACGGGGGCCGATCCGCCGTACCGGTCAGCCGGCGTCAGCCGGCGAAGCGGTCGACCGGCAGGCCGACGACATCGCCCGGCTCGTAGGCGTAGGTCAGCCCGGCGTTGGGGTCGCGGGCCCGGCCCTGCGCGGCTGTGGTCACGACCAGCGTGCGGTACCCGTCGCCGGCGAAAGCGCACGAGGTCACCCGGCCGGTGGGGATCCGCACGACCCGGTCCAGCGTCCCGTCCGTGTCGTAGCGGCGCACCGCCCCACCCTCCCAGAGGGCCACCCAGACGCCGCCGTCGGCGTCCACGCACAGGCCGTCCGGATAGCCCTCGTCCACCTCGGCGAAGAGCCGCCGCTCGCCGAGATCGCCGGTCGCCTCGTCGTACTCGATCCGGTCGATGCGCTTGGTGGGCGTATCGATGTAGTACATCGTGGACCGGTCGGGCGACCATCCCAGGCCGTTGCTGACGGTCACCCCGCCGAGCATCCGCTTCGGCGTGGTCTCGTCGGGGTCGAGGCGGTACAGGGCCCCGGCCTCCGGCGTCCCGTCGTAGGCCATCGTGCCGAGCCACAGGCGGCCCGCCGGGTCGGCCTTGGCGTCGTTGGCCCGCAGGTTCGGGCCGCCGGCCGGGGCCGGGACGCCCGCGGTCCGGTCGGCCGAGGCGAAGCTGCCCAGCGGCAGCCACGGTTCGGCGGAGTCCAGGGCCTGCACCAGCACCGGACCCTCGGGCAGGCAGATGACGAGCCCGCCGTCCCGGCGCGGCACGGCCGCACCGACGTGGGCGCCGACCCGCATCTCCCCGGCGTCCTGACCGCGGCGCCACAACACGCGCCGGCCCAGGATGTCGACCCACACGACCCGGTCGGCCACGTCGTCGTAGAACGGGCCCTCCCCGAGCTCACACACGCGACCATCGAACACGGTGACGTCGGCCATGCGACTCCTCTCCCGGCTGAGCACCCGCCGGCGAGGATACCGATCCGGAGCGGGTCATACTGAGCCCATGCCGGATGATCTCGCCGCGACCCGCCGGAGCTGGCACGCGGCGGCGGAACTCGTGCTGGCCGGCCCGCAGCACCGGCGCAGCGGCACGATCCGCCTGCGGGTGACACCGGGCGGCTTCGCCACGACGAAGCCGCCGGAGCTGGCCGTCGACGGCGGCGACCTGGTCGCCGGGGACAACCGGGTCGCCATCGACGGTCGTACCTGTGCGCAGCTCGCAGCGGCCCTCGGCGTGGATGTGGGCCCCCCGGCCGACCTCTACCACGACGGGCCGGGCGTGGACCCGGACGAACCGCTGCGGTACGGCGACAAGGCCGGCGCCATGCTGGCGGCCGCGTTCGAGCTCGGCGACGCGGCGCTGCGGCGGTTCGCCCCGGGGCAGACGCCGGTGCTGTGGCCCGAGCACTTCGACCTGGGCGTCTCGGTCGGCGAGGTGAACTACGGCGTGTCGCCGGGCGACGGGTACCTCGACGAGCCGTACGCGTATGTCGGCCCGTGGACGCCGCGCGAGGGACCTTTCTGGACGGCCCCGTTCGGCGCCGCCCGCCCGCTGAGTCAGCTGGACGATGTCGACGCCCTCGTGGCGTTCTTCACCGAGGGCCGGGCGTCGGTGTAGGGCCCGAGTCGTCGGCGCCGGCGGCCAGGTCGGCCAGGCGCACCGGGGCGGCGAACGGGCGGGCCGCGAACGCGAGCAGGTCGGCGTCGGCCACGGGCCGTCCGCAGGCCCGGGCGGTCAGCGCCGCCGTGGCGTACCCGCACACCCTCCCCTGGCACCAGCCCATGCCGGGCCGGGCGAGCGACCTCACGGTACGGGCGTCGATGCCGCCCAGACCGACCGCCCGCGCCACGGTGCCGTGGGAGACCTCCTCGCACCGGCACACCAGCGTGTCCTCGGCCAGCCAGGCCGGCCACCCCGCCGGCGGTGCGTGCGCGGCGTGCATGGCCTCGGCGAACGCGCGCAGCCGCTCCTGCCGGCGCCGCAGGGAGGCCAGGTCGCGACCGGACAGCTGGTCGGCCCCCGCGGTGGCCGCCGCCGCCGACCCGGCCAGCTGCCCCTCCACGACGGCCAGCGCCGCGCCGCCGACGCCGGTGACCTCGCCGGCGGCGAACACCCCCGGCACCGACGTGCGCCCGTCCTCGCCCACGCCGACCGCGAGGCCACCGTCGGCGGCCCGGACCGTTCGGCAGCCCAGCGCGAGCGCCAGCTCCAGGTTGGCCGTGAAGCCGTACCCGACCGCGACCGCGTCGCAGGCCACGGTCTCGACCGACCCCGGCCGTAGGTGACCGGACCGGTCGAGCCGACCTATGTCCACTTCGGACACTCGGTCGTCGCCCCGGGCCGCCACGACCGCCCGGCGCGCCCGGTAGGGCACCCGGCGACGGGCCAGCGCGGCCGCGTACGCGGCCGCCTCCCCCACCTTGCTCAGCGCCGCCGGCAGCGCGCCCG
>Ga0307416_100000425_pt1 | contig 21529 bp, 22 predicted proteins | sample DK1Cmetagenome_2_FD_203821 | JGI IMG/M metagenome (GOLD analysis project Ga0307416, IMG submission 203821) | Maize rhizosphere microbial communities from greenhouse at UC Davis, California, United States - DK15-C-3 | ecosystem: Host-associated > Plants > Roots > Rhizosphere > Soil | place...
CCGGGGGGGGAGCGAGCACCCCCCACATGGATCGGGGCCAGCGTTGGGAGGCCACCAGCTTGCCGAGCCGGCCACCCCCAGCTAGTCGAACAGCTCGTCGAAGAAGCTCTTCTTGCGGCGCTTCTGCTGTCCCTCGCCGGAGCGGCGGGCGTCGTCGTAGCGGGGGTCGTACCGCTGGTGCTCGGGCTCGCGCTCGCGCGACGGCGCCGGGTGGCTGCGCTGCCACCCCTGCTCGGCGTCGACCAGGCGCTCGAGCTCGCCCCGGTCCAGGAAGATGCCGCGGCAGTCGGCGCACTGGTCGACGGTGACCCCGCTGCGCTCGTAGGTGCGCATGAGCCCTTGGCACTTGGGGCAGATGAGCTCGGTTGCCATCGCGGATCTCCTCCTCGCGTCGGAGGAACGAGTCTAGGGTCGGCCGCCGAGAACCGCGAACTTCGGCGTGACCCCGAGCAGGCGCGCGCTCGCCGGCAGCTGGAGCAGCTGGGCCCACTCGACGTCGCCGAGCCGCTCCAGCCGGACCGGGCCCCACCCGGCCCCCTCGACCAGCTCGACCAGCCGGTCGGGGTGCGCCCCGCGGGCCAGGGGCAGCTCGGCCACGGTCTCCTGGTCGTAGCTGCCGTGGTGGTGGTCGGGCTCCCCGCGCAGCCGGCGCAGCCCCTCCCGGGCCTGTCCGCGCAGGGCCTCGACCGGGTCGGACTCGCCCCACAGCCCCTCGAGCAGCACCAGCCGGCCCTCGGGGGCCGCCGCCCGCCAGGCGGCCAGCGCGGCCCCGGGGTCGGGCAGGGTCCACATCAGGTGGCGCTCGATGACGGCGTCGAACGGGCCGGGCGGCGGGTCCTCGGCGCCGCCATGGACGACCTCGACCTCGAGGCCCTCCCGGTCGGCACGCTCGCGGAGCCGGGCCAGCATCCCCTCGGACAGGTCGAGGGCGGTGACCCGGTGCCCGAGCCGGGCCGCGGCCAGGGACAGGAACCCGGTGCCGGCGCCCACGTCCAGCACCCTGGAGCCCGGGCCCGGGAGGAACCGGTGCAGGGCGGCGTTCCAGGCCGCCTGCTGCGCCGGCGACCCGGGGCCGTGGTCCGAGGAGTGGTCATAGGTGGCGGCGTCAGCGTCCCACCAGGCCCGGACCCTGCCGGCCAGGTCCTCTCGCCCGCTCACGGCAGCGGGGGGCGGCCGACGGGACCGGTGGGCTGCCCGGCGGCGCGGGCGCGGGCCTGGCGGCGGTCCTCGCGGACGGCCACCACCTTCTCCTCGTAGCTGGCCCAGGAGATCAGCACGCCCAGGACGGCGCCGATGGTGATCAGGTCGCCGGCGCCCCACAGGATGGCCCCGCCGGTCTGCTGGTCGGCCAGGGGGGTCGGGCCCCAGGTTCGCTGGAAGCTCTCCAGGGTCGGGGCCAGGACCCGCCCGCTGTTCATGATCGCCACCCCGAGGAAGGCGTGGAAGGGCACCATCAGGAACACGAACCCCAGCCGGGCGATGTGGGGCAGGCGCCAGCGCGAGGGGTCGAGGCCGACCACCGGCCACCAGAACAGCAGCCCGGCGGCCAGGAAGTGCAGGTGGATCAGGTCGTGGACGAACGGCTGGCGCAGGCTCAGGTCGAACAGGGGCGAGAAGTAGAGGGCGTACAGCGACATGGTGAACAGCACCCAGGCGACCAGGGGGTGGCCGATCACCCGCATGGGCGGGCTGTGCAGCAGCCGGGTCAGGCGGCGGCGGGTCCGGCCCCTGGACACCCGCAGGGCGAGGGTGACCGGGGCGCCGAGGGCCAGCAGCGGGGCCGCCACCATGGTCAGCAGCATGTGCTGGGCCACGTGGACCGAGAACAGGGCGGTGTCGTAGGCCTCGACGGGCGACAGCAGGGCCAGGGCGATGGCGGCGATCCCGGACAGGAAGTAGGCGGTCCGGCGGGCCAACCAGGTGATCCCGTCGGCGGCCAGGCGCCGCCGGCCCTGGAGGTAGGCGATCACCGCGGCCAGCAGCCCGACCGTGACCAGCGGGTTGAACGACCAGGAGAGCAGCAGCCGGGACAGGGTCGGGGGCGGCACCTGGGCTCCGGGGGCGGGGCCGGCCAGGGCGGGACCGGCGGCGGTGGTCAGGCCGGCCAGCGCGAGCGCGCCGGCGGCCACCACCCGGCGCCCGAGCCTCCGCGACCAACCCACCATGTCAGCTTACGCCGGCGGGTTCGGACCGGCGCGGCGAGCGGAACCCGGCCAGGCCGGCCGCGGCCATGGCCGCGCCAAGGCCGAGGGTGAAGGTGATGGCGGCCCGGGTCGCGACCGGGCCGAAGGCGGAGGTGATCTGGGAGCGGCCAAGGGCCGACAGGTCGGGCAGGGCCCCGGCCATGGTCAGGAACACCCCGCCGAGCAGGACGTAGAGCAGGCCGGTGTCGGCCCTGCCGCGCAGCAGCCGGTAGGCGCCGAAGACGGCGACGGCCCAGCCGGCGGCCGAGGTCAGGCTCCCGTACAGCTCGGTGGCCAGCGGGGCGCTGGAGGCGAGCAGGGCCCCGGCGGTGTGGACGATGTCGGCGGCCACCGCGACCAGGGCGACCACGGCCAGCACCTTGGGGCGGCGGTAGCCGCCGGCGCCGGCCAGGGCGGCGGCGAACAGGGCGACCGCGGTCAGCACCCACGGCCACGGGGACGGGCCGGGGATCCAGGTGACGGCCCCGTGGACGACCATGTCCCGGTCGCCCTGGCGCAGCGGGACCTGCCAGTCGGGCACGACCAGGTGCACCGCCCTGGGGGCGGCGGTCACGGCCGGCGGGTCGGGGCCGGTCCAGTGGGCCCGGTGGTCGTGCCAGGTGACCGACGGCCCGTCCCCGATCTTCCGCCACTCGGGGGCGGCCTGGGGGTCGAACTCCGGCGGGATCGAGGTCGGGGTGGTGCGGAAGCGGTTGGTGTAGGTGCTGGGCGAGCGCTGGTTCTCGAACACCCCGTCCGGCCCGACGCGCAGGTACGGCTCCAGGCGGTAGCCGAGGACCAGCACCTCGGGGCCGCGGTTGATCAGCTCGAGCAGCCCGCCGGGGACGGCCCGGACCGCCAGGCCGGGCGTGCCCTGGTCGATGGCGCGGACCACCGTGCGGTAGTTGCTGGCCTCGGTGCCGGTGCCGATGGCATGGGCGGCGGCCGGCCCGGCCGTCATCCCCACGAGCGCCAGGGCCAGCCCGGCGACCAGGCTGGCCCGCCGCAGACGACGCCGGCGGGCGCTCATCGGCGGTGCCCCCGGCCGCCCCGCCCCGGCGACGCGGCCCGCGGCCCCTCACGGAAGCGCAGGAAGAGCGCGGCGGCCACGATCGCCACGGCCACCGCGGACGCCAGCAGCAGGATCCGGCTGCGCTGGTCGCTCGCCGACCCGCCGGCCGACGGCGGCACCCCGACCTGGACGTACCCGGTCTGGTTCAGCTGGGCGCTCACCTGATGGGTGCCGGGGGTGTCGGTGCTCGCGAGCTGCTTCCAGGTCCTGCCGTCGGGCGAGGACAGCACCACGTGGCCGCCGACGTCGGCCACCGCCGTGGCCAGCAGCGGGTAGACCAGGCCGACGCTGGACTGGCCGCCCAGCGCCTCGACCTTGGCCCCTGACGGCCGGTAGGTGGCCTGGATCCGGTAGGCGTTGCCGGCGACCACGAGCCCGGAGGAGGGCGGCTCCAGGGTGGCCGGGTCGACCGGGTCCACGGCCACCTCGACCTCGGTCTGGCCGGACTTGGGCGGCACCGCGCCCTCGCTCAGGACCAGGTTGATCTGGCCGTCGTTGGTCGAGAAGGCGCCCAGCCGGGACCCGTCGGCCTGGAGCTTGACCGAGAACCGGGTCGACGTGGGGGGCTTGTTGGCCGCGGCCAGCTCGCGCGGCGGGTTCACCCATCGGTACGGGGTCGGCGGGGCCAGCCCGTCGAGCAGCGGGCGCCTGGCCAGGATGCTGTCCTGCCCGCTGACCGCCGCCCCCGCCAGGTACAGCACCACGATCCCGACCCCGGCCAGCAGGGCGACCCGCGACGGGCGGGGTTGTCGTGTGGCCGGAGTGGTCATCGGGTGGGGCGCAGGGTTGCGATCGCGGCGGTGGCGAACTGGGGCGGCCAGGTCACCTCGCGCTGGTTCACCCTGGTCCACTCCCAGATGACGCTGGCCGCGCGGAGGTTGGCGCCGGCGTCGGCCCCGCCCGGCGGGGCGAACTCGAGACCGCTGCCGTTGGGCAGGCCTCCGGCCGGGATCCGGACCCTGCGGGCGGCGGCGGCCACGGCGGCCGGGTCCTGGGAGTCGGCCGCCGGCAGCACGTGGCGGAACAGGGCCCAGGCGCCGGAGAAGCCGGCCAGGGCGGCGGCGCTCATCGAGTGGCCGTAGGCCTTCCGGTAGGCGGCGTCGGCCCGGTCCAGGAGGGCGCGGGCGTCGGGGGCGAGCCCGTTGGGGTTGATCCCGTGGGTGTCGGGCTTGTCGGAGGCGAACAGGCCGACGGCGTCGTCGCCCAGCAGGGCCCCGAACTCGGGCATGCAGTAGCTGGAGGAGGTGCCGATGCTGGCCAGCAGGGGCAGGTGCTGGCGGACCTGCTCGCGCCGGAGCGCCACCCCGTCCTGGAGGTAGGCGACCACGAACAGCACGTCGGGCCGGGCCGCGCCGAGCTTGGCGACCACCTTGGCCGGGTCGTAGCGGCGCGGGTCGTAGGGGACGTCGGCCACCGCCTCGAGGCCCCGGTCCCGCAGCTCGTCCCGGGCGCCGTCGGCCACGGCGTGGCCGTAGACGTCGTCGACCCAGGCGATGGCGAAGCGCAGGTCGGAGGGCTTGCGGCCCAGCTTGGGGGCGAGCTGGTCGGCGACGAAGCGGATGGCGCCCCGCCCGAGCAGGCCGCCGGTGGGCGCGACCCGGAACACCAGGTCGCCCCCGCCCGGGCCGGCCAGCTTGCCGACCGCCCCGGTCTCCCAGAACAGCGAGCCGTGGCCGACCGCGGCCGCCGCCGCCGGGCTGGAGATGGTGCTGCCGTAGCTGCCCAGCACCAGCCGCACGCCCCGGCCGGCCAGGGCCTTGATGGCCGCGGGGGCGGCGTCGGCCTCTGGCACGTCCACCTGGTCCAGCGCGATCGGGCGGCCGCCGACCCCGCCGTCGGCGTTGACCAGCTCGGCCGCGACCCGGACGCCGTGGTACTCGTCGACCCCGCCCATGCCCTGGGTGCCGCTCAGGGGATAGATCGCCCCCACCCGGACCGGCTCGGGCGGGTCGCCGGTGCAGGACGCGATCAGCAGCAGGGCGAGGAGCAGGACGAGCGGGCGCAGATGGCGCATGTTCTAGGTCACCGCCAGAAGGTTGGCTACGGCATGGGTGACGGCTGGGACCGTCCAGCGGCCGGAAGCGTACCGCTGCCACGACAACAACAGCGCGGCCCCGAGGTCGACCGGCATGGCCGCGACCCCGTACGCGGGCAGGTGCACGAGCGCGAACACGACCGCGGTCCCTCCCACCGCGACCACGACCCCGAACCGCAGCAGCCGGTCGTACAGCACTTTCCGGAACAGCGCCTCCTCCACCACCCCGGCCACCACGGCGATCCCGCCGGCGAGCATCCCGACCCGCCGGTCCGGACCCGGCCCCGCGACCACCCCGGCCGCGAGGACCGCCGCCACCCCGATCCCGAGGGTCACCCCCGCCCCCAGCGGCGCCCCGTGCGATCGGTCCGCATGGCCCTCCCGCACAGCCAGCGCCGCCCCGCCCAGCGCCAGGTAGCCGAGGATGAGCAGCGGCAGCCCGAACGGCAGCCCGTCCAGCCCCGGCCGCCCCAGCAGGAACGCCACCCCCCCGCCCACCACGACCCGCCCGAGCCCGGGGTCCACGGCCCCACCGCCGGGGTGGGTGAAGGGCGCACTCGACCAGGGGAAGCGGCTGCGGGTGGCGGCGAGGGTCATCCGGTGACGGTGAAGGCGGCCTGGGTGAGGATGCGGGGATCGAAGGGGGCGTGGTCGGCGGCGACGAACTCGACCTGGAGGACGTGCTGCCCGGGGGTGAGCTCGGGGAGGCGCTGGCGGAGGCCGTAGTTCATGTTGACGAGCTTGCCGTCGACGAGGAGGTGGATGTGGCCCTCGTCGCCCTGGATGCGGGTGGTGGTCTGGTTGACGATCTTGGCGCCGTCCAGGCCGAGGCGGAGCTCGGAGTCCTCCTTGACGGTCTGGCCGTTGTGGGGGGTCAGGATGGTCAGCTTGGCCGGGCTGCTCGGGCGCGGGGCGGCCGAGGCCGCCGTGGTGGCGGGCGCCCCCGACCCGCCGCCGTCCCCGCCCGAGCAGGCGGCGAGGCCGAGCACGGCCACGGCCAGCAGGGCGGCGGCGCGGGCGCCGAGCCGGCGGCGCCGGACGGCCCTGGTTCGGGGAAGGTGTCGGTTCATGACGGTTCCTCTATCCGATGACCTGCTGGAACTGGCCGCCGCGCTGGGTGCGGGCGGCGGTGGCCTCGATGGCGAACGATACGCGGCCGGGTTCGAGGTCGACGTTGGCGGCGAAGTGGCCGGGGCCGAGGCGGATCAGGGTCAGGGCCTCCGAGGCGCCTGACGGGCCCGTCATGCGGGCACGGGCCTTGTCGGCGGGCTGCTCGTCGCCGCTCTGGTTGAAGTAGGTGAAGTGGACGGTGTTGGGGCCGGGACGGCCGGGGTCGATATAGCCCTGGAGGGTGCCGCCGGCGGCCAGGGTGATGGTGTAGAGGGTGGGCTGACCGGGAGCCTCGGAGACCTTGACGGCCTGGGGGGCGGTCCGGGTCTTCAGCTCCAGGGGCACGGTGACGGCCGGACCCGAGCCCTCGACCAGGCCGACCACGGCCCAGGTACCTGCGATCGAGAGCTGGCTCCCCTGCCCCTTCCAGAGGCCGTCCTCGTCCCGGGACAGCTCCAGGGTCGAGGCGCCGACGCCGGGCTGGCCCTTGGGGGTGAACCGCAGCGAGACCCGGCTCGCCGGCCAGTCCTCGCCCGAGTCGTAGTCGGTGACCTTGGCCGTGAAGGTGTTGGGGCCGGGCGTCCCCGGTGAGGCGCTCAGGGCGAGCCGCACCGAAGTGGCGAAGTCGCTCCCCTCGACCTGGACGCCGGGCGGGGCCGCGCTGCTGGCCGAGGCCTGCTGGACCACGAACTTGCCCGGCGGGAGCTGGCTCAGGACGGCCGTGATGGCCAGGATGCAGGCGGCCAGGGCGACCTCGCCGCGGACGTTGCGCCGCAGCCCGTCCAGGCGCCGGACCCCGGCGGCGAGGGTGGGCACGAACCGGAACCGGTTGAGGGCCCCGAGCGCGACCAGCCCCAGGAACAGCAGCACCTTGACGTCCAGCAGCCGCCCGTAGCTGGAGTGGAGCAGCCCGCTCCAGCCGCCGGCCAGGTGCAGGGCCCTGGACAGGCCGGTGACCGCGACCAGGCCGAGCACGGGCGCGGCCAGCTTGGAGAAGCGCACCACCGCCTCGGCCTGCTCGGGCCGCTCCCGCCCCCGCAGCCAGGCCAGGAGCCAGACCAGCCCCCCGACCCAGGCCCCGACGGCCAGCAGGTGCAGCCACTGGACGAGCAGGTTGACCGAGCGCAGGGGCGACGGCCCGGCCGCGTGCCCGACCTCCACGTGCAGCAGCATGGCGATCCCGGCGGTCGCCCCGACCAGGACGAGGCGCCAGGTGTCGACCCGCTCGCCGTCGGGCGCGGCGGCCAGGAACCAGGTCGCGATCGCGGTGGCAACCACGGCGGTGGCCAGGCGGAGCAGCCCCTGGCCGGTCGAGGAGGCGAGCAGGGTGCCGAGCGGGGCGTCGATCCTGGCCTGCTCGGCCAGGAACCGGCCCGCCCCGCCAAGCAGGGCCAGGCCGGCGCCGACGGCCAGCAGGGGCCGGGCGCCGGGTGGCAGCGTCCGGCCGGACACGGCGAGGCCGGTGACGGCCGCCCCCACCAGCAGGGTCAGCCCGGCGTACAGGGCCAGGCGGGCGGCGGTGGCCGCCGGTGACGGCGACGGGGTCTCCCCCTGGGGGGCCGTCTGGGTCTGCTCGGCCGTTCCGGTTGCCGGGACGCCGACCCCGAACGCGAACGACCCGGCGGTGACGTGGCCGTCGTCCCTGGACACGACCCGCCAGCTCACCGTGTAAGTGCCGTCGGCCAGGTCGCCGAGGCCGACGGCCAGCTCCAGGGGCTCGCCCTGGACCGGGGCCGACTGGCCCTGCTCGACCCGCCGCCCGCTGGTGTCGAGCACCTGGATGCTGGACAGGCCCGCCTCGGGCCGCTCGGTGAAGGTGAGCACGACCCGGCTCGGCGCCTTGTCGAGCGACGCCCCGGCGGCGGGGTCCGAGTCGCGCAGCAGGGCGTGCGCGCCCGCCGGCGACCCGGCGGCGACCAGCCACAGCCCGGCCAGGGCGGCGGCGAGGACTGCCCGGCCGGGCCAGCGCCGGCCGCGGAGCCCCTCGATCGGGCGCCGCACCGCGATCAGCCCCTCCGGCGCAGGGCGACCACGCCCAAGCCGACCGCCGCCAGCAGGCCGAGGGCCCCGACGACCAGCCCGATGGTGGCCAGGCGGCGGGCGTCGGCGACCTGGTCCTCGGACTGCTCGCGCTCGGCGGCCAGGGCGGCGTTGAGCCGGTCCGTCTCCCGGGCCAGCCGGGTGGTGAGCTGCGAGCCGGTCGGCTCGGGGGCCGGGTACTGGACCTCGGCCGGGTCGGTGACCTCGTCGAAGCCGTCCTTGCCGGAGGTGTAGCTCTCGTCGACCTTCGTGCCGCCCAGGGTCCCGGTGACCTTGAAGGTGTAGGCGCCGGGGGCGGTCGGGATGAAGAACGCCCGGTAGTCGCCCTTCTGGCCGAAGTCGTCGCCCCAGTACGGCTCGAGGGGGAACGGTTTGGGCTCGGCGTCGCCGGTGCCCACGGCCACCTTCAGGCCGTTGGCGTTGGTCACCGGCTGACCGTTGTTGGTGATGATCAGCTGCACGCTGTTGGTCACGCCGGCATAGGCGGGCTCGGTGCCGAACCCGACCTCGACGTTGTAGTCGGCCACCTTGTGCTCCCCGTGGGCGAGGGCCGGCGCCGCCAGCAGCGGCACCAGCAGCACGGCCAGCACGGCCGCGACGGGGGCGGTTCGCTTGCGCATGAGTCCTCCCAAAGCTATGGGACCAGCTTGGCCATGGCACAGGCGCTTCTGGGGGGCCGTGGGGGGAGCGAGCTCCCCCCACATGGATCGGGGACTGCGGTAGTGCAGTCTCCCGCCAGCCTCCTCAGTGAGCCCAGCCCGCGGGCGGGGCGCGGCCGCCGAGGCCGGCGGCGAGGAGGATGGCCGGGCGGACCCAGCCGGTGGGGCGGGGGCGGGCGGGGCGGGGTTCGGGATGGGCGGCCGGGTGGCGGCGCAGGGCGCGGCCGGCGACCTCGGCGGCCCGGCCGGCCCAGGCCAGGCCGAGGGCCAGCCCGGCGGCGACCAGCAGCTGGACGGCGACGCCGACGAGCAGCAGGCGGGCGTCCACCGGCCCCCAGAGTGGGAACCCGGCCGCGAGCCGTTCGATCAGCTCCTGGACGAGGTAGATGGTGACCTGGAGCAGAGCCAGGCGGGCGGCCAGGCGGCCGAGGGGCTCGCCGGCCGGACGGCCCCCGGGCCGCAGGCCGGCCCGGAAGCTCCTGGCCAGGGTCGCCCCGAGCGACCCCAGGCCGAGCACGATGGCGGCCGCGATCGCCGCCGACCAGTACTGGTGGCCGCTGCCGGCCAGCAGGGCCAGGCGCGGGCCGGGCTGGGGAACGGCCAGGGCGTAGGCGAGCCCGTGCCCGACCACCGCCCCGGCGACCGCCGCGCCGGCCAGCGGAAGCCGGCGGGCAACTCCACGCAACCTCATCGCCAAAGCATACGCGGACAGCACGGGGGCGGTTCATTCGCCCCCGCGAGGGGAGGCGGGCGTCGCTCCGGGGTGCCCGGCGGGGCGGGTTCCGGGGGGTCCGAACCGGGTCAGCGGTGGCCCAGGGCCGCCGGGTTGAAGCCGAACGGGAGCTCGAGGCGGTTGGCGGCCAGCAGCTCGGTGTCGGCCAGCAGCTCGGCGGTGGGGCCGTCGGCGGTGATCCGGCCGCCGTTGAGGATCAGGGCCCGGGGGCAGAGCTGGAGGGCGTACGGCAGGTCGTGGGTGACCATCAGGATGGTGATGTCCAGGCTCTCGACGATCTCGGCCAGCTCCCGGCGGCTGGCCGGGTCCAGGTTGGAGGACGGCTCGTCCAGGACCAGGACCTCGGGCTCCATGGCCAGGACGGTGGCCACCGCGACCCGCCGCCGCTGCCCGAACGACAGGTGATGCGGCGGCCGGTCGGCGTGCTCCTCCATGCCCACCGCGGTCAAGGCGCCCTTGACCCGGGTCTCCAGGTCGGCCCCGCGCAGGCCCAGGTTGGCCGGGCCGAAGGCCACGTCCTCGGCCACGGTGGGCATGAACAGCTGGTCGTCGGGGTCCTGGAAGACGATCCCGACCCGGCGCCGGATCTCGCGGAGGTGCTCGGAGGCCACCGGCAGGCCGGCCACCGCGACCCGGCCCGCGCCCGGCAGCAGCACCCCGTTGAGCTGCAGCACCAGGGTCGTCTTGCCGGCCCCGTTGGGCCCGAGCAGGGCGACCCGCTCCCGGCGCCGGACCGTGAAGCTCACCCCGTACAGCGCCTGGTGCCCGTCCGGATAGGCGAAGGCGACCCCCTCGACCTCGAGGGCCGGGGGCGGCGGCGCCGTGGACCCGGGCTCCCCGGACCCTGGCGTGGCCGTCACAGCCGGACCCCCCAGGCGGTGGCGGCGACCAGGGCGGCCGCGGCCGGCACGGCCAGGGCGGCCAGCCACTGGGCGCGGGTCGCGGCCAGCTCCTGCAGCACCGGCATGGACCCGCTGTAGCCGCGCGACACCATCGCCAGGTAGACGCGCTCGCCCCGCTCGTAGGAGCGGATGAACAGCGTCCCGGCGGACGCCGCCACGGCCCTGGCCTGCCAGATCCAGCGGGGGTCGTGGCCGCGGGAGATGCGGGCGATGCGCATGCGCCGGACCTCGTCGGCGATCACGTCGGCGTAGCGGACCATGAACGCGGCGATCACCGTGAGCGTCTTGGGCAGCCGCAGCCGGTCCAGCCCGCCGAGCAGCTCGGCCACGGGCGTGGTGGCGGCCAGGATCGTCGACGCCATCACCCCGAGGGTGCCCTTGACCACGATGTTCCAGGCGCCCCAGAGCCCGCCCACGGCCAGCGACACGCCGAGGACCTCGACCCGCTCGCCCTGGCCGACAATCGGCAGGAAGAAGGCGAAGGCCAGGAACGGCAGCTCGATCAGGAGCCGCCTGGCCAGGGTGGCCGGCGGGATCTCGGCCACGGTGGCCAGCCCCGCCAGCAGCAGCCCGTAGAGGCCGAAGGCCCAGAACGCCTCCCGGGGGGTGGCCACCACGGCCAGGACGAAGAGCAGGGTGGCCGCGATCTTGCATTGGGGCCGGGCGCGGTGCAGCGGGCTCGCCCCGGCGAGGTAGAGCGGGTGGGCGTGCGAGGCCCCCATCCGGTCAGGGAGCCCTGGTCGGTGCCGCGCCCTCGCCGCTCCCCGTTCCGGACCGCATGGCCCGCAGCAGCGCGAACAGGCCCAGCCCGATGCCGAAGCTGACCAGGACGCCGATCAGCCCGGCGATGGCGGTGCTGAGCCGGTCGTTGCCGACCCCCTTGACGGCGTAGCCGGCCAGCGGGCCGTTCTCGAACAGGTGCTGCTTGGCGCCGGCGGCGAAGCTATGGTCCTCGGCGACCTTGTTGAGCCCGTCGGGGGCGCTGGAGGCGAACCCGCTCACCAGCATGGCCAGGCCGATGACGACCAGCAGGCCGCTCAGCAGGAACAGGCGCAGGTTGGAGCGCACCGTCAGCGCACCTCCCCGGCGGGCTCGCCCGGCGTGGTGTCCAGGACCAGCGGCGACTGGAGGTCGCTGGCCCCGTAGACCAGGTCGGGGCGGACGGCCAGCACCGCGGCCACGGTCAGGGCGGTGATGATGCCCTCGCCGATGCCGATCAGGGTGTGGACGCCGACCATGGCCGCGAACACCGTCCCCACCGGGGCCCCGCCGTTGCCGCCGATGGCGTACTCGACGACGAACGCGAGCGAGGCCAGCACCACCGAGATCCCGCCGGCCACCCCAGCCGAGATCGTCACCCCGGACCTGGTCGCCGGCAGGGCCCGCCGCAGCAGCAGGAAGATGAAGTAGCCGCCCCAGGCGGTGACCAGGGCCATGTTGATGATGTTGAGGCCGAGGGCGCTCAGGCCACCGTCGGCGAACAGCGCCTGGACGAGCAGGACCACCGAGACGCACAGCGCCCCCGCCCAGGGCCCGACCAGGACCGCCGCCAGGAGACCACCCAGCAGGTGGCCGCTGGTCCCGGCGGCCACCGGGAAGTTCAGCATCTGCACGGCGAAGATGTAGGCGGCCACCAGCCCGGCCAGGGGGGCCTGGCGGTCCTGGAGCGTCTGGGCGGCCTTTCGCAGGCTGACCCCGACCCCGCCGGCGGCCGCCGCCCCGGCGGCCAGCGACGTGGGCGCGTTGATGAAGCCGTCGGGTATGTGCACCGGCCCTCCCTCCACGCCGCAGCAGTTGCGACCAGGTTGCATCTATATGCAGCTTGCAACTGTACGGCCCACCCCCGACAAGCGCAACGGCCGGCCAGCCGGGCGGGTAGCATCGCGGCGAGGGGGAACGCCCATGAACCGCCGTACCGGGCTGGTCGCGCCGCTGGCCCTGGCCGCCGTCCTCGTGGCCGGCGGCTGCTCGCGAGGTGACGACCCGCCGCCGGCCGGTAGCGCCGCCGCGTCCACCGCGGCCCCGGCCACCTCGGCTTCGGCGGCTCCGTCCTCCACCGGCGACCCGGCGGCCCCGGCCACCTCGGCCGGGACGGCGACCACGGCCCGGAAGCCCGACCCGGTCCGCTACCGGTTCCCGGTGGCCGGGTGCCGTGCCCGTTACGCCAACGCCCACCACGACTACCCGGCGGCTGACATGTTCACCCAGCGGAACTGCACCTTCGTGGCCCCGGTGGCCGGCCGGGTCGACGAGGTCACCCGGACCGACCGCTGGGACCCGGCGACCAACCGGGGCGCCGACCGCGGCGGCCGCTCGGTGTCGCTGGTCGGGGTGGACGGGGTCCGCTACTACGGCTCCCACCTGGAGGCGGTCCTCCCCGGCGTGGTCCCGGGCCTCCGGGTCCGGGCCGGGCAGCCGCTGGGCCGGATCGGCAACTCCGGCTCGGCCAGGGTCACCGACGTCCACCTCCACTTCGCCATCTCCTGGCCGACCCGGCCCGGCATCTGGTGGGTCCGCCGGGGCGTGGTCCCGCCCGCCCGCTACCTCGACTCCTGGCGCACCGGCGGCGACCTGTCACCCGTCAAGGCCGTCCAGGCGGCCCTGGAGGCGGCCGGCAGCCCGGTCCCGGCCTGCCGCAGCTACTGCTGAGCCTCGGCCCGGTGGCAGGCCGCGCACACCCCGGCGATGGCGTGGTGGGTGAAGTCGGGCCGGAACCCGTGGTCGCGCTCGATCCGCCGCTCCAGGCCGCGCAGAGAGGAGCGGGGCAACTCGAGATCGGTGCCGCAGCGCGAGCAGGTCAGGTGGACGTGCTGGACCTCCTCGAGGCGGTGGTAGCCGGTCCCCTGCTCGAGGTGGACGTGGGTGAGGACGCCGACCTGCTCGAGGCGCTCCAGGGTGCGGTACACGGTCGAGGGGCTGACCCCGGGGACCCTGGCCTGGACCCGCTCGATCACCGTGGTCGGGATGATGTAGCCGCCCGTCGACATGATCTCGTCCACGATCGCCAGCCGCTGCGGGGTCATCCGCATCCCCTGCCCTCGCAGGAGGTCGACCGCGTCCCCCGTGCCCGTACCGCTGCTGCCCATGGCAGCAGTCTAGCAATGCAGTTGCAACTCGTTGCAACGCCGGGCGGGTGGCTAGAAGTGCGTGGTGCAGATGGGCGGCGGCGTAGCCGTGAACATCCGGTCGGCCCGGAGCAGGGCGCCCGGGGTGAGCTCGGCGACCCGTTCGGCCCTGGCCAGCGAGGCCAGGCGGGTCCCGCCGACGTAGGCGGCGCCGAGGTCGGTGATGTCGAGGGCCAGGTCGGGCGTGGCCGAGGTGGGCTCGCAGGCGGCGCCGTCGGGACCGCCCTCGAGCCGGAACCGGCCCTGGTTGCGGGGCCGCACGGCGTCGGTGACCTCGAGCACCAGGGCGTCGTCGACCGCGTAGCGCCGGGCGGCGAGCGCCCCCGGCAGGTCGAGCAGCCGCACCCAGAGGTGGTCACCGACGTCGGTGACCCGCAGCCGCCTGGGGTCGGCCAGCCGCCAGCGGATGGGGTCGTCGACCGGGCGGCCCCACAGCTTGATGATCCCGGCCAGGTCCATGTCGAACAGGTAGCGCCAGAGGGCCGCCTCGGCCTCGGGGACCAGCCCGACCAGCATCCGCACGTTGACGATGTTGGCGGCCAGCCCGCTGGGCCAGCGGTTCTCGACCCGGTAGGTGAGCCAGCCGTCGACCCGGTCCGGCTCGGTCTCGTAGACCACGTCGTAGTGGCGGCTGGCACCCTGGCGTGTCCACTCAGGGTCGCGGGCGTACACGTCCCACCACGCCTGGGGGCGGGTCAGCTCGCCCGGCTGGCCGCGCCGGTAGCGGTCGTAGAGCGGCGGGAGGACCTTGGCCGTCTCCTCCGGGTCGAGCAGGCGCAGGCGGCCGGTGCCGGTGGGCGGGCGGAGGAACTGGGCCCGCCGGGGCTCGATCTCGTAGCTGGCGTCGGTGGTGGCCAGCCCGTAGCCGAAACGGCCGTAGATGACCGACTCCGAGGCCCCGAGGGCCGAGACCAGCTCGCCGCGGCCTTCGACCTCCTGGAAGTGGTAGTCGATCATCGACCGCAGGATGCCCCGCCGGCGATGGGTCGGCAGCACCGCGATGGCCGTCAGCCCGCCGATCGGGATGGTGGTGAGCCCGGGCAGGGTGAGGTCCATGGAGTAGGCGCCGCCGGTGCCGACCAGCCGGTCGCCGTCGAAGGCGCCGATGCTGCGGTCGTACTCGAACCAGCGGTCGTGGTCGGCCACCTCCTCGGAGGTGAACTCCTCGCCGAAGGCGGTGGCCATCACCCTGGTGAACTGATCGCCGTGCTCGGGCGTCATCGGCCGGATCTCGATGTCCATGGCCCCGTTGTACCGGAATCGCCTCCGGCGCACACCTGGTTTTCTCGTGATATCGTCCTCTGCTTGACCGTGACATCCCTCCGCGGGCCCACGGAATCCCCCGACCGTGCCGCACCCGGCCCTGGGATGCGCCCGCTTGCCGCAAGGAGAACGAACACGATGCACCTGGCTTACCTCGACGCCGCCTCGGGCAGCATGATCGTGCAGGCGATCGTGGCCGGAGCCGCCGGCGCGGCGGTCTTCTTCAAGCTCGGCTGGCGCCGGCTGACCGGCCCCTTCCGCAGCCGCCAGAACGACAAGGCCTAGCCGGACCCGATGGAGCAGGAAGGGCCGCCCGCCGCCCGCCGCGAGCGGCTGTGGGCGTTCTTCGAGCTGTTCGCCCTGGTCGGGTTCGCGGTCACCCAGCCGACCCTCGACGTGCTCGGGAAGGCGCCCGACTTCTTCCTGTTCCGCCAGGCCGGCCGGGGCGAGATCCTGGTCCTGGTCCTGGCCGTGACCGTGCTCCCGGCCCTCGGCCTGTGGCTGGCCGAGCAGGCGGCCGGCCTGGCCGGCGAGCAGGCCCGGCGGGTCGTCCACGTGGCGATGGTCACCGGCCTGCTGGCCGTGATCGCCCTGGAGGCCGGCAAGAACCTGACCTCGCTGCGCGGGCCGGCCCTGGTCGCCATCGGCGTCGTCGGCGGCCTGGCCGGCGGGCTGGTCTACGTCAAGTGGTCCGGCTTCAAGCTCCTGCTGCACTACCTGGCCCCGGCCCCGCTGATCTTCGCCCTGCTGTTCCTGCTCGTCTCGCCCGTGTCCAAGCTCGTCCTGCCCCAGCCGGGCGGCACCGTTGACGCCAACGCCCCCGGGGTGCGCATCAAGCCCGAGCACCCGGTGGTGATGCTGCTGCTGGACGAGTTCCCGATGACCTCGCTGCTGGACTCCAAGGGCCAGATCGACGCCCGCCTGTACCCGAACTTCGCCAAGCTGGCCGGCCAGTCCACCTGGTACCGCAACGCCACCGCGGTGTCGGGGCTGACCAACTGGGCCGTCCCGGCGATGCTGTCGGGCCGCTACCCGACCAAGGCCCAGGAGGAGGCCTCGCCGACGGCCGCCCAGTACCCGGACAACCTGTTCACCCTGCTCGGCCGGTCCTATCCGATCGAGCAGCAGCAGGTCGTGACCCAGCTCTGCCCGGCCGACGTGTGCAAGGCGACCAAGGACTCGGGCCCGTCGGGGGCCGGGCTGAAGACGACCCTGCGCGATTCGGCGCGGGTGTTCAAGCGGGTCGTGTGGCCCCGCGACGTCGACGAGAACCCGACCGGGGCCTGGCTCACCGCCGACCCCGAGGCCGACGCCAAGCCGGTCGTCAAGCCGGGCGACTCGCCGATCCTCAAGGAGATCGAGCAGGGCAACGAGCCCCGCAAGTACTACGACTTCGTCCGCTCGATCGAGGGCACGGACTCCCCGACCTTCTACTTCCTGCACCTGCTGCTGCCCCACCAGCCCTGGCACTACCTGCCCGACGGCCGCAAGTACACCGACCGGGGCGACGGCCGCAACGCCAACGGCTGGACCACCGAGCCGTGGCCACCGGCGCAGGCGCGCCAGCGCCACCTGCTGCAGCTCGGCGAGACCGACCGGCTGATCGGCCAGGTCATGCGGAGGCTCCAGGAGCAGGGGATGTACGACAACACCCTGTTCATCGTGACCGCCGACCACGGCATGAGCTTCAAGCCGGGCGTGATCGGCCGCCGGGTCGCCAACGACGACAACGTCGACCAGGTCCTGTGGGTGCCGCTGTTCATCAAGTCCCCCGGCAAGGCCGAGGGGCAGGTCACCGACCGCAACTGGGAGCACGTCGACCTGGTCCCGACCGTGGCCGACCTGCTCGGGATCAAGGTCCCGTGGGAGATGGACGGCGTCTCCCAGGCCGGGGCCGAGGAGCCCCGGACCCGCAAGGAGAAATGGTTCTTCTCCAAGCCGGGCGAGCGCCAGGTCTTCCCCGACCCCGAGAACCAGGCCAAGGCCCTGGCCGGGGTCACCGACCGGCTGCTGCAACCGGCCCACGGCTACACGGGCTGGTTCCAGTTCGGCCCCCACGGCGACCTGGTCGGGCGCAAGGCCAGCCGGGTCGGCATCGAATCGGCCAGCGCCGGCAGCGCCAAGGTCGAGAAGCTGGCCGAGTACGGCAAGGTCGACCCGGGCAGCGGCACGGTCCCGGCCCAGGTGGCCGGGCAGGTCAGCCTGGCCGCCGGGGTGCCGTCGCGTCCGGTGGTGGCGGTGGCCGTGAACGGGGTGATCGCCGGGGTGTCGGAGACCTTCCGGGAGGTGCGCGACGCCCAGGGCAGCCAGCCCAAGGGGCCGGCGGACAGGTTCTCAGCGATCGCCATGGACACCCTGTTCAAGAAGGGCGACAACCGGCTGGAGCTGTTCGTGATCGACGACTCGGGCGGCAGGCTGCGACTGCGGCCGCTCACCGTGAGCTGAGGAGATAGGCGGTGGCCAGCGAGATCGACAAGGCGGGGACCGCGCCGGGAGGGCCGGCCCCGGAGGAGTCCGGCGACGACCGGGGCCCGCGGTGGCGGGACCGGCTGCACCTGTGGGCGCTGGTCGAGCTGTTCGTGCTGAGCGGCTTCGCCATCGCCCAGCCGCTGCTGGACGTCACCGGCAAGAGCCCCGACTTCTTCCTGTTCCGCCGGGCCGACCGGCTCGACATCGTCGTCCTGGTGCTCGGGGTGATCGTCCTCCCGGCCTTCTTCATCTGGGGCTTCGAGGTCGCGGTGGGGCTGGTCTCGGAGACGGTCCGGCGCTGGCTGCACGTGGCCGCCGTCGCCGGACTGTTCGCCCTGCTCGCCATCCAGGTGGCCAAGAAGCTGACCGGCCTGCGCGGGCCGGTGGTGACGGTGGTCGCCCTGGCCGTGGGGGCGCTGGCGGCCGCCCTGTACGCCCGGACCTCCTGGCTGCGGCTGTGGCTGCGGTATCTGGCCCCCGCCCCGCTGGTCTTCGCCCTGGTGTTCCTGCTGCTGTCGCCGGTCTCCAAGCTGGTCCTACCGGCCACGGCTGAGCCGTCGGCCGCCGCCGCCCCGGCGGCGGCCGGGGGCAAGCATCCGCCGGTGGTGGTCATCTTCTTCGACGAGTTCCCCCTGAAATCCCTGCTGGACTCCAAGGGCCAGATCGACCGCCGCGTGTATCCCAACTTCGCCCGCCTGGCCGACCAGTCGACCTGGTACCGCAACGCCACCGGGGTGTCGGGGTTCACCCCCTGGGCCATGCCGGCCATGCTGACCGGCCGCTACCCGGCCAAGGTCAAGGCCCCCTCCTACACCGAGTACCCGGACAACATGCTGACCTTGTTCGGCAAGTACTACGACCTCGAGGCGTATGAGACCATCAGCCAGCTGTGCCCGCCATCCAAGTGCCGCTCGACCGCCGGCAACCTGGACCGGGTCGGGCTGTCGGCCCTGGTCGGGGACTCGGCCAAGGTCTACAGCGAGATCGTCTCGCCGTATGACACCGCCGTCGACCCGGCGACCTTCATCGACCAGACGGCCGCCGAGGAGTCCGCTCCCAAGGACGGCAAGCCGCTCGACCCGCAGTTCCGCTTCAACCAGCTGCGGCTCAACCAGCCGTCGCGGTTCAACGACTTCCTGGCCGGCCTCAAGGCCGGCGACCGGCCGACCATGCACTTCCTGCACATCCTGCTGCCCCACGCGCCCTGGCGGTACCTGCCGTCGGGCAACGAGTACAACTACAAGACGTTCGGGCGGGCGTTCAAGAGCGACCAGACCCCGGCCCCGATCGTGGAGCTGGCCCACGAGCGTCACCTGCTCCAGCTGGCCTACACCGACGGGCTGGTCGGCCAGGTCATCGACAAGCTCAAGGCCGAGCACATGTGGGACAAGTCGCTGGTCGCCATGGGGGCCGACCACGGCGAGGGCTGGGTTCCGGGCGAGAAGCCCCGCAGCCTGGGCAAGACCAACGCCTCCGACCTGATGTGGGTGCCCCAGTTCATCAAGGCCCCCGGCCAGGACAGCGGCGTGGTCGACGACCGCAACTGGGAGCAGGTCGACCTGCTCCCGACCGTGGCCGACCTGGCCGGCATCCAGGTCCCGTGGACGATGGAAGGGGCCTCCCAGACCGGCGAGCCGACCCGGACCCGCACCGACAAGTGGTGGTACGACATCCCCGGGCACCGCGAGACCCGGCCCGGGCCGCCCAACTGGGCCCAGGTCCTCAGGGGCAGCACCGACACCCTGGTCCGGGCCGGTGAGGGCGACCGGGGGCTGTACCGCTTCGGCGCCTTCGCCGACCTCGTCTACCAGGATCCGGCCTCGGTGGGCCCGGTCACCGGCGGCCAGGAGGCCACCGCCACCCAGGACGACTTCAAGCAGTACAACCAGATCAAGCTCACCTCGGGCCGGATCCCGACCATGGTCTCGGGCAAGCTGACCTCACCGTTGCCCCCGGTCGGCAGCACCGTGCTGGTGGCCGTCAACAACAAGATCGGCGGCGAGTCCAAGCTGTTCCCCGAGCGGCCGGGGGATCCGGCGGCCAAGTTCGCCGCCATCACCCCCGACACGCTCTGGAAGCCCGGCGACGGGCACCGCCAGCTCCAGGTCTACATCGTCGACCGGAGCGGCGGCGCGCCGCGCCTGATCCCGGTCAGCCTGACGGACGAGTAGCCGGGGCGGTCGCCGGGGCCGGGGCGGCCTCGGCCTCCTCGGCGCCGAGGCCGGTGAGGGACCGGACCCGCAGCTCCTCGTACATCTCCTCCGAGGCCGGCTCCCGCGACAGCATGGTGCCGAGCCAGGCGGCAGCGAAGCCGAGGGGGATCGAGACGATGCCCGGGTTCTCCAGCGGGAACAGCGGGTCCGAGCCCTTGAATATCAGGCCCTTGGGGCCCATCACGTTGGGGCCGACCACCACCAGCAGCAACGACCCGAACAGCCCGACCAGGATGCCGGTGACCGCTCCGCTGGTGGTGAACCGCTTCCAGTAGAGCGAGAACAGGATCGTTGGCAGGTTGGCGCTGGCGGCCACGGCGAAGGCCAGCCCGACCAGGAAGGCCACGTTCTGGGTGCGGGCGAACGATGCCAGCACGATGGCGATGGCCCCGATGACCAGGGCGGTGATCCGGGCCACCCGGACCTCGGCCTGCTCGTCCCGCTCCCGGCCGCGCCGCATGACGTTGGCGTAGAAGTCGTGGGCGAAGCTGGAGGAGGCGGTGATGGTCAGCCCGGCGACCACGGCCAGGATGGTGGCGAAGGCCACGGCCGCGATGAAGGCCAGGAACAGGTCGCCGCCGAAGCTGCCCTCGCCCCCGCCGATCGACTGGGCGAGCAGGGGTCCGGCCATGTTGCCGGCCTTGTCGGCCTTGGTGATCGCCTCGTGGCCGACCAGCGCCGCCGCCCCGAACCCGAGGAAGGTGGTCAGGATGTAGAAGCTGCCGATGATGCCGATCGCCCAGATGACGCTCCTGCGGGCCGCCCGGGCCGTGGGCACGGTATAGAACCGGATCAGGATGTGGGGCAGCCCGGCCGTCCCCAGCACCAGGGCCAGCCCGAGCGAGACCAGCTCGATGGTGCTGGTGAAGCGCAGCCCCGGGGCCAGGAAGGCGTCGCCCTTGCCGCTGGCCGTGGCCGCGTCCGAGAACATCTTGTTCATCGAGAAACCGAACTTGGCCAGCACCAGGAACGACAAGAGCAGCGTCCCGGCCATCAGCAGGACCGCCTTGACGATCTGCACCCAGGTGGTCCCGATCATCCCCCCGAAGGTCACGTACACGATCATCAGGACCCCGACCCCGGCGATGGCCAGGATCGCCGCCGCGTCCCCCTCCAGCCCCAGCAGCAGCTTGACCAGGGCCCCGGCCCCGACCATCTGGGCGATCAGGTAGACGATCGAGACGCCGACCGTGGACAGGGCGGCCGCCGAGCGCACCGGCCGCTGCCGCATCCGGTAGGCGAGCACGTCGGCCATGGTGTACTTGCCCGAGTTGCGCAGCAGCTCGGCGACCAGCAGGAGCACGGTCAGGTAGGCGACCAGCCAGCCCACCGAGTACAGGAAGCCGTCGTAGCCGAACAACGAGATCAGCCCGGCGATGCCGAGGAAGCTGGCCGCCGACATGTAGTCGCCGGAGATGGCGACGCCGTTCTGCCAGCCGGTGATGCGGCGCCCGGCCGAGTAGAAGTCGGCCGCGGTCTTGGTCTGGCGCGAGGCCCAGAAGGTGATACCGAGGGTGATGACGACGAAGACCACGAACAGGGTCAGGGAGAGGGTCTGGTGGCTCACTCAGCCACCTCCTTGTCCTTGATCTGCTGGCTGAGGAGCTTCTTGCGCAGGTGGGTGGCCAGGGGGTCCATCCGGGTGGCGGCCCAGCGGGCGTACACCCCGGCGACCACGAAGGCCATCAGGAACTGGGAGAGGGCGAACAGGTAGCCGAAGGTGAA
>Ga0307416_100000426_pt1 | contig 21506 bp, 21 predicted proteins | sample DK1Cmetagenome_2_FD_203821 | JGI IMG/M metagenome (GOLD analysis project Ga0307416, IMG submission 203821) | Maize rhizosphere microbial communities from greenhouse at UC Davis, California, United States - DK15-C-3 | ecosystem: Host-associated > Plants > Roots > Rhizosphere > Soil | place...
CAAGCTGCTCGACGTCTATTATAAGCAGTTCGTGCACGCGGGCGCCGAGCTGCCGCCGGCCAAGCAGGCTCAGCTCAAGGTCATCAACCAGCGCCTGAGCACGCTGCAGACGGCATTCAGCCAGAAGCTCCTCGCGGCGGCCAAGGCCGGCGCGCTTCACGTCACCGATGCGTCGGCGCTCGCCGGCCTGTCGCCCGAGCAGCTCGCCGCCGCGCAGGAGGCGGCCAAGAGCCGCAAGCTCGCCGGCTACGTCCTGCCGCTGCAGAACACGACCCAGCAGCCCTCGCTCGAATCGCTGACCAGCCATGACACCCGCCAGAAGTTGTTCGACGCGAGCCTCAACCGCGCCGAGCATGGCGATGCGAACGACACCCGCGCGATCGTCAGCGAGCTCGCGCAGCTGCGCGCCAGGAAGGCGGCGCTCTTCGGCGCGGCCAACTTCGCCGACTACAACCTCTACGACCAGATGGCGAAGGACCGCGCGACCGCGGTCGGCTTCCTCGATCGGCTGGCGCCCGCGGTGTCGGCCAAGGAGCGCCAGGAGTGGTCGGACATCGTCGCGCTGGCCAAGTCGCAGGGCGCGGCCTTCGAGCCGACCGCGGCCGACTGGAACTTCTATGCGGAGCAGATCCGCAAGCAGCGCTACGCGCTCAACAGCGACGACCTGAAACCCTATTTCGAGTTCAACAAGGTGCTGACCGACGGCGTCTTCTACGCCGCCAACCAGCTCTACGGCCTGACCTTCACCGAGCGGAAGGACATCCCGACGTGGAACGCCGACATGCGGGTGTTCCAGGTCAACGACGCCGACGGCAAGGAACTGGCGATCTTCATGATCGACCCGTGGAAGCGCGACAACAAGAACGGCGGCGCGTGGATGTCCAACCTCGTCAACCAGTCGTACCTGCGCGGCACCAAGCCGGTCGTCTTCAACGTCGAGAACTTCACCAGGCCCGCGCCGGGCCAGCCGGCGCTGATCAGCTGGGACGACGTGACGACGATGTTCCACGAGTTCGGCCATGCGCTGCACGGCATGTTCGCAGCGCAGACTTACCCGACGCTGTCGGGCACGAACGTGGCGCGCGACTTCGTCGAGTTCCCCTCGCAGTTCAACGAGAATTGGGCGCTCGATCCGAAGATCCTGCCGCATTATGCGGTCCATTATCAGACCGGGCAGACGATCCCGCAGGACCTCGTCCAGAAGATTCTTCGCGCCCGCACCTTCAACCAGGGTTACGAAGTCGGCGAAGCGCTGGAAGCGGCGCGCCTCGACCTCGACTGGCACTCGCTGCCCGCGACCGCGCCGCGCCAGGACGTCGACAAGTTCGAAGCCGAAGCGCTGGCCAAGGGCGGGTTCGACACGGCCGCAGTGCCACCGCGCTACCGCTCCAGCTATTTCCTGCACATCTGGAGCAATGGCTATTCGGCGAGCTATTATGCTTATGCATGGACTCGCATGCTGGGCCAGGATGCGTTCAATACGTTCGAGACCCGCGGCGGCCTCAACCGCGCCAACGGTCAGCGCTTCCGCGACATGGTCCTCTCGCGCGGCAACACGATCGATTATGCCGAAATGTACCGCAACTGGGCCGGGCACGATCCGCAGATCCAGCCGTATCTCGACTATTATGGTCTGAACGGCGGCGCTGCTGCGGCGCCGGTTCCCGGTCCTGCGCCTGCGCCCGCGCCGGCGGTTCCCGCGAGTCCGCCGAAACCCGAACGGGGAGAATGACGCCATGATCCGCGAGCTCGACGACAAGGTGCTGGTGAGCGGCCAGGTCGCGCCGCACGAGGTCGCCGGGCTTGCGCAGCAGGGCGTGACCGTGCTGGTCAACAACCGGCCTGACGGCGAGGAGGCGGGCCAGCCGCTGGCGGGCGACATCGAGGCGGCGGCCGCCGCCGCCGGCATTTCCTACCGCTACGTCCCGATCATCCGCGGCATCGGTCCCGCCGACGTGGAGTCGATGCAGGAAGCAATGCGCGAAGCGGAAGGTGGCAAGCTGCTCGCCTTCTGCCGCTCCGGGACCCGTTCGGCGATGGCGCTCGGACTCGCTAAGCGTGGGCAAGGCGCGTCGTCGGACGAAGTCCAGCAATGCCTGAGCGATGCCGGGTTCGATCCCGGCCCGATCGCGCATCTGCTTTAAGGCTTGTAGGACCGCAGGGCTTTTCGGGCTTCCGCGAGATCCTCATCGAGTACCATCAGCCGCACCCCGACCAGCGCGCCTTCGGAATAAATGTAGCTGTTGGTATCGAACACGACCGCCTCGACGCTGTGGCTCTCGAGGAACATTCGGGCGAGATCGGCCTGATAGGGCCTATCGAACCTGGCGAGCTCGACGAGGGCGCTCACCAGGGCACCACCTCGCCCGCGGCGATCTCGTCCGCGCGCGGCGCTCGGCCGAGCATCTTGTTGCGGTGTGGGAAGCGGCCGAAACGGGCGATCACCTCGTGGTGCTTTTTCGCATAGCCGAGCTGGTAAGCGTCGCCGAGCGCGGTGAACAGCAGCATCGAGCGGTCCTGGTCGGCGAGCTCCTCGCTGTGCTGGAACGGCATGTACAGGAACCCGCGTTCCTGACGCTCCAGCTCATCGTCGAAGCCCTTGTCGACCGCGCCCTTGGCGATCGCGAGCGCGAGATGATCGGTCGCGAACTGCTCGGCGTCGCCGCGGAACATGTTGCGCGGGAACTGGTCGAACAGGATCACCGCGGCGAGCGCGGTCAGCGGGTCGCCGAGGAATGAGTCGACCGGAAGCTGCCGCTTCTCAAACCACAGCTTGAGGAACTTCTGCTTGATCCCGTGATCGAGCTCGTCGCCGCCGCGCCACCAGGCTTTGGGATCGAGCCCGAACCAGAATTTGAGAACGTCCGAACGCCAATCGTCGTTCAAGCAGCCGTGCCTCCGACGGTGATTCCGTCGATCAGCAGGGTCGGCTGGCCAACGCCCGCAGGCACGCTCTGGCCGCCCTTGCCGCACACCCCGACGCCCTCGTCGAGCGCGAGATCGTTGCCGATGCCCTTGACGCGGGTCAGCACCGTCGGCCCGTCGCCGATCAGGGTCGCGCCCTTGATCGGCTCGACGATTTTGCCGCCGCGGATTCGGTACGCCTCGGTGCAGCCGAACACGAACTTGCCGCTGGTGATATCGACCTGCCCGCCGCCGAAGCTCTTGGCGTAGATGCCGTCCTTGACGCGGCTGACCAATTCGTTGGGGTCGTCGCTGCCGCCGAGCATGAAGGTGTTGGTCATGCGCGGCATCGGCGCATGGGCGAAGCTCTCGCGACGGCCGTTGCCGGTCGGCTCCATGCCCATCAGTCGCGCATTGAGCCGGTCCTGCAAATAGCCTTTGAGGATGCCGTCCTCGATCAGCACCGTCCGCCGCGTCGGCGTCCCTTCGTCGTCGATGGTCAGCGAGCCGCGGCGTTGGTGGATCGCGCCATCGTCGATCACCGTCACTCCGGGAGCGGCGACGCGCTCGCCGATCCGCCCGGAGAAGGCCGAGGTGCCCTTGCGGTTGAAGTCGCCTTCGAGGCCGTGACCGACCGCCTCGTGCAGCAATACGCCGGGCCAGCCGGGACCGAGCACGACCTGCATCTCGCCAGCCGGTGCCGCGACGGATTCCAGGTTCACGAGTGCCTGGGCGAGCGCGATGTCGATCGATCGGCTCCATTGCACCTCGTCGAACAGGCTATCGTAAAGGTAGCGGCCGCCGAGGCCGTGGAAGCCGGTCTCGCGGCGACCGTTCTGCTCGGCGACAATCTGCACGCCGAGGCGCACCAGCGGCCTAACGTCCGAAGCCACGAAACCGTCCGCTCGGACGATGTCGATCACGCTCCAGCTCGCGGCGAGGCCGACGCTGACCTGGCAAACCCGCGGGTCGCGGGCGCGGGCGGCGGCGTCGATCCGCTGGCACAGCGCAACCTTGTCGGCGAACGGCATGAGGCCCAGCGGATCGGCGGCGCCGTACATCGATTGGTTGGTTCGTGCCGGTGGCGCCGCCGGCAGGCCCTTGGCGGGGTCGAGCAACTTCAGCGTCGCAGCGGCGCGGTCGATGGCGGCCTCGCTGATCTCGTTGGCGTGGGCAAAAGCGGTCGTCTCGCCGGAAACGCCGCGCAGGCCAAAGCCCGAGCTGGTGTGATAATCGGCGGTCTTCAGCCGGCCGTCGTCGAAACCGAACGCCTCGCTGGCGCTGTACTGGAGGTATAGCTCGCCGTCGTCGTGCGGGGCTAGGTGCGTCGCCGCGAGACGTTTCGCGCCGTCGGGATCGAGGGTGCGATAAATGAAGCCGCGCGGATCGGGGCCGGTCATGCCGCCTTGCTGTCCGCCGGTCCGCCCTCGAAGACAAAACGCCGGTCGCAATAGCCGCACTCGACGAAGCCGATCTCCTCGTCGATCCGCAGGAACACGCGGGGGTGGCCGAGCGCGGGCGAAATTTCGCCCGATCCGTCGCATGCGACCTGCAGCGCCTTCACTCGGATCACTTCGGGCGGCGGAATCTTCGATGCCATGCGCGGCAATTAGGAGCGGAGTGCAGCGCTCACAAGCTTGTCGGGTGACTGGGCCGCTCTTATGCGACGAAGCGTCATGGACGAGCCCGCGATCCGCATCGACTCCTTGTCGAAGACCTACGCGGGCGGGAAGCGTGCGCTGAACGAAGTCAGCTTCGATGTTCCGCGCGGCCAGATCTTCGGGCTGCTCGGCCCGAACGGAGCCGGCAAGTCGACGCTAATCAACATTCTTGCAGGCCTCGTCGTCAAGACCAGCGGCACGGTCACGATCTGGGGCTTCGACATCGACGAACGTCCGCGCAATTCGAAACGCTCCATCGGCGTGGTGCCGCAGGAAATCATCTTCGATCCTTTCTTTACCCCCCGCGAGACGCTGGAGATCCAGGCCGGACTCTATGGCATCCCGCCCGCCGATCGACGAAGCGATGAGCTGCTTGCCGCGATGCACATGACGGACAAGGCGCACGCTTATTCGCGCACTTTGTCGGGCGGGATGAAGCGGCGGCTGCTGGTCGCCAAGGCGATGGTTCATTCGCCGCCGATCCTGGTGCTCGACGAGCCCACCGCAGGCGTCGACGTCGAGCTTCGCCGGCAGTTGTGGGACTATGTCCGCCAGCTCAATGCGCAAGGCGTCACCATCGTGCTCACGACCCATTATCTCGAGGAAGCCGAGGAGTTGTGCGACCGGATCGCGATTATCCACCATGGCCGGGTGATCGCCAACGAGCCGACCCGCGAGCTCGTGTCGAAAGCACAGGAAAAAGCGGTTGTCGTCACGTTCGACCGCGACATCGCCGACGTGCCGGTCAATCCCTGCTTCGAGGACATCACGCTGATCGACGAGCGGACGCTCGAAATCACCTACCGCAAGGACAAGGTGAATGCGGGGCAGGTGCTCGCGTCGTTGACCTCGGAAGGCCTCAATATCGTCGACGTCTCAACCCGCGATCCCGACCTCGAGGACGTGTTCCTGAGCCTGACTTCGGCCGCCCAGGAAGCGGCGTGAAGACGACGGCCGACGTCCTCATCGTCGGTTCGGGCGCGGCGGGACTGACCGCAGCGCTCAACCTCGCCGAAACGCACAAGGTCGCGGTCATCGCCAAGGGGAGCTTGAACGAAGGCGCCACCAGCTGGGCGCAGGGCGGAATCGCGGCGGTGCTCGAGGAGGGCGACAGCTTCGAAGCGCACGTCAACGACACGATGATTGCCGGCGCCGGGCTCAACGAGCTCATGGTCGTCGAGCATGTGGTCGAAGCCGCGCCCCGGGCGATCCGGCACCTGATCGACCTCGGCGTGCCGTTCGCCAGCGAGAATGGCGCGCTCCATCTGACCCGCGAAGGCGGCCACAGCCACCGCCGCATCGTCCATGTCGCCGACGCGACCGGCTATGCCGTGCAGCAGGCATTGGAAACGGCGGCCGGCAAGCATCCCAACATTCGCCTGGTGCCCGACATGGTCGCGGTCGATCTCGTCACCGGGCGGCACGCGACCCACTTTTCGACCAGCGGCGCCGTCCATGGCCTCTACGCCTACAACCGCAAGAAGAAGCGGGTAGAGACGCTCACCGGCAAAGCGACCATCCTCGCCACCGGTGGCGCCGGCCGCGCCTACCTCTATTCCACCGCGCCGCGGGGCGCGACCGGCGACGGCATCGCGATGGCGTGGCGGGCGGGCTGCCGCGTGTCGAACATGGAGTTCATGCAGTTCCACCCGACCTGCCTCTACAATCTCGAGGTCAAGAATTTCCTCATCACTGAGGCGGTGCGCGGCGAGGGGGGTCAGCTCAGGCTGCCGAATGGCGTCGAAGGCGGCGGCGAACGGTTCATGCCGAAGTTCGACGAGCGCGCCGAACTCGCGCCGCGCGACATCGTCGCCCGCGCCATCGACCATGAAATCAAGCGGCTCGGGCTCGACTACGTCCACCTCGACATCTCCCACCGCGACCCGGACTTCGTGAAAGCGCACTTCCCGACCATCTACGAGAAGCTGCTCGGCCTCGGGATCGACATCACCGCCGAGCCGATTCCGGTGGTGCCGGCGCAGCACTACACCTGCGGCGGCGTGGTCGTTGACCTCGACGGCCGCACCGACGCGCCGGGGCTCTACGCCGCTGGAGAAGTCACGCAATCGGGGCTGCACGGCGCCAACCGCCTCGCCTCGAACAGCCTGCTCGAATGCCTGGTCTTCGGCGAAGCCGCAGCGAAGCACATCATGGCCAGCTTCGCCGACCTTCCCGACGTTCCGGCCATCCGCGCCTGGGACGAGAGCCGGGTCACCGACAGCGACGAGGAAGTGGTGATCGCCCAGACCTGGGGCGAGATCCGCCGCTTCATGTGGAACTATGTCGGGATCGTCCGCACCACCAAGAGGCTCGAGCGGGCCAAGCACCGGATCGACCTGCTCCGCCGGGAAGTGAACGATTATTATAAAAATTTCCGGGTGACTCCCGACCTCATCGAGCTGCGCAACCTGGTCGAGGTCGCCGACCTGATCATCCGCTCGGCCCTGTCGCGGCACGAGAGCCGCGGGCTTCATTACACGCTCGATTTCCCGGAGCTGCTCCCCGATCCGAAGGATACCGTGCTGGTCCCCTAGTCCGGCGCGAACTCGAGCAAGTCGCCCGGCTGGCATTGCAGGGCTCCGCAGATCGACTCCAGCGTCGAGAAGCGGATTGCGCGCGCCTTGCCGGTCTTCAGGATCGACAGGTTGGCGAGCGTGATGTCGATCTTCTCGGCGAGCTCGGTGAGGGTCATCCGCCGCGCGTGCAGCAAGTCGTCGAGCTTGACCAGGATCGCCACTAGACCGTCCCTTCGAGGTCTTCGCGCATCAGCGTGCCCTCCGCGAACACGCGGGCGAGCACGAAGGTGAAGATCACGCAGAGCCAGCCGTTGATCGAAAAGCCGGCGTCGAGGTGCAGCGGGAAATCCCTGGAAGCGATCGCCTTGCCGATTGCGCCGATCACGATGCTCAAGAGCTGAAGCCCGAGGAGCGCCCAGGCGATGGCGTTGAGCCGGTAGGCATTGGCCGCGATGAACGGGTCGCCGCGACCGACCGTCTCGACCATCCGCAGCAGCCGCGTGAGGATCAAATGATTGAGCGGCACCGCGAGCAATCCCAGCGTTGCGATCGCAGTCAGCCCGATCATGATCGGCTTGGGGTCCATGCCCGCCGGAACGTCGATCGCCTTCATGAACCAGGCCGGATTTGCGTTCGCAAAGATCACCAGGCCGAGCACCGCCGCTCCGTAAAGCCAGTTGAGGACGATGAGGATGCGCAGGACGACATAGGCGATCGGCAACGCGGCGGTGGTGGTTCGGGCCATGGACTTGCACTCCAATGACGTGTTTATCGATAAACGATAATACGATTATCGTTTATCGGCAAGCCCTGGAATCCGGTTCTCGATTTTGCCGGGGCGGGCGCCTACGCAACCTAGGTTGCTGCTGGGGGAATCGAGATGCCGGTCGAACTGAAGATCCTCGCGCTCGGCGCTCTGCTGCTGTTCGTCCACATCTTCACCGCGACGCGGTTCAAGACCGCGCAATTTGGCCGCAAGTGGAACGTCGGCGCGCGCGACGAGGCGCTGCCCGCGGCCGACGTGATGAGCGGCCGGACCATGCGAGCGCAGGCCAATTTCCTCGAGACTTTCCCGATCGCCATCGTCGCGCTCGTCGGAGTCGTGCTCGCGGACCGCACCAGCCAATGGACCGCGATCGGCGGCTGGGTCTGGCTCGGCGCCCGGGTGATCTACCTGCCGCTTTACGCCGCCGGCATCCCGGTGATCCGCACGATCGTCTGGACGATCGGCATGATCGGCCTCGGCATGGTCTTGTGGCCCCTGCTGTTCGGCTAGGATGAAAGTCACAAAGGCGGCGTCCGATCAGCTTTCATACGAGCGAGGGCGGGGCGAACCGATGTTTGAAAAATCCCCGCGTTCGCGCCGATAATGCGTGCCGAGCAGCCGCAGCAGTTGCCCGTTTGTAAGCGGCCGATCGTGAACTTCGCCAGCGGCGAGCTGGGGAGCGAGGATGCGATCCCACAGGAGGCCGAACAGCGCCCCCTCGCGGCGGTAGCGCAGGCGGTACGCGCTCTCGCGGCTCATGCCGGCAGCGGCAGCGGCCCTGGCGATGTTGCGGGTGGACGCAAGCGCGTCGAGGAAACGGAGCTGACGCTCAGGCGTCCAGCCATCGCGGCGAATGTTCGGGGTTTGAGTTTGGCCCATCGGCGAGCGTGGACCACAATTGGCCGCCTGTAGGACAGCGTTTTCTTATGTCAGCTTTGGGTGGAAAGTGGACATCCACTAAGGCGAAACGATGCTCGCCTGTCGTGCCAGAAACCGCCACTTGCCACCTTCCCAGAGGAATACGTTCGTGAACCGCCGATGGAGCGTTTTACCCGGATGGAGGCGGCCCAACTCGCTTTCGGGTGACGGAACAACTGTCTCGTCGCCCATGACTATGCCGACTGGCCCGGTTATCGCCGTCCGCTCGATCCTACGGTTGAAGTTATCACTGCCAATCTCGCCTTTGGCCAACATTGCGACGACTTGTGCCTTGGCCATGACCCGATTGGCAGGTGAGCTGACAATATAGTTGGGGTGCATGAATTCTTGCTGAGCCTTTGCATCGCCATCAACGATGATGCGCATCTGCTCGGAGTCTGCCGCCCTCAGATTTTCGTCAGTCGGACCTGCCATTCGCGGGGCGGCGGCAATCAGCAACAGGCTTGAAGCTATAAGGAGTATGCGCATCGCGGTGCTCCGACTCACTGCATTTGTGAGCGTGTAGCGGTCGCACCTGCGAATGTCTGCTTTTGGTCGAAAGCAGCCATAAGCGCGTCCACATAGCAGTCGGCTTCCTTCCCGCCGCCACCCTGCTAAACCCGCGCCTCCATGTCCGACACCGAAACGACCGAAGCGCCCGCCGCCGCCGCTCCGCCCGCGCGGACCACGAACCACCTCTACCTCGTCGACGGGTCGAGCTATATCTTCCGCGCCTATCACCGGCTGCCGCCGCTCACGAACCGGCACGGGACGCCGGCGGGGGCGGTCTATGGCTATACGACCATGCTGTGGAAGCTCGCCGGCGACCTGTCGCGCGCCGACGGCCCGACCCACATGGCGGTGATCCTCGATGCGTCGGAGCACACCCACCGCAACGAGATGTACGATAAGTACAAGGCGCACCGGCCGCCGCCGCCCGAGGACCTGGTGCCGCAATTCCCGCTGATCCGCACCGCGACGCGCGCCTTCTCGATCCCGTGCATCGAGGAAGCGGGGCTGGAGGCCGACGACATCATCGCCTGCTACGTGACCGAGGCGAAGAAGGCCGGGTGGAAGGTCACCATCGTCAGCTCCGACAAGGATCTGATGCAGCTGATCGACGAGGATGCCGGGATCGACATGCTCGACACGATGAACGACCGCCGCATCGGCCGCGCGGAAGTACTCGAGAAATTCGGCGTGCCGCCGGAGAAGGTCGGCGACGTCCTCGCTTTAATGGGCGACAGCGTCGACAATGTGCCCGGAGTCCCCGGGATCGGCCCCAAGACCGCGTCGCAGCTGATCCAGCAGTTCGGCGATTTGGAGACGGTCCTCGGATCGACCGAAGAGATCAGCAAGCCCAAGCTCAAGCAGTCGCTGATCGATTTTGCCGCGGATGCGCGGCTGAGCCGGGAGCTGGTGAGGCTGGTATGCGACGCAAACCTGCCCGAGCCGCTCGATGCGCTGGAGCTCAAGAATATCCCGGAGGACCCGCTGCGGGCATTCCTCGAGGACCAGGGATTCAAGGCATTGCTCAACCGGCTGAACAGCGGCGGCTCGCTGGTCGAGGCGCGGCGCAGCAGCAGCGGCGCGGGCTACAATGACGTCATGGCGGCGCTCGACAAGAAGGCGGCCGGCCCGGCGGAAGCGGAGAAGATCGAGGTCGACCGCTCGAAGTACGAGACCATCACGGACGAGGCTTCGCTCGACCGCTGGATCGCCGAGGCCACCGCCCAGGGCCATGTCGCGCTCGATACCGAGACGGACTGCATCGACTGCATCATCGCCAAGCTGGCCGGGATCAGCCTGGCGACCGGGCCGAACCGTGCCTGCTACATCCCGGTTGGGCACAGCGGAATCGACATGTTCGCCGAGGCGCCCGACCAGCTCCCGCTCGATCTCGTCCTCGCGAAGCTGAAACCGATGCTGGAAGACCCGTCGATCCTCAAGATCGGGCACAACCTCAAGTACGACTGGGTGATGTTCGACAAGGCCGGCATCGACGTCGCCCCGATAGACGACACGATGGTGATGAGTTTCGACCTCGATGCCGGGCGGAGCTTCGGCCACGGGCTCGAGGAGCTGGCCAAGCTCCACTTCGACCACGAGTGCATCCCTTTCAAGCAATTGTGCGGCAGCGGCGCCAAGCAGATCACCTTCGACAAAGTCCCGCTGGGGCCGGCGACCGAATATGCGGGCGAGGACGCCGATATCGCGCTGCGCCTGTGGCTGCGGCTCAAGCCGCGGCTGGCGCAGGAGAATGTCACGCGGGTCTATGAGCGGGTCGACAAGCCGCTGGTGCCGGTGCTCGCGCGGATGGAGCAGCGCGGGATCAAGGTCGACCGCGACTATCTCGCGCGCCTCAGCCGCGAGTTCGCCGAGGAGACGGCGCGGCTCGAAGAACGGATCTACGAGGCGGCATGCGGGCCGTTCACCATCGGCTCGCCGCAGCAGCTCGGCGAAGTGCTGTACGGGCGCCTCGGCCTGAAAGGTGGGCGAAAGGGCAAGAGCGGCCAATATTCGACCGACGTCAACGAGCTCGAACGGCTCGCGGGCGAGGGCATCGCATGCGCGACCCTGGTGCTCGAATGGCGGCAGCTGACCAAGCTCAAGTCAACCTACACCGACGCGCTGCAGGCCCAGATCAACCAGGAGACCGGCCGGGTCCACACCAGCTTCTCGCTGACCGGCGCGCAGACCGGGCGGCTGTCGTCGAACGATCCGAACCTGCAGAACATCCCGATCCGGACCGAGATCGGGAGAAAGATCCGCGACGCGTTCGTGGCGGCTGATGGCTACAAATTGCTCAGCGCCGACTATAGCCAGATTGAGCTAAGGCTCGCCGCGCACATGGCCGACGTCCCGCAGCTCAAGGACGCCTTCAACGCCGGGCAGGATGTGCACGCGATCACCGCGGAGGAGGTATTCGGGACCGTCGACCGCGAGACCCGCAACAAGGCGAAGACGATCAACTTTGCGATCCTCTACGGAAGCTCCGCCTGGGGAATCGCCTCGCGAATGGGGCTCGCCAGGGAAGAGGGCAAGGCGATCATCGATCGCTATTTCGAGCGCTTTCCGGGCATCCGGGCGTTCATGCACAGCACGCTCGCCTTCGCCCGCGAACACGGTTTCACCCAAACCCTGTTCGGGCGGAGAACGCACTTCGAACCCAACATCCGCTCGCCCAACCCGTCGATCCGTGCGGGTGCTGAACGCGCTGCGATCAACGCGCCGATCCAAGGGACGAGCGCCGACCTCATCAAGCGGGCAATGGCGCGGATGGACGATGCACTGGCAAACGCGGGCCTGGGCGAGGTCCGAATGCTGCTCCAGGTCCACGACGAGCTGGTGTTCGAAGTGCCCGACGGCCGCGAGGAAGAAGCGGCCGCCGTCATCAAGCGGGTGATGGCGGGCGCCGCCGAGCCGGCAATGACGCTCGACGTGCCGCTCGACGTCGAGGTCGGTTGGGGTGAGCATTGGGGCGCCGCGCATTGACCGACGGCGAGCGAATCAAGGTCCTTGCCGAGACTGCCGACACCCCGCCCGATGCCGACATGGCGACGCTTGCCCGCGGCGGCCGGCTCAATGTGTTCGGGTTCGTCCTTCGCTTAGCCGCCCGGCTGCCGTTCCTGTTCATCGCCGGGCGGATCTACGGCGCGGATTCGCTCGGCCGCTTCGCTTATGCGGTGCTGACCGTCGAGTTCGCCGCGCAGCTCGCGGCGCTGGGCCTCAGGCGCGGCCTCGCCCAGCTCCTCGCCAACGCCAAGAAGCCGGAGGCGTGCATCGTCGCGGACGCAATGCTGGTGGCGGCGATCGGCTCGGCCATCGGCATGGCCATCCTCTTCGCCTTCCCCAAGGCGATGTACCCGACCACCGACATCCACGGGATGGACCGCCTGCTCGCGATCACGGTCCTCGCCATCGCCTGGACCGACATCGCGCTCGCAGCGCTCGCCTATCACAACGACGTCGGGGCGACGGTGCGCGCGCGGTCGATCGTCGAGCCCTGGACGATCAGCATCGTCGCCTTCGCCTGGTCCTACGTCTCGCTCGATGACGGCCTGATCATCTCCTACGTCTTCTCGATGGTCGCGGCGCTGTTCGCGGCGCTGATCCCGCTGGTCCGCTGCTACGGCCTGCCGCGCGGGTGGAAGCCCGACCTCCCGCTCGCGTGGGGGACCGCGGTGCGCAACGTGCCGGTCGCCGCCGCCGACGCGGTCGAATGGGCCTCGCGCCGGATCGACCTCGCGGTGCTCGGCGCGTTCATGCCCGCAAGCTTCGTCGGCATCTATTATGTCGCGCAGCAGGTCGCGACGCTGCCCGCCAAGTTGAAGACCAGCTTCGAGCCGGTGCTGGGCCCGGCGATCGCGCGCAAGATCGCCGCCGGCGACCGGCTGTCGGTCGCGAAGCAGGTGCGCCAGGTCACCTATTGGATCATCGCCGCGCAGCTCGGGATCGCGCTCGCGCTCGGCATTCCGGGCCGTGCGGTGATGGGGCTGGTCGGGTCCGGGTTCACCGGCGGCACGGCGATGCTGAGCTTCCTGCTCGCAGCCGAAGTCATCGCCGCCGCCGCGGTCGTCAGCGAAGCCGCGCTGATCTACGTCGCGCGGACCCGGAACATGATCATCAGCCTCGCAATGCTCGCGTTCGAGGCCGGTCTCGCCGTGGCGCTGATCCTGATCATGAAGGACGAGGGCCTGCCGCAGGCGTTCCAGGCCACCGGCCCCGCGATCGCGCTGTGCGTCGCGCTTGGCTTCGCCTCGGTCAGCAAGTCGCGGCTGCTGTGCAGGAAGCTCGGCGCGCCCGTCTCGGGATGGCGCTGGGACCTCGCATGGGCGACCGCCGCCGGCGTCATCGTCGGCGGCGCGGTGCGCTATTTCCTGCCGCAGACGCTGCAGCTGATTATCGGAGTCCCGGCGATCATGATTGCCTTCTTCGCGGTGCTGTGGACCAAGGGCTTCGGGCCCGAAGACCGGGAGCTGTTCCGCTTGCGCAAGCACGAGGTGCGGGAGCTGCGCGAAGCGGAGGACGCCGCGCTGGCGCGCGATCAGGTCCGCGACACGATTATCTAATGCCGGAAGTGGCGCATGCCGGTGAACAGCATCGCGAGGCCCGCTTCGTCGGCCGCGGCGATGACTTCGTCGTCGCGAATCGAGCCGCCGGGCTGGATCACGGCGGTTGCGCCCGCTTCCGCGGCAGCCAGCAGGCCGTCGGCGAAGGGGAAAAAAGCGTCGGAAGCGACCGCGGAGCCGACCGTCCGCGGCTCGGGCCAGCCGTTGGCCTCCGCGGCCTCCTTCGCCCGGAGCGCGGCGATGCGCGAGCTGTCGCGGCGGTTCATCTGGCCAGCGCCGATGCCGGCGGTGACTCCATCCTTGGCGTAAACGATCGCGTTCGACTTGACGTGCTTGGCCACGGTCCAGGCGAACAAACAGTCGGCAATCTCCTGATCGGTGGGCTGGCGCCTGGTCACGCATTTGAGCTGCTCGCGGGTCGCGATTCCATTGTCGCGGTCCTGGACGAGGAGGCCGCCGGCGATCAGCGCGAGGCTGGTCCCGCCCCGTGCCGGATCGGGCAGCGTGCCGGTCAGCAGAAGGCGGAGGTTCTTCTTCTTCGCGAAGATGGCCTTCGCATCTTCGTCGGCATCGGGCGCGACCACCACTTCGGTGAAGATGTCGGTGATCGCCTCCGCGGTCGCCGCGTCGAGCGGCCGGTTGGTGGCGACGATCCCGCCGAACGCCGACACGCGGTCGCAGGCGAGCGCTTCCTTCCACGCCTCGAGGAGAGTGCCGCGGGTCGCGACTCCGCACGGGTTGGCGTGCTTGACGATGACCACCGTCGGCTCCGCCGCGCGGAATTCGCTCGCCAGCTCGAGCGCGGCATTGGCGTCATTGAGGTTGTTGTAGCTGAGCTCCTTGCCCTGGACCTGGGTCGCCTGCGCGACGCCGTGCGCGGCTGGGCCAACCGGCAGGTATAATGCGGCGCTCTGATGCGGGTTCTCGCCGTAGCGCAGCGGCATCTTGCGGGTCGCTGACAGCGTCCACTTCTCGGGCCAGCGCTCGCCCTGGTCGGCGAAGGCGAACCACTGCGCAATCGTCGAATCATATTCGGCGGTCAGCGCGAACGCCTTGGCCGCGAGCTTCTTGCGGAATTCGAGCGTGGTCCCACCGTTGCGGTCGAGCTGCTCCACCAGCGCCGCATAGTCCGCCGGGTCGGTCACGATTGCGACGTCGGCATGGTTCTTGGCGGCCGAGCGGACCATCGAGGGGCCGCCGATGTCGATATTCTCGATCACCATGTCGCGGTCGGCGCCGCTCATCACGGTGCTGAGGAACGGATAGAGGTTGACGACGACGAGGTCGATCGGCGCGATTCCGTGCTCCGCCATCGCCGCCGCATGCTCCGGGTTGTCGCGGACTCCGAGCAGGCCGCCGTGGACCTTGGGGTGAAGCGTCTTCACCCGGCCGTCCATCATTTCGGGGAAGCCGGTAAGGTCGCTGATGTCACGCACCTCGGCGCCATGTTCGCGCAGCTTCGCCGCCGTGCCGCCGGTCGACACGATCTCGACGCCATGCCGCGCGAGCCCCGCGGCAAGCTCGGCCAGGCCGATCTTGTCGGAAAGCGAGATCAGCGCCCGGCGAACGGGAACGAGGTCGGTCATCGATACTCCTTATGACTAGCTGGCGCGGCGGAAGGTCCAGCCGATTTCGCCGCCCAATGCCGACACTTCGCCGACAATGACAAGCTGGCTCGTGCGCTGCGGCTCGCCGCGGCCGTCGATCCACAGGCTTTCCTCGATTGCGAGGTTGCCGCCGCGGCAGCGGAAGTTCCACGGCGGCGCGCCCTTCGAGCGGAGGATCGCGCCCATCCCGTCGGCAGTGTTCGTCGCCTCGACCCCCGGAGCGAGGTGGAAGCGCACCGCATAGGGCGCCGACTCGCGGATTTTCTTGCGGCCCTTCGGCATCAGCTGGTCGGCCCCGCGCAGCTCCTTGCCGTCGTTGCCGAGCATCAGGCTGCGCTTGTGGATCAGCCCGAACGAGCGGACGTAGCCGTCGTGGCTGGCCTCGAGCCGGCTGGCGTCATTGTCCTCGCTACGGTCGATGGCGACGTCCTCGACGCCTTTGCCGAGCGAGCCATCGGTGACGATGTTGGTCGAGTTCGTATCGGCGAGGACCAGCGTACTATAGGCCGCGGTCGTCCTCAGCCCCTCGACCAGCTCGTCGGGCAGGTCGGTCGGCAGCGGCCCGGGCCCGCCGCAATTGACCACCAGCCGCTGTCCGCCGTCGGACAGCTCGAAGGCCAGGGTCGACGCAGCGCCCCGTTCGGCCAGCTTCTGCGGCGGCGGCGGGGCCGCATCCAGGACCAGGATCGTGCCCAGCGCCGACATCCGCTGATAGCCCCAGCCACGCGCGTTGCGCAGCGGCCGCGCGCGCATCCCGCAGCCGTCGATCAGCGCCGCGAGCCGCGAGGATTCCCCCGGCCCGCATCCCTGCCAGCTCGAAAGGGCGCCATCCCCCATCATGATCCCGTGCAGCGCCGCGAGCGAGGCCTGGGCAGCGGCTTCGATGCCGTCCGGAATGGTCTGCTTGGCGGCGAGATAGCAGGCGCGCAGCAACCCGAAGCGGTCGACCAGCTGCATCTGTTCGTAGGGCGAACGGCTGACCAGCCCGCCGTCGTCGAATTGCGCCGACGTCAGCGCTCGCGCCAGGCCGGCTTCGCCGCGGGCAACGCGCGGAACTCCGCCCTGCACCAGCAGCCCGGCGGCGACCACGCCGGACCAGGCGGTGACCCGGTCGAGCCCGGCCGCGGCCTTGTCGGCATTGGCGTCGAGGTGGCGGGCGCCGCGGGCCAAAGTGTTGAGCAAAGCGGAGCGGTAGCCGCTATCGCTGCTCGACAGGATGTACGGCGCGTAAGCGGTCCAGAAGAGGATGCGCTCGCCCCACAATTGCGGCGCCCAGGCCTCGTCGGCCCTGGTACCGTGCGCCAGCAGCCAGCGGCCGACCACGGCCTCGGCAAGCCGCGCACCTTTCTCCCGCGATGCGGCGGCGGCGAGGTCGCGCAGCCAGGAGAAGCCCTGAAGCTGCTCGGCGAGCGGCCCGGCCGCTCCGGCCTCGCCGAAGTCCAGCTCCTTCAGCGGCAGTGTCTCGCTGCCGACCGTAAAGCGCCCGGCAAGCAGCGCGTCACCGCGCGTGCGTTCGCCGTGGACATGGTCGCGCGGCACCGCGACCAACTTCAGCGGCTGCTTCGACCGCTTGAGGCGGGACAACAGCGAACCGCGCGCGAGCTTGCTGACCACCGCTCGCTCGGCGGCCGATCCGTCGCCGCTCACGCGTCGCCTCTGAGCGCCTTGATGTTCCCTGCGTAGGCGGCCGGCCCGCCACGGAAGACGGCAGTGCCGGCGACCAGGGCCGTGGCGCCAGCATTCACCGCCTGCCGCGCCGTCTCCTGATCGATCCCCCCGTCGACTTCCAGCACGACGTCCAGCTGTTCCTTCGCGATCCGGTTGGCGATGGCCTCGATCTTCTTGAGCTGGCCAGTGAGGAACTTTTGCCCGCCGAACCCCGGATTGACGCTCATCACCAGCACGAGGTCGACATCGCCGAGCACATAGTCGAGCGTCTTCGCCGGGGTCGCCGGGTTGAGCGACACGCCCGCTTTCTTGCCCAGCGCCTTGATGCGCTGGACGGTGCGATGGAGGTGCGGACCGGCTTCGGGATGGACGGTGATGATGTCGGCGCCCGCCTCGGCAAAAGCATCGAGGAAGGGATCTACCGGCGAAATCATCAAATGGACGTCGAACGGCTTTTGCGTGTGCGGGCGCAGCGCCTTCACCACGCCGGGCCCGATCGTCAGGTTGGGGACGAAATGCCCGTCCATCACGTCGATATGGATCCAGTCGGCGCCGGCCTCGTCGATCGCGCGCACTTCCGCGCCGAGCGTAGCGAAGTCGGCGGACAGGATGGAGGGCGCGATGACCGGCATGACACCCGATTAAACGGGATTAACCCGCGCGGACAAGGCGGGCGATGAAGAAGCCGTCGAGCCCGCCTTCCGCTTCGAGCAGGCCGGGGAGGATGCGCACCCAGCCTTCGGGCGAGACGGGCGCGAATTCGGGCAGGTCCGATTCCTCCCCCTTGTGGGGAGGGTTGGGAGGGGGCGCGTTATCTGCGTCAGCCGATAACGCCAGCAAATGAGTCTCATCGGCCGCGGACGCGGCCGGCCCCCCACCAACCTCCCCCACGAGGGGGGAGACTTTGAGCTCGTCGAGCAGGAAGTCGTCACGGCTTGCGAGAAACTGGTCGATGATCTGCTCGCCTTCCTGCGGCTCGAGCGAGCAGACGGAATAGACCAGAACGCCGCCAGGCTTCAGCCAAGAGGCTGCGCGACCGAGCAGCTCTCCCTGCACATCGGCGCTTTCGGCGATCAACCTTGGCCGGGCCCGATAGAGCACTTCCGGATGGCGGCGGAACGTTCCGGTGGCCGAGCAGGGCGCGTCGAGCAGGATTGCATCGAACTGCCGGTCCGGCTTCCACTTCAGCGCGTCGGCTTCGACGAGTTTCGCGTCGAGGTGAGTCCGTTGCAGATTTTCCTGCAGTCGTCCGAGACGACTTGCCGACGCGTCGACCGCGGTGACTGCATGACCGGCCGCCGCCAGCTGCATCGTTTTGCCGCCCGGCGCCGCACAAAGATCGAGCACGTCGCTGGCACCCGCCGGAATCAACCGCGCGGGAAGCGATGCGGACAGGTCCTGCACCCACCATCGGCCCTCGCCGAAGCCGGGAAGCGCGGTGACCGACGCGCTTTGCAGCCGCACGTGATTCGCCGCCAGCGATCGGCCTTGATTTGCATTCGCGTACGCCTGCGCCTCGCCATGGTCGGCGAACGTCAGGTCGAGCGGTGGACGCCTGGCGATCTGTCTGCGCGCCGCCAGTACGCTTGCTTCGCCCCAGGCCGAGCCCCATCGCTCTTCGACGTCGGCTGGGAGCCTCGGCGAATCCACCGCTGGCAGGCCGCGCCGAAGCAGTGTGCCGAGCACGCCATGAACAAGCCGCCGCGGCCCTCCGTCCACGAGGGGCAAGGCGGTCGCGACCAGCGCATGCTCCGGCGTGCCGAGGCCGATCTTCTGGGCAAGGGCCAGCCGCAGCACCATCCGCGCCTTGCTGTCGTCGGGCAGCCGCTGCCGGGTGGCGCTGTCGATCAGCCCGTCGAGGTCGGGGAGCCGCCGCAAGGCCTCGCCCGCGATCGCCACGGCCAGTGCGTGATCGGGCGGCGAAAGGTTGCGGATCGCGCCGCCGGCTGCGTCCAGGGTCCGGCCACGCCGCAAGACTGCGTCGAGCATTTGCAGCGCCGCTCGCCGGGCGCCGAGGCCTTCAACGCTTGGCATTGGGGCTTCCGAACGCCATTTGGAGATGATGAAGCGCCCGAAACATCTCGACCCGCCGGCTTACTTGAGTCCGTCGCCGCCGGTTCCTGAACCGGAGCCGCTGAAAGACCGAAGCCCGCCCGCCGGCGAGGAGGAGCGGCTCGATCCCACCCGCTATGGCGATTGGGAAAAGAAGGGCATCGCGATCGATTTCTAGACGCCCTCGGCGCGCGGCGGGCGGGTCAGCAACGCGCCCAGGATCTCATCGACATTGGCCCGGCCGGCGATCAGCGCGTCGACTGCATCGACGATCGGCATGTCGATATTTTTCTCGCGCGCCAGGCGAGCAAGGACCGGGGCGGTGAATGCGCCCTCCGCCACCGTCTTGCGGTTGGCCATCAGCTCGGCGGCGGAGCGACCCTCGCCGATGCCGAGCCCAAGCGAATAATTGCGCGAGCTGGTCGAGGAGCAGGTGAGCACCAGGTCGCCGAGACCGCTCAGGCCAGTGAGCGTCTCGCGCCGCGCGCCGAAGGCGAGTCCGAACCGCGTCATCTCGGCGAATCCCCGGCCGATCAGCGCGGCGCGCGCGTTCTGGCCGAGCCCCTTGCCCTCGACCACGCCGCAGGCGATCGCGAGCACATTCTTGACCGCACCGCCGATTTCCGCCCCGGCGACATCGTTGGAGACGTAGATGCGGAAGGTCGGCTGCGCGATCCGGTCGCGAAGCTGCTTTGCCAGCCCCTCGTCCTGGGCGGCGAGCGTCACCGCGGTCGGCAAGCCGCGCGCGACCTCATGCGCGAACGTAGGGCCCGACAGGACGGCCACGAGGGCAGCGGGACAAGCTTCCCTAGCAACGCGATGGAGCAGCTGCCCGCTCTTCTCCTCGATCCCCTTGGAACAGAGAATGAGCGGCTTTCTGCAGTCCGGCGCCTTCTCCAGCACCGTCCGCATGTGCTGTGCGGGGGTCACCACCAGCCACGCCTCGCACGCGTCCAGCTCGCCCAGGTCGGCCGTGGCCCGAATGCCGGAATTCAATGGGATGCCGGCGAGAAAAACGGAGTTCTCGCGTTTCGCGTTGACCGCTTCGACCACCTCGCGCTCGAGCGCCCACAACAGGGTCTCTTCGCCGCCAGCCGAGGCGACCTGCGCCAAGGCCGTGCCCCAGGCGCCGCCGCCGATGACCCCCAGCTTCACGCCTTAACGCCCGCGCCGCGAACCTTCTCGGCGCGCTCGTCGAGCGGCCAACGCGCGCGCGCCGGAACGTCAAGCGGGTCGCAGTCCCCGGCGGCGAAGCGCTCCGCGCCGGCCCAGGCGATCATCGCGGCATTGTCGGTGCACAGCCAGGCGGGCGGAACGCTGAAACGGCGCCCGCTCTGCTCGGCAAGTTCAGCGAGCGCGCCGCGAATCGCCTGGTTGGCGGCGACCCCGCCGGCAACCACCAGCGCCGGCGCATCGCTGGTTCGCAGCGCCAGCCGGGTCCGGTCGACCAGGCAATCGACCACCGCCTGCTGGAAGCTCGCGGCAATATCCGCCGGCGCAAAGTCGTCTGAGGCGACTGCGCGCTGCACCGCGCTCTTCAGGCCAGCGAAAGAAAAATGCGGCTCGCCGGAGCCGACCAGCGGCCGGGGCAGCCTCACTCCCTCGGGGTTGCCGGTCCTCGCCAGTTGCTCGATCGCCGGGCCGCCTGGATAAGCAAGGCCGAGCAGCTTGGCGGCCTTGTCGAACGCTTCGCCGGCGGCATCGTCGATCGTCGTCGCAAGCCGGCGATAGTCGCCGATCCCGCGCACCTCGAGCAATTGGCAATGGCCGCCCGACACCAGCAACAGCAGGTAGGGGAAGCCGAGGTCGGGGTCGGCGAGGCGCGGAGAGAGCGCATGGCCTTCGAGATGGTTGACCGCGATCAGCGGCTTGCCGGCAGCCAGCGCCAGTCCCTTGCCGGCGAGCAAGGCGACCATCACCCCGCCGATCAGCCCCGGGCCCGCGGTCGCAGCGACCGCGTCGACCTCCGCAATCGACAGCTTGGCGTCAGCCAGCACCCGTTCGATCAGGCCGGGCAGGATCTCAACATGGGCCCGCGCGGCGATCTCCGGCACCACGCCGCCATAGGCTTGATGTGCGCTGTTCTGCCCGACCACCGACTGCGCGAGGATTCGCCGGTCTGACGTCACCAGCGCTACGGCGCTATCATCGCAACTGCTCTCGAGGCCGAGGATTAATGTCATTTCGCGTCCGGCCCTTTGCCTGAAGGCGCGGCGATGCACTAGGGGTGAGGAATGCAAGGGCTTCGCCTCGGGACTCGCGGATCCGCGCTCGCCTTGGCGCAGGCGCGCAAGGTCGCTTCGGCGATCGAGGCGGCGCAGCGCTGGCCCGAGGGCTGGGTC
>Ga0307416_100000427_pt1 | contig 21462 bp, 21 predicted proteins | sample DK1Cmetagenome_2_FD_203821 | JGI IMG/M metagenome (GOLD analysis project Ga0307416, IMG submission 203821) | Maize rhizosphere microbial communities from greenhouse at UC Davis, California, United States - DK15-C-3 | ecosystem: Host-associated > Plants > Roots > Rhizosphere > Soil | place...
AAGGAACAAGTAGTAACTGCAGAGGCGTGAACTTTGTTTGCAATGTATTTCAAACCTTCTGGTCCGTGGTAAACAGCGTACATTCCAGCCATAACTGCTAATAAAACCTGAGCAGTACAAATGTTAGAAGTCGCTTTTTCACGTTTGATGTGTTGTTCACGAGTTCCCAAAGCCATACGTAAAGCGCGGTTTCCATTTGCATCGATAGAAACCCCAATAATACGGCCTGGCATAGAACGTTTGTATTCTTCTTTAGTTGCAAAATAAGCAGCGTGAGGACCACCGTAACCCATTGGTACACCAAAACGTTGCGTTGTTCCAACTACCACAGCAGCTCCCATTTCTCCCGGAGAAGTTAAGGTTGCTAACGATAAAATATCAGCTGCAAAAGCAACTTTGATTTCGTTTTCTTTTGCTTTAGCAACAAAAGCACTATAATCGTTTACTTGACCATATTTTCCTGGGTATTGTAAAATCGCTCCGAAGAATTCATTTGAAAAATCAAATGTTTCATGGTTTCCAACCACTAATTCAATTCCAATTGGAGTCGAACGTGTTTGAAGTACAGATAAAGTCTGAGGTAAAATTTCTTCAGAAACGAAGAATTTATGTGTATTGTTTTTCTTTTGATCTCTTGTACGAACGTCAAATAATAAAGCCATAGCTTCTGCAGCAGCAGTCCCTTCATCAAGTAGAGAAGCATTGGCAATCTCCATTCCAGTTAATTCAATAACCATAGTTTGGAAATTCAAAATAGCTTCTAAACGACCTTGAGCAATTTCTGCCTGATAAGGCGTATAAGCTGTATACCATCCTGGGTTTTCAAAGATATTTCTTTGAATTGGAGCTGGAACGATAGTTGGGTGATAACCCAAACCGATATACGATTTGAATACTTTGTTTTTCTTTCCTAATTCCTGAATGTGATTTGCGAATTCATATTCAGTCATTGCAGGATCTAAATTCAAAGGTGCTTTTAAACGAATGTCGTCTGGAAGGGTTTCATAAATAAGTCGCTCGATGGAGTCAACACCAATAGTTTTCAGCATATGCTGAAGATCAGTTTCTCTAGGACCAATATGTCTTAAAGCAAAAGCATCTGTTTTCATGTAGCTATCTAAGTTTTTTAAATTAATGTGTTCGAACACCATTTTGCTGAACGAATCACATTTAAAAGTAAATGTGTTGTTTTTTGTGGCGCAAAATTAAGTATTATTAATAATTTAATAGGTATTTTTAACTTCATTTTTTATCAAATTTCTAACTAATGGTATGATTTGTTAATAAAAGATTAGATTTGGGGTATGATAGTATCAAAACGCTTCTTAGATTTTTACCTGAATAGCAGTATTCATGTAGCTTTGTCGTGTTATGCACTTGTGCGAATAACGTTTCATGTATTTCATATTCAGTATGATGAACCCATGGCGCTTTTTGTTTTTTTTGGAACAATTGTAGGATATAATTTCGTAAAATATGATGCGCTGGTTCGCGTAAAGAAAAATCCGATTGGAACTCAGCTAAAAATTATTGCTATTTTGAGTTTTATTTCGGTTGTTTTAGTCGGTTATTATTTTTTCCATTTAAAGAGAATTACGCAAATAGTCTCAGTCGGAATTTTTGCCATAACAGCGCTTTATACTTTGCCTTTTTTTCCAAACAGAAAAAATGCTAGAAACTGGGCAGGTGTAAAAATTTATATTGTCGCACTTTGTTGGGTTGGAGCAACTTTGGTTTTACCATTAATAAATGCGGAAATTCCGTTTACCACAGATTTTTTTATTAAATGCATTCAACGTTTTATATTGGTTTTTGTGCTGATTCTGGTTTTTGAAATTTTAGATTTGGCAAACGATGATCCACATTTGCAAACCGTTCCGCAGACAATTGGAGTAAAAAGAACCAAAATTTTAGGACTTTCACTTTTAGTGCCGTTTTGGTTTTTGGAGATTTTCGTGTCAACTTTTAATTATCATGATGCCTTCATCAATTTGATAATGGTCATTATGCTGATGCTTTTTATCATTTTCGCCAATCCAAACCGATCTAAATATTATACTTCTTTTTGGGTTGAAGCTGTTCCAATTTTTTGGTGGCTGATGGTGGTTCTTTTATAAAAATATTTTGGGCGTACCCCCAATAAAACAAGTGGGCAAATTACTTTGTGCTTATTCGCCCACTTGTTTTATCGCGGTCTGGCTATCCGCGCTACTTCGGTAGCTAGCTCCTATCCCTCACGCAAAACGTAAAATGACAAAATTAATTTTCAAAGAAGATTAAATCTGTGTGAAATAAAATCCAAACAATTATCAATTATTGTTTTCCGAAATCTCTTTTAAAACCTTATTTCTTTCCAAAAGAAAATTTATCAAATGTCTTTTCAAAAACAAAACATCAAATAATTTTCCGAAAATCCCAAACGGAGTTTCATATTGCAGTTTGTCTTTCATAATTATAAAACCATTTTCTTCCAAAAAAAAATGTTCATGTTTGAAAGACTTGAATTTGCCTTTTTCCATTTCATCTACAAAATAATCATAGAGATTCATTGCTGTTATTCGGCTTTTGTGTGTGAGATAAAATCCGAAATGTTTTCCTCGCCAGGTTACGGTTTCATCTAAATTGATTAACCCAGATGTTACACCTGCAATTGCTTTTTCTTTTGAAAAACTTGCTGACTGTTGATGAATATTGATGTTTCTTGAAGCATCAAAAACGATTTGTTTTGGTGCTTTTATTTTAGTTGTGAGGTTTATGGTTGTCATTGGCTTAAATTTTTCTTTGCGTAATCTTGTCAGTTCGACGAAGGAGAAATCTCCACAAGAAGCTCGACAAAGATTGGCTTATTGGAGCGGAGTTACTTGCGAAGATTTCTCCTTCGTCGAAATGACAAACTATTTGAATTTAGGTTCTAAATTAAATCTCGAAAAGCCTTATCAATCTCCCCAAACTTAAATTCAAACCCATTTTCCAAAAGCCGTTTCGGAACTACGTTTCGACTTTTTAAAACCAATTCCGTTTCGGTTCGAATAAAAAAAGAACCAATTTCAAGAAAGAATTTATTTAACGGAATTCCAAAAGGAAAACCAACAGCTTTTCGAAGTTTCTGCATAAAATCGACATTTCGAATTGGCGTTGGTGAAACAATATTTATAACGCCTGTAATTTCTTTTTCGATAATAAAATTAACCGCATTAGCAAAATCGTCTTCATGAATCCAGCTTACAAATTGATTCCCTTTTCCTTGTTTTCCTCCAAAACCAATTTTTGCCAAAGTCTTTAACGGAATAAAAGCGCCACCATTTTTTCCTAAAACGATCGAAGTTCGTAAAGCGGTTTTTAACGTATTTGGAGTTTCGGTTTTAAAGAGTGCTTTTTCCCAGGAAAGCGCCACGTTTATAGAAAAATCATTTCCAATTTCGCCATCAACTTCATCCATTTGTTTGTCTAAAGAAAAACGATAAATAGTTGCTGTTGATGAATTCAGCCAATGTTTAGGCGGACTTTGACATTTTAAAACTGCTTTATTTAGAATTTTCGTGCTTTCAATTCTCGACCAAAGAATTTCTTTTTTATTCTCTTTCGTATAACGACAATCAACAGATTTTCCTGCAAGATTAATTAAAACTGTCGCATTTTCCAATTCCTTTTCCCAACCAGTAAAAGTTCTTGCATTCCAGTTTACATATTTAATTCCGTCAATTGTTTGAGATTTTCCTCTTGTTAGAATTACAATCTCATCAAATTTATTTTTGAAATGATTCACTAAAACTTGTCCAAGAAAACCTGTTCCAGCTGCGATTAGAAGTTTTTTCATTTTGTTGTTTATTATTAAACCTAACAGGTTTTTAAAACCTGCTAGGTTTTGACATTGTTAAGCTTTAAAAACTAATCTCTCTTCGCGTTGAGCTTCCTTAGCTTTTCTTTTTCCTCTAAAAAAGAAATACAAATTGAAGAATAACATAATGCCAAGATAAATAGAAAATCCTCCAATTTTATAACTTAGTCTTTCAATTAATTCCTGATAACTGTCTTGACTTAATTGCAGTTCTAGAATCATTAATGCAAAACCAATATTTAAAAGATAGAATCCCGTTTCAAAAAGTTTGTTGGTTGCTTGAGCGATTTCTTCTCGGCCTTTAAAAATGTCAAGCATGAATATTTTCCCGTTTTTAAAAAGAGTCTTAGAAACATAATAAGTTATAAATAAAGCAACTGGCAAGTAAATTCCGTATCCGATTAAGATTTTTGTAGTTTCCATAATATTTGAATTTTAGTTGTTGTGGATTAATTTTTCAACGTATTTAGTTATAATTAAAATGTTGAGGTAATGCAGAATTGAAATAATAAAAATTATGACAGCTGTTTTGGTGCAAATCGTTTCAATTACTTGAGTAGAAGAGATAATTTTTTGCCAGGAAATTAAAGTCATTGCACAATAGCCAATGTTCAAAAGATAGTAGGCCAAGAGCAAAACGTGATTTATTTTTTGACAAATATCCGCGTGATTTGGGATTAAATCTGCAACGTAAATATTTCCGTTTTTATAGCAGATTTTTCCAACTTTTAGAATGATGAAAGTTGTAATGCCGAGATAGATTAAATATCCAATAATGTTGAAATTCATAATTTCTTTTTTTGATTATAGATAATAAACGTTAGAAAGAATATTAAGGCAACTGGTAATAAGAAAAGCCAAGTAAATTCTCCATCCCAGATCAAAAAGAAAAAGATTACGAGTGAGAAATAAATGTAAATGAATTTGTTTCTCGGAAACAAAATAAGAAATAGAAATGCAGCTAAAACTTGTAATGCTCCTGTAATTGCTATTCCATAAGCACCTGCCAGTAAAAACGTTAATGCACAAATATTGATAATTTCCATTATTTTAAAAGTTGTTTTCATAGTTACTTTTGTTTTTAAACTTTCAGAAAAAAATGAAAGTTTTCATTAAATTTTTTTATTTCATCATTTTTATAAACAATTTTCCAAGCCAGTTATCATTAAATTCAGTCATTTTATCTAACATATTGTCAGCTTTTAAAACAAAATCATAGAGCTTAGTGGTCTGATCAACGAAGTGTTTTTCATCAGCTGAATCTTTAGCTTCAATTGTCGAAACTTCTTTTAAGATTTTAAGAGCAGGCTTAATTTCTCTTTTGCTTCTTTCTCTGGATATTTTTGCAGCCAATTCGTCTAAATCTTTTTCGGCTGTGAAAAATTCTTTTCTTTCGCCAGCTTTAAATTCTTTATACACAATTCCCCAATCCATAAGAGCTCTTAGGTTCATACTGGCATTACCACGAGAAATCTGCAATTCTTCCATAATGTCTTCCATCGAAACAGGTTCGTTTGAAACCATTAATAAAGCGTGGATCTGTGCCATCGTTTTATTAATTCCCCACTGAGAACCTAATGCTCCCCAAGTTTGTACAAACTTATTTTTTGCTTCTTTGAATTCCATGGATCAAATGTATGGAAAAGTTTTTAAACTTTCAATAAAAAATGAAACATATTTAACAGATTATAAAGTTATGTTAATTCAAATCCTGAAATTTCCGATTAAATAATGATGCAGCTATTTTTGTAAAAATCACATTTTATGGAATTATACTACACATTTTCGGTGCTAATTGTATTAGCATCCTTCTTCGCCTATTTAAATTTAAGATTTTTAAAACTTCCAGGAACCATCGGAATTATGATTATTGCTATGCTGGTTTCAGTTGGAATTCGCCTTTTGGGAGATTCGTATTTTCCTGCAACAACAAAGCATTTTTTTGATCTCATAAAAGAATTTGATTTTAATGAAATACTAATGGGAGCGATGTTAAATTTTCTTTTGTTCGCAGGAGCTTTGCACGTAAATATGTTTGATCTTAAAGAGCAAAAAGTTCCCATTATGATTTATTCGACAGTTAGTGTCGTATTATCTGCCCTGATTATTTCTGTTCTGCTTTATTATATCGCACCGTTTTTCGGAATTACGATTCCTTATATATTTTGTTTGGTTTTTGGAACCTTAATTTCTCCTACAGATCCAATTGTGGTGTTGGGAGTTTTAAAAGAAGCTAAAGTTCCCAAGAGAATCGAAACCAAAATTGTTGGAGAATCATTATTTAATGACGGAGTAGCAGTAGTAATGTTTGCCGTTGTTCTAAAAATGGCGACCGACCCGACATTTGATGCTACTTTCGGTTCAATATCTTGGTTATTTATTAAAGAAGGAATTGGTGGACTTTTATTAGGAGCAATTTTCGGATTTACAGCATCTAAGGTGATGAAGAAAATAGACGATTATAAAGTTTCTGTTCTTATAACGCTTTCTATTGTAATGGGAGGATTTTTAATTGCCCAAAGTTTACATGTTTCTAGTCCATTGGCGATGGTTGTTGCCGGATTGATTATTGGAAACTATGGCAAAAAAGTTGCTATGAGTGAAGTGACCAAAGATTATTTAGGGAAATTCTGGGAACTTATAGATGAAATTTTAAATGCTGTTTTGTTCTTATTTATTGGTTTTGAATTGTTATTGTTGCCAGATTTAAATAAGCAATTGCTGACAGGATTCATCGCTATTTTTATAGTACTCTTTTCAAGATTAACTTCTATAGTTTTACCGTGGAAATTCTTTGATATATTCAAATTCTTCGGAATCAAATCGGCTTACAACAAAGGCTCTTTAATGGTTTTGGTTTGGGGTGGAATCCGAGGAGGAGTTTCTATCGCATTAGTGCTTTCTATGCCTGAAAGTGAATACAAAAATCTGCTTTTGGAAGTAACTTATATTGTAGTTTTATTTTCTATTGTTGTTCAAGGATTGACAGTTGGAAAATTGGCCAATAGAGTTTTGGAGAAAGAGTAAAGAGAATAGAAAATAGAACAAAGAGTAAAGATGAAAGTTCTTTATTTTTAAAACTTAAAATTAAAAAGGCTGACTCACTTTCGAGACAGCCTTTTTTATTAGAATGCTCCAGCGGAGCAAAATGTTCTTCAATACTTTTATCGTTTATCTTCTTTGGAATAATTCGATTCCCCATTAATATCAATTTCACTGCCTAAAAAGCGAGGTTCGCGATTTCGTAAAACATCAAAAAAAGATTTGAAAATAGAACCATATTCTCTAAAGCAAACATATTTATAACCTAAATATTCTCCCTTGTTTGCGGAATATCCAACACATTTAATTCCTAGTTTTTGTCCGATATAAATAGCGCGATTTAAATGATATTTCTGAGAAATTAAGGTTGCTCTTTTAATTTTGAAAATATGTTTGGCACGATACATTGTCGAGTAAGTATCAAAACCCGCATAATCAATAAATATCTTGGTTGTATCTACGCCGTGATTGTAACAATAATTTTTCATCACTGTTAATTCATCATATTCATCACGGCCATTATCTCCCGAAAGCAGAATTTTATTGATGCGTTTGGCTTTCCAAAGCATAATTCCAGCATCTAGACGATCTTTTAAATATTTACTTGGCTGATTTCCGTTAATGCCTGCGCCAAAAATAATTCCGACATCATTCTTTGGGAACTTTTTAGCTGAATAATAAATCTTAGTTTTTGTTGAAGATTTTACATAATAGTTTACAGAAACAACGGCAATCAATCCGATAATGGCAAGATAAAGTGCTATTTTAAAATATTTTTTCACGGCTTGTATTTGTAAGATTATGATTTAAAATACGAAGATAACTAAATTTATTTCTAAGAAAAATCAAATAAAAAAAACGAAGCAGGAAAGCTTCGGTTTCAAAAAATATCTAATAGTCTAAGAAGTCTAAAAATCTAAGAAAGTCTAAAGTAATCCTGCTCTCTTCAACAAAGCTTCAGGTTTAGGTTCTTGACCTCTGAAACGTTTGTACAAAATCATCGGGTGTTCTGTTCCTCCTTTTGAAAGAACATTATCTTTAAATTTCTTAGCAATATCTTCGTTGAAAATTCCATTTTCATGGAAATATTCAAAAGCATCTGCATCCAGAACTTCCGCCCATTTGTAGCTATAGTATCCAGAAGAATATCCGCCTTGGAAAATGTGTGAAAATGCCGTACTCATTGCATTTTCTTTTACATCAGGATACAATTGTGTGTTGGCAAATTGTTCTGTCTCGAAAGTTTTCAAATCTGTGATGTTGGTTGGATCTTGTCCGTGCCAAGCCATGTCTAATAATCCGAAACTTAATTGGCGTAAAGTCGCTAAACCTTCTTGGAAACTTGCACTTTCTTTAATTTTCTGAACATATTCAATCGGAATGATTTCTCCTGTTTCGTAATGATTTGCAAACAAAGCCAAAGCTTCTGGCTCATAACACCAGTTTTCCATAATCTGACTTGGTAATTCTACGAAATCCCAATAAACAGAAGTTCCAGATAAACTTGGGTAAACTGTATTTGCTAACATTCCATGTAATCCGTGACCAAATTCATGGAATAGAGTCGTTACTTCATTAAAAGTCAATAATGAAGGTTTTGTCTCGGTTGGTTTTGTGAAGTTGCAAACATTCGAAATATGTGGTCTTTCATTTACGCCGTCTTTTACATATTGAGATTTGAATGAAGTCATCCATGCGCCATTTCTTTTTCCTTTTCTTGGAAAGAAATCAGCGTAGAAAATCGAAACTAAATTGCCATCGGCATCTTTCACTTCGTAAGTTGTAACTTCTTCGTGGTATTTATCAATATCAAAAACCTCGGTAAAAGTTAATCCGTATAATTTTTTAGCAACGGTAAACGCGCCATCTAAAACTTTTTCTAATTGAAAATAGGGTTTCAGTTTTTCATCATCTAAATTGAAAAGCTGCTGTTTTAATTTTTCAGAATAATATGCGCCGTCCCATTTCTCTAATTGTTCAATTCCGTCTAATTCTTTCGCGAAAGCGGTTAATTCAGCAAATTCTTTTTGAGCTGCTGGTTTTGCTTTTGCTAATAAATCATTTAAAAAAGAGAAAACTTTTTCTGGACTTTCTGCCATTCTTTCTTCCAGAACAAAATGAGCGTGTGTTTTATAGCCTAATAAATTGGCTCTTTCATGACGAAGTTTAGCAATCTTTAAAACAATTTCTTCGTTGTTGAATTCGTTCTTCTGGAAACCTTTTGCTCCAAAAGCAATTGCCATTTTTTTACGCAGTTCGCGATTATCGGCATAAGTCAAAAACGGAACGTAACTTGGATGATCTAAAGTGAAAATCCAACCTTCTTTTTCCTGATTTTTGGCTAATAATCTTGCGGCTTCAATTGTTCCTTCTGGCAAACCTGACAAATCTTTTTCATCCGTTAAATGCAGTTCGAAGTTATTGGTTTCTGCCAAAACATTTTCGCCAAATTGCAAACTCAATTTCGATAATTCTTTGTCGATTTCTCTTAGTTGATTTTTCTTGTCTTCTGGCAAGTTCGCTCCGTTTCTTGAGAAGCTTTTGTATTTTTTATCTAATAAAGTTGTTTGTTCAGGGTTGAGGTTCAAATTTTCTTTTTGATCGTAAACGGTTTTTACTCGTGCAAAAAGTTCTGCATTTAAACGAATATCATTTCCAAATTCTGAAAGCCAAGGCGAAACTTCCTGAGCAATTTTCTGCATTTCGTCATTCGTTTCAGCCGAATTCAAATTGAAGAAAATACTAGAAAGACGATCTAAAATGTCGCCTGAAAAATCCATTGCGACAATGGTATTTTCAAAAGTCGGCTCATCTGGATTATTTACAATTGCATCAATTTCGGCTTTAGCCAAAGCAATTCCTTCTTGAAAAGCAGGAACGTAATCTTCGATTTTAATTTGCGAAAAAGGCGCTGTGTTATGCTTGGTGTTGAAATATTGTGTTAATACGCTCATATTTTTAGTTTTCAGTCTCAGTCTCAGTTTTCAGTATGAAATTGAGACTAAAGAGTTTATTTTTTGAGTTTTCAGTCGCAGTCTCAGTTTTCAGTGTTCACTGTGACTGAAAACTGAGACTGAATACTATTTTAAGCTTTCAGCCGCTTTATTAACCGCCGCTTTCAATTCTTCTTTATAAGAAATAATAGTATCTAAAACTTTTTTGTCATGGCTTCCAATGATTTGCGCAGCTAAGATTCCTGCATTTTTTGCTCCGTTTAAAGCTACTGTTGCAACAGGAACTCCGCCTGGCATTTGCAGAATTGACAATACAGAATCCCAGCCATCAATAGAATTGCTTGATTTTACTGGAACTCCAATTACAGGAAGCGGAGACATTGAAGCTACCATTCCAGGTAAATGCGCTGCGCCACCAGCACCAGCAATAATTACCGAAATGCCGCGATTGTGTGCGTTTTTGCTGAAATCGAATAATTTTTCCGGCGTTCTGTGTGCCGAAACGATATCTACTTCAACTTCAACATTAAATTGTTTTAATATGTCGATTGCATCCTGCATAACTGGCATGTCTGAGATGCTTCCCATTATAATAGCTACTTTGCTCATGAGTTTTTTTGTTTTGTTGGTTTCAAGTTTCAGGTTTCAAGTAATACTGAGACTTCAAAAAAATATAGTTTTTAAACTGAATACTGTAACTGCGACTGAAAACTACTCACTAATAACTTTAATAGTATTCTTCACTTCCTGTGCAATTCTTCTTGCTTCAGCCATGTTTTCATTTACGATCGTCACGTGACCCATTTTTCTAAAAGGACGAGTTTGTTTTTTACCGTAAATATGTGGTGTAACGCCATTCCATCCTAAAATGGTTTCAATGTTTTCATAAACCACATTTCCAGAATGACCTTCAGCACCGACTAAATTTACCATAATTCCAGCAACTTTGCTGTCTGTGTTTCCTAAAGGAAGATCTAAAATGGCACGTAAATGATTTTCGAATTGTGAAGTATAACTGGCTTCGATTGAATAATGTCCAGAATTGTGCGGACGAGGTGCTACTTCATTTACTAAAATTTCATCGTCCTGAGTCTGGAACATTTCAACAGCCAAAAGACCAACGTGATTGAAATTCTCTGAAACTTTTAAAGCAACTGCTCTTGCTTTTTCAGCTACTTTATCGTCGATTCTTGCCGGGCAGATTACGTATTCTACTTGGTTTGCTTCTGGATGGAATTCCATTTCTACAACTGGATACGTTTTCATTTCTCCTGATGGATTTCTGACCACAATTACCGCCAATTCATTTTTGAAAGGAACCATAGTTTCTGCAATGCATTCTACATTTGGCAAGGTGGCTAAATCTGATGCTTGACGAACTATTTTTACACCATTTCCGTCATAACCAAATTCGGTACATTTCCACACAAATGGCATTTCGACTTCGTTTGATGTAACAGCAGATTTAAGATTATCTAAATTTTCAAATCTTTCGAAAGGTGCGGTTGGGATATTATTTTTAGCGTAAAAATCTTTTTGAACACCTTTATTCTGAATTCCTTTTAAGGTTTTTGGAGACGGATATACTTTTAAACCTTCATTTTCCAATTGCGTTAAAGCTTCAAGGTTTACCAATTCGATTTCGAAAGTCAAAACATCGACTTGTTTCCCGAAGTTGTAAACGGTTTCATAATCCATTAAATCACCTTGAAAAAACTTGTTGCAGGCAATTTTACTTGGCGCTTCATCACTCGGATCTAGAACGTAAGTTTGTATGTCAAATTTTCTAGTGTCGAACAAAAGCATTTTACCTAATTGTCCGCCACCTAATATTCCTAATTTAAAATCAGAAGAAAAATAATTCATTGTTTTATAGTGTGTTAAGAAATTCATCTGGAGTGTAAACATTGATTTCAGAAAATTTAAAGTCTTTCAAATCTCTAGTAATAATACAATCCATTGAATTTATTGATTGAGCTGATATAATCTGAATTGCATCTTCAAAATCTTTATGGTTGGATTTTAAACTTTTTTTCAAAATCGATTCAGTCACTGCTATTATTGAAATTGTGTCTAACAAATCTTCAATAATGGAACGCAACTCTTTTTCATCAACCACTTTTTTTGCAATATAATGTACAGTTGAAAGAGAGTGCGATGTAGAATACATTTTAATTTTATGACGTTGGCAATAGTCGAAAATTGAAATAGCATTTTTTGAAAATGGGAATCTATTCGCAACAATATCAACCAGAATATTAGTATCGAGAAAAATGTTTTTAAAGGCCATATTTCTCTCTATAGTGTTCCTCTTTTACTTTTTCTTCATCAAAATCAGGTGGTAATGTAATTCTTCCAATCAGTTTTTTAACTTTAGGATGAATATCATCGTAAGTTTGTTCTTTTTCTGTTAGATTTTTAAAATAACTTTCTACCAGTTCAGATAAACTTCTGCCTGTTTTTTTTGCATACGATTTTGCCTGCTCGATAACTTCTTTCTCTAAAGATAATGTGAGTTTAGTATTCATATACGTAATGTTTTTGCAAATATACGTAAAATAATTATTTTGCATTTTTTTTCCGCCCCGAATTTGCTTCGCCTGTTCGCTGTCGCTCGAGCCACAAATTTATCTTTTGCTTTGTGCATAAAAATAATTCGTGAATTCGTGGCTATCAAAACCTATTTTATTTTCTTTAAAACTTCTTTGGCGACGGCTTTGTATGCTGCAGAATGGTCACCAAAATCTTTATCTAGAATCACTTTTAGTTCGGGGTGAATCCAGTCGTAATAATTTCCTAGAATATATAAGGTTCTGATGGAATATGCTTTTGTTGCAACTTTTGTATCGTTAATCAGCCAATCGAAAGAGGCTTCAATGCAGTCTTGAAGATTTTCTTCGGAGAGTTTGATGCTGTTTTCGCTTTTCTTATAATGTGATTTTACTAAAAGCTGAACGATTTTTGCAATCGGGCGCATGGCACTTTCGTCTTTTAAAACTTTCAGATTGGAACAGAAAAAATCGAGGTGAGGCTGGAGCCAAAGCAATTCTTCGTAAGAAACAAATTCTAAAATCCAGCAGGCTTTGTGGTTGTTTTTGTCTTCGGGTGAAAAGCAAATTGAAACTAATGCGCTGAAAAGTGAAGGGTTTTCTAAAACATCTTGCGCGGTTTTGAGGCGGTTTTCTCTATAAGCATTAACATAATCCAGTTTTTTCTGCAGTTCGGAAAGCATTGTCTTTGAAATTTAATACGCCACTAAAATAAATAATTTAATGAGATAATTCCGTAATAGTTTATAGGTAATCCTGGATAATAAAATCTTGGTTGCGCATTTCCAACTCCTGTAGCGTTGGTCAAAATCATCGAAGCGTATTTTTCGTTCGTAACATTATTTATTCCTGCGTCTAAATGTGCTTTTAATCCCGATAAAATTTCAAATTGATATCCTGTTTTTAAATTTAATAAAGAATATGAATCTGAAAAATCGGCATTTGAATCATTCATCGGAATTTTATCTGTAAACTGAAAATCGGCTGAAAAATAAAATCCTGAATTCGTATTGAAATTAAAACCTGCGCTCGCGGTATTGGCTGGAACTCCGGTTAATTTGTTTCCAGAATAATCATTTCCGTTATCAACAAAATCTTTGAATTCATAATTCCCGATCGAAGCTCCGACATAAGAATGCAAATTGAAAATTCGATTGATTGTCCAATTGTGATTTAATGAAATTTCAATTCCTTCATGAAACGTTTTTCCAGCATTTACACCTTCGTATTGATCATCTCCGATTCTTTTGGCGACTAATAAATCTTTGATTTCCATTCGGTAAATAGCAATTTGTGTGTAAAGTTTTTTATTGAAAAAATGTAGTTTTCCGCCCAATTCAAAATTATAACCTGTTTCGGGTTTAATGTCAGAATTGATGTTTCCTGTAGAAGTTAAAGTTTCTTCGGTTGCAGGAAGCGAAAATCCTCGGCTTATAGAAAAGTAAAAAGTTCGGATTTCATTCGGTTTAAATAAAAAAGAAAGTTGTGGCGAAAAAATGCCGTCATAACTATAATGTTCCGTTGGATTATTCGCGGAAGCGGGAAAATCATTCTGAAGTTCGAATTTGGTTTTGTTGTAATTTAAACCTGCTTGAATCTCAAAATGTTCTGAAAGCAAAGTTCTAATTTGAGAAAAAATGTTGTAAAAATCTCTTTTCTGATTTGTTGCTGTAAGTTGATCGCCTTGCAGACTTCCGTTTCCGTTATTTTGCTGATATAAGTTTTCGAAAGTATTCCCGCTATAATTATCTCTGAAATATTCTAATCCAGCAATAAATTGATTTTTGATTTTTCCGATACTAAAATCTGCCGAAAACTGAGTTCTCGCACCTGAAGCAAAAGTATATTGGCGCAAAATATCAAAAGGGCGCGGTTCGTTGCTGTCTTTATAATTGATAAAAACCGAAGTCGAATTATTCAAATGATCATTTAATTTAAAATCATAAGCCAATCCAGCTAAAGTCGATTTGTATTCTTTAAATCCTTTTGAAGCAACCCAAGTCGGTGCTCCAGCTTGTGGATTATTTTCAAAAGTGGTTTTATTGATCGAACTCGGAATGTATGCTTTTAAATAAGTATAATTGGAAAAATAAGTCAGTTTGCTGTTTTTCTTTCTGAATAATTCACCACTGAGTGTAATTCCTTCGCGATTGTATGCGCTGTTTTCGCGCCAGCCGTCGGTTTTTAAATTATGATAACTCAGATTTAAAGAAGCACTTTTTTCATTCAAATTAAAACCGACTCTGTTTTTCAATAATCCAAAAGACCCAAAAACAGAACTAACTTCAGTTTGATAGTTGGATTTATTGAATGTTTCTGGGGAAATCAAAATTGCTCCGCCCAATCCAGCGCCATAAATACTAGAAAGCGGACCTTTTATAACTTCAATTTGATTGATGTTTTGAAGATCAATATCGTCAATCACGGTTTCGCTGTTTCCGGATGTTAGCGGAATGCTCCCGTAAAAAGCTCTAATTTTATTGGTTCCGTATGGAGTTCTCGCTCCAATTCCGCGAATCGAAATTCGGGTTGTGGTAATATTAGACGATTGCATAAAAACGCCAGGAATAGTATTAATGACATTACTTATATCTGTTGTGTTGTTTCGAAGCAATTCTTTTTCGGATAAAATGCCAATAGAAGCGGGGCTATTTTGCAAATCACGATTAATATGAAGTGGACTTATTAAAATTTCGTTCAGTTTTTGAGTTTTGACTGAATCAATATTTTGAACTTCTTTTTCTTGTGCGGAACTATTTTTAGAAATAAAAAGAACAAAAAGAAGAAGAAAATATTTTTTGAAAGGCATAAAAGAAGATGGATTAAAGTGCGGTTTATTTTAACACATAGAAACATAGCAATGATTGAGGCAAAAAAGGCGTTTTACTTGTCAAAAGCCACATAGTACTATGTGTGAAAACTAGTTTTCTTAATAACATCTTTTTAAACAATCCCGATGAATCGGGACTATGTCTCTATGTGTTTAAATGTTTTTATAGTTGGAATTTAGAATTTTTAGTTTGGAGTTTTATTTCGCTGTCACTTTCCAAATCGTATTTCCGCTATCATCATTTACTAAAAGTGATCCGTCATTCATAACCGTTACCGCAACTGGACGTCCGTAAACTTCGGCTTTGTTTTCGTCAGAAATAAATCCGGTTAAAAAATCTTCTGGTTTTCCGGAAGGTTTTCCGTCTTTAAAAGGAACGAACAAAACTTTATAACCTGAAATTTTAGAACGGTTCCAAGAACCATGCTGTCCAACAAAAGCTCCGTTTTTATATTTTGCCGGAAATTTTTCTTTTGTATAAAATGCCAATCCCAGTGAAGCAGTGTGAGAACCAACTGGAACATCTGGAACAATTGCTTTTTCGACCAAATCTTTTCTTTGGCCTTTCATTCTTGGATCTGGAATACTTCCAAAATATGAATATGGCCAACCGTAGAAACCATCTCTTTTTACATTGGTAATATAATCAGGAACTAAATCATCTCCTAGTTCATCACGTTCATTGACTGCTGTCCATAATTCTTTATTGACAGGATTCCAATCCATTCCTACAGGATTTCTCAGTCCAGAAGCAAAGATTTTTTCGCCAGTTCCGTCAGGATTAATTTCGAGAATTGCTGCCCTGCGGATTTCTTTATCCATTCCGTTTTCTCCATTATTACTTCCAGAACCTACCGAAACATAGATTTTGCTTCCATCAGGACTTGCCAATAGATTTCTTGTCCAGTGATTGTTGTAGCCGCCCGCAGGAAGTTCAAGTATTTTTTCTCCTTTGGTTTCCAGTTTCAGCGGATTGTTTTTATAAGGATAGCGGTATAATCCATCGGTATTGGCAATGTAGAAAAAGTCTTTTAAAACTAACATTCCAAAGGGTTTGTTTAATCCCGAAATAAAAACCTGACGAGTTTCAAATTTTCCGTCTTTGTCTTTATCTCTTAAAACTGTGATTTGATTTTTACTCGATCTCGTTCCGCTTTCAACCACAAAAATATCTTGATTTGGCGAAATATAAGTCCATCGCGGATTTTCGAATCCGTCAGCAAATTTGGTTACCGTAAAACCTTCAGGCGCTTTTGGTGTCTTGCCAGCTGGCCATCCAATTACTTTACTGTTATTAGTTTTAGATTCGGTAGCGTATGGAGGAGGAAGCGTAATATCTCCAATGGCAGTTTTTACAACATTGCCTGGCTGGTTGGCGAGCGCTTCTTTTTCTTCTTTTTTTACTTGCCCATTGCAGGCAGTCATTAAGGCTAGTAGTGGTATAGATAATAGGGTTGTGGTTTTTTTCATCGGTTTTTTGTAGTTAAATAATTATATCACAACAATTTACTGAAATTTAGAATAGGGTCAAAAAACAAATTGTAAACATTAACTGATATTTAACATTCATAAAAAATATCTCGATACAGTTTGTTTTGATAGAAGCTGTTAAGTTCTAATTCTTTATCTTTGTCCATTATTTTAAAAAGAAAAATAATGATACAACTTCACGATAAACAATTTGTTCCGTTTATTTCGGCTAAAGAAATTGATTTTGCTTTGACTAAATTGGTAGCTCAGGTAGAAGACGATTTTGGAGATGATACGCCAATTTTTATTGGAGTTCTGAATGGCGCTTTTATGGTAGTGTCAGATTTTCTAAAAAAATATAAAAAGCCATGTGAGGTTTCATTTATCAAAATGGCATCTTATGAAGGAACACAAAGTTCTGAATCGGTTAAAGAATTGATCGGAATTAACCATGATTTGACAGGAAGAACAGTCATCGTTATAGAAGATATTGTTGATACTGGAAATACAATCGAAGAATTAAAACACTTGTTTAAAGCACAAAATGTAAAGCATTTTAAAATTGCGACATTGTTCTTTAAGCCAGAAGCATATAAAAAAGACATCAAAATAGATTATATCGGAATTCGAATTCCGAATAAATTTATTGTAGGTTACGGTTTAGACTACGATGGTTTAGGAAGAAATTTAACCGAGGTTTACAAATTAGCAGAATAACAAAACACAACTAAATATTCATTTAAAAAAACTTCTGAAAGACAGAAGTAACAACACTCATTTCAATTATGATTAACATCGTTTTATTTGGAAAGCCTGGTGCAGGAAAAGGAACTCAGGCAGAATTTTTAAAAGAGAAATACAATTTAACACACCTTTCGACAGGAGATATTTTTCGTTTCAATTTAAAAAATGATACTGAACTAGGAAAACAAGCAAGAGTTTTTATGGACAATGGAGAATTGGTTCCTTGCGAAGTAACAACTGCCATGTTAATTGATGAGGTGAAAAAACACCCAGATACAGCTGGATTTTTGTTTGACGGCTACCCAAGAACAATCAATCAGGCTGAGGCTTTAGATAAATTTTTGCCAACAATCGGATCAAGCGTAACAGCAACAATCGCTTTAGAAGCTGATGATGAAATTTTGGTAAAACGTCTATTAGAGAGAGGGAAAACAAGCGGAAGAGTTGATGATCAGGACGAAGAAAAAATTCGTGTGAGATATCAGGAGTACAATGAGAAAACAGCTCCTCTAATTGGATATTATAAAGAACAAGGTAAGTTTCATGCTGTTGATGGTATCGGAACTATCGAACAAATTACAGAGCGCTTAACGTCAGTTATAGATAATTTGTAGAAGCTTTTTCCAGCTGTACGTTACGAGTCCTCGCTAAAAAAACTATTTTTCTATACCATAAAACGAGCTTCCTGCGGTCGCTGTTTTCTGGCAAGAAAAATTAGTTTTTTTAGCTCTGGGCTCTTCTCTTCCATCTGGGCTATTTTAGATTACGATTACAAATTATATAACGAGACTATTTTATAACGAATCCCCCTATCAATTGGAAATACTAATAATATTTTTTCTAATTCTACTAAACGGAGTTTTCTCCATGTCAGAGATCGCTTTGATTTCGGCCCGTAAAAACAGGTTGGAAACAGCAGCGAAAAAAGGCAACAAAAGTGCTAAAACGGCACTCGATTTAGCCAACTCCCCAAATAAGTTTTTATCTACAGTACAAATCGGAATTACCTTAATCGGGATTTTGACGGGTATTTATTCTGGTGACAAAATCACAGCAGATGTTGAACTTTTTGTGGCAGGAATTGCAGTTCTAAAACCTTACGCACATTCAATCGCGGTGGGGATTGTAGTTGTAGTTTTAACTTTTTTCTCATTGGTTTTGGGAGAATTACTTCCAAAACGAATCGGATTAAATTATCCAGAAGCTATCGCTAAAATGGTTGCAATGCCAATGAAAGTGATTTCTATTATTACGGCACCATTTATTTGGCTGTTGACTTCATCAACAGATTTTTTATTGAATGTTCTTCAAATCAAGCCAACTGCTGACGGAAAAGTGACCGAGGAAGAAATTAAAGCCATTATTAAAGAAGGGACAGAAGTTGGAGAAGTTCAAGAAATTGAACAAGATATTGTGGAGCGTGTTTTTCATATTGGAGATAGAAAAGTAAATTCTTTAATGACGCACCGCAAGTCGGTTGACATGTTGCCATTAAAAGCCGACAAAGAAAAAATCAAAGAACTTGTAGTTCAGGATCTTCATGCGGTTTATCCGGTGTACAACGATAATTATGATGATATAGTTGGAGTTGCTACACTGAAAAATATATTTGCCAATATTGAAAATGATAATTTTGATTTTTCATCAATTATAACTGAAGCACCTTATTTGATGGAGCAGACAACGGCTTACAAAGCATTGGAAAATTTTAAGAAAACGGGAGTTCATTACGCTTTAGTTTCTGATGAATATGGTGTTTTTCAAGGTATGATTACGCTGAATGACATCTTAGAAGCTTTAGTTGGAGATGCCTCAGAATTTTACAAAGACGAATTCCAGCTTATAGAAAGAGAAGACGGTTCTTGGTTGGTTGACGGACATTATTCGTTACACGATTTTTTAACGTATTTCGAGTTAGACGAACTGACAAACGATTACGAAGTAAACACCGTAAGCGGAATGATTATGACTGAACTTTCACATATTCCAAAAGAAGGTGAAAAACTGATTTGGCAGAAATTCATCTTGGAAGTTGTCGATATGGATGGTGTTAAGATTGATAAAGTGCTTGTGAAAGCATTAAAAGAGTAAAATTTGTTTCAAGTTTAAAGTTTCAAGTTAGTTGACGTTCTGTTGACTTGAAACTTGAAACATGAAGCTATACATAAACAAGAAAAAATGACAGAAGGAAATTTTGTAGATTACGTTAAGATATATGTTTCTTCCGGAAAAGGAGGGAAAGGATCTACGCATTTACATAGAGAGAAATTTATTGAAAAAGGTGGTCCGGACGGTGGAGATGGCGGTCGCGGAGGACATGTGTATTTGGTTGGAAATAAAGGACTCTGGACATTATTTCATTTAAAATTTGCACGTCACATTAAAGCAGGTCACGGTGGAGATGGAGGTTCTGACAGAAGTACAGGTGCAGACGGAGAAGACAAAATCATTGAAGTGCCACTAGGAACTGTTGTAAAAGACAAAGAAACTGGAGAGACACTTTTTGAAATTACAGAACACGGAGAGAAACAAATTCTTGCAAGAGGAGGAAAAGGAGGTTTAGGAAACTGGCATTTTAGAAGTTCTACAAACCAGACACCTCGTTATGCACAGCCAGGTTTGTTGGGTGTAGAAATGGATGTGATTTTGGAATTAAAAGTTTTGGCCGATGTTGGTTTAGTTGGTTTTCCAAATGCTGGAAAATCTACTTTATTATCTGTTTTGACTTCTGCAAAACCTAAAATCGCCGATTATCCGTTTACGACTTTAAAGCCAAATTTAGGAATTGTTGCGTACAGAGATTTTCAATCTTTTGTAATTGCTGATATTCCTGGAATTATTGAAGGAGCCGCAGAAGGAAAAGGTCTTGGGCATTATTTCTTGCGTCATATTGAACGTAACTCAACTTTATTGTTTTTGATTCCTGTTGACACGGCAGATATTAAAGCAGAATATGATATTTTGGTTAACGAATTGACTAAATACAACCCTGAAATGTTGGACAAAGAGCGTCTTGTCGTGATTTCAAAATGCGATATGCTGGATGATGAATTAAAAGCTGAATTGAAAGCTGAATTAGATGTATCATTCAAAGATGTTCCATATATGTTTATTTCGTCTGTTGCACAGCAAGGTTTAACAGATTTGAAAGACAGGCTTTGGAAAATGCTTAATGAATAAGATTCTGAGTTTCTAAGATGCTAAGCTCAAAAGAGAAAACTTAGAATCTTAATTGCTTAGTATCTTAGTAACTTTTCAAAAAAGGTGTTCTGTTCTCAGAGCACCTTTTTTGTTATACTGTTAAATTCGTAATAAACTGCTAAAAATATAGTATCATTTTTAATTTTAAGATTGTTTAGGTTGAGATAATTGTTAAAATGGCTTATATTCGCATCACTTAAACAAAATAACATGAAAAAAGTAATTTTATTCTTGACCATGTGCCTTATGGCTTTCCCAATGAGAGCCGATGAAGGGATGTGGTTTTTGATGTTTATCGAAAGATTGAACCATAGAGATATGGAAAAAATGGGCTTGCAATTGACAGCCGAAGAAATTTACAGCATTAATCACCATAGCTTAAAAGATGCGATTGTACAGTTCAATGGAGGTTGTACTGCCGAAATCGTTTCAAATACAGGTTTGGTATTGACGAATCACCACTGCGGATACGGTGCGATTGCAGAACTTTCAACTGCAGAACAAAATCATTTGAAAGATGGTTTTTGGGCAAAAAGCCGTTCTGAAGAATTGAAGCCAAAATCTTTATTTGTTCGTTTCTTCGTTCGTATGGATGATGTTTCAAAAAGAATCTTGTCAAAAGTAAATGATACCATGACAGAAACTGAAAGAAATAAAATCATTCAGCAAGAAATCGCTTTGATCGAAAAAGAAAATAGCGAAAACGGAAAGTATACAGTTTCTGTTCGTCCTTTTTTTCAAGGAAATGAATATTACTATTTTGTTTACCAAGATTACACAGACGTTCGTTTAGTTGGAACTCCTCCTGAAAGCGTTGGTAAATTTGGTGGAGAT
>Ga0307416_100000429_pt1 | contig 21447 bp, 30 predicted proteins | sample DK1Cmetagenome_2_FD_203821 | JGI IMG/M metagenome (GOLD analysis project Ga0307416, IMG submission 203821) | Maize rhizosphere microbial communities from greenhouse at UC Davis, California, United States - DK15-C-3 | ecosystem: Host-associated > Plants > Roots > Rhizosphere > Soil | place...
GAAGCACCCTATTCGGTGGAAAGCCGATCCCCAGGCAGTCTCAATGCCCTACGGTTCGTTCCTTGGAATCCTTCCCTGGCGCAGTTAGCCGATATTTGTCAAGCGCCCTAAGTCTCTCGGCCGCCGGTTTCGGCCCGAGGAACCGTCCAACCGATCGCCACATTTGCTGTTCCTCCCCCAGGGTCGCCGGGAGCTTGAGAGCGAGCCCTTTAGCAAGGGGACCTCGCCCTGCGTTAACCAGCGCCTGAACGGAGTACGCCCACTCATCAGTTGCAGCGATTGCTCCACGGTAGGCGCCAATGGCGATCATGACAGCCGCGAGTACCCCGAAAGCTAAGTATGCCCGCCGCTCAGGATCAAAGGCCATGGTTACGGCGGCCAGTAATGCAATGAGCATCTGGCCGTACATCAAACTCACAAAAAAGTCGACGGCCGTACGCGCCTGACCGACCTGTTTGCTGACCGCTTCGGGCGCCAACCCAGTCAATTCGTACCAAAGACGCTGCTGATCGAGCCCGTAGTGCTCTGGACCAAACCTTTCAAATCGGCGAATGGCATTACCCAGCATGGTGGGGAGAATCTGGTCCTCGTCCCTGGGGTAGCGCTCCAGCCGCTCAGCGAGGATCTGTCGACGAAGGAGCGGCAAGCTCTCAGCCTTGGCTACGCGTCGTTTTGCCCGCGACTCCTTTCTGGAGGACCCAAGCAACCAATCACGCGCAGCACCACTGCTCGGTTCTAACGATTTGACCCTATCCTCTGCCGTGTTGACGTCCCGTTGGGCGGCTTTAAGGCTCTCCTCGTCGCTGCTGCCCTGAACTTTGAGGTATCGACCTTCCGCTGCCTGCAATTGTCGCTTCTCGTCGCTGTAGGCTGCCAAGTTTACGGTGTGCCTGAGCCACAGTCTCCGCTTGACATGCCGGTTATGGCCGAAGTTGTAAGGCCAACGAGGCCACCTGTATCCCTCCAACATCCGATATAACGGCGTCTGCAGTGCAGACAGAATGATGCCCAGCACTGCCGCAGTCGTGAGGATGGCGGTAGCACTGGAAAACTTATTGAAAGGGGATACATCTTCGATGCTGGGATAGACCAGGAAACCGAAGAGCAGCACAGTAAGCGCTGAGGGGAATAGCCACCCGACCAGGAGCGCCCAACCGCCGTCGAGGACTCCCTTGACGATGTCGATCATGCGCCAACCTTGAGCCCCGGCCGGGCCTCAATGGTTCGTACGATCGTATGGACCAACATCCTCAGCAGTCCCCGGTGACCGGCCCATTGAGACTTCCTCCACTACCTGTCCGACCACGTCGTTGGGCAGTGCTCGGGCGACATCTGCCTCCGCCACGATGCCGACGAGCAGGTGCCCATCGATGACCGGCAGCCGGCGTACCTGGTACTTCGCCATGGTCCGCAGCGTCTCCTCGGCCGAGTCATCGGCACCGATTGTCACCGGCTTGCCCTGCGCCAAGTCGCCGGCACGGACAGCATTAGCGTCCTTGCCCTCGGCAATGCATTTCACCACGATGTCGCGATCAGTCAGCATCCCGATGAGTCGCTGATCTTCACCACAGATCGGTAAGGCACCAATGTCGAGGTCGCGCATCCTCCGTGCAGCGTCGACCAGTGTTTCGGTTGAGTTGACGCACTCTGCGCCCTTGGTCATCAGGTCTCGGGCCGTGGTCATGATCTGTCCCTCCGGTTCGGACTCGACTCCCGGATGGCATCCGGAAGCTTTTTGTCAGACCATGCCCCAATGGAGCGGGCCTTGCAAGGCTTGCGGCCCCGCCCGACACGATGACCATCCCGCTCGATCGCTAGGATCTGTGCGGTGAGCCGACGCAAGCACATCGAGAACGGCTCCATCTCCTCAGTGCGCCAGGCGTCCGCAGAGTCTGGCGTATCGCCGTTCGTCTTGCGTGGTTGGATCGCTCGTGGGCTAGTCCCAGGGCCGCCGTGGACGATTGATCAGCTCCACCACATCCGCAAGACCCAAGCACATCGGAAACGTAGCTCGATGGCCGCGCACGGCACTACGGCGCGATGGAACCAGGGCTGCAGCTGCACGACATGTCGACGCGCGCACAGCGACATTGCGCGGGCCAACAAACGGGCGAAAGCGCAGGCACGGCTACCCTTGGAGGTCCGGCAGCAGCTCCTCGATGCGATCTACGTTGGGCAGCCGTTCCGGCAGGTGCTCCGTGATCTAGGTCGGACCTCGAATACGGTCTGGGGCCTCACCCGGACCGACGAAAGCTGGTCGACGGCCCTTGATGCCGCCCTGACGGCTACCCGCCAGGAGCACCTGGAGCACGGCACCAACGCCGCCTATGTAGCTGGCTGCGCGTGCAGGGAGTGTCGAGAGCATCAGCGCATCCGAATGGCCAGGAACCGCTGACGCCCCTGACTCTGGCGGCGCCTGCAGATGGAACTGCACAAATGTGCTGCTCATTGTCGACTCTGGTCCATTGTTTCGGCTACGGCTGCTGAGCCGTTTGTTCGGCCGTCTGCTTGGATTCAATGGTCAAACTCGGGGGTTCAAATATGCGCATTCGCGCGCTTCTAGTCACCTGTCTCATCGCTGCTGCTTCGATCCTGATCGCCACACCGGCTGAGGCCGCCCCGGCGACTGTCTACATCTACAAGGTGTATTACAACTCCCCAGGAAGTGACACCGGCAGCAATTCCAGTCTGAACGCGGAGTATGTGGTGATTCGCAACGGTGACGATGTCTCTCACTCCGTCTCGGGATGGACCGTGCGGGATGCGGCTGGCCACCGTTACACATTCCCGGATGGGTTCCGGCTCGGCGCAGGCAAGCAAGCCATCATTCACACCGGCGACGGCACCAGTTACACCACCTCCGCCAGTACGCATCTCTATTGGGGTCGGGAATGGTACGTGTGGAACAACACCGGCGACAAGGTGATCCTGCGACGCGCAGACGGCTCGCTGAAGGACACCTGTTCCTATCCCGGCGAGGGCGCTTCCAAGTACTACTGCTAAAAGCGATCAAGAACAGCGCAACACTCTGCTACACCCTCCTACCCATCGCGGCGACGGCGCGGGCTGGGTGTCGGGCTCTCCTCGGCAGCGAGTCGGTCGATCTTGGCCTCCAACCTGCGGACGGTGACTTGCAGGTCCTCGGCCTGCTCCTTCTCGGCTGCGACCGTCTCAACTAACCAGGACGCCAGAGTGGCGGTGACAGTGCCCAACAGCGCGATCCCGCCAACCATCAGGCCGAACGCCACCAGGCGTCCGACGGCAGTCACCGGGTAGCGGTCGCCGTAACCGACGGTGGTCATGGTGGTGACCGCCCACCACATCGCGTCGCCGAAGTCGGTGATGTTGGCATCGGTGCTCGACCGCTCGGCATCAAGTATGGCCAGAGCTGCGCAGAAGGCCAGCAAAATCGCGCCCCCTGCAACGTAGATCGCCACCCGACCCCGCAGCTTGGTCTGTGCCCGACGGTTCAGCACCGACAACAGCGGGATCAGCCGCAGCAGCCGCAGGGGCCGGAGCAGGGGTAGAACGATCACCAGGACGTCATACCAGTGCCGGACGAGGTACCGCAGCCGCTCCTCTGCCAGAAACAACCGGACGGCGAAGTCCACAACGAAGATCGCCCAGGTGAGCCAGCTCAGCGAACGGCACGAGTCGAGCAGCCAGCTCGGGAGATCCGGGTTCAGGATCGGCACGGCGTAAGCGGCCAGGAAAACCACGGCCGCAATCATCAGCGGCCACTCGGTCACCCGTTCCCAACGCCGCCCGAGTGCCGCTCTTTCAGCAGCTGTTGTTGTCATGTGTGCCTCCTGACGAGATGCGCGCGATCGTCAAGGTAGCGACACTCCTGGTATTAGACGGCCGATCCAGCCAATACGCCTCGAGAGGTGGTAGGCAGTTACCAGCGCATCCGGTACGAAGTATGGCCGCTGTGGTACCTGTGCGCACCTTCCGTCCCGGCTTGCAGGATTCGGTCGAGCCCAAGTCGGAGATCTAGCGGAACCTGCTGCACATCGAGGCCGCCCAGGCGGACCAGAAGGCTAGCTGTCTTGACGGGCATCTGGCGCGTGGTGATGCCCGTGATTCTGAGACGTTGGCTCGGTTGGTTGGTGATGACCTGGAGCCGGTGCCGGTCTATCGCTGATTGCGTTATCAAACTGTGGCCTGCCTGAAAACGCCAGGCAGCCCATGCGGACGCAAAACTGTCTATACACCCGGTTACCCTTGGTCACACCCTGGCAGCAACACTTCTCACCTCTGCACGACGCTTCCCATTTCCGTGGAGGTAGAAGTTCCGTAAGGAGCCCCGATGCGCACCTCCACGATCGACGGCACCACCACTGAGCTGACACGCGAGCAAGGACGCAAGATGTTCGATGAGGTGGCTCGCGCTGAGCTTGGTGTATCCGGCAACGAATTTCTTCGTCGGTTAGACGAGGACGACATTCCCCCTGAGTGGTCGGCTGACGCAATCAGCCGACTGGAGATTCTCATACCTTTTGCGCGGTAGATGCCCGGTCCCAACCCGGCGGCAGCCGTTGAGGCCTTCCTCGACCCGCTACGCGATGCAGTCTCCTGCATTGGAACAGCTCATATCACTCTCAGCCCGCGCGCACGCGGCAAGGTTGGTGAGACGCACGCGTGGACGCTGAACCGAGGTAGACCCGTGGCGTTGCAGTCAGGTTGGGCGTTTCGAGCTGGCATGCGTTTTGAAACACTCGACCTCGGCCAATCGGAGGGGCGCGACCGTTTCCGTGTCACAACGCGCGAGTACATCTACTCAGCGGAGCTTCACGGTCGAGAGTTCATGAGTGCCCACTGGCATCCGCTGGCCAAGAACAGCGAGGTGGAATTTCCGCACTACCACTTCGGCGCTGCAGCTCTGACCCCGGATGGCGGCTATCTAGCGCGGGCGCACATACCCAGCCCGCGAGTGTCGCTCGAAGCGTTCATCAGGCTGATGATTCGAGACCTCGGCATAACGCCAGCGCGCGACGATTGGGAGGAGCGGCTTGCGCAAAGCGAGACAGTGTTCGCCGAACATCGGAGTTGGCCCAAGTAGTCTGTGCCCACAACCTCCCTCAACGCCTCTCAGGCCACGAAGCAACGCAGAGGCCCCAGGGATGCCACATCGGTGTTGGGCTCTGGCGCCCGTGACCGGGCATCTGGGAGCAATGCGCTTAAGGTTGCACATCCTTGCGGATGGCTGCCTCTAGCTCGTGGTAGGTGGCTCGAATTTCGTCGGCCTCGCCACCCAGTTCCATCCGCTGCGCGAGAGCGCGAGCGTCGTCGACAACGGACTCATTGCGGATGCTTTGGTGGTACATCCTGGCCCTGAATAGGTCCGCCTTGAACTTGTTGAGCTGTTGGGTAAGCGTCTTGAAGTGCTTCGCGACATCCTTGCTGGCCACGAGCCTGACCTGGCCGTCCAGGCGGTTTAGCTCGTTGTCATCAGGCTCTGTGAAGTCTGCTTCGGGCGTGGATGCTTGATTCATCGTGTTGTCGACCAATCGGACCCCCACCCTAAGGAGGTCCTCGTACGCAGCAAGGCGCCGCTCTAGAAGCCGTTCTTTTCGTACGCTCTTGCGACGTGCGATCTCGCCCGCAAACGGAGCGAAGATTGCGGCAGCCAGCGTGCCAACAATCCCGGCAATGCCCACCAACGCTGTGGCGTCCAAACCGATCCCCCTTGTACTTAGCCGGGTCACGTTACACCGACTGAGACGGATAGCGTGGACATCATCCACGCCACTCTCAGCCTCGCCGCCGTTGCGCAGGTTGGGTGCGCAATCCGTGGTGACGATACCGAACCGCTTCAGGGTTTGGGGTCAGTTTGTCTGATTGCAGCAAGAATTGGCGCAGCGCTTCATAGCCGCTGCTCCCGTTGTAGTTGTGCCAGCTTGACGACAGCGGCAGCGAATACACCGGCGGCACTGTTCGCGCCAGACGGGAAACGGCGTGGATGCATGACGGTTGGCTTGGCGGGCCAGCGGCTGAGGATGACGGCGGGTGTTTCGTCGGCTTCAACCAGCTCGATGATGATGCTGTCGGTGCTGGTTATCTGGCCCGTGGCCAATTCGTAATTTTGGACATGGAGGTCTCGCTTCCTAGGTGATAGATCTCCTGGCCCGTCGGGTGCTCTCAACACCTGGCGGGCCGCTCACTTGGGCCTGCTAGTTGATCTTGATGTCACTTCCGTTCTGACAGGGTCGTTGCTAACGCGTTGCTACGCGACGGCCCAGAATGGGGCGCAACTGACCCGGATGAGGCATCGCCAGAGAGCCACGTCTCAGGCTTAAACGGGATGGAGTGCGACCAGTTAGGATGTGCCGGGCGGGACTGCAAATCCGTGTACACGGGTTCAAATCCCGTCTCCACCTCAAAACGATCAGCTTTGCCGCAGGCCATGGATCGCGAGCCTGGCAGATCAAGATCGCTGATCTAGCTCAGCACCGCCCACAACGCCAACAGTCCGGACCCCGCGACGGCCAGTAAACCGCCCAGAGAGAGCACGAACGCTTGTACATCTCGTCTCATTGTTGGCCTCCCGCCATGTAACTTGCCAATGCTGTAGCGGATTGGGCGAGATCCTGACGCGCCCGCCCGCATAGCAGGGTACTGGCTAGAGACCGTCGTCGTGGGGCGCAGCGCCCAATCGACCATCCTTGAGCGATATCAGACGGCGTCGCCACAGTGATACCGTCGCTGATCGGCCGGCGTCGCCGACCTCTACGGTGATCGAATGCAGCCCGACATTGACGCGTGGGACCCCTGGCATCCGCGCGACTTCGCTGCGCGCATGGTGGGTGCTGACTTGCCGTGGTACGTCGCTGGCGGGTGGGCGATCGATTTGTTCTTGGGTAGGCACACGCGCGACCACGAGAACCTGGAGGTGTCGGTCCCGTCCACGTTCTTCGAGAGGCTTCGACTCCGCTTTCCCGAGTTGGACTTCTGGATCCCGCAGGGCGAGCGCAGGCTAGCCCCGATGAGCAACGAAACCCTGGCCGGGGAGTCGCACCAGACCTGGGCCTACGAGCGGGCCGCTCGGGTGTGGCGATTCGATGTGTTCCGCGAGCCGCACGACGGCGGCATCTGGATCTGCCGGCGGGATACGTCGATCCGGCGGCCGTACCGGGAGGTTTTCGAAGTATCGGCGGACGGGATCCCGTACGTGAGGCCTGAGATCTGTCTGCTTTTCAAGGCGAAGGCGGCGCGGGACAAGGACCGGGCGGACTTCGATGCCGTGCTGCCTCGGATGTCTGACGCACAGCGGGCCTGGCTCCATAATGCGCTGAAACGGGTGCATCCCGATCATGACTGGATTTCGGCTACTGAATGAGCCGCGGCTGATCATGCATAAGCTGAGCCAGCGAGACTGTGGAGATGTCAACGCCATGTGTCAGGCTTGAACAGGGTCCAGAGCTACCAGTTAGGATGTGCCGGGCGGCACGGCAACCTGGGACACGGGTTCAATACCGTCTCATCTTGGGCGATTGGCGCAGTGGGAGCGCGCTTCCCTGACACGGAAGAGGTCACTGGTTCAAATCCAGTATCGCCCACCAGTAACACACCTAGCCAGGCGCGTTTTGCGAGAGCCTCGAGGTGTCCATGACCCGCGTCGTGGGTCTTGCTAGTCCAACTGCTAATCTGACCGACCAGCTCGACGGCCACCAAACAATGCATCCCTGGCCGTCGCGCCACGTGTCAACACGGGCCGCAGCTCCTTGCGATAGACCTTCTCGGTGACGTTCGTGCTGGCGTGGCCCACGAGTGCGCAATGTCCTCGATCGGTACGCCTGAGCTCGAGAGCAGCGAAACGACCAAAAGGCCCCGCCTTGATGCGGCGCAAGATCATCAGTCATCGGCAAGATCATCACGGTGGCAACAGACAAGGCAAGAACTAGGGGCTCTTTGACGCCCAGACATCGGCAGCGTGTCCAAGGATGTCCACAGACGTCCAATTTTCCTTAAAATAAGGATTTTGGACTTAGGCACATTGCGGTGGACAACCCGAATGGTGGTCAAAATGGTGGTCAGACCATAGCCAAACTAATTAAGACGCGTGCTCAGATCCAAGCTGCGTACTGCTTCGGCATCGCCGCGACGAAGGAGACTTCGGTTCTCTCGGTCATAAAAGCCTTGCTTCCGCGCACCCGGCTGATCGGGACGTCCAGATCCATCGGATCGACGGACGCCCCCAGCCGCTCAGGCGACCGTTTCCCCAGGACCCGGGAAGGGTAGTCACGAGCACACACCACACTGGACCTGTGATGAGGATCGGCGTGCTCGAGCGTGCGCGAGCGTCCTTCGCCCAGCGCTCATGGGGCAACGCGTACGCGCAGTTCGTAACCGCGGACGCCGCTACGCCGCTCGATCTCGATGATCTTGAGAAGCTCGCGCTCGCGGCGTACTTGACCGGCCGTGAGGAGGAGTCCATTCCACACTTACGTGGACCCGCGCGCACCACGAAGCCATCCGTTACGACGATCCGCAGCGCGCCGCCCGGAACGCCTTCCTGATCGGGTCTGGTCTGATGTTTCGAGGCGAGACGGCGCCTGGGCTGGGATGGTTCGCGCGTGGAGGACGGGTACTGGAAGGCTGCGGCGAGTGTGCAGAACATGCGTGGCCGCTCACCTGGAACGCCTTTGCGCAGATGTGGGGCGGAGACGCGGAGGGGGCCCGGCCAGCATTCGCCGAGAGCGCGATGGTCGGCAAACGCTTCAACGACGCCGACCTGCTCACGATGTCGCACCTCGGCCAGGGCATGTGTCTGGTCATGGAGGGCCAAGGTGCTGCCGGGATCGCCGTGCTGGACGAGGTCATGGTCGCGGTGACGTCGGGAGAGGTGTCACCGATGTACACCGGAATCGCATACTGCACGGTGATCGCCGGCTGTTCGGAGCTCTTCGATCTGCGGCGCGCCCGGGAGTGGACGGCCGCACTCACCCGCTGGTGTGACTCCCAGCCCGACCTTGTCCCCTATCGGGGCAACTGCCTGGTCCATCGATGCGAGCTGATGCAGCTGGAAGGCGCATGGACCGACGCGATGGAGGCCGCCCGCCAAGCCTGCGACCAGCTGTCTGCTCCGGTCAAGTGGGACACGCTTGGGTCGGCCTACTACCAGCTAGGCGAGCTGCATCGATTGCGTGGCGAGTTCGCCGAGGCCGAGGAGAGTTACCGCAACGCCAGCGAGTCCGGCCACCCACCCGAACCGGGCTTGCCGCTGCTGCGGCTTGCGCAAGGACGCACCGACGTCGCGGCCGCCGTCTTGAGCCGGGCCCTGGACGAGACGCAGGAGCCGCCCGCACGGGCCCGCCTGCTCCCCGCCTACGTCGAGATCGTGATTGCCTCCGGGGATGTGGTATCGGCCCGCGCGGCCGCCGACGAACTCGGGCAAATCGCGGAATTTCTCGACGCGGCCTACCTGCGCGCGGTGGCCGCCTCGGCAGCAGGAGCCGTGCTATTCGCGGAAGGAGACGCGCGATCCGCGTTGCCGACGCTCCGCGGGGCCGGCTCCGCGTGGCGCGGGCTGTACGCTCCGTACGAGGTCGCACGCGTCCAGGTGCTGATCGGTCTTGCCTGCAGTGCGCTCGGCGATCCCGAGACATCCGCGATGGAGCTCGACGGCGCGCGGAAGGTATTCGAGCAGCTGGGGGCCAAACCGGACGTCGAGCGGCTCGACGTTCTCCTGAAACGAAGGTACGGTCAGACACCCGCTGGCCTGACCGTACGCGAGGTGCAGGTGCTGCGGCTGGTCGCCTCCGGTAAGACAAACCGCGCGATTGCGAGGGAACTCGGCCTGTCCGAGAAGACGGTCGCCCGTCACGTCCACAACTCGCTCACCAAGATCGGCGCGCCGTCCCGCGCGGCGGCCACCGCCTACGCGTACCAGAAGGGCCTGATCTAGGCGCACATATACAGAAGTGACCATGCCTACGAACAACGTCTTGGATCGTTTGGCCGAAGCGCTCCAGTCTGGGCCTGCCTAGCGTTCTTCTCCTCCGGAAAGTTCGCAGAAAGGAGCCGGACATGACAGACCTGCAGCAGGAGATAGCGCAGCACAGCAAGCACGGTGCACCCGTCGAGGCGTGGGATGCGATCGCTGCTCTTTACGACGAGCATGTCGCCCCGGGCGAGGCCGACCTGGCAACAGCCGGACTCCGCTTGGCTGGACTACAAGCGGGCGACACGTTCCTCGACGTCGCCGCTGGGCCCGGCGGCTTGAGCCTTCCGGCCGCACGACTCGGCGCGAACGTGCTCGCCACCGACTGGTCCCCAAAGATGATCGAGCACTTCAACGCACGGGCCATTGCCGAAGGACTCGACGCAGAAGGCCGCGTTATGGAGTGCCACGCGCTCGACCTCCCAGACGACAGCTACGACGTCACCGGCTCACTGTTTGGCGTCATGCTCGTTCCTGATCAACCGCAGGCGCTGCGTGAGATGGTGCGCGTGACGAAACCAGGCGGACGTGTGCTCCTGATCGCATATGGGAACCCGGCTGAGTTCGAGGCGCTGCACGTCTTCGTCAGTGCGGCGCAGGCAGTAATCCCCGAATTCGAAGGACCGGCGGAGGACGAGCCGCTCCTTGAGTTCCAGGTCGCCGATCCGGATGTCTTGCGGCAACGGCTTGTCAACTCAGGCCTGAGCGACGTCACCGTTAACACGAGTCACCAGGAGCGCATCACCACGCGGACCGGACAGCAGCTGTGGGACTGGTGCCTCGGCGGCAACCCGATCCCTGGCATACTCATCGCCGATCTCACCGACCGGCAGCGCGCAGACATCATCCAGGTGCTCGACGGCATGGTCCGCGAGCGATCCCGCGGCAACGGCGCGGCCGTGCTGACGGCGCCGCTGAACATCGGAGTGGGTACAAAGTAGGGACGCACTACGGCGTCGCCTGCTAACGGACTGCTGACTCATCACCAGCCTCCTTGCTGCCCAGACTCGTCCACCGAACCGTAAGCCAGCCACGACAACCTCGAGCGGTCAACACCCGCCGAGCGATCTGTTTCGCGTACCTCCACCGGATTTCTCAATATTCGATGTGCGACACAGACCCGTGAATACCCGACCACCGGGCATGCTGCGGCAGCGTCGGGTGGGTGGCTCGACGCTTCTCCAGCTAAGCAAAGCTCTCGCCCCGCCTGTTCAGAGGCACTATGCAATAATCTGCTTATGCATGCAGATTCGCAGGCTGCGCCGATCGAACAAGTAGATCAGGTCGACGACCAGTTGGTCGAGCTGGCTGTGGAGATCTTCAAGATGCTCGCCGACCCCACCCGGATCCGGATTGTGCTGGCGTTGCGGGACGGCGAGCTCTCTGTGAACACGCTGGCAAATGTGGTCAAGAAGTCGCCGGCGGCCGTGTCTCAGCACCTGGCAAAGCTCCGGTTAGCACGGATGGTGACAACTCGACATGAGGCGAATCGGGTGTTCTACCGGTTGGCCAATGAGTACGCCCGCCAGCTTGTGACGGGAGCAGTCTTCCAGGCCGAACATTCCATCGAGGATCAGCCACGCCATCACCAACAATTGACCGGGCAGTTGCGACCGTGACACCCCACCACTCCCACGATCAACACGACGTTGCGGCGGATCATGATCATGGGCACGGTCACGATCAGGGCCAGGGTCCGGCGCACGCCAAAAGTGACAACCACGAGCATCCAACAGCGATCAGAGGAGTCTTCCATCGATTGTTCGTGCCGCACACCCACGACCCGCACGACTCCATCGATGACGCCCTAGAAGCGAGTGCAGCGGGCATCCGTGCGGTCAAGATCAGCCTGCTCGGGCTGGCACTAACGGCCGGCCTGCAGATGATCGTGGTGATCATCAGTGGCTCGGTGGCCTTGTTGGCCGACACCATTCACAACTTGGCCGACGCGCTGACCGCCGTCCCACTCTGGATCGCCTTCCTGCTCAGCCGCCGCCCGCCAACACGCCGCTACACCTACGGCTACGGCCGGGTCGAGGACCTCGCTGGTTTGTTCATTGTGATCATGATCACCCTGTCGGCGTTGCTGGCCGGATATGAGTCGATCCGTCGATTCTTCGAGCCGCAACCGGTCGGGAACCTGCCGTGGGTGCTGGTAGCCGGTGTGATCGGGTTCGCCGGCAACGAGCTGGTGGCGCTGTACCGGATTCGTGTCGGGCGACGGATCGAATCCGCAGCGTTGGTGGCCGACGGCGTCCACGCCCGCACCGACGGCTTTACTTCATTGGCGGTCGTGGTGGGAGTGATCGGGATCTGGCTCGGCTTTCCATTGGCCGACCCCATCGTCGGCCTAATAATCAGCGTCGCCATCTTCGTGTTGCTATGGGGCACCGCCCGCGATATCGGCCGCCGCCTGCTCGATGGTGTTGACCCCAGCATGGTCGAACAGGCGGAACAAGCGTTGAGCTCGGTGCCGGGCATCACCGACATCGAGGAGGTGCGGTTGCGTTGGACCGGACATCGGCTCAATGTCGATGCGACAGTGACTAGCGACCCCACGATGCCCGTCGGCCGGTTTCATGAGCTTGAACACGAGGCCGACCAGATAATCCGAACCAAACTGCCAGGGATCAACGCAGTCCGGCTCAACCCCTCAGCCCACCCACGAGTCTCTATGTGGCCTCACCACTCACCCATGGATGCCGTTTAACCGTGGGCAGCGAGGCTCAGGCCCCCGACGACGGATGCTCTCTTCCCAAGAATGGCCACAAAGATTGACAAAGACTGACGGCCTTCGTGTCACTCTTTCTGGCCAAATCCCAGGTCGCGAGCGTTCGGAATGGCCAGGTCTACTGACACCGGACACTACCTGATGCTCATGCGGACCCGGCCTCGTGTCGAATAGGTCGGGTCGGACCCGCCGAGCGATCTCCTCGGCGATCTCGTCAAACAGTGAAGTCAGCCGTCGAACGGGCAACCTTGTCAGCCAGCGACGGACTTTGAGCCCGCACTTCGTCCTTAGTGACCTTGTGCCCAGATGGGCAAAAAGGTTCTACTCGCCGGCGACGATACGGGTGATAATGCCGTCCAATTCGTACTGCGGCCAACCCTTAGCGAAGAAGGCTTCGGAGCAGATCACGACGCCGAATGCGCTGCGTGCGAGGCCCTGATCGATCTTGCGACGCAAGCTGTCGCCGATGCGTAGCTCGGCCTCGTCGAACCACACCTCGACGCCGTAGCCGGCCAGTGCGGCATACAGAGGGCGGGCGATGCTGGCTTTGTCCTCGCCGGCGTGGGAGATGAACACGTTCCAGGTCCGGCCATGGTCATCGGCGCTGACGGGCGGCCGCTCAACTCGGAACGCCGACAGGTTGCCAGGCGACGAGCTACGAGCGAGGGGCAGCGCCCCGGGCTCGACTCGGACGGCTGAGCGGACTCGAGCGCCAGGTCGCATGCCTTGCAGATCAACCGTCACGTACCAGTGACCGTCACGAGGAATGGTCACGCGGTACGGCGAGCGCTGGACCAGGCCCCCGTAGAACCTATGCTTCCGCCCGTTCTTGTAGGCGCTGAAGTTGGATGAGTCCATCAGTCGGACGTTGCGGCGTTGCCCTGCAGCGTTCACGATGGCCGTGGAACCCCGCTTCTGCTGGCCAAGGTCGTACTGCTGAAAGTTCACGATTCCCCCGTCCGACTGTGGTTCAACCGACCAGTCTGGATCAACCCTGTAACATTTCCCGAGCTCCGACACGAGGAGTGCGGTTCACTCCTTCGCCGGTTCCGCCTCGTCTCGCCGCTTGAGCTCGTCCCACGGAACACGTTGTGTCTCATCAGCCCGGCCGTCGGCGAATCTGATGCCCTGCTGGCTGAGGAGCTGCTCGCAGTAGTGGGGTCCGCGACCTTCCTATCTAGCCATCGCGGATTGATGACCCCGCCTTCCATCAACACCCGTTCCGGGTGGCGGAAGTTCCGCAAGGCTGCTGCTGCTCTGCCGACCCCACGAGCGGCTTTGGTATCCCCTCGTACAGCTATGGAGATGTCGCCATAGGTCGTCCACTCTCCTTCGCGAACGCGGGAGGCCATACCCATGAATGGCTCGTACGGGCCTTCCCGAGCTGGAACGGCCGCAGCATGTTCGCCCGACATCTTGCCCAACGACCCGTCGCTGAGCCACTCCCAATCGGCGGCACCGCGGCCTACGAGACCTTCAATGCCAGCGGGGCAGTGCTCGCCGACGCCGACCCGATCGCCCTGGCTCGCCACACTCTCAGTCAGCTCATGAAGTCCGCGACATAGAACCGCGGTCGTGCGCTTGAGCGCGCGCTCCGTCTGGCGGCATCCCTTGATCACCGGCAGCTTCGAGCTAGCCGTAATGTTGCTGGTGATCGAAAATGACGGAGTAGGCGAGCTTTGGTGCGCCGCTTCATCTTCGCTGCGCTGTGTGCCGTGCGGCTACTGAACTTGAGCCTGAGCTAAGCGAGCAAATCCAGCGTGAAGGTCGTGCACGCGCACTATCCCGCTGCCGAGCATCTGCGCCTTCTGCCGGAGTCCTTCTACCAGCCCAGCATCGGGTCGGCCGTACACATCGATGGAGAGCAGCCTGATGAGCTGGCCGATCGGCGGGAACTTCGGCCCTGCAACCTTCATGTGACGCTCGAGTGAGGCAGAGTCTAGGTTGATGTGCAGGACGGTCATCCGGGTCCCGCCGTCATTGAAGTACACGTTGTAGGCCAACAGCTCCGGCTCGTTCGCCTGCACGAACCGAGCCAAGTCGTTCATAGCGGCCTTGAGCTCCTCCAGTCGTCCCGGCCGAACCTCGGACGTATCGACGTAGACGATGGGTTGCGACATGTACCCTCCCGTGCTCTCCGTGCTCATCGACACTCTTACTCTTATGCCGCTCGCCAGGTGCAGCCTCAACCATCAAGGCATACGAGGTCGGAAGCCAACCTCCTCGTCCGGTGTAGGTCCCTGTCACGCGATATGTGCCTACAACGGCCAAAACCGCAGACTGTCCTCAGTGTCGGCCAAACTGTCGGCCAACCAGCCCGCACAGTGGCAGACATCGGCGACTCTGCATACGCTCCAGACGCCACATTCGCCGGCCTTTCCAGGCAGAGGTTTTGCCCTGACACGGAAGAGGTCACTGGTTCAAATCCAGTATCGCCCACCAGCATTATCGCTAGTCAACTCAGCTTTTACCTGAACGCACGATCACAGCTTGTTACTGAGCTCGCCGACCAGGTCCGCCTTAACCCTGCAGCGGCAACGGTGGCCTGGGCGGCCCAGCGCCGTCCAGTGCCGGCCGGGTTGATCGCCGACATACAGGTAGAGAGAGCCGGCACCCAGGTCGACCCCAGCGACCTGCGACCCACCGGCCCATCCCAACCCGGCCGGGCCGGCCGAATCTTCCAACTGCAACTCGACAAAAGCGACTCGCCGCCACGGCCACGCGTACGCGAGGGGAATGGCGGCAACTGGTCGCTGCAGAAGCCCCAGCGCCACGAGGGACCCATTCCTGCCAGAGCTCGAGGAGAGGCTAAGCGACCTGACCCGGTCCGGCTTCGACGCCGCCCACCTGCTGGGGTCGGCGGCGGCTGCGGGACCACTACCCGACGACCACCCCGCTGCCGCCCTCTGGTGGCGAATCCTCCACCAGCTACCGCAAACGCAACCAGCAACCCCGAAGGCTGTCCAGCGACCAGGCGCCCGACCGCGCCACCGCCGCGCTTGAGGCGGCCTCCGGCGCTGGGCCCGAGCCGCTGAGCAGCCTTCCATGCCGACCTCTGGCAAACATCAACGAGCCGGATATCTGCAGAGAACAGTGAACAGGCAGAGAGCTTGGCATTCGTTCCGCCGTACACGGTCTAAACTGCCGACGTTCGGCAAAAGGCTTTGCGGCACGAGAGCGGGGTGGTGCGTGCCAGCGGATCGGAGGTGGCGTGGCGGCCAGTACCCGGCGACGAGGCGGGCCGCCGCCCTCGACAACGGCCTCTGATGACGACGCCTGGTTGGTTGAGGTCGCCGAAGGCGCCAGTCGGGACGCCGGGGGTGTGCCGGTGGAGCTGCTCGGCGAATACCTGCCGTTGCTTGCCGACGCGGCTATCCATGGGCGCCGGCCCAAGCGCAGTGAGTTGGACGCGGTGGGTCTGCTCGGTCGGCGGGCGGCGGAGCAGGGCATCTCAGCGGGACGGCTAGTGCAGCTGTACTTGTCGACGGCGCGGCGGCTGTGGCAGCAACTGCCGATGGTGGTGCGCTCCCGCGATCGCGAGGCGGTACGCGCAGCGGCAACTGCGGTCTTCCACGTTATCGACGACGCCGTCGCGACGCTCGCCGAAGGCTACGCCGTCGCCCGCCGGGATCTTGTCCGCCGCGAGGAAAGCTTGCGCCGGGAACTGATCGACGACTTGTTGCGCGGTGACTCCGACCTGGGAACTTTGGTGGAACGCGCCGAACCGTTCGGGCTCGACCTCGCCCGTGTCCACCAGGTCGCAGTGGCCGCGCCGAACCAGCGGCTGCCCGACGCCGACGCGGCGATCAGCGCGCTGGAGGCGGTCATTTTCAACCGGCTCGGCGACCGCGACGTCCTCGTCGCGACCAAAGACGGGCTGCTCGTCGTGCTGGCACCCGCCAATGCCACCGCAGTCGGCCCAACTTCACCGGCGCTGGAAGCCGTCAATGACCTCGGGCAGCTCATGCACCGCGAACTAAGCCGGCTGCCTCGTGGACGCCCCTGGCGGGTCGCGGTCGGTCGTGCGCACCCCGGACTGTACGGCATCGCCCGCTCCTACGAGGAGGCCCGCGAGGCGCTCACCATGGCCGGGCGACTGCACGTTGACAAACCAGTCGTCCACGCTCACGAGCTGCTGATCTACCGGGTGCTGCTGCGAGACCAACCCGCCATCGTCGACCTAGTACAGGCTGTGCTCAGCCCTCATACAGGCGCGCGGCGGCGCCGGACCGTTGCTGGCGACCCTGGATGCCTACTTCAACACCGGTGGAGTGGCAACTGAGTCGGCGAAACGGCTGCACCTGTCGGTACGCACCGTCACCTATCGACTGGACCGGATCAAGGCATTGACCGGCTACGACACGTCAGACCCCGCCCACCGGTTCACACTGGAGGCAGCGGCTCTCGGCGCTAAGGCCCTGAACTGGCCCGAGCAGCAACTGCCCAGCCTCGGCTAGGCGCCGACGTCGATTCGCCCAATCCCCGGGTAAGGCCGAGCATCTTCGAGCTCAAGTGCTGCAGCCCGGCCTTATCACGGCGCTCTGCGGTGTCAATGCTGGCGTGCTAGGCCGCCGTGCCATCATGAACGCGTAGTTGAGTGTCAGCTGACGTCTCAAACAACCGATGGGCCCGCATTGCCGGTGGCCTCCCAATTCAAGTCGTTTCCGGCGACCCCTAACGTGCCCACCCCTCATCAGTCGTCGACAGCAGATGGCATCAGCTAACGCATACCCCCCGCGTCGAGCTGATGAACCACAACCAGTTCCGTTTGCCGATGGTCGGCAATCGAGCGCCGTTAACTTGGCCAGCCTCAGCAGATGATGGCGTTGCGTCGCTCGGGCAGTCTGGGTAATGGACCTGTCAGGGACGGGTCGAGCGCTTAGTCAGCTCGGTCAAGCCAGCTTGAGAGCGACCGTAGGCGTGCCGGAAGAAGCTCCTCCATTCCCCGGAAAAGGATGATGGTAATGAATACGACAGTGTTGCCACGGCGACCAGGAACTGGTCGTGGTTTGAGATCAACCACAGAGCTGTTGGATGTCAATGCCAAGCTTGGCGTGGCCACGGTGAAAGTGGACCTGACTGACATCACCGAGGTTATGGCGGCGGCGAGATTCGCCGCGAATGCGCTGATCGGTCAGCTTCTGGCGGAGCGCCTACTTGGCTTGGACATCTGTCCCATAGAGAGCAATCTGGACGTAGCGATCTCCGGCCGGGTCTCTGTGATTGTCCGAGTCTCGCTCGCTACCGAACTGCCTCACTTGTTCGCGGCACTGCGATCGAACCGGGTGGGGAACCTCGCGGTCGATGTTGTCGTGCTTGACGGCAGCTTCACCGAGTGGGCGAGGGGACGAATGGAGTGGAGCATTCGTCAGCGGCGGTGCGCGGAATGGCCCATCAACTCACCTTGACGGCACGCGATTCGGTCCCGAGAGTTAAACGGCGATCATGATGTCCCGTTTGCTCCCATCGGGTAGCTGTCTCGCAACACTAATTTGATCATGTACCAACCGTTAGGCGCGCACGGCTATCCCCTCGAAGTTGGACAGGCAGCGGCGGCTCCGCCTACAGCAGCTAGAAGTGGTCAGCCATTACTGCATGAGCCACGCCCGCTGTCCGTACTCGCGGCTCACGAGCAACCATCCAGGGATTTGCCCGACGAGAGCGCCCGCAACCACGACCTCGCCGTCGTGGTTGCGACCTAGCTGCCGCAGCGGCTATTCAGACCGCGCGGCACTCCACAGCCGTACGCCACAACCCATAGGTAAAGAACCATGTCGATGCTGAATGACCGCGACCGTAACCTGCTTAATGATCTTGAGCGCCAACCAATTCAGTTCAGCCCAGCAACGCCGTCACCACGGCACCACACTGACCCGGGAAACATCCACAGCAATTCATAAAGAGGAAAGATGAACAAGCTCTACTACGACGCTCCGACCCACCTGACTGGTCGAGATAGCCCGCCGACAGACTTCGGGGAGTCGGCGACGGACATCGCACTTGATGCCGCCACCCAGCACATACTGACTTCTACATCGACTCCGCCGCCCAACTCCATCGAATTACGGGAGAAAGCTCGGTCGGCTGGAGTGGTCGTTACTCGCCTCCTAGCTGTCCTCGTTGTGGCCATGGTCGTCACCTCAATCCTCGGTTTCACACTCCTCGACCGTCAGGGAGGTAACTCAGCAACGGCAATCGGCAGCCTAGCCATCGGCGGCTCCGCGGCCGTGCTGGGCCTGATTTTCGGCTTCCGCGAGGCCCACCAAGCGAGCTAGTTATGAAGCGGTCCGGACTGAACTGCGCACGCGGCCCCGGCTGGTTCGAACGTGAGCTGGAGCCAACCGCGCCGCCTGTCGACAACCGCTTTGGCGCCTGGACCCCAGCCCTTTTCGGCAAAGAAGGAACAACAATGACTCAACAGATCCAAGCCACCCCGAGGCCCGCTCAAACAACTCTGGTCCCCAAAGCTCACCTGCCGCGCCTCCGCGCAGAACTCGAGCAGCAACAACGCTTTCGGCTGGACCAGATTGAGGAGCTCGAGTCCGAAGCGGCGCTAGCTGCAGATGAGCCGAGACGGCAGGTTATCCGAGCGCTGATTATGGCCGCCGAGTGGGCGTTGGGCGACATCAACTGGGCCCTACAACGGCTCGACCGCGGCACGTACGGAACCTGTGAACGCTGCACAGCGCCGGTCCCGATCGAGCGACTGAGCATCCTGCCGATGGCCAGACTGTGCATGCCGTGCCAACGCCGCAGCGACGCCAGCCAAGCCGGGCGGCCGCGGCGGCGGTGACATCGGGTGACATTTTGAGCACGCTCAGGTGATGTCTGCGTCGCTGAGCGCCCGTACGACCCAGCCCGACAGTGGCAAACACGGAAGATCAAGGCCCGTTTGACGAATCAGGGCGATGACGTGTCAACGACCAAACCCTGTGGTCGCTGGAAGCCCCTGATGAGGTCGGCCGCCTGGCCGCCCGTACCGGTACTGATGTCGCTCGGGCGCTTCGACCCTTTGGTCGCCGGGACAGCGATCACGTGCCTAACTATCGCCAGGTCCTTGCCAGGCTCGCCGATCACAAACACCCAGGTCAACTTGGCCCGCTTAACCCTCAGGTCCACTGGGCCGAGCAATGGCTTCGACATTTCCGTCGGAACAACGTCAAAGCTGTAAGTCCCGGCGGGGACGACCTTGTACAGGTATTCCCCATTGGCGACATTGGCGAAGACCACCTTCTCGTCCACCCGGATGTCGATCGGACCGGCCGAGGCTGCATGCCCGAACGCCTGAGCGGCCTTGCCCTCCTGGATGGGTTTCAGGTTGTTCTCGAATCGGGTGATCATCGGGTCCCCGGTCGGGGAGGCTGGCATGTGGATGACGATCTCGGAGCTGGACCCCGCTGGCAGCCTGACCTTGCTGGTCACCAGGCTCTGAGCACCTTCAGAGACCGTTATTGTCCGCGTGCCGTGGTTGACCCGGAAGGGTCCCGCCACCTTGCCCCCAGCGAGCCCATTCACTACGGAGTCGCCGTCGACGGCGATGGAGACCGTATGGCTCGGCAGACCTTGCACGATATAGATGCCGGTCTGGTCAGCAGCCGAACTGGGCGTGAGCCAGGCGGACAGCATGACGAGCAATCCAAGGCCAGCGACTGCGACCCATATCCTGCGTAGCGTTGGACGACCCATGCTCAGAACCCCGAATTCAGACTTGGTACGTCACGAACGGACCCGGCCCTGCGATGTCGCAGTCTGATCCGGCTAGCCGCGCAGCAGCCTAGTCATGCAGACTGGGAGCGGACCACCGATCATCGCAAGTGTCGGATGAAATCTTTCGGCGGTGGCGTCTCGGGGAAGGTGACACATGGCGGGGGTCCGCGCGCGCGATGCCCTGCGGCGCTCGGTGGGGGCGTTGACCGTCGCCGCCTTGCTCGGCGGGGCCGTCGCAATCGGCACGGGGCTTACGTGGTCCGGCGCTGCCGCACCCTCTTCACGTACACCGGCTAGCGTCGTTCCTTACTCAGCCCCGCGCCAATCCACGCTCGTCCGTCCCACTCCCTCGCCAGCCCGGACGATTCTCTCGACCACATGGACGTCCTCGACGCCCATGGCGCGCCCCAGCCCGACCGTTGGCGCGCCTGGCATCGCCATCACCACTCATCCCGTCGCCGATGGCAGTTTCGTCGTCAGTGAGGTGATCACCCTTCCGGCTCCCAGGACCGAGGCCGTGCTGCGACCGCCGTCGATCGGAGATGCCGGCACGCGGTTCAAGCAGCTGCGGCCTACTGCGACCCAGGTCCAGGTCAGTGCTGGCGGGCAAGCCGTGATTGTTCCCGATGGCCCGGTGCGCAGCGAGGTGATGCTTCGCTGGGACTCGCCCACCCGTCAGTTACAACTGCGCTACCGCCTGACGCAGGTGAGCCTAGCGAGCCGACCCGCCAAGGCCGGCCGCACGTTGGCCGCCCTCGGCTCACTGCTCGCACGGATGCCTGCCGACTTGCCAGTCAAGGTGGTCGTGACGGGCCGAACTGTGCTGTCTCTCACCTGCCCTCAACTTCCGCTCGCGAGACTGGCTTGTGGCGCAGGCGCAGCCCCAAAGTTCTGGACGTTGCGCCCGGTGCGGTTCGACGAATCACTCGTACTGGTGCAGTACGACCGGCCGGCCCCGCGATGAGGTCGTAAAGGGGTCTCATCCGGTGGATTCTTCTGTGCTCGCCATGCTGGCCGCGTCCATATCCTTCGTGGTCTACGTCGGCTACGTCCTCCTCGCAGGGAT
>Ga0307416_100000430_pt1 | contig 21423 bp, 15 predicted proteins | sample DK1Cmetagenome_2_FD_203821 | JGI IMG/M metagenome (GOLD analysis project Ga0307416, IMG submission 203821) | Maize rhizosphere microbial communities from greenhouse at UC Davis, California, United States - DK15-C-3 | ecosystem: Host-associated > Plants > Roots > Rhizosphere > Soil | place...
CTGAACTGATGCACTGCGTGCACACGCACCTGCCAGGCCTGGACACCGGCAGCGCATTGGCTTGCGTTGGATCCGCCTGCGGCCACACCGGCCTGGCGGGCACGCTGGCGGCACTGGCGCTGGCGCGGCACCACGCCGAAGAACGCAGCGGCCATGCCCTGTGCCTGTCGCACGGCGAGGCAGGACAAAGATTCGCGCTGCTGGTCGGCCCCGCGCCGGCGCCTGCAGCCAACGCCCCATCCCTTACTTAAACCGCAACCGTAGAAAAACATGATGCAAAGACTCCGGGATCTCCTGACATCGCGCACCAGCCTCCTCATTTTCGGCTGGCTGGCCTTTGCCGCATTCCTGCTGCTGGCAGCCGCCCTGCTGGACCTGCCCTACGCCCTGGCATTCGCCATCCTCGGCATAGCGCTGGCCTTTGGCGCCGCGCTATGGCTATGGCGCAGGTACCGGGCGCGCCGGGCGGCCGGCCAGCTGGGCGCCATGCTGGAACAGGCGGATACCAAGCCGCGCCACGAGACCGAAGCCCTGCGCAAGCGCATGCTCGAAGCGATCCAGACCATCAAGACGTCCAAGCTTGGCCTGCGTTCCGGCAATGCCGCGCTGTATGAGCTGCCCTGGTACATGATCATCGGGAATCCGGCCGCCGGCAAAAGCACCGCCATCGCCAATTCCGGACTGCAGTTCCCTTACGCCGGCAGCCGCATCGTGCAGGGCGTGGGCGGCACGCGCAACTGCGACTGGTTCTTCACCACCGACGGCATCCTGCTCGATACCGCCGGGCGCTACTCGGTCAACGATGAAGACCGGGCCGAGTGGTTCGGCTTCCTCGGGCTGCTGAAAAAGTACCGCCGCAAGGCGCCGATCAACGGCATCATCATTGCGGTTAGCGTCGCGGAGCTGATGGGCAAGCGCCCGGAGTTCGCCATTGAACTGGCCAAGAGCCTGCGCCAGCGCGTGCAGGAACTGACCGAAAAGCTGGAAGTCCATGCGCCGGTCTACGTGGTATTCACCAAGGCCGACCTGATCGACGGCTTCGGCGACTTCTTCCAGGATTGCGAAATCGCGGAACGCGACCGGGTATGGGGTGCGACCCTGCCCTACCGCAAGAACAACACGAACGAAGACCTGCTGCAGCAGTTCGACAGCCGCTTCGACGAGCTGTATGACGGCCTGAAGGAAATGAGCCTGGCGAACATGTCGCTGCAATGGCGCGAACGCCTGCCGTCCGGCGTGTTCACCTTCCCGCTCGAATTCAGGTCGGTCAAGGCGCCGCTGCGTACCTTTATCGCGACGCTGTTCGAGGAGAATCCCTTCCAGTTCAAGCCCGTGTTCCGTGGCTTCTACTTCACCAGCGCGCTGCAGGAGGGCGAAAGCGTCTCCGCCACCTCGCATCGCGTGGCGCAGCGCTTCGACCTTCGCATGCAGCAGCAGGAGCACCATGACAGCACCGAGCAGCACGGCTACTTCCTGCTCAAGCTGTTCCGCAACGTGATCTTTGCCGACAAGGACCTGGTCGCCCAGTACGCCAGCCCGGCCAAGGTGCGCATGCGCTATGCGGCCTTCTTCGGCGCGGTGGCGCTGAGCGGCCTGCTGCTGGGCGGCTGGAGCTGGTCCTACATGGGCAATCGCCAGCTGGTCGCCAATGTGCAGGCGGACCTGGACAAAGTGGTCAAGCTGCAGCAGCAGCGCCAGGACCTCGCTTCGCGCCTGGAAGCGCTGGAGATCCTGCAGGACCGCATCGAACAGCTGGACCGCTTCCGCGAAGACCGTCCGCTGTCCGTCAGCCTTGGCCTGTACCAGGGCGAACTGCTGGAGCGCAAGCTGCGCGAGGAATATTTCAGCGGCGTGCGCGAAGTCATGCTCAAGCCAGTGGGCCAGTCTCTGGAATCCTTCCTCGGCGAAGTCAACGCCAATGCGGGCAACCTGCAGCCGCAGGCGCGCGCGACCGCCGCTGCCCCAGGGGCGCCGGCGACCGTTGCGGCCGCGCCGCAGCAGTTCAAGGACGCGTCGCCGGAAAACGTGGAGGACGCGTACAACGCCCTCAAGGCCTACCTGATGCTGGGCGATAAATCGCGCGCCGAAGCCAGCCACCTGAACGACCAGCTGACCCGCTTCTGGCGCGTCTGGCTGGAATCAAACCGCGGCGCCATGCCGCGCGAACAAATGATCCGCAGCGCCGAGCGCCTGATCGGCTTCTACCTGGCCTCGATCAACGACCATTCCTGGCCGCAGCTGGAAAACCGCCTGGCCCTGGTCGACCAGTCGCGCACCACCCTGAGCCGCGTAGTGCGCGGCATGCCGGCGCGCGACCGCGTCTACGCCGACATCAAGGCACGCGCGGCTACCCGCTATCCGGCCATGACGGTAGCGCGCATCGTTGGCGACCAGGACCGCGAACTGGTGCTGGGCAGCTATTCGATCTCCGGCACCTACACCCGCGCCGCATGGGAAGGCTATGTGCGCGACGCCTTCAAGGACGCCGCCAACCATGAACTGCAAAGCGCGGACTGGGTGCTGAAGACCGCCAGCCGCGACGACCTGACGCTGGAAGGCAGTCCGGAACAGATCCAGAAGGCGCTGGTGGAAGCCTACAAGAACGACTACGCCAAGGAATGGCAGAAATTCCTGCAGGGCGTGGCGATCAAGGACCTGGGCGGCTTTGAAGCGGCTGCCGCCGCCATGAACCGCCTGGGCGATCCGCAATCGTCGCCGATGTCCAAACTGGTCAACACCGTGTACCAGGAAACCTCGTGGGACAACCCGTCCCTGATCGACGCCGGCATGCAGCGCGCCAAGCGCGGCGTCGGCGATTGGTTCCGCGAAACCATCCTGCGCCAGAAGCCGTCGCAGGTGAACGTCACCCTGCCAGCCGGTACGCCGCAAAACGCGCCGCTGCCACTGGGCCCGGTCGGCCGCGAGTTCTCCGGCGTGGCCCAGCTGGTGGTCGTCAAGGACAAGGACGCGTCGCTGATGCGCGGCTATATGGAAAGCCTGGCCAAGCTGCGCGCCCGCTTCAACCAGATCCGCAACCAGGGCGATCCTGGCCCCGGCGCCAAGCAGCTGATGCAACAGACGCTCGATGGCAGCGGTTCCGAACTGGCCGATGCGCTGCGCTACGTCGACGAGCAGATGCTGGTGGGCATGAGCGAACAGCAGAAGCAGGCCATCCGCCCGCTGCTGGTGCGTCCACTGATGCAGACCTTCGCCGTCATCGTGCAGCCGGCCGAAGCGGAAATCAACAAGGTGTGGGCCGCGCAGGTGCTGGAGCCGTTCCGCAAGGACCTGCTGCCGAAATACCCGTTCGCCACCGAGTCGCGCGTTGAAGCGAGCAATGCGGAGATCGCACAGGTGTTCGGACCGGAAGGCGCGGTTGCCAAGTTCTTCAACACCACCATCGGCCCGCTGGTGGTGCGCCGCGGCGATACGCTGAGCGCCAAGACCTGGGCCAATATGGGCATCGCCCTGTCGCCGTCGGTGGCGTCGTCCTTCCCCGGCTGGATCGCGCCGCTGAGCGCCAACGGCGTCGCCAACCAGGCCAGCGGCGAGGAAGCCCAGACCCGCTTTGAGCTGCAGACCGTGGCCGTGACCGGCGTGTCCGAATACACGATCGAGATCGACGGCCAGGCCGTACGCTGGAAAGGCCAGCCGCAGCCCTGGGTCCAGATGGTCTGGCCCAACCCGCAAGGCACGCCCGGCTCGCGCATCACCGCCTTTACGCCGGACGGCAAGAAGGTCATGGTGCTGGACGAAATGGGCCACTTCGGCCTGAAGAAAATGATCGACGCCGCGCAGCGCAAGCGCAAGCCGGACGGCAGTTTTGAACTGAACTGGACCAATGGCGGCGTGACCGTGGCGGCCAACCTGCGCCTGCTGCCGTCCATCGCGCCGGCCGCACAGCCGGCCCCGGCGCAAGCGTCGCAAGGATTCCGCCGCCTGCGCCTGCCGGAAGCCGTGGTCGGCAGCCCGGGCCCGGCCACCGGCGGCCCGGCCATCGCCGCCGTGGGAGGTGCGCAATGAGCCGCATGCCTACCCCGGCCGCCATCGGCTACTTCGGCAAGATCCCGAGCCGTGCCGACTTTGTCAAAGGCGGCAGCGATCCCAAGGTGCTGCAGGTGCTGGACGACTGGCTGGCGCGCTCGATGGAAATGCTGAGCACGGACGCGCGCTGGAAGCTGACCTACGACGCGGTGCAGCCGCTGCACTTCGCGCTGTTCGGTCCGCGCCGCAAGGGCGCCATTGCCGGCCACATCGCCGCCAGCAGCGACCAGTCCAGCCGCCGCTTCCCGTTCCTGATGGTGAGCAGCATGGACCTGGACGAACCGTCCGCCTTCGCGCCATTCAGCCCGCTGGTGCTGACGCGCCTGTGGAACCGCCTGGAGCAGTTGAGCGGCGGCGTCCTGTCGGCGGCCGATAGCGCGGCCCCGCTGCACGCCTTGCAGGGCAACTCGGTGGAACTGGACCTGCGCGCGAGCGCCTACGATGCCGCCTTCGCCGACTTCCTCGAACTGCAGACCATCGGCGCGCTGGATGCGATGCTGGCGCAGGCCGGCTTTCCCGGCACCGTGCGCCAGGTGCTGCTGGCACTGGGCATGCTGCTGCAGCCGGTGCTGGCGAGCAGCTCGAGCCGGCTGGAAAAAAGCCTGGTGCTGCCGTTGCCGACCGACCCGATGTATCGCTACCTGGTGGCAGCGTTCTGGATGCACGTGGTGACGCCGTTCCTGGCGCGCGCCGACTTCGAACTGTCGTTGTTCGTCACCCGCCTGGACGGCAAGCCGGTACTGGTGCTGGGCTTCAGCGGGGCTTCGCCGCAAACCCTGCTTGGCATCATGGATCCGCGCGTGGGCGAGGACCACCACATCAGCTTCAACGAGGTGGAGTGGGTCGAGCAGCACGTCAACGACGACTATGCGACGCAGAAGGTCGCCGCCTACCTGTCCCAGCCTGGCCTTTCCCTGAAATCCGCGCGCGACTCGCTGCGCACTGCCTTTATCGGAAACTGATATGCGTTACATCCCCGCCCTCCTGCTGTTCGCCGCCTGCGCGGCCCAGGCCCAGCTGCCCGGCCAGGTGGTTGCCAGCGGCACCGTCGCCGACGAAGCCAGCAAGGCCGCCGTGCTGTCCCGCCTGCGCGAAGTGTACGGCGCCGACAAGGTGGTCGACCAGCTCGCCATCGGCCAGGTCGTCACGCCGGCCAACTGGAACAACCACGTGCAAAAACTCATCACGCCGGGCCTGAAGCAGGTCAGCCGCGGCCAGCTGAAGGTGGATGGCACTTCCATCACCATCCGCGGCGAGGTGGCGAACGAGGCCCAGCGCCAGAAGATCGCCAGCGACTTTGCCACCAGCCTGAACCCGACCTATACCGTCACCAACGGCCTGCGCCTGGCGACGGCTGACCAGGGGGTGCTGGACCGCACGCTGGCCAACCGCATCGTGGAGTTCGAAAGCGGGCAAGCCGTGCTGACCCCGTCCGGCAAGGCGATCCTCGATGAAATGGGCAGCGCCATGCTCAAGCTCAAGGGCCAGAAGTTCGAAGTGATCGGCCATACCGACAACGTCGGCCTGCGCGCCAGCAACCAGAACCTGTCCCAGGCGCGTGCCGAAGTGGTGCGCAACTACCTGTCCGGCAAAGGCATCCCGGCCGAAACGCTGATCGCTTCGGGCCAGGGCCCGGACCGCCCGATCGCTGCCAACGACACCTCGGAAGGGCGCGCCCGCAACCGCCGTATCGAATTCCGCATGGCGCAGTAAGCGCCGACGACAAGGAGCATTCATGTTTACTGCAGAAACCCTGCTCGCGCCGGTCTCGGCGCACAACCCGGCCGGCGCCGACCTGTCGTTCTCCCCTTCCTTCGACGCCATCGCGCAGGCGCGGCGCTTCGACGACCCGTCGCTGGAACAGGGCGAATGGGTCACCGACCTGAAGGAAGCCGACTGGGCCTTCGTGGTCAACCGCTGCGCCAAGCTGCTGGCGGAAGAAAGCAAGGACTTGCGCCTGGCCGTGTGGCTGGCGGAAGCGGCAGCCAAGCAGTACCGGCTGCAGGGGCTGGGCGAGGCATTCCGCGTGCTGGCCGGCCTGTGCCGCAATTTCTGGGACCAGGGGCTTTTCCCGCAGCCCGATGGCGACGATTTCGAGCAGCGTATCGGCAACCTGGCGTGGATCCTGGGCCGGGTACCGGCCCTGCTGCGCGAGATGCCGCTGACCGAGGGCCAGGGAACGGCTTTTTCCGCCATCGACTTCGAGATGGCGCGCAAGCAGGCCAGCCTGCCGGAACACGCCCGCAACACCGACTGGCCAAAGCTGGCGGAGATGGAATCGGCGCGGGCGCGCAATTCGCCGCGCTTCCGCGAGCAGTTCGCAGCCGACGCGCGCTATTGCATGGAAGGGCTGAAGGAGCTGGAACAGGCGGCCGATGCCTGCCTTGGCAACGACAGCCCGGGATTCTACTCCGCGCGCGAAGCGGTGCAGGCGATGATCGATGCGATGCCATCGCATGCGGGGCTGCCCGCTACCGTGCCGCCGGCGGCGGCCGGGGTGTCCGCAGCGCCAGCGCAGGGATCCGACCAGATCGTGCTGGCCCAGCCGATGGGCGCGCCAGCGCACGGACAGGTCAATTCACGTGCGCAGGCCTTGACGCAGCTGCGCGAGATCGCCAGCTTCTTCCGCCGCACCGAGCCGCACAGCCCTGTGTCCTACTTCGCCGACAAGGCTGCCGACGCCGGTGAACAGGACCTGCATACCTGGCTGCGCAGCGTGGTCAAGGACTCCGGCTCGCTGGCGCATATCGAGGAGATGCTGGGCATCTCCCCGAACAACTAGCCGAACAACTAGCGAATGCTGTAAGCAAACTTGCCCTGTACATCAGCCGTGACTTCGATGCGGCTGATCGGGGCGCCTTCCGCCATTTTCGCCAGCACTGCCCCGGCGATCTCCGGCAGCAGCGTGCCATTGAGGATATTGTCCACATTGCGCGCGCCCGAATCGACTTCCGTGCAACGCGCCAGCACCGCGTCGACCAGCGTGTCGTCGTGCACGAATTCGGCCTTGTGGTTGGCGGCGACGCGCTGGCGGATGCGGCCCAGCTTCAGCTCGATGATACTGGCCAGCACGTCATCGCCCAGCGGGTAGAACGGCACCACCTTCAGGCGGCCGAGGAAGGCCGGCTTGAAGGACTTGACCAGTTGCGGACGGATGGCTTCTTCCAGCTGCTCCGGCGCCGGCAGTTCATCTTCTTCCTTGTTCAGGCAAAGCTGCATCATGGTCGCCGACCCGACATTCGAGGTCAGGATGATGATGGTGTTGCGGAAATCGATCTCGCGCCCTTCCGCGTCGTCCATCACGCCTTTGTCGAACACCTGGAAGAACAGCTCGAGCACGTCGGGGTGGGCTTTTTCCACTTCGTCCAGCAGCACCACGCTGTACGGGTTGCGCCGCACGGCTTCGGTCAGCACGCCGCCTTCGCCGTAGCCCACGTAGCCGGGCGGCGAGCCTTTCAGGCCGGACACGCTGTGCGCTTCCTGGTATTCGCTCATATTGATGGTGACCAGCTTGCGCTCGCCGCCGTACAGCGTGTCGGCCAGCGCCAGCGCGGTTTCCGTCTTGCCGATGCCGGATGGGCCGACGAACAGGAACACGCCTTTCGGCTTGTTGGGGTCGTCCAGGCCGGCGCGCGCGGTACGCACGCGCTGGGCCACCGCTTCCATGGCATGCGACTGGCCGACCACGCGTTCTTCCATCGATTCGCGCAGGCGCAGCACCGCATGGATCTCGTCCTTGACCATTTTCCCGAGCGGGATGCCGGTCCAGCCGGCGACGATCTCCGCCACCACATGGCCGTCCACCTGCACCGGCACCATCGGCGCGTCGCCTTGCAGCGCGCGCAGCTCCTTCAGCAGGCCCTGGATGTCGCGCGCCTGGCTGGCGCCGCCTTCGGACGTGCCCTCGCCTGCCTGCTGCTCCAGGCCCGCGCGCGCCGTGGCGATCTGCGCGGCAATGGCCTTTTCCTGCTCCCAGCGCGCCTGCAATGCCGCCAGCTCTTCCTGCGTGGCGGCGCGTTCGCTTTCCAGTGCCGCCAGGCGGGCACCGTGCTCGCCGCCCGCCGCCTGCTCGCGCTGCAGCGCGGCCGCCTCGACTGCCATTCGCTCCAGTCGGCGCTGCTGCGACTCGATCAGCGCCGGGGACGCGCTCTGGCCCAGCGCCACCTTGGCGCATGCGGTATCCAGCACGCTGATCGCCTTGTCCGGCAGCTGGCGGCCGGTGATGTAGCGGTGCGACAGGCGCACCGCCTCGGTCACGGCCTCGTCGTGGATGCGTACATTGAAATGCTGCTCCATCAGCGGCGCCATGCCGCGCAGCATGGCGCAGGCCAGCTCCTCGCCAGGCTCCTCGACCTTGATCACCTGGAAACGCCGCGCCAGCGCGGCGTCCTTCTCGAAGTACTTCTTGTACTCGCCCCAGGTGGTGGCCGCGATGGTGCGCAGCTCGCCGCGCGCCAACGCGGGCTTGAGCAGGTTGGCCGCATCGTTCTGGCCGGCCTGGCCGCCCGCGCCGATCATGGTGTGCGCCTCGTCGATGAAGAGGATGATCGGCGTCGGGCTGCGCCGCACTTCGTCGATCACGTTCTTCAGCCGGTTCTCAAATTCACCCTTGACGCTGGCGCCGGCCTGCAGCAGGCCCATGTCCAGCGTATGGATCGCCACGCCCTTCAGCACATCCGGCACGTCGCCTTGCGCGATGCGCAGCGCCAGGCCTTCCACCACGGCGGTCTTGCCCACGCCAGCCTCGCCGGTGAGGATCGGGTTGTTCTGGCGGCGGCGCATCAGGATATCGATCGCCTGGCGGATTTCCGCATCGCGCCCGATGACCGGGTCGACCTTGCCGGCGCGCGCGCGCTCGGTCAGGTTGGTGGTGAACTGGTCCAGCGCAGGCGTCTTGCCGCCGGCCTGCTGCAGTTCGCCGACCGGGTCGCCGCCCTCGCCGCCGGTTGCGGGCGTGGGCGCGACCGGCGCTTCAGCCGAGCCGGCGGTGAGTTTTTCCAGATGGTGCTTGATCTCGTCCACCTGGAAGCGGTGGAACAGCGGCGAGCTGCGATAGGCCAGCTGCGACAGCTCGGCGTCCGTCAGCATGGCCTGCAGCAGGTGGCCGCTGCGGATGAATACCTGCTGGTTGGCCTGCAAGTCCAGCGACGCGATCAGCCAGGCATGTTCGAACAGTTTCGGCAGGCGCGCCGAGAACACCGGCGTGCGCGCATTGCCGCTGCGGAAGCGGCTGATCTCGGCCTGCAGGTCGGCCTGCAGCTTGCTGGTGTCGACGTCGAAATGGCGCGCCAGCAGCACCACGTCGCTGCGCGGCTGCTCCAGCAGGGCCAGCAGCAGGTGCTCCTGGTCGACCTCGTACTGTCCCAGTCCCACGCAGATATTCGCAGCGCGCGTCGCCGCGTCGCGGCAGTTGTCGTTCAGTTTTCCAATCAGCGTTTTCAGGTTGATGCTCATCGAGCTTTCCTCATGTCGTTAAGGCGTGAATGTTGTAGCAGACGTCGGAGCGGTCTTCGTCCTCCGTGTCGCCAGGCATAAAGGTGTCCCAGCCCAGGCGCGCGCCCGCGCCGAGCGTGGCGCCTGCCACGTCCTCGGCGTGCAGCACCAGCTGGACCTCATATTCGAGCGAGACGCCGGTGAACATGGCCAGCAGCTTTTCCAGCGCCTGCGCGGCACTGCCGCCTGGCAGGAAGGCTTCGAAGTCCTTGCGCCGCAGCGGCCCGATCTCCAATCGCATGCGCAGGTCGCGCTGCCATACGCGCGAACCCAGCATGGCGGTGGCGCCGAGCTGCGCCTGCCAGCCGCCCAGCGAAGTCCGCTGCTGTCCCGGCACCTCGCACCAGCAGCCGACGAACTGGGTCGGCCGCACCGGCACGCGGAAGTATTCGCCCAGCACGCGCGCGATGGTTGATGCCGAAGCGGGACGCTGGCGCAGTGCACCGGCGAAAAAACCCATCGATTCGTCCAGCACGCCGCCCGCGCCGTCGGCCAGGCGCCGCGTCAGCGAGCGGTTGCCCAGTCCCCCCAGCGCCAGCAGCAGCGGCAAAAAGCGGTCCTGGCCGTCCAGCTGGTATTTCAGTTCGAGCCGGTATTTGCGCCACGCTTCGTAGAACAGCGACACCGATCGGGTGGAAAACGCGTCCATGAAGGCGCGCGGTCCTTCGTCCTTGTCGTACAGCTGGTGGCTGGCGATGGTTTCCGTGTAGTGCGCCGGCAGCGTGCCCGCGCTGCCCAGGAAGCCCATGAAGTTGGGCGTCATGCGCAGGTAGCGCAACTGCTTGCCGCGCATGGCTTCGGCCAGCGCCGGGGCGGTGGGCAGGATCTCGCGCGGTTCGGGCCGCAGCGAGTCAAGCTGGCTGGCCGGGAAGGCCAGCGACAGCGGATTCTGGAAGCGGACGAAGTTCGCCACCGCTCCTTCCTGCGCAACGCCGTGGCGCCGCAGCCAGAGCTCCAGCATGCGGACGGCCTGGAAGAACTGGAAGCGGTACGGTTCGGCGAACAGGCGCTCGATTACAGCAGGCTCAAATCGCCGCTTCGCGGTGTGCATCGCAGCAGCTCCTCCCCGGATTTCGCGGCCACGACGACCAGTTGCGTAAAGCTGTTGGCATGCACGTACAGGCCAAGGAAGCGTTCGATCACCTGCGCGAAGGCGTGGATGCCGCTGCCGACGAAGGCTTCCTCGTCGATCGACAGGCGCACTTCCATGCCGCGTACCACGCAGGCGAACGGATTGCCGGGCAGCCAGGCGTTGGCCGGCTTGTAGCCGACCGCCTCCAGGCCGCGGATCTGGCGCTGGGTCGAGGCCGAGCGCGGCAGGTCGTACAGGGCCAGCATCTCCTGGAAGGCTTCCAGGCCGCTGCCGGCCAGCGACAGGTGGTTCAGCGACAGGTGCGACACCAGCCGCCAGTGCGCTCCCCTGCCCCGCTCGAACCGCTGGGAAGGCGTCGGCTTGCGCAGGAAGGTGATGCTGCGCACAGTGGAGCCGCCTTCCAGGAACAGGTCGCCGCCGCGCATGCCGTAGGCCAGCGAGGCAGGCAGGTCGCGGTTGGTGCAGGTGAGCTGCAGGCTCAGGGTGTCGGTCTCCACCGCCGCCGGGTCGAAGTCGATGTCGACGATGGTGATCTCGGTTTCGTAGCCGGGGCTTTTCAGCGCCATCTGCTCGTCGCGCCGCATGACCCAGTAGTGGCCGTCCTTGTCCGGTGTTTCGCCATGGCGCAGGGAGTAGAACGGGCGGAATTCCACGATCGACTCGCCTTGCGGCGTCTGCCGCACCAGGCGCACGGAATCGATCGACACCACTTCGTAGGCGTAGGCGCGGCGCGCGTCGGCCAGCACCGGATAGCTGGCCGAGGTATGCGTCATGCGAATCGGCTCGCCGCGCTGGCGAAAGGAATTGACCACCGGCGTGCAGCCCAGCAGCAGGTGGCCGGTCGACAGCGTGGCCAGCATGCGCGCGGCATTGGAGTCGGCGCGCAGGCCGCTCATGGCAATGTGCAGCGTCAGGCGGCGGCAGCCGGCCGGCAGCTGGGCGCACAGCGCGGCCAGGTCGATGTCGAAGAAATTGAACTTCTCGGGGAAGCAGAAATACTCCGTCAGCAGGCGGTAGGCCGCGTGCGAACGGGCGGAGAATTCGATCAGGCCGTCCTCTTCGGCAAAGCCGACCGGGCTGACGGGGATGCGCGCCAGCGGCAGCCAGCGGCCGTTGCCGTCGCACTCGACCCAGGCTTTTGCGCTGCGCATGAAGAGCGCGTCGCGCAGGGCCGCGCAGAAGGACGGCTCGCCGTCGATAAAGACGCGCAAGGCGCCGATGCCGAGCTGCGGCAGCGCCACCTGCTCGGCCTGCGTTTCGATGGTGATGGACATGCCGGCGCCGGCGCCCGGCGGCAGCTGCACCGATTCGGGTACGGCCAGCATCTGCGAGAACGAGGCGTGGCTCAGCGCGATCGGCGCCACCGTGACCGGGTAGGCCGTGCGGAAGGTGCAGGCCACGCCGTTGACGGGGCGCGTATTGAGCACCGTGCCGCGCTCGACCACGCTGGCCGTGGTCAGCTGCCCGGCGGCCGCCGCATAATCCATGCGCGCGATCGAGCAGGATGGAAATGGCCGCAGGTAGTGCGGATACAGCACTTCGAACAGTGCTTCGGTAAATTCGGGGTAATCGTCGTCCAGCCGCTTCGATACGCGCGAATTGAGCAGCGCGAAGGACTGGATCATGCGTTCGATGTGCGGGTCTTCGCACACCTCGCCGCCTACCAGCAGGCGGCCCGCGATCTTGGGATAGCGCTCCGCGAACTCGCGCGAGTAGCGCCGCAGGAAACCCAGTTCGCGTTCGTAGTACGGCAGTAATTCTTCCAAATCAAGCTCCCGGCAGCGCCGCGCGGCGTGCCTTGCTAATCGTGTAGTGCAAGCTCGATGGCTGCAGCACCGCGTCAAAATTGACCGGTTCCTGCGCCGTATGCAGCACCAGCAGCGCCGTGATGGCGAAATTCAGCCGGTCGATGCCGCCTTCGTGCACGTCGAGCGTGGCGCGCACATTGCGCAGGCGCGGCTCATGGCGCGCAATCGCGCGCTCCAGCCCCTGGCAAATGGCCGCGCGATCGTCCGGGCTCGCCAGCGACATGCCGGCAAAATCGTTGAGCCCATAGGTGACGATGGAACGGCCGCATTCCGGAAAACGCTTGAGCAGATGCTCGGAAATGACGGTGCGGGTATTCAGCAATGCCTCCAGGTCGCGCGCGACGGAGTCTTTCATCTCCTCGAGCGAGAGCCGGTGGACGGTTGCCGTGCCGGCGCCCGGTTCACCGGGCCGCAACAGCCGGTCCATCAGTCCCGGCGTGAATCCCCTCACCGTCATTCAGCGCTCCGTCAGGCTACCTTGTTGCTGGACAGATCCCAGCCGCCGGAGGTGTTGCCGCCGGTACCGCCGTTGACTTTCTGCTGGGTGTACTTCCACTTGACCTTGGAGTACTTCAGCGACACGTCTTCGCCCAGGATGTCGCCCTGGCGCACTTCCGGCGCGACGCTGGAGATCAGTACGTTTTCCAGTTCGATTTCGAAGTACTTAACGCGGTCGCCCTGGCCGTCGGCACGCATGAACTCCAGTTTTGCCTTCGGCAGGGTTTTGCCGGAGGAGCAATTCTGCAGCAGCAGCGGCGAAGCCAGGTCGGCCAGCTTCGAGACAACGATATCGCGGTGCTCGGTGCGTTCCGCGGTGTGGCCGCCGCCGGTAGAAGCGGTTGCCGACTTAGGCTGCAGCACTTCCCACTGGACCGATTTGACTTCGATCCAATCCTTGTGGGTGGTATCGGTGGACTCGCCTTTGATACCGTCGATTTGCAGGTAAACGTCGATTGCCATGGTATTCCTTTCTGTGTTGAAAAATATAAATTAAGACTTGGTCGATTGCGGCAGCTCCGCGACCAAACGGAGGGATACGGACAGCTCGTCGAGCTGGAAATGCGGACGCAGGAAGGACACGGCGCGGTACACGCCGGGACGGCCCGGCACTTCCGACACCTGCACATTCGCTTCGCGCAGCGGGAACTGGGCCTTCTGCTCCTGGCTGGCGTTGTCGTCCAGCAGGACGTACTGGGTCAGCCAGCGGTTCAGGTAATCCTCGACGTTCGAGGCAGCGGCGAAGCTGCCGATCTTGTCGCGCATCATGGCCTTCATGTAGTGGGCGATGCGGGATACGGCGAAGATGTACTGCAGCTGGGCCGACAGCACGGCGTTGGCGTTGGCAGCGTCGGTGTTGTACTTGCGCGCCTTCTGCGCGGACTGCGCGCCGAAGAAGGCGGCGTAGTCGGTGTTCTTGCAATGCACCAGCGAGATGAAGCCAAGGTCGCTCAGCTCCTTTTCGCGGCGGTCGGTGATCGCGATTTCTGCCGGGCACTTCAGCGCCACTTCGCCTTCATCGGTCTTGAAGGTGTGGGTCGGCAGGTCTTCCACCAGGCCGCCGCCTTCCACGCCGCGGATCGCGGCGCACCAGCCGAAGTCCTCGAAGGCGCGCGTCAGGCGGGCGCCGAAGGCGTACGCCGCGTTGCACCACAGGTATTTCTGGTGGTCGGTGCCGTCCACGTCCTCGACGAAATTGAAGCCCTCCACCGTGGCGCCGTCGGCCGGGTTGAACGGCAGCCGGCCCAGGAAGCGCGGCAGCGTCAGGCCCACATAGCGCGAATCCTCCGACTCGCGGAAGGACTTCCACTTGGCGTATTCGACGGTGTCGAACACCTTCGACAGGTCGCGCGGCTTGCCCAGGTCGGAATAGGTCTCCAGGCCGAACAGTTCAGGCGACGCTGCGCTGATGAACGGCGCGTGCGCCGCCGCGGCGACGTGCGACATCTGCTCGATGAAGTACATGTCTTCCGGCTGGCGGGTGATTTCGTAATCGCCGATGAGGGCGCCGAACGGGGCGCCGCCGAAGGTGCCGAATTCTTCTTCGTAGACCTTGCGGAACATGGCGCTCTGGTCGAACTCCAGCGCGCCCTGGAAGTCCTTGACCAGCTCCTTCTTGGTCGCGTTCAGCATCTTGATCTTCAGGCCGGTGCCGGTGGCGCTGTTCTTGACCAGGTAGTGCAGGCCGGTCCAGCTGCTTTCCAGCTTCTGGAATTCCGGCGCGTGCATCACGGCCGACAGCTGGCGCGAAATCATGCGGTCCAGTTCCGCCACGCGGGCGTCGATGGTGGCGGCCAGATTGTCGGACACCACCACGGTGCCGGCCATGACCTGGTTCGCCAGTTCGGCGATGATGTCGCGCGCGCGCGCATGTTCGGTGCTCGACTTGGCGACCTTGCTTTGCTCGACGATCTGGTCCAGCAGCGTGTGTTCAGCGGTAGCGAGGGCGCCGCCGGCGTTCAGTTGGGCAGACATCTCATTCCCCCTTGGCGGATGGTTGGCCCAGTTCGGCCAGTTTTTCGGTATTGCTCAGGACATCGTTCAGCAGGTCTTCCAGCTTGTCGTTGCCGGCCAGCTTGTTGCGCAGGTCGGCCAGCTTGTGGCGCGCCTCCAGCAGCTGGCGCAGCGGCTCGACCTGCTGCACCACGGATTCGGGACGGAAGTCCGACATCGCGTTGAAGCGCAGGTCGACGCCGAACTGGCCTTCGCCGGTCAGTTCGTTCGGCACCCGGAAGGTGGCGCGCGGTTCGACGCCGTTCAGCACTTCGTCGAAGTTGTCGCGGTCGATGTTGACGAACTTGCGCTCCTTCAGGCGTTTCTGTTCGACTTCCGAATTGCCGCCGAAATCACCGACGACACCCATCACAAAGGGCAGCTCCTTGTTTTCGATCGCGTCGCCGATCTCCACGTCGTAGGTCATTTGGACCCTTGGCGGGCGGATTTTCTGCAGGCGTTTCTGGACGCTGTCGCTTTTGGACATGGCTTCTCCTTCTTTGGACGAGTGGTGGTTACTTCAGTGCGCCGAACGGATCGGCGCTAGGGGTCGAGGCAGTGGTCTTGCCGGTAGTCTTGCGGGTGGCGCGCGCGGTTGGCGGCTTGGCGGCCGGCTTGTCGGCCGGCGGCACCAGCACCGTTTCGCCCAGGCTCTCGCGCAGCAGCTTGGCCAGGTCCTGCGATTCGGTGCGGATCGAACCGGACAGGTTGTTCTGGCGGCTCAGGTCCGCCAGCGCGCGGGTCGACAGGCGCAGGCCGCTGATGGCGATGATGCTGTTGGCCAGCTGATCGGACGGGTCGCGTACCAGGATCTCCTGCGCGCTGACGATCGCGTCGCCGTACTGCCCCGCGTCATAGCGCGCCTGGGCGATGCTGACCCAAGGTGCCTTATCGGCCGGGAAGGCTTGCGCCGTTTCCTTCCACAGGGCGACCGCCTGCTCCTGCTTGCCCGCTGCCTTGGCCTCGCTGGCCTTGGCCAGCAGGTCTTCCAGCTTCGGCTTCACCGGCAGGGCGATTTTCGGGGTATCCATGGTCTGGCAGGCAGACAGGGTGAGCGCGCATGTTGCAATGCACAAAATGCGTCCGATCGACATACTTTTCTTCATCACTGACCTCGTTGAGCGAATAAATAGCTTTTTTACAAGTGTTGCACTGGCGAACGTTATCAGAAGAAAAATATTACCTGCGCACAATTGAATCTCTCCAATATTCACACCCCCGCGCACGATTGCGCCCGCAGGTACAGGCTTTCTAAAAAATGTTATTGTTCTGGCACTTACCAGATAACAATTATCAAAAGGATCACAAATGGCCAGCAAGGTGTTATGGGGCGAGGGATTGTTCCTGCGCCCACAACATTTCCAGCAACAGGACCGCTACCACGAGCACCGCGTGCATCGCAGCGTAAAGGCCGTGCACCCGTACGCGTGGGGCGTCGACCGCGTGGCGCTGGACATGGAAGCGCTGGCACACAACACGCTGCGCCTGCTGGAACTGTCGCTGGTGCTGCCGGACGGCGAACTGGTGGAAGCGCCGGGCCATGACGACCTGCCGGCGCCCATCGACCTCACCCAGCTGGCGCAGTCGCAGCACAGCGTCACGTGGTACGCCGCCCTGCCCGCGTTCAAGCATTTCGGCGGCAATTTCGCGCAAACCGGCCAGCCCGTGAACGGCGCCCGCTTCGCCCAGGCCAACGTGGAAACGCCCGACCTGTACACCCAGGCGGCGCAGGCCGAACTGGCCTACCTGAAAAAGACACTGCGCCTGGTGTCGGACGCCGAGCCGCGCGAAGGCTACGTCAGCTTCCCGCTGCTGCGCCTGCGCCGCCTGTCCACCGGCGGCTTCGAGCTGGACCCGAACTTCGTGCCGCCCTGCCTGGCGGTGCGCAGCGCGCCTGCCCTGTTCCTGCAGCTGCGCCGCCTGCTCGACGCGCTGCAGGCAAAGGTCAACGCACTGTATGGCCACCACCGCGAGCCGAGCCGCAACGTGATCGAGTTCCGCAGCGGCGACATGTCCACCTTCTGGCTGCTGCACACCGCCAGCACGGCGTTCGCTTCGCTCTCGCACTACTTCCATCATCCCGACCTGCATCCGGAACGCCTGTACGAACAGCTGCTGTCGCTGGCCGGCGCGCTGATGACGTACTCGCGCAGCTGGTCGCTGTCGGACCTGCCGCCGTACCGCCACGACGACCCCGGTCCCGGCTTCGCGCAGCTCTACATGATCATCCGCGAGCTGCTCGACACCGTGATCTCGTCGCGCTACTTCGCCATCGCCCTCACCCAGCCGAAGCCGGCCCACTATCACGGCATGCTCGACTCGGGCAAGATCGACCAGCAGACCACCCTGTACCTGGCCGTGGCCGCGGACATGCCGGCGCTGGAGCTGGTGGAAGCGGTGCCGCTGCGCTTCAAGGTCGGCGCGCCGGACGACGTCGACAAGCTGGTGCTGTCCGCCATGCCGGGCGTGCGCCTGTCGCACGCGCCGCAGGTGCCGGCCGCCGTACCGGTGCGGCCCGACACCTGCTACTTCGCGCTCGACGCCAAGGGCCCGCTGTACGAACGCATGATGCAGGCCCAGTCGATTTCGATCTACGCCCCGTCGGGCATGCGCGAACTGCGCCTGGAACTGATTGCAGTGAACTCCTGATCCAACACGACCATGAATACCATCGCACCGCCCTCACTGATCGCCGATACCGCCGCAGCCGCGCCGTCCGCCCCAAGCTCGCTGCTGGACCTGATGTACGACGGCTTCTACGCCCTGTTCATGCTGAAGAACGGCAGCGCGCCGCAGGAGCATGCCGAGTTCCAGATGCGCATGACGCGCTTCCTCGATGACTTTGGCCGCAACGCCAAGAAGAAAGGCGCCTCGGCCGACGATATCGACGCCGCCAAGTACGCCTTCTGCGCCGCGGTGGACGAGATCATCCTGCGCTCCACTTTCCCGATCCGCGACGCATGGGAGATGAAGCCGCTGCAACTGGCGCTGTTCGGCGACCAGCTGGCCGGCGAAAACTTCTTCAATCGACTGGAATACCTGCGCACGCGCGGCAGCGAGCACGTGGAAGCGCTGGAAGTGTTCCATATGTGCCTGCTGCTCGGCTTCCAGGGCCGCTACATCCTGGAAGGCTCGGAGAAACTGGGCTACCTGACCGCGCGCCTGGGCGACGAAATCGCCCACCTGAAGGGCCGCCGTCCCGGTTTCGCGCCGCACGCGGACCGTCCCGACCAGGTCATGCACAAGCTGCGCAACGACACGCCGTTGTGGGCGCTGTGTTCCGTGTTCGCGCTGATCTGCGCGCTCGGCTACCTGGCGCTGCGCACCTCGCTGGACAGCCATACCGGCGAACAGGTGCAGGCCTATAACGACGTGGTGCGCATGGCGCCGCGCCAGGCCCATATCACCATCACGCTGCCGTGATGCAGTCGCTGTTCGGCGCTGGCCTGGGCCAGCACGCGCGCCTGGTGACGCTGGCCAGCGCGCAGGAATCGGACCTGCCGGAATCGTTGATGGCCGAGCGCTTCCAGGGGCGCGAAGCGGTCAATGAACTGTACTGCTTCGAAGTCGACGCGCTCAGCACCTCCGCCGGACTGGCACTGGGGCAGTTCATCGGCGAGGAACTCACCGTGCGCCTGCTGCAGCCGGACGGCAGCCGCCGCGCATGGCACGGCCTGTGCACCCAGGCGAGCTGGCTCGGCGCCGATGGCGGCGTGGCACGCTACCGCCTGCGCCTCGAACCGGCGCTGGCCCTGCTGCGCCTGCGCCGCGACAACTACATCTTCCAGGACAAGTCGGTGCGCGACATCGTGCAGGAACTGCTGGCGGATTACCCGCAGGTGCGCCTGGCGTGGGACGCCACGCAGGAACTGGCCCCGCGCGCCATCTGCACCCAGTACCGCGAGAGCGATTACGACTTCCTGTGCCGCATCCTCGCTTCCGAAGGCCTGAGCTGGCGTTTCGAACATGACCAAGGCGAGAAACCCTGCGCCGACGGCCAGTCGCGCCACAGCGTCGTCATTTTCGACAGCACGGCCGAGCGCCCGGCCACCGGCCCGCTGCGCTTCCACGCCGTGCGCGCCGCCGAGCGCGACGACGCGATCGACCAGTTCTCCGCACGCCGCGAAGTGGCCGCCAACGCGGTCGCCATCGGCAGCTGGGACCCGGCACAGGTGATGGCGCCGGCAGCCGAACAATCGAGCGGCCTCGATGCCGGCGAACTGCCGCATATGGCCGTCTACGACGGCGCCGAAGAACGCAGCTACACCGCGCCCGGCGCGGCCGACGGCCACAGCCTGCTGATGCTGCAAGCGCTGGAAATGGCCAACAAGCAGTTCACCGGCGAAGGCTCGGTGCGCCGCCTGGACGCGGGCCGCAATTTCACCCTGACCGGCCACGATCGCTTCGGCGACAACGACTTCACCGTGCTGTGGGTCGAACACGAAGCCCGCAACAACTTCACGCCCGCGCTGAAGGCCGGACCCGGCGTCGCCCCCGGCACCTACCGCAACCGCTTCTGCTGCATCCGCTCCGCCGTGCCGCTGGTGCCGCCCGCAACCGCGCTGCGCGCGCACGGCGCCGCGCTCGGCCCGCAGACCGCGCTGGTGGTCGGCCTGCACGGCGCCGTCAGCACCACCGCGCGCGAACAGCAGGTGCGCATCCAGTTCCCCTGGCAGCGCGGCCCCGGCGCCAATCCCGGCGGCGCGCACCACAATACCGAAGCCGAAGGCAATGCTCCCGGCGACGACCGCTCCGGCGCATGGGTACGGGTAGCTGAAGCCCTGTCCGGCCCTAACTGGGGCAGCCAGTTCACGCCGCGCATCGGCACCGAAGTACTGGTCGACTTTATCGAAGGCGACATCGACCGGCCGGTCGTGGTCGCCCAGCTCTACACCGGCAACGACCGGCCGCCGTTCGCCGCCGGCGTCGACTCCAGCGCCAACCACGCGGGCGTGATTTCCGGCATCCACAGCCACAATTTCGACGGCAGCGGCTACAACCAATGGGTGCTCGACGACAGCAGCACGCAGCTGCGCATGCGGGTCGCCAGCAGCACCGCCCGCAGCCAGCTGAACATGGGCTACGTCATCGAACAGGCGGTCACCTCCGCCTTCCGCGGCGCGCATCGCGGTACCGGCTTCGAACTGCGCACCGATGCCTGGGCCGTGCTGCGTTCCGGCGAAGGCCTGCTGCTGACAACCAGCGCCCGCCAGGCGCTCGGCAGCGGCATCCGCTCCACCCAGCTGGAAGCCGCCGACGCGATCGACCGCATCAAGGCCGGCCGCAAATTGGCCGACGGCCTTTCCACGGTCGCCGCCAAGCAAAGCGCGCCTTACAGCGCCGACGCCCTGGCCGCGCACGACAAACTGCTGAAGCAGGTCGATCCGCAACAGGACGGCAAATACACCGCGCCCCTCAACGGCCAGGCCGCCGTGCGCGGCAAGGACGGCGCCCCGGGCACCGATCCGGCCAGGCCGGTCGAACGCTTCAATGGCGCCATCGCGGCGATGGACAGCGTGGACAGCATCCACTTCGCCACGCCCGGTTCCACCCTGCTGTACGCAGGCGAACAGCTGCACTGGACCTGCGCCTCGGACCTGCACCTGGCCGCCCAGGACAACTACTCCGCAGTCGCCGCCAACGCCGCCACCCTGTTCTCGCGCGAAGGCGGCATCAAGGCAATCGCCGGCAACGGCGACGTGACGCTGCAGGCCAACACGGGCGAACTGGAGATCCTGGCGGACAAGGAAGTGGTGGTCCTGTCGGTCAACGACAGCATCGAGATCAAGGCAAACAAGAAAATCGTCCTGCACGCGGGCCAGTCGTCGATCGTCCTCGAAGGCAGCAACATCACGTTCAGCTGCCCGGGCAACTTTACGGTCAAGGCGGCCAAACACGATTTCATTGCTGCCGGATCGGCAGCGCCTGCGCTGGGCCCATTGCCTGACGAACTGGTTTCCATGCCGGAGCAATTCAAGTCCGAGACCGGCCCGCACAGCCTGCGCTTCGCCTTCGCTGGCAGCGACAAGGTGGCCGATATGATGGGAGTGGCGGACCAGCCCTACAAGCTGGTGAACGGCAAGGGGGCGCTACTGGCGCAAGGAACGATACCAAAGGACGGTCGCCTGCCGCGCAAGGACTTCCCGCAGAAAGAAGACTTGCAGCTGCTGATCGGCGATGACACCTGGCGCGAGCATGCCGGTGTCGCGGGAGCCGATGCGCCGCCGCCACCCTTTGAGCACTATGTCGAAATGCACGACAATCCCAAGCTGCTGGAAAGCTATTCCACGCAGCCGCATGACGATGATGTCCAGTTCCTGGACTCCGACATGATCGCCCATCTGATGGGCAGCACTATTGGAGATGATGAATGATGAAACGCCTTTGCGCAGGCATGCTGCTGGCCCTTGCGCTGGCCATGCCGGCATACGCAGCAAAGACTGCCGTACCGATGAACCAGGGCATGCACGAGTGGCAGACCGCCTCGGGAAAACT
>Ga0307416_100000431_pt1 | contig 21385 bp, 19 predicted proteins | sample DK1Cmetagenome_2_FD_203821 | JGI IMG/M metagenome (GOLD analysis project Ga0307416, IMG submission 203821) | Maize rhizosphere microbial communities from greenhouse at UC Davis, California, United States - DK15-C-3 | ecosystem: Host-associated > Plants > Roots > Rhizosphere > Soil | place...
AGCACCGACGACCTGGCCGGCGTTATTGATGTCCTCGGCCTGAGTCTGGAGGCCAGGCTGCGGCTCGCCGGGGAGCGTCCCCAGGCTGCGAATCCCCGTGCGCGGCTCCCACAGGACCGGGACTCGTTCGCCCCCGTCCGTGACACTCCACCCCACCACCTGTCCGCGGTCGTTGATCGCGAGGGGGACGGCGTCCTGGCCCAGCGTGCCCAAGTCGATCACGGACACAACCTCGACGCGGGCGCGGGGGCCATCCGTCGGCTGGAGCGCGGCGCGGACCCTCCCGACGCCCGCGGCGCGGGGGGATGGCGCGACGTCGGTCGTCACAACCGGGAGCGCGGCGTCAACCAGTGGCGCGGCGGGCGTTGTCGGGGAGGAATCCGCGCACGCCGCGACCGCGAGGGCAAGCGGTGCCAGTCTCGGCTTGACGGCGAGAGCGAAGTGGGCGCGCATGGCGCACCTCGAGTCGCGGAGGGGCTCCGGCGCAGGGCGTCGGGCCGGCATCGGGCGGCGTACGATGCGCCGGGGCGGAAGAGCGAAGATAGGGCCGCCGCAGCGAGTGGGCAAGCAGGGCGGCGAGCGCTGGCTGGGTGAGGGGACCAGCCGACGCCGAGCGCCGGCCGCGGCCCCACAAGCCGCGCGGGCCGCGCGTCAGCCAACGTTAGGCAAGCACCAGCCGGTCCCTCAAATTTCCCAGTTCGACGTGCGGGGCACCTAACAAGTCGGCGATCTTCGCCGCTTCAGAGTGGAGAATGCGGCGGAATCGCCGGAATAGAGCAGGATTCCACCGAGTTTCGCCGGTCTCGCGGACACACTTTGGACACAGTCGCCAACGGCCTTTCGGTCCCTCGGCGCTACTGCCCGCTGGTCGTCGCGGGCGCGCTCGTCAGGCCGCCCGGGTCGGTGGCCGTGACGGTGATGGTGTGCGGGCCCCCCGTGGTGTACGGCGCCGCGCGGAGGAAGGCAAACTCCCCGTTACGCTGGACGTTCTGGGTGGTGTGCACCGCGCCGTCCCCCCAGTCGATCGTCCAGTCCCACGGGCCGGCGTCGCCCGGGTCCGTGAGCCGCACGCGGAGCCACACGCCGCTCAGCCCCGGGATGACACCCGGCGGGAGCACCACCGCGTGCAGGCGGTCCACAACCGGCGCGCCGTCGGGGTCGGTGCGCACCGTCCAGAGCACGGCGCGCGGCACGACCGCGCCGCTATGCCCCACGACCTGGCCGTGGTTGTTGAGGGCGAACGTCCCGCTCCCCGCGTCCCCCGGCAGCAGTTCGAAGAGGAGCAGCGGAGCGCCAGGTCGCCACATCACGCCACGCTCATTTTGACTCGGATCCTGGCTGCTGCCGACGATGTCCCCGGCGTCGTTGATCGCGCGCGGCTGGGTGCAACATCCCCCTAACGTCTGCAGGAGCTCGAATCCGGTGCTCTGCAACCAGCGAAATCCGTACACCGTTCCGGAGCCGGGGGGACTTGTCTCGCCGGCGATCTCACCAGCCTCGTTCACGGCATTGGCCCCGCTGCTCCACCCCTCGAGTTCACCGTCGAGGCCACCGAGTTCTTCCAGTCGACCGTCTGGGGTCCAGCGCACGGCAAGGACCCTGCCCTCCGGGGTGAAGCTAGCGCCCACGATGACGCCGGCGTCATTGATGTCTCTGGCGCCACTGAACCCTCCGAGCGTCCCTAGGTCGCGCATGCCCGCCTCTGGTGTCCAGATGAAGGCGTGGTTGGCACCCTCGGCCGTCAGGCTCCCGCCGACCACGTGACCATGGGCATTGATCGCGGTGGCCCCACTGCAGCACCCGCCGAGGGTGCCCAGGTCCGCCATGCCGTCACCCTCACTCCAGAGGAACGCGTGGTGGTTGCCGCTCTCGGTCAGGCTCGACCCGACCACCTGTCCCGCATCGCTAATGTCGGTGGCATCGCTGAAGTCGCCGCCGAGCGTGCCGAGGTCGACCATGCCCCGCTCCGGCGTCCAGAGGAAGGCGTGGAACCGGAACGGGTTCGTCGCGGTCGTGCTTCGGCCGACGATGTGCCCGAGCGAGTTTATCCCGAACGCCTGGCTGTGCGGGCCGCCGAGGGTCCCGAGCTGGATCGGCGGTGAGACCGCGACGGCCGTGCGACCGACCGCCGCGGCCCGGGGCGCGAGGGCGGGCCGGGCGCTGTCGGCCCCCGGGCGGGGGAGCGCGGTGTCGGCGACGACGACGGGGAGCGCCGCGTCGAGGGCGGCGGGCGGCGCGGCGGGCGCTGCCGGCGGCGTATCGGAGCACGCGAGGGCGGCCGCGAGGGCGAGCGGCGCGAAGGCCGGCGGCAGTCTGTGTGCGTGGAGCGCGCGCATGGCGAGCCTCCTCGGGCGGAGGGGCTCCGGCGCGGGGCGTCGGGCCGGCGGCGGGGCGGCGGCGGGGCGGCGGCCGACGCGTCGGGGCGGGCGACCCAACGTAGGGGCGCCCCGGCGGCACGGCAAGCCCGGTCCGCCAGTCCCACGGCCGCTCGCCGATGCCCGCCGGGCGACCGTCGACCCATGCCCCTCCCCGCCGACCCGGCAGGCTCCCGCACAACCCGCCCGCTCAGATCTCCCAGTTCGACAACACCACCCCCCGCTCCGGCCGCCGCTCCCCGTACCCCGCCGCCGTCATCCGCAGGTCGGTCCACCGCACGCGCGCGCCGGCCTCGATGAGCCGCGCGTAGACCCGGGCGTACTCCCCCTGCACCCGGAACGCCACGCGCCGCGTCCCGCTCCGCCGCGCGAAGTCGCGCAGCAGCGCCGCCATGAGTCCGAAGTCGTCCTCGCGCCGCAGCACCAGCTTGAGCACCCGCAGCTCCTCGCGCACGCGCCCCTCGACGAGCGGCACCGTGTGGCAGAGCGCGAAGCCGGCGAGCTCGCCGGCGTCGTGCAGGGCGACCGTGTCGCCGAGCGAGAGCTCGTCGGTGAGGGTGATCTCGCGGGAGAAGTCGTAGCCCGGCGCCGCCTCCGCCGTTAGGCGGCGGCAGGCCTCGATCAGGTCGGCCTTGTCGCGCGAGCCGAGGCGGCCGAGGAAGAGCGGCAGGCGCTCGCCGGGCGCGGCGTCCTGCGTCAGCGTGAAGGTGAGGCGCCCGGGCTCGAAGCCCAGCCGCGAGTAGAAGCCGACGTTGTCCATCGTGCGCGGCATCGTCTCGAGGCCGATCACCGCGCAGCCCCGCCGCTTGAGCCACTCCACGCCGGCGCGCACGACTTCCTTCCCCACGCCGCTCCCCTGCACGTCGGGCTTCACGGCAAGCGGGCCCATCCACCCTTCCGTCCCCGACGCGTGGGCGATGTTGAAGGCGACGATCTCCCCCCGCTCGCCGCGCCAGAGCATCGCCCCCCCGGCCGCGTCCTCGATCGCGTAGCGCCAGATCACGGGGTTGAGCAGCGGGACGCGAACCCCGACGAGGCCGTCGCGGCGGTAGCGCTCCGTGAACGCGTCGCTGAACACCTGGTTGAGCGCCGGCACGTCGTCGCGCCGAATCTCGTGCGGGCCGTCCACGGGCGAGGCCTGCCGCCAGGTGCGCGCCGTGGCCATCAGTCGGCCGCCCCGGCCTGCTCCAGGTAGAGCTCCGGCTGCGCGCCCGGCAGCTCGCCGGCCGCGACGCCGCCCTGCGACTGCTCGACGACGCTCGTCGCGCGCTCCTCGTCGTACCGGACGGAGATGACGCGGTCGAGTCCCTCGCGCACGCCCTCGATATGCGTGATGAGGATGACCTGCTCGAACCGGTCCTGCAGCCGCCGCAGCAGCTCGACGACGTTCGAGCGGCGCGACTCGTCGAGCGACCCGAACACCTCGTCGAGGATGAGCAGGGAGAACGACTGGCCGGCGCGCTCGGCGATCATCTGCGAGATCGCCAGCCGGAGCACGAGGTTGGACAGGTCCTCCTCGCCGCCCGAAATGACGGGCTTGGGGATGCCGTCCTCGAGGACGACGACGTTGTACTGGTCGTCGAGCTCGAGCTCCGAGTAGCGGGCGTCGGTGAGCTCGGTGAGGAAGGCGCTCGCCAGCTCCGACAGCTCGGGGCGGAGCTGAAAGTTGAGGTCCGTGCGCAGGTCGGTGTACGCGCGGTCCAACTCGTCGTGGAGGCGCCGCTCGGAGTGCAGCGCGCCGACCTTCTCCTGCATCCGCTCCAGCTCGCGCCGCTGCACTTCCGCGCTCGCCAGCGCCGCGCGCGCCGCGGCGGCCTCCCCCTGCGCGGTGACGGCGGCGAGCTCCGCGGCGCGCGCGTCCTCGGCGGCGCGGTCGTACTCCGAGCGCAGCGCCGCGTAGTCGTCCTCGGAGAAATCGATCGCCTCGCGGCGCGCGCGGAGGTCGGCGGTGCGGGCGCGCACGGCCTCGGTCCCCTGACGCACGCGCTCCTGCTCGCGCCGCAGCTGCGGCTCGCGGTCGACGAGGGCGCCGAGGCGCGCGGCCCGGGCGTCGAGCGGGGCGAGGCGCTCCACCTCGCGCCGCAGCTCGGCGTGCCGCGCGGCGTCGTAGCCGGCGGGGATGGCGGCCAGGTCGCGCTCGAGCGCGTGGTGGCGCTTCGTCTTCTGCTCCACCTCGCGACCGAGCTGGGTGAGCTCCTGCGCGGCCGACTGGCACTTCGCCAGGCGCCGCTCGAGCGCGGCCGCCTCCTGGGCGAGCGCTCGGCGCCGCTCGTCGAGCTCCGCGACGTCCGGCGGCGGCTCCTCGAGCTGCTCCATGCGGTTCTTGTAGTACGCGCCGTCGACGCGCACGGCGTCGAGCTTGTCGTCCAGGTCGTCGATCACGGCCTGGTAGCTGGCGCCGAGCGGGCGCGTGCAGGTGGGGCACGGGCCGTTGGGGCCGAGCGCGGCGAGGTTGTCGCGCTGCTCCTTCAGCTCCGCGAACTGCTTGCGCAGCGCCTGCCGCTTGGTCTCGGCTTCCTGCCGGTCGCGCACCCACTCGGTGCGGCGCGCCTCGAGGCGCGCCGCCGTCTCCTCCACTTCGCGCCGCTTGCGCTCCAGGTCAGACGCCGCCTCCTGCTCGAGCGCCGGCGCGGTCTCGAGCTTCTGCCGGCGCTCGGCCAGCCGGGCGAGCTCCTCGCGCAGCGCGCGCTCGGTCTCGCTGAGCGTCTGGCGGCGCCCCTCCTCGCGGTAGAGCGTGTCGGCGCGCTGCAGGTCGCTGGCGAGTGCCGGGTAGTGGGCCAGCTCGGCGCGCAGCCGCGTGAGCTCCACGGAGACGGCGGCGATCTCGGTGAGCTCGCGCTCCACGCGCTCGCTGTCGCGGGCGAGCGTGATCGCCTCGGTCTCGGCCAAGCGCAGGTCGGCCGCGAGCTGCTGCACTCGCTCGCGCGCCTCCTGCGCGGCCGCCCACTGCGGGGCCACGCGCGCCAGGCGCTCGGCGCTGGCGCGCCGCAGTCGGTCGGCGACCGTCGCCCGCCGCTCGGCGGCCGCGAGTCGGCCCCCGGCGTCGGCCAGGGCCGCGGCCACCGCCTCGGCGTCGGGCATCGCGCCGCGCAGCCCCGTGAGCTCGGCGGCCACCAGGCGGCGGCGGTCGCGGGCGAGTCCCTGCGCCGTGCGGAGCTTCTCGTAGCCGAGCACGCGGGAGAGGAACTGGGCGCGCTCCGACGGCCCCATGGCCGCCATCACGTTCAGCTCCTTCTGCCCCGTGAAGTAGGTGTTGAAGAACTCCCGCTGCGTCATGCCGAGCCGCCGCTGGAGCAGCTCGGAGACGCCCGTGATCGTGTTCGCGATGGGCTGCGCGGCGCCGTCGAGGTACAGCTCCGCGTTCGTTAGGCCACGCACCACGCGGTAGCGGTGGCCGGCGAGGTCGAAGTCGAGCTCCACGCGCACCGAGGCGCGCGGGCCGGCCCGGTTGTAGCGGATGGAGTCGCGCGTGCCGCGCGCGGCCGGGTTGCCGTAGAGCGCCCAGGCGATGGCCTCGAGCAGCGTCGTCTTGCCCGAGCCGTTCGGGCCGATGATCCCGGTGAGTCCCGCGTCGAACTCGACGTACGAGTCCTGGTGCTGGCGGAAGTTGACGAGGCGCAGGCTGTTGAGCCTCACTCCGCGCCCCCCTCGCCCGCGCCGGCGGTCGCGGGGGCCGCCACCGCCTCGGCCCCGCCGACGGCGTCGGCCTCCTTCAGGTAGTGGAGGCCGAGGGCGACCAGCGCCTCGCGGTCGATGTCGCTCTCGAGCACGCGCGTGCGCAGCTTCTCGCGGACCGTGTCAGCGAGCGACGGGCGCCGCCCCGGGCCGCCGCTCGCGCTCGTCCGCAGGATCTCGGGGCGGCGCGTGTCGAGGTGGAAGTGGAGCGCCCGGCGCTTGTAGTCGCGCAGCGCCTTGTGGTCCAGCTCCCGCGCGACGTGCCGCGGCACGTCGCGCACGACGAGCCGCACGACCTTCTCCTCGATCCCGCCGTCGACGCCGTCCACGCGCTCGCGGATGGCGGCGTCGAGGTCCGTGGCGCTCATGCCGCGCGCGCTCACCGGCGGCAGGTCGAGCAGCGGCCGCGACGCCGGCAGGTGGTGGAAGACGTGCCGCCCGGTCGCGAGGTCGTGCTCGATCAGGCCCTTCCCGGGGAGCCCGGACTGGCGCTCCTCGATCAGCTCCCCCCACGTGTTGGCGCTCGTGTACTCGAGGGAGCCGGAGTAGTAGGCGTTCGGCGCGATCTCGCGGTAGACGTGGTAATGGCCGAGCGCGACGTAGCTCCACCGGTGCGCGCCGAGCTGCTCGGTGGAGATCTCGAGTGCGGCGCGCTCCGCGCCGGCCAGGTGCGCGGGGAGCATCCCCTCGACCTCGCCGTGCAGCAGGAGGACGTTGTAGCGGGCGTCGGGGTCGGGCGCGAGGTCCACGTCGCGCGCGCCGGGCGCGTCGGGGACGGCGAGCACGGAGAGGTCGCGGTCGGGGAACGCGAGCCGGTCGGCCGCCCCGTCGACGACGTGGATGCCTAACGGTACGAAGAGGCGCAGGATGCAGCCGGTCTCCGCGGCGCGCGGCGTGTCGTGGTTGCCGGCGACGATCACGACCGGCACGCCGGGGATCGCCGCGGCCAGCCGCGCGAACTGGTGGAAGGCGTGCAGGATCGCCGGGTTCGTCGGCCGGACGTTGTGAAAGACGTCGCCGGCGATGACGACCAGGTCCGGGGCGAGCGCGATGATCTTGTCGACCGCCCGCCGGAACGCCGCGGCCACGTCCGCCTCCCGCTGGTTGATCCCCGCGGGCGTCAGACGCTGGTACTGCCGGTAGCCGAGGTGGAGGTCCGACAGGTGGACGAGGCGCATCGAGCACGGACGAGGGACGAGGGATGAGGGACGAGCACTGCCGCCCGCCTAAAGATAAGCGCCATCCCCGCTTAACGCACTCGTCCCTGTCGTTCGTCCCTCGTCCCTGCCGTTACATCGCCCGCAGCCACTGGGTCACCTTCATGCGCACGCGCATCGGGCTGGCCGCGTGGCCGGCGGGCGGGGTGACGAGCGACTGCACGGTGAGCGTGGTGCGCGCGTCCGTCAGCCACCCGCGGCGCCGGTCGAAGGCCATCGTGCCGATGACGAACCCCGTCATCGTGAACTGGAGACCGTCGGGCAGGTCGGGCTGCGCGCGCTGGCGGGAGAGCTGGCCCCGCATCGAGATGTGCGCGAGCTCGCCGCCGCGCGTGAGCGAGTCGAGTCGGAAGGTGGCCTTGAGGCGGCCCGCGCTCGGCGCGCCCGGCTGGCCGGCGGTCGGGATGTCCATCTTCCGCACCCACGTGTCGCCGACGGTGACGACGCCGCGCGGGAGCGTCGCCGGCATCTGGGCGAAGAGCGCCCGGAGCTCGGGCGTGAGCCGGTCCCCCTCCTCCGCCAACACCTCGGTGGCGCCGTCCGGGGCGACGCGGAGCTGGACGCGGCGACCCTGCAGCCCGCCCACCGCCGTGGGGGCCGGCGTGCCGTTCAGCCTACCGTCCTTGGCGGCGCCGGAAACCAGCACCGAGTCGGTCACGGCGAGCATGCGCGTGCCGGCCGAGTCGCGGCGCTCCACCACCGAGTGCGCGAGGACGCGCGTCACGGTGATCACCGTAACCGTCGAGTCGACGCTCCCGACGCGCGACGTCCCGCTCATCTCGACTTGCTGGTCCAGCCGCATGCGAAGCGTGTCGCCGATGCGGGGGCGGATCTGGAGAAGTACGGCCTGGGCGTGGACGAGAGCCGGTGCCGCGGCGGCGAGGGCGAGCGCGGCGAGGAGCTGGAATAAGGCCGGGAGTCTGAACTGCCGGGAGTCGGGCGTCGGGCGTCGGGAACGGCCCCGGAGCCGTGGGCCCGACTCCCGGCCGTTGCCCCCGCCTGGCGTTCGGGCGGGGCTGGACGGCGGCATGAGTGATTTCGGGCACCCGCCCGACTCCCGGGTTATCACCGATCGCCGGCGGCGCAGCACTGCCTTTAAAACCCGTACGGATCGTCGTCCGGGAGCGGCTTGAGGGGGGCGACCGCGGGCCGGTTGACGGTGGACCTGGGCGCGACCTGCGCGCGGAACTGCCCCTTGAAGTACGCCCGCACGTCGGCCGGACGGTGCTGCACGGTGAGGTTGCGGGCACGGAGCACGTCGTCCTCGCTGGCGAGGGGCGGGATCGCGTCCTGCACCCAGGCGAGCGTGATCGACGGGTCCAGCGCGCGCAAGGCGCGGAGCACCGCCACCTCGACCGACGCGTCGGCCGCCTGCGGGTAGCGCTCGGCGCCGTCGCGGCCGCTCATGACGGCGGGGCGCGGAAAGCGCACGAAGATCGGCTGCGTGAAGTGCGGGTGGCGGACCATCAACTGTCCCTTCTCGAGCGTGGCGAGCTTGGTGCGGACGGCGGGGCTGAGCACCGCGTAGCCGGGCGTCGCCAGCTCGTCGGCGTCCATCCGCCCGAACAGCCCGGTGCCCGAGTTGCCGACGACGCGGCGGTGGACCTGCGACCGAAACTGTTGCGCGCCGAACAGGACGAGCCCCAGGTAGCGGCCGCGCTCCGCGATGTCGAGCAGCATCTTCCGGACGTACGTGTCCGGCCCGTCGCCGGGCGCGTACTTGTTCAACTCGTCGACGAAGACGACCACGTGCTTCACGCCGAGGTCCCGGCGCTCCAGGTGCTCGCGGAGCTTGGAGACCACCCGCGCGAAGATCAGGTCTTGGGCGTCCTCCTCCAGGTTCGCGACGTCGATCACGTACACCGCCCGGTCCTGAAAGCTCCCGAAGGGGAGGTCGCTCACGGTGCCGTCGTCGGTGACGAGGCCGGCGCACCGGGTCGAGATGTTCGACAGCCGGTTGCGCACCTTGCGGATGGTGGCCACGTGGTGGGTCCGCCAGCTCTCGCCGCCCTTCTGCTCCATCCCCTGGAGCACGTCGCGGAACCACTGCTCGAGGTCGGCGAACGACTGCACCCGGTAGCGCTTGTTGCCGAGCATGGCCGGGTCGCTGAACTCCTTATCAACCACGCGCTCCTTGATGAAGTCGATGAGCGCGTCGGCCTTGGCGTCCACGTCGTCCTTGTTCAGCAGCACCTCCGCGAATTGCAGCACCTCGCGGAGCCCCCAGGTGAGGGGGCAGACGTTGTGGGCGAGCGCGTCGTTCGACCGGAGGGTGTTGAGGGTGAGCCCCTTCGCCGTGTACGGCGCGTAGTAGCGGACGTTCGCGAACGGCTCGGGCGGCACGCCCATGCGCTCGTAGAGCGCGCGGTCGACGTCCTCCACCTGGCCCGGCTGGTCGAGAAAGCAGAGGTCCGGTCCCTTGACGTTGAAGCAGACCGCGGCCACCGAGCCCTTGCCCGCCGGAAAGTGCGCGAAGATCGACGCCAGCAGCCACTCGACGGCGCTGGTCTTCGTCGCCAGCCCGGAGACGCCGGTGATGTTGAGGTGCGCCGCCTCGGGCCCGAGGAGGAAGTCGGCGTCGAGGTAGATCGGCGCCTCCATGCCGCCGGCGCGGTAGACGCCGACGGGGATGCCGGTGCGCGCGCCCTCCTTGAGGTAACCGTCCATGCGCAGGGCGACGGCGACGTCCGCGTCGTCGGCGAGAAACACCTCGCCCATCGGCACGGGCTGCAGCGGCTCCTCGGGACGCTGGCGGAGGACGTGGGCGGTGTAGAGGCGGATCTCGGCCCGGTCGGTGGCCACGTGCGAGGCTGCCGCCGGACTCCCGTCGTGCCCCATCACGTCGTGCAGCGGCGACTGCAGGTCCGTGTAGCTGAACCCCTCGACGACCACCCCGTAGACCTGCGGGATCTGTCCCTCCACGGGATGGGCGCCCTGGACGCGGACGATCGTGCCGATGCCCACGGGAGACGTCAGGGCGGTCCAGAAGTGGAATTCGTGGGGGGTGTTCGGCTTGCGCTCCGTCGCGACGATCCGTCCCAGAGGCTGCAACTGCGGCACGGTTTGATCGCCTCCAACCTGAGCGTTGAGCGTTGAGCGTTGAGCGTCGAGCGTCGAGTCGTCGGGCATTGCGATGGATTGATGATGCTAGGGCGCCGTTAAGAGCTACCCTGCGGGGGCTACCTGAGCGGGGTGTGACGCATGGCGAAGGTGCGGGACTTCAAGGACCTGATCGTCTGGCAGCGGACGATGGAGCTGGCCGCGACCTGCCACGATCTCGTCGGCTCGCTGGCCGGACCGGCCAAGCGCGAATTGGCCTCGCAGATCCGACGCGCCGCGAGTTCTGTCACGGCAAACATTGTTGAGGGGCACTCACGCCCGAACCGGGGCGAGTTTCTTCACTTCTTGGGAATCGCGCGCGGCTCGCTCAAGGAGCTCGAGAGTCATCTCCTGACGCTCGAACGCATCCACCGCCACCATAGCCCCGAGCTGAACCGCGCCCTTGCGCTCAGCGATGAATGCAGCCGAATGCTGACCGTGCTGCGCCGCCGCCTGGCGGTGCCAGCGGCCATACCGCTCAACGCTCAACGCTCCGGTCGCCGCCGCACCGATGCGGACTAACAGACCGCCCGCAAGAACTCCTCGCAGTCCCGAATCCCGTACACCATCTTGTCCCACCGCCCGTCCGGCAGCGCCAGCGGGCTCGCCTCGGCGAGGATCCACCGCGAGACCTGATCGGCGCGACGGGTGAGCTCCTCGAGCCGCTCCCCCCTCCCGCTCAGATCCGCGGCCTCGACGCGCACCAGGCCCCACATCGGGTCGCGCCCGGCGTGGTCTCGGAGGCGAAGATACCAGCTCGCGACGGGCGTCCGGTGGGACGTGGCAACGCGGAAGACGCTCGAGCGGCGGCCGCGCTTCAGCGCCAGCACGGTGCGCAGCGCGTCGCCATCCACGTACAGCGTGCGGTGGCTCTTCACCACGCCCACGGCGCACGGTGCGGTCGCCACGACCTCGCTCTCCTGCACGCTACCGTCGATGAAGATCGGGCCGCGCTCGAGGCCGCACCACGCCTCGGCGAGGGCCTTCTCGGCCCGCTCCCGGTCCTCCTTGACGAACGACAGGGCGCGCTCCAGCAGCGCCGCCGGGTGGCGGCTCGGCAGGTCGTCGCCGCGTGCCAGCGCGGTGGTGTCCACCACCTCGACGCCGCCAACGCCCAGGCCGTCACAGGCGTCCGCCGGGAGGTACGCGCAGGGGGCGTAGAGCCGTCGCTCGACGACCGGCCCGCGCCGCCAGGTGGTGAGGCGGCGATTGACCCGGACGCGGACCACAGCCGCCACCGTGCCGTAAACCACTGGCAAGCCGTCATAATAGAACAGTACGCGGCTCTCCTGCGTGCCGTCGAGGAAGGCGACGAAGCCCGCCGCCGGATCACCCTCGACGTGCACGGAGCGGAGCGCGTGCCCTTCCAGCATTGGACAGGAGAGGACGCGTGGCGGTTGAGTGGGGGGATGTCGGACTTCGAGCGCGGGTTGACCGTCGCCGGCGGGCTGCGCGTGTGGCAGGCGCGCGGCCACGCGCCGCTGCACGGCCCGGAAGCTTGCATCGCCTTTTTCCGCACCGTACGTTGACCAGTTCATCTGCCTCGCTGCGGCCCGGCGCCGGACCGCGGACACGAGATTCCGCCCCCCCCGCGGTGTCCGGCGCACTCCTGCGCGCGCGGTGCGCCGCGGCGGGCGCCGCGCGACGTCTCCCGATGCGAATCCCCGCCCTCGTCGCGACCATCCTAATTCTCGCCACGGGCTGTGACAAGCCGAACCCGAGCCTGTGGTGGAAGAACATCTCGCAGAGCTACACCGACTTCATCGACCGGGTGAGTGGGGTCGCCGACGCCGCGCGCCCGCTGCCGCCGCAGTACACGAAGCTCGACGGCAAACCCCCGGTGCTCTTCCAGGTGTTCGGCAAGCGGAGCGACCCGCGGGTGATCCCGATCGCCATCCGTGAGAGCGGGAAGCTCGAGCGCATCGTGCTCACCGGGCGCGGCTGGCGTGAGTTCGACCGGCTCTACACCTCGAGCGGCGACTCGCTGACGCTGTATCAGGACGGGCGGCGCGTCGGCACGGCCATCGTGACGCAGGGGATGTGGGAGGCCGACTCCGCCCTGTATCAGCTCCCCGGGTGCCAGCTCGCGCTGCCGCTCGCCACCGTCAGCCTACGCGGCGACGTGTCCGGTCGGGCCACAGTCGAGCTGCTCGCGTCGAACGGCCCGTTCGGCCGGACCCCGGACCCCGAGCCGGTGCTGATGTCGCCAACGCAGGTCGAGAAGACGGCGCGCGACATCGCGCTGCTCGTCGCCGCCCGACTGAGCATCACGCCGCGCACCCTCGACTCGCTCGACTTCCGCGCCATCGCCGTGCCTACGGGCGTGCCCGGGCGGCCGACGCTCGTCATCAACTACTTGGACCCGGCTGCCACCGACTCGACGAAGAACCGCACCGCACGCCAGGTGCTCGTGCTCGCCGACCAGGGGCAGTTCGGCTACGGGCCCACGTATTGGCACTTCCAGCGCGGCCGGAACCCCTATCCGCAGTTTCGCCGCTACGTCGATCACCTCGACATCAACGGCGACGGACTGGACGAGATGATCCTCGAGGCCTGGAACGCCACGCGCCCCGGCTCGTTCTACATCGTCCTGGAGCGGCAGAACGGGCTTTGGGAGGAGCGCTACCGCGGCGACCCCGAATGGTGCCTCGACGCCCAGCAGGCACGATTCGCGGGGGCTGGGAAGTGAGGGTCTAGGGTCGAGAGTCTGGGCTCTGGGCTCTGGGGTCTGGGCTGCAGAGGAGCCCTCCAGACCCTCGACACTACACCCCAGACCCTCATTCCAGTCCGATGTCCCAGGCCTGCTCGAGGTCCTTGCGCGAGTAGGCCCGGAAGGCCGTCAGGGTCTGGGTGCGCACGATCCCGGGCACCGCCGGAAATTGCTCGGTGACCACCTGCGCGATCTTCTCGTACTCCGGCACCTTCACGATCGCGACGAGGTCCCACTCCCCCGATACGGAGTAGACTTCCGTCACCCCGTCGATCCCGGCGAGCTTGGTCGCGGCCTGGGGGATGAGCTTGGGGTCGGCCTTGATGAGGACGATCGTCGTGATCACGGCGCGAGGTGCTCCGGATGCTGCGGGTGGGCGGGGGGAAGGACCGGCGCCGCGGCGGCGCGGTCACCGGCCGACCCCCCGGGCGGGGCGTCGGCCGGCTCGCCGGGAAAGGGCGGCACGTTGAGCAGCCAGACGCCGGCGATCCGCTCGCGGGCGTCGACGTCGAGCAGAACGTCGCGCGCGATCCGCACCGCCCGCGCGGGTCGGCGCGGACCCACGCGGAAGTGGATCGTCCGCTCGGCCCGGTCCGACTCGGCGGCGAGAACCGTGCTGACCTCCACCGCCGCGATCCCGTTTCCCCGGTCCGGGACGAGGGCCCGCGCGTCCTGCACCGCGGCCGGCGGCGCGAGCACGGCGAGACTGCGCACCGTGGGCCACACGGCCACCTCGACGCCGCCGATGCGCCCCGCCCGCACGTCGAACAGGAGCCAGGACCCGTCGCTCCCGACGATCTCCACCGACCCCGACCCGCCGTCGGCGCCGCCGTCGGCGAGCAGCCGCGCGGTCAGGATGTCGGTGTCGACGTCCCACCGGTAGTCCACCTCGGGCAGCGTGTCCGCCGCAGGCTCGATGGTCACCGCCAGCTTCACGAGTCGCCTCCAGCGCCGGTATCGTCGCGAGTCGCACCCGGCCAACGTCGGCGCTCGCCGGGCGGCACGCGAGGCCCGGAACGCGCACCCGGCATCATCCCGTCCCCCCGACCCGCTCGGCGTAGGCGGCCGCGAGCCGGGCGACGCCCGCCATCACTTGGTCATCAGGAGCGGCGTACGACAGGCGTACCCAGCCGGGGGTGCAGAAGGCGCTGCCCGGCACGACCGCCACGTGGTACTGCTCCAGGAGGTGGCGCGCGAACGCGCCCCCGGCGTCTCCGTCGGGCGACGGCACCCGCGACACGTCGAAGTACAGGTAGAAGGCCCCCTCGGGGTCGACGTGGCGCGGGCCGGGCGCGTCGGCCAGCAGCGACACGGCCGCGTCGCGCCGGGCCCGAAAGCGCTCGACCATCTCCAGCACGGCGGCGTCGGCCGCGTCGCGCTCGGTGAGCGCCGCGAGCGCGGCGTGCTGCGATACGGTCGTGGCATTGGACGTGGTGTGCGACTGAAACGCGGTCATCGCCTGGGCAACCGCACGCGGCGCGATCGCCCAGCCCACGCGCCACCCCGTCATCGCGAACGCCTTGGCGACGCCGTTCACCACGATCAGCCGCTCGCGGCCGGGGGCCACCTCGAGCGCCGAACACGCCGGCCGCTCGTACGCGATCCGCCGATAGATCTCGTCACTGATCACCCACCAACCGCGATCCTCGGCGAGGTCGAGGATCTCGCGCAGCTCCTCACGCCCGTACACCGCCCCCGTCGGGTTGCACGGAGAGTTGAGCATCACGCCGCGCGTGCGAGCAGTGGCCGCCGCCTCGAGCGCGGCCGCGCTCACCTTGAGGCCGCGATCCGGGTCGCCCGCGACGTTGACCGGCACCGCCCTGGCCAGCGCCACCATCTCGTAGTAGCTCGTCCAGCTCGGCGTCGGCACCAGCACCTCGTCGCCCGCGCCGAACAGCACGAAGCACGCGTTGAAGAGCGACTGCTTCGACCCGGTCGACACGACGACATCGCCGGCGGTCACCGGCTCCCGGCCGCCGGCGAGCTCGTTCGCCTCGCCGGCGATGGCCTCGCGGAGCGGCAGGATTCCTTCCGTAGCCGTATACCGGGTGGCGCCCGCGTCGATCGCCCGCTGCGCGGCGCGGCGGATGAAGGACGGCGTGTCGAAGTCGGGCTCGCCCACGCCGAGGTCGATCACGGGGCGGCCGGCGGCCCGCAACGCCTTCGCGCGGGCCGACGCGGCGATGGTTGCCGACTCTTTCATCTGCGCGACGTTCGTCGACGGCGTGTAGGCACGCGGCATGACGGAGAGATCAGTCACGGGGGCGGCGGTTGGAGGGCCGAGACGGCGGGGCTATACTTACACGCCGAACCTATGTTACCGTCGCGGCCGGCGCCGCGCCATTGACAACCGAGAGGGCGTGTGGAACAGCACCAGGACGAGCAGCGGCCGGACGAGCAGAGTCCAGAAGCGCCGCGCGAAAGCGCCGCGGTCACGCGCAGCCAGAACGTGGTGCTGACCCTCCGGCACGACTGGCGGGTGATCCCGCAATTCCTGGCGCCCGCGCTCGAGCGCCTGGACGCCGCCTCCCAGGAGACGCAGCTCGTCGTCCTCACGGCCGACGCCGAGACGGCGTTGGCCGTTGTCCAGGCCGCCGCGCCGGACGACGAAGACGGCGTGCCGCGCGTTGTCCCGGTCACGAGCGCGCGACGTGCAGAGCGGTTGCTGCGTCTGCGGCCAGCACCTGCCGTGGCCGGAACGCCGGCGGAGCTCGCTGCGCTCGTCCGGAGCTCGGCGCTGAAGCTCGACCGGGTGCGTGCCCTCGTGATCGCTTGGGCCGACGACCTGCTCGCCGCCGGCGCCGACGACGCGCTCGACGCCGTCATGGCGGAGGTGCCCAAGACCGCCTCGCGCACGATCGTCGTCGAGCGCGAGAGCGAGGAGGTTTCGGCGTTCGTGGAGCGGCATCTGCGGCGCGCGCGCCGCGTGACGGCAGCGGGCGCCGGACCGCTGAGCGCCGACCAGGCCCCCGTCGCCGTGCAGTACGTGAGCGTCTCGCCCATCGCGCGACCCGCGGCGCTGCGCCGGCTGCTCGACGAGCTCGACCCGCCGTCGGCCGCCGTCGTGGCGCGCACGCCCGAGTCGGAGCGCGAAGTGCGCGACACGCTACGCGCCCTCGGCTACGCGGGCGAGAGCGCGCCAGTGCGCGCGACGTCGGGGGAAGTGAGCGAGCACGCGGCGCTCGTCGTCCTCTACGACCTGCCGGCCACGCGCGCGGAGCTCGAGCAGGCGGTGGGCGCCGCCCCGGTGCAGACCGTCGCGTTCGTGCAGCCGCGGCAGCTCGGCCACTTGCGGGCCGTGGCCGGCGGAAGCGTGACGGCGCTCACCCTGCCGGAGCCGGCCGCCAAGGCGCGCGGGCGCGAGGAGAAGCTGCGCGCGGAGCTGCGGGCGTTGCTCGCCGCCGGCGCGCCGGCGCGCGAGCTGCTCGCGCTCGAGCCGCTGCTCGACGAGTACGACGGCATCGAGATCGCCGCCGCCGCGCTCCGGCTCGCCGAGCGCGAGCGGGAGCGCGCGCGCTCGGCGCTGGCCGGAGCGCACAGCGGCTTCACGCCGAAGGCGAGCGCGCCCGGGGCCCCGCCGGCCGGCGCTGGCCCGGCGTCGGGCACACAATGGAAGCGCGTCTTCATGGCGATCGGTGAGATGGACGGCGTGTCGCCGGGCGACCTCGTGGGCGCCATCACCGGCGAGGCCGGCATAACGAGTGACCGGATCGGCAAGATCGAGCTGCGCGAGAACCACACCGTCGTCGAGATCGCCGCCGCCGACGCGGACCGCGTGGTCGAGCGGATGTCGGGCGCCAACGTTCGGGGGCGGCGCGTCGTCGCGCGGCTCGACCAGGACCGCCCGCCGCGCGAGGGCGGTGCGTCCACCCGCCGCTTCGATCGGGGCGATCGCGGGGATCGCGGGGATCGCCCGGACCGCGGCGCACGCGGCGAGCGGAGCGACCGTGGCGACCGTGGCGACCGGCCTGACCGCCCGCGCCGGAGCTTCGACCGTGACGGCGGGGACCGCGGCGAACGGGCCGCACGCGGCGGGCGGTTCGACCGGCCTGCCCGGGGCGGTGGGGACCGTGGAGATCGTCCGGCGCGCGGATTCTCACGCGACCGGGAGGAGCGCGGGCGCGGCGGGTACGACCGCGGCGGCTCGGACCGCGGCGGGTCGGACCGGGGCTACAACCGGGGTGGGCCGAGCCGCGGCTCCGATCGCGGCTCCGATCGCGGGGGCCGGTTCGAGCGCGACGACCGTCCCGGGCGCCGGCCGGGCCCGAGCGAGCGCGCGGAGTGGTCCGAGCGCGCCGAGCGACTGCGCAATGCGCGCCCGCCGCGCGGCGAAGGCGGCGGGCGCGCGGACCGCGGCACAGACCAGGACACGGACCGCGACGAGGGGTGAGCGACGGGTTCCAGACCTCCGGCGGGTGGATCGAAGTGATCGCCGGAGTGATGTTCAGCGGAAAGAGTGAGGAGCTGCTGCGGCGCGTGCGGCGGGCGACCATCGCCCGCAAGCGTGTGCAGCTCTTCAAGTCGCGCCTGGACGACCGGTACGGCGGGCGCTACGCCGTCTCCAGCCACGACGGGCGCACCGCCGAGGCGATCCCCGTGGACTCGTCGCAGCAGATCGCCCTGCGCCTGGACCCCGGCGCGCAGGTGGTCGCGATCGATGAAGCGCAGTTCTTGGATGAGGGCGTCGTGGCGCTGGCCACGTCGCTCGCCGAGCGGGGCCGGCGCGTGGTGCTCGCGGGCACCGACACCGACTTCCGGGGCGAGCCGTTCGGAGCCATGCCGGAGCTGATGGCCGTGGCTGAAGTCGTCACCAAGCTCCACGCCATCTGTGTGCTCTGCGGCTCGCCGGCCAGCCGGAACCAGCGGCTGATCGACGGGCGGCCCGCGCCGTACGACTCGCCGACGATCATGATCGGGGGCCGCGAGAGCTACGAGGCGCGCTGCCGCGCCTGCCACCAAGTGCCGCGGGCCGCGGAGGAGCAGCCCTCGCTGCTGTGAGTTCATGTGGACACCCGACACCGTCCTCACCGGCTTCGAGCGAGCCACCCTGCCCTTCCCTAACGACTACGACGGGCCCGTGGTCGCCACGCTCGTGCGCGCGCGGCCGGCGTTGCCGACGGGGCGGGCAGTGCTCTACGTGCACGGGTTCGTCGACTACTTCTTCCAGCGCCACCTCGCCGAGGCGTACCTGGAGCGCGGGCTCGCCTTCTACGCGCTGGACCTGCGCAAGCACGGCCGGTCGCTCCTGCCCGGTCAACACCCGAACTTCTGCAAGGACGTCCGCGAGTACTTGGCCGACATAACGGCGGCGATCGAGGTCATCGGCCGCGAGGAGGGCGAGCCCTTCCTCCTCGTGAACGGGCACTCGACCGGCGGATTGCTGGCCGCGCTCTACGCGGCGGAGGGCGCCCTCCGCGCGAGGGTGAGCGCGCTGTTCCTCAACAGCCCGTTCCTCGCCTTCAACACGAATCGGATCGGGGACGCGGCAGTGGCGGTGCTCGGCACACTCGGCGCGTGGCTGCCGTTCGTGCGCGTGCCCAGCGTGTTCGGCCCCGCCTACGGCGAGAGCCTCCACTGCGAGCGCCGCGGTGAGTGGGAGTACGACGTGCGGTGGAAGCCGATCGCCGGGTTTCCCGTGTACATGGGCTGGCTGCGCGCGATCCGCCACGCGCACCAGCGCGTCGCGCGCGGGCTCCGCATCGAGGCCCCGGTCCTCGTGATGCACGCCGAGAGATCGTGCTGGGGGCGGCAGTGGACGGAGGAGTTCACCGGCGCCGACGGCGTACTCGACGTGGCTGACATCCGGCGCCTGGCGCGCTCCCTCGGCCCGAACGTCACGACAGTCGCCATTCCCGACGCCGTGCACGACGTGGCGCTGTCGCGGCCAGCGGCGCGCGAGGCCGTGTTCGCCAAGCTGTTCGCGTGGCTCGAGGGGATCACTGCGGGCGCTCGGCGCTCAGCCCTCGGCGCTCGGCCAGAGCGTTGACGAGGAACCCCTCGGCGTCAGGCACGTCCTCCCGCCCTTCCCGCAGTGGCCGAGAGCCGAGAGCTGACAGCCGAGAGCCGCACTCCTCTGAGCGCCGAGGGCCGAGCGCCGAGCGCCGTAGTTCAGAGCGCCGACGGCCCGTGGGCGAGGCGGAGGAACTCGTCGCGGGTCTTCGGGTCGGCGCGGAACGAGCCGCGGACGGCCGACGTGATCGTCTTCGAGTTCTGCTTTTCGACGCCGCGCATCATCATGCAGAGGTGGTAGCACTCGACGACGACGCCCACGCCCTTGGGCCGCAGCACGTCCTCCACGGCCTGGGCGATCTGCTCGGTGAGCCGCTCCTGCACCTGCAGCCGGCGGGCGTACACGTCGACGATCCGCGGCAGCTTCGACAGTCCCACGATGCGGCTGTTCGGGATGTAGGCCACGTGGGCCTTGCCGAAGAACGGGAGCAGGTGGTGCTCGCACAGCGAGTAGAGCTCGATGTCGCGCACCATGACCATGCTCTCGTGCGTCTCCTCGAACAGCGCGTCCCCGATGACCGCCCGGGCGTCCAGGCTGTAGCCCCGCGTGAGCCAGGCGAGGGCGTTGGCGACGCGCTGCGGGGTCTTGAGGAGCCCGTCGCGGTCGGGGTCCTCGCCGAGCAGCTCGAGTTGCCGCCGGACGAGCCCCTCGAACTCGGCGTTGTGTTCGGGCGCGGGATCGAGGTCGAGCCCCTCGGCGGCGCGCGGCTCCGGGACGTCGTCTGGGTCGACCGACGGCCGACTGTCGAGCGGGGTGGCGGCGGGGCGTACGTGCTGGGCGGCGGAGCTGTCGCGAGGAGGCACGAAGGGTGAGGATCGGGGGAGTTCAAGCGAGGACGGGGGCGGCGACGGGCGTCGCATTTCGTGTTCCAGCATCGGACGCAAGTTAATGCATGAGCTCGGTTGAACCCATCGCGGGGCGGGTCTAGGTGTTGACAGGGTAGATCATCCTCCTACCATGGAGCCTATCGAGCACCTGCGATGGCGGGTTTGCCCGGGAGGGAACGCGGTTCGGCCGGCGTCTTGCACGGGGGCGCATCCGCCGGCGGCGCCTGCCGGCTCCCCGCCCACAATTCCACGCCCCCACCCCTACGCCCATGTTGCTCATCGGCCTGACCGGCAACATCGCCAGCGGGAAGTCCACGGTCGCCCGCCTGCTCGCAGCTCGTGGCGCCACGATCATCGACGCGGACCTCCTCGCGCGGCAAGCCGTCGAGGTCGGGACTCCGGCGTACGACAAGATCCTGCAGCGGTGGGGGCGCGACGTGCTCGCCCCCGACGGGATGCTCGACCGCGCCGCCCTGCGCGAGCGCGTCTTCGCGGACCAGGACGAGCTCGAGGAGCTGAACCAGATCGTCCACCCCGAGGTGACGCGAATGCGCGACGAGCTCGTGGCGGAGGCGCGCGACCGCGGCGACCGCATCGTGGTGTGCGACATCCCGCTCCTCTTCGAGAACGACCTCGCCGGCAGCTTCGACCGCATCATGCTGGTCGACGCGCCGCGGCCGATGCGCCTCGAGCGGCTGGTGCGGGAGCGCGGGCTGCACGAGGCCGAGGCGATGAAGATGATCGCCGCGCAGATGCCCGCGGAGCTCAAGCGCGCGCGCGCCGACTACGTGATCGACAACACCGGCGCGCTCGACGACCTCGAGGCGCGCGTCGACGAGGTGTGGCACGGGCTCGAGGAGGAAGCGCGCGCGCAGGCACCCGCCCTGTCTGCGCGCTAGGCCGCACGCTCGGGCGGGCACGGCGTCCCCGCGCGTTCCTTGACAGCCCGCGCGGCGGGCCGGTAAACTTCGCGCCGACTTGCCACCCCTTCCACCCGAGTCCAGCGCGGAGCGACGTGTGGCCGAGATCCCGAACGACCTGCTCTACACTCAGGACCACGAGTACGTGAAGGGGAGCGACGGCGACGTGGTCGCGGTGGGCATCACCGACTTCGCGCAGGGAGAGCTCGGCGACATCGTGTACGTGGAGCTGCCCAAGGTCGGCGCCAAGTTCGGCGAGCACGACGTCTTCGGCACCATCGAGGCGGTGAAGGCGGTGAGCGAGCTGTTCGCGCCGGTGGCCGGTGAGGTGATCGAGATCAACGAGCGCCTCGACAAGGAGCCGAGTCTCGTGAACAGCGACCCGTACGGCGACGGGTGGATGATCAAGGTGCGCCTCTCCGACCCGTCGGCGCGCGACCGCCTCATGAACGCGGACGCGTACAAGGCGCACGTCGGCCAATAGGGGCGAGTGAGAAGGGGCGAGTGGCGAGTGGCGGGGGGGGGGGTACCGCGGGGTAAAGCCCCCCCCCC
>Ga0307416_100000432_pt1 | contig 21359 bp, 21 predicted proteins | sample DK1Cmetagenome_2_FD_203821 | JGI IMG/M metagenome (GOLD analysis project Ga0307416, IMG submission 203821) | Maize rhizosphere microbial communities from greenhouse at UC Davis, California, United States - DK15-C-3 | ecosystem: Host-associated > Plants > Roots > Rhizosphere > Soil | place...
GGGGGCGCAGGTAGGGGTCGATCTTCTCCGAGAGGGTGCCGGGGAGGTAGCCGAGCTTCTCGCCGGCCTCGACGGCCGGGCGGGTGAGGATCAGGCGGTTGACCTGCTTGGCCACGAGGGCCTGGACGGCGACGGCCATGGCCAGGTAGGTCTTGCCGGTGCCGGCGGGGCCGATGCCGAACACCACGGTCTTCTTGCGGATGGCGTCGACGTACTTCTTCTGGCCGAGCGTCTTGGGCCGGATCGAGCGGCCGCGGGTGGTCAGGACGGCGTCGCCGAAGACCTGGGAGGGGCGGGCGCCGCCGTCCTCGTCGCCGCGGATGATGTCGATCGAGCGGCCGACGGTGTCGGCGGTGAGGGCGTCGCCCCGCTCGAGCAGGGTGATGAGCTCCTCGAAGAGCCGGGCGACCCGTTCGGCGTCGGCCTGCTCGCCGGTGATGGTGATCTCGTTGCCGCGGACGAAGACGGTGCTCTCGAAGGCGGCCTCGATCAGCTTCAGCAGCTCGTCCCGGGTTCCAAGGAGGCTGACCATCGAGTGGTTGCCGGGGACCAGCACCTTGACCTGGACCTGTGTTGGTTGCCGCACGCTTGCCGTTTGCCCCTCCGTCCGGGGACATCGCTGGAGGCCGACCGGCGATGGTCGGCGGATCCCGAGTATAGCGAGCCGGGGGTCGCCCGGCCGGGAGGCGCGGGTGAGCTGTCAAGGGGGTCGCATAGGATGCGGGGTCGGCGGACGCTCGACGGATCGGGGTCACGGAGTGCAGCTCGACTGGGGCCGGCTGCTGGTCGGCCAGCTGGAGTTCTACTGGGACGTCCACCTGCGGCCGCGCCTTGAGGGGCTCGGCGACGAGGAGTACTTCTGGGAGCCGGTCGAGGGCTGCTGGAGCCTGCGCCGGGGGGCCGACGGGCGCTGGCGCCTGGATGGTGGCCCTGAGCCGTCGCCGCCGCCGGTGACCACCATCGCCTGGCGGCTCGTCCACGTCGGTGCGGGCTGCCTGGGCAACCGGGCCAGCACCTTCTTCGGCGACGGCAGCGTCCCCGCCGACGCCGACATGTTCGACCCACGCCACCTCCCGGCCGACCTGCCCGGCGACGCCGGGGCGGCGGTGGCGTTCCTGGAGCGGTCCTACCGGCACTGGCACGACGGCGTCGCCGGCCTGGACGAGGAGGGCCTGGCCCGGCCGCTCGGGCCCCGGGGCGGCCCGTACGCCGAGGACCCCATGGCCGAGCTCGTGGCCCACATCAACCGGGAGGTCATGCACCACGGGGCCGAGATCGGCCTGCTCCGCGACCTCTACCGGGCCACCGGGGCCGGCAGCCGGGACAGCCGCCTGGTCCCCCGCCCCTAGAGGTTGGCGATGGGCACCGGGTCGACCGGGTCGGCCAGGTCGAAGCCGAACACCCGGCTGTAGAAGTAGACCTCGGCCTCCAGGGCGCGGCGGATGTGGGCGGCCTGGCGGATGCCGTGCTGCTCGCCCTCGAAGGGCAGGTAGGCATAGGGGATGCCCTTGGCGTCGAGGGCGGCGGCCATCATCTCGGCCTGGGACGGGGGCACGACCTCGTCCTCCAGGCCCTGGAGGAGGATCACCGGGCAGGACAGCCGGTCGGTGAAGTGGATCGGCGACCGCTCCCGGTACAGGGCCTTGGCCTCCGGCCAGGGGCCGATCAGGCGGTCCAGGTAGCGCGACTCGAACTTGTGGGTGTCGGAGGCCAGGGCGGCCGCGTCGGCCACCCCGTAGTAGCTGGCCCCGGCGGCGAACCCGTCGGTGAAGGTGAGGGCGCACAGGGTGGTGTAGCCGCCGGCGCTGCCGCCGCGGATGGCCAGCCGGGCCGGGTCGACGTCGCCCCGCTCGGCCAGGTGGCGGGCGGCGGCCACGCAGTCCTGGACGTCGACGATCCCCCACTGGCCGTCCAGACGCCTGCGGTAGGCGCGGCCGTAGCCGCTGGAGCCGCCGTAGTCGACGTCGACCACGGCGAACCCGCGGCTGGTGAAGTACTGGTAGCTGACGTGCAGGACGCTGGAGACGCCGGCGGTGGGACCGCCGTGGCTGGCCACGACCAGCGGCGGCCGCTCCCCCGCCGGCCCCTGGAAGTCCCGGTTGGCCGGCGGATAGTAGAGGGCGTGGGCGGTGCGGCCGCCGGCGGTGGGGAACTCGACCGGCTCGGGCGCCGACAGGTAGCCGGGGTCGAGCTCGCCGTCCTCGCTGGAGCGCAGCACCTCGGTCCCGGCACCGGCCGGGTCGACCACGACCACGGCCGCGGCCCTGGTCGGGCCGCCGGCCAGGCAGGCCAGCCGGTCGCCGGCCGCCCGCAGCTGGGGCGGGGAGTAGGCGGTGAACGGCAGGTCCAGGTCATGCAGGGTGCCGTCGGGCTCCAGGATGCCGAGGCGGAGCATGGGGCCGAGGCCGTGGATGCAGGCGATCCGCCCGCCGGGCAGGAACGCGTAGGTGGACATGGCGAACACCCACTGGGGATGACCGAACTCCTCCTCGGCCGGGCACAGCGGCTCCAGCCCGCCGGGACCGGCCCGGTACAGGTTCCACCAGCCGGTGCGGTCGCTGACCAGGTGGAGGACGCCGTCCGGGCTCCACTCGGGCTGGAACACCGACTCCTCGGGGCCGCCGGCCACGGTCACCGGGTCGCCGGCCAGGCCGTCGCCGTCCAGGTCGGCCAGCTTGAGCTCGGTCCCGTCCCAGGGCATGTCCGGGTGGTCCCACTCCAGCCAGGCCAGCCGGCGGCCGTCGGGGCTGACCCGCGGGCTGGCGTAGAAGTCGCGGCCCGCCGCCAGCACCACCGGTTGGCCACCCACCCCGCTGCCGTCGGCCGGCACGGCGACCAGCTCGTTGTCGACCGCACCGCCCTCGTGGCGCTCGCGCACGCATACCAGGTGGCGGCCGTCCGGGGTCGGGCAGGCGTCGGCGTAGCGGTGGGCGGCCACCGACGGCGGTTCGGGGGTGATGGGGCGCGGCCCCTCGGCCCCGGGGTCGAGGCGGTACAGGCGCTGGTCGGCGAAGTTGCTGAAGAACAGCGTCTCGCCGACGACCACGTAGGCGCCGCCGCCGTACTCGTGGACCCGGGTGCGGGCGTTGAACCCCTCGGGCAGCACGTCCTCGGCGGCCGCGGCTCCGCCGGCGCCGGTGCGGGCCCGGCAGACGACCTGGCGGCCGCCCTCCAGGGGCCGGCCCTCGATCCAGTACACGAGGTCGCCGGCGACCCGGACCTCGTCGAGGGAGACCCCGCCGGCGGCGATCAGCTCGGCGCTGATCGGCGACGCCCAGGCGCCGTAGGGGGCGGTGGTGGCCATGCCCGGCTACCCGGGGGGCCAGGTGAAGCCGCGGCCGCCGAGCACGTGCAGGTGCAGGTGGTCGACCGACTGGCCGGCCCCCCGGCCGATGTTGGTGACCAGCCGCCAGGCCCCGCCCACCCCGTCCTCGCGGGCGACCTCGTTGGCCGCCGCGACCAGGCTGGCCAGCAGGTCGCCGTGGCCGTCGGTGACCGCCTCCAGGCTGGCCAGGTGCTGCTTGGGGATCACCAGGACGTGGGTCGGGGCCTGGGGGTTGACGTCCCGGAAGGCGAGCACGTCGTCGCGGTCCAGGACCACCTGGGCCGGCACGTCCTTGCTGACGATCTTGCAGAACAGGCAGTCCGGATCGCTCACGCGGCGGTTCCCTCCATCCCTTCGGTGTCTGCCCGCAGGCCTCGCACGGCCACCACCTGGTCGACCAGGCCGGGGCCGCCGGGGAAACGGACCTTGATGTAGTTGTCGCTGGTCCCCTCGGCCAGGCCGTCGCCCGCCGACTCGACCAGCACCGAGATGGTGCGGCCGACGTGGTCCTCGTGGAAACGGCGGCGCAGCTCGTTGCCGAGGGCGATCAGCTCCCGGGCCCGAGCCTTCTTCTCGGCCACCTCGACCTGCCCGGCCATGGTCGCGGCCGGGGTGTCGGGCCGCTGGGAGTACCGGAACACGTGCAGCTTGGAGAACCCGACCCGCTCGACCACGGCCAGGGTGGCCTCGAACTGCCGCCGGGTCTCGCCCGGGAACCCGACGATCACGTCGGTGGACAGCCCCAGGCCGGGGATCTCGGCCTTGGCTCCCTCGACCCGCTCCAGGAACTCGGCGATCCGGTAGGGGCGGTGCATGGCCTCCAGCACCTGGTCGTCGCCGGCCTGGAGGGGGATGTGCAGGTGGCGGCAGACCTTGGGGTCGTCACGGACCCGGGCCACCAGGGCCGGGGTGACCTGCACGGGCAGGACGCTGGAGAGCCGCAGCCGCAGCAGGCCGTCGATGGCCGTGAGGCGGTCGACCAGCCGGGCCAGGGCGTCGGTCTCGCCCCGGTCGTCGCCGTACTTGCCCAGGTGGACGCCGGTGAGGACGATCTCGCGGACGCCCCGGTCGACCTGACGGCGGACGTCGCCGACGATCTGCTCCTCGGGATAGGACCGCAGCGGCCCCCGGGTGCGGGGGATGATGCAGAACGTGCACCACTCGTCGCAGCCGGTCTGGGCCTTGATGGCCACCCGGGTGCGCAGCCGCTCGGTCGGGGCCGGGCGGACGAGCAGGGGCAGCCGGCGCACGCTGGGCACGGCGGTGACCAGCTCGGCCAGCCGGTCCTTGCCGTCGTTGTCGACCACCAGGTCGACCCCGGGGATGGCTCGCACGGCCTCGGGGTCGGCCACGGCGTAGCAGCCGGTGACGACCACGGTGGCCTGCGGGTTGGCCTCGGCCGTCTTGCGGATGAGCCGCCGCGAGGAGGCGGTCGACTCGGCGGTGACGGTGCAGGTGTTGACGACCACCACGTCGGGCGTCTCGCCGGCGTGGGCCAGGTCGAACCCGCGCGCCCCAAGGGCCTCCAGGGCCTGCTCGCTCTCGGCCTGGTTGAGCCGGCAGCCCAGGGTCTTGAAGGCCACCTTGGGCGTGTCACCCATTCGCGAACGCCTCCACCAGCGAGGTCTCGTGCGGGTCGCCGGGGCTGGGGGCGGGGTGGACGCGGACATAGCAGGTCTGGGCGAACACCTCCCGCCAGGAGGCCCGGGTGGCGAGCATCCTGCGGTAGTCGTCGTCCTGGGTCCGGTGCTCACGCAGCGACCGCCACATGGTCTCGGCCACCGGCGAGGTGTCGACCCAGCAGGTGAACTGGCTGTCTTCGGTGCCCCGCGGACCGAAGGGGTCGTCCTCGCCCGGCAGCTCGAAGCCGACCTCACGGCCGAGCTCCCGGAACCGCCGGAGGGTCGACGTGGGCACGCCCCAGTAGTAGAAGCGCGGCTCGTGCCCGCGGGGCCCGGCCACATACGCGCCGAAGGCGGCCTGGGTCGCTGCCGACACGGCCATGTGGTCGGGGTGGGCGGTGACCCCGCCGGGCTCCATGGTGACGACCACGTCGGGCTGGTGGCGCTCCAGGAACCCGGACACGGCGGTGGTCAGGGCGTCGCGGTCGGCCGGCTCGATCTCGCCGTCCATGAAGTCGCCGAACTCGACCCGCTCGACGCCGACCGTGGCCATGGCCGCCCGTTCCTCGGCCTCGCGGATCTCGGGCAGGGTCTCGCGGGTGGCGCCCGACCCCTCGGCGATCTGGCCGGCCTGGCCGCGGGTGGCCGTCCAGACCGCGCCCCGGACCCCCTTGGGGACCAGCAGGGCGAACGACCCGGCGAGCGACCAGGTCTCGTCGTCGGGGTGGGCGAAGATTCCGGCCACGGTCAGCGGTCGGGCCACAGGTCACCTCCAGTCGCCGGACGGCCGGCGGGGCTCCGGCAAGGGCTCCAGGCTACCCGAACGACGGCCGGCGCAGGCCCAGGTCGTCCAGCCGCTCGATCAGGCCGCCGGGCGACTGGTCGAAGATGGCCGCCAGCACGCGGACGTCGTCGCGGCGGATGGTGAGCACCTTGCCGTTGAAGTCGCCCCGCTGGGTCTGGATGAGCGACAGGTAGCGGTTCAGGGTGCGGGCCTCGGGCTCGCTGCGGGCCTCCAGCGCCTCCAGGTCGATGCAGACCGCCTCGTCGGCGTTGCCGCCGCTCGGGCCGGCCACCTCCTGGACCTCGGGGGCGAGCTTGGGCAGGAGATGGTCGACCGGGACGCCGTAGAAGATGGCCAGCCGCTGCAGCCGCGGCACCGAGATGCTGCGCTCGCCCCGCTCGTAGGCGCCCAGGACGCTGGCCTTGAACTCCTTGCCGGAGCGCTCCTCGACGTCGTGGAGGGAGAGGCCCTTCTGCAGGCGGATGTTGCGGAGCCGTTCGCCGACCTGCTCCGCGTAGCTGGCCATCCCGACCTCCTTCGCCGCAAGCCCGCGAGCGTTCGCGGACTCTAACATCGGCCCAAGTGCCCAGCAACGATCGTCCGGGCAAACTCCTCTTAGGTGCCCATCGCCCTAGCCGAGGCTGCGGGCGAGGGCGTGCTCAACGAGCACGACCAGCGCGTCCATGCACGAGCCGGGCTCGCGGGCGTCCATCCGGACCAGGGGGCAGCCCTCGGGCAGGGCCAGGGCGTCGCGCACCGCCCGGTCGGGGAAGACGTCGGTGCCGGGGAAGGCGTTGGCCGCGATCACGAACGGCAGCCGCCGGTCCTCGAAGTAGTCGATCGCCGGGAAGCAGTCGTCGACCCGGCGCAGGTCGACCAGGACCACCGCCCCGACCGCGCCCCGGGCCAGCTCGTCCCACATGAACCAGAACCGCGACTGGCCGGGGGTGCCGAACAGGTACAGGATCAGCTGCTCGTCCACGGTGATGCGGCCGAAGTCCATGGCCACGGTGGTGGTGGTCTTGTCCGGCACCATGGCGGTGTCGTCGACCCCGACCGACAGGGCGGTCATGCGCTGTTCGGTGGTCAGCGGCGGGATCTCGGAGATCGCCCCCACGAAGGTGGTCTTGCCGGCTCCGAACCCGCCCGCGACCAGGACCTTGAGCGGGATGAGCTCGCGGCGGGCCGGCGGCGGGGGCCGCCGGTTGTCAACGCGAACGGAGTCCATCGAGCAGCCTTCCCAGGATGACGTGGCCGGGGCCGCCGTCGCCGTCGCCGGCCCGTGGCAGGTGGACGTCCAGGTAGCCGCCGTTGGCCAGGTCGCCGACGAGCACCCTGGCCACCCCGACCGGCACGTTGAGGGCGGCGCCGATCTCGGCCAGCGACTTGGGCCGGGCGCACAGCTCGACGATCACCCGCGACTCCATCTGCAGCGACGCCCCGGAGGTGAACGAGAGCCCGGTGGCGGTGACGACCGCCTCCAGGGGCAGCTCCTGGCCGACGGCGCGGGTCCGTCCCCGGGTGAAGGCGTAGACCGGCACCACCCGGTCGACGTGCCCGCGGTCGCCGGGGGTCATCGGGCCATCCGATCGGCCGGGCCGGGGGCGGCGGGGCGCCGGGCGGGGGTGAGCATGTGCCCGACCCGGGTCGCGAGCAGGGTCATCTCGTAGCCGATCATGCCCATGTCGCAGGCCCGCTCGGCCAGCACGGCAAGGGTCGAGCCCTCGCCGATCGAGGTGACGAACAGGTAGCCCCCGGCCATCTCGACGATCGTCTGGCGAACCGGCCCGGCCGCGAACGAGCGCGCCACCCCCTGGGCCAGGCTGATCAGCCCCGAGGTGACGGCGGCCAGCTGGTCGCCGAGGGTCTCGCCGATCTCCTGGGACGCGGCCAGGCGCAGCCCGTCGGCGGACACGACCAGGGCGTGCCTGGCCCCGGCGGTGCTGTGCACGAAGTCGACCAGCAGCCAGTCGAGCTGGCGCCCGTCGACCGTGCCGGCGGCGGTCATGCCCACCCGCCACCGGCCGGACGCCCGGGTTCGGCGTCGCCGTCGTCGACCATCGCCTTGGCCGCCTGCCGGCTCGCCTGGTAGCGCGACAGCGCCGCCCGGGCCTCGTCGGCGTCGGGCAGCGACTCCGCAGCCCGGGGGGCGGCGCCCGCCTGTCCGTTGCGCCGCAGTTCGGGAGCGAGATGCGCCTGGGGCACCCGCCGCGACAGCACAGGCCCGTCCGGCGCCACTGGCTCGGTATCGGACGCCGGACCCACCGGCGTGCGGACCTGATGGCCGCGGTCCTGGGGTCCCGGGTTCTGGGGTCCCGGGTTCTGGAGGCCCGGGTTCTGGAGGCCCGGGTTCTGGAGGCCCGGGTTCTGGAGGCCCGGGTTCTGGGGTCCGTGGCTCTGGGCACCGTGGCGGGGGCTGTGGACAACTGGCGCCACGCCCTCCGGGATCGGGCTACCCTCCCGAATCGGGGGCCCAGCCATCGGGCCGGGTTGGTCCGGCCTGCCCATGGGGGCGGGTTGGTCCGGCCTGCCCATGGGGGCGGATGGGTCCGGCCTGCCCATCGGGGGGTGGGCCCGCTCAGAGAGGGGCGGGCGGGCGGCGATCGGGGACAGGCGCTCGCCGTCCTGGAGCTCGCCCAGGGACGGCTCCCACCAGCCGGACCAGTCGGAGACGTCGCCGGCCGGCACGGGATCGGCGGCCGGGTGGCCGTTGCCGGCCGGCTCGCCGTGGTGATGGCCGTTGCCGTCCGACCAGGCGTGGCCCTCGTCATCCGGACCGTCCGATCCGGCCACCGCCCCGTCGGTCAGGTCGATCCACCGCTCGGCCGGGGCCGGCGCCCAGCCCGACCCCCCCGATCCCGCCGGCCCGGCGGGCGGCGGCCCCGCGGGCAGATCGGCGACCGGGGTAGCCCGGGTGGAGGCGGCCAGGGCCGGGACGACCCCGGCGGGGACCTCGTCCGGCCCGTCGGCGAACACCTGCTCTGGAGCGACGTCGGGGTCGGCGAACAGCGACGGGGGCAGGACCACGGCCGCGGTGACGCCGCAGCCCGGGGTGGGGGTGAGGGAGACCTCGATGGCGTGGCGCTGGGCCAGCCGGGCGACCACGTGCAGGCCGAGGCGCTGGGAGACCGACAGGTCGACGTCGACCGGGGTGGCCAGGAGCTCGTTGGCGGCGGCCATGTCGTCGGGGCGCATGCCCACGCCCCAGTCCTCGACCGTGAGGACATGCGCCCCCGGGGTCTGGAGGTAGGGGCGGGTGCGGAGGATCACGCTGGCCTCGGGGGGCGAGAAGTGGACGGCGTTCTCGACCAGCTCGGCCACCAGGTGGGTGAGGTCGGCCACGGCGTTGCCGAACACGGCCAGCCGCTCGTCGACGGCGAACACCACCCGGTCCAGGTCCTCGGTCTCGGCGATGGCCGCCCGGACGACGTCGACCAGGGCCACCGGCCGGCCCCAGGTCCGGGGCGGCTCCTCGCCCGACAGGACCAGCAGGCTCTCGGCGTTGCGGCGGATCCGGGTCGCCAGGTGGTCGAGGCGGAACAGGTCGGCGAGGGCGTCTGGGTCCTCGGCCTGGTCCTCGAGCTGGTTGATGAGCCCGAGCTGGCGGTAGAGCAGGCTCTGGTTGCGCCGGGCCAGGTTGACCAGCAGGTCGGAGGTGAAGCGGCGGCGGGTGATCTCGGCCTCGGCCAGCTTCCGGGTCAGGGCCAGGGTCTTGCGCTGCTCGCGCTCGGTCGTCTCCCAGAAGATGATCACGCCGCAGCAGGCGGCGAGCACGGCCACCCCATGGATGGCCGACCACACCCAGGGGCTGGTCTGCCCGGCCGGGTGGCTGAAGATCAGGTTGGTCTTCAGGGCCGAGCCGAGCCCGTGGCTGAGCACGGTGAACCCCACGTTCCACAGGAACGGCACCCAGTCCTGATACAGGGCGATGAAGCCGATCATGATGAAGAAGTGGAAGTGGGCCTCGATGGAGCCGCCGGAGAAGCTCACCAGCGCCGCCGAGCAGTAGGTGAGCCCGGCGGTGATCAGCACCGAGGCGGTCCGCCGGTGCCGGATGGCCCGGCCCAGGACCAGGCAGACGGCGGGGACGCTCAGCACCAGCGCCGTGTAGCGGACCCCGCGACCCATGTACATCCCGAACAGGAACAGCAGCGGCAGGTGGAGCAGCAGAACCGCCTGCAGGAACACGTGCCGTCTCTGCCAGGCCCTGTCGCTGAGGGTGTTGCCCCGCGGCAGGTACGCGAGCAGCCTCGTCAATCCGAGCCCCTCCCCCGGCTAGTTCTGGTGATGATGCAGCGGATCATGTAACGATCACCGCTGAAGCCGCAAATCGTCGTTCACCAGGCGGGTCTCGCGAACCATCTAGAAAGTTCACAACGAAGGCAAGCGACTCCTGCTGCTCGATCTGCTCGCACTTCCGACGCAGCCCGGTCCGCACCTTCAGCCGCGCCGGCCGCCCGGGGCGGGCGCGTTGATCGGGCAGCTGAGGTGGTGCTCCTTGGCGGCCTCGGGCCCGGCCGCCTCCGGCTCCGGCTCGGGGTTGCGGATGGCCAGCCAGGACAGCACCCCGCCGGCGGCGCAGAGGACGGCCGCGATCGTCATGGCCGTCCGGAACCCGGCAGCGAATTGGTCCGGCTCCAGGGCGTCGGCCCCGGAGATGCCGGCCACCACCGGCAGGACGGCCACGGCCAGCAGCCCGGCCGTGCGGGCGACGTCGTTGTTGACCGCCGAGGCGATGCCGGCGTGCTCGGCCGGGGCGGCGGCGAGCACGGTCGAGGTGAGCGGGGCCACGGTCAGGGTCAGCCCGAGCCCGTAGACCAGGGAGGCCGGCAGGATGTCGACCAGGAAGCTGGCCCCGGGGCCGATGCGGGTGAACAGGGCGAACCCGGCGGCCACGCCCAGCGGCCCCAGGGTCATGGGCAGCCGCGGCCCGATCCGGGAGGCGAGCCGTCCGGCCCGGGCCGACAGCAGCAGCATGACCACGGTGATCGGGACCAGGGCGACCCCCGACGCCAGCGGCGAATACCCGACCACCCGCTGGAGCTGGATGGGCATGAGGAACAGCGACCCGCCCAGGGCCCCGTAGACGACGAAGGTGACCAGGTTGGCCGCGGTGAACTGGCGGGAGGCGAAGATGTCCAGGGGCAGCATCGGCGCCGGGGTCCGCCGCTCCCAGGCCACGAACCCGGCCAGGGCGGCCACCCCGCCCAGGCCGGTGGCCAGGATCACCGGCGAGGTCCAGCCTCGGGCGGGCCCGTCGGTGAGGGCGTAGACGATCCCGGCCAGCCCGGCCGCGGCCAGGGCGGCCCCGGCCCAGTCGAGCCGGCCGTGGGCGTTCGGGTCGCGGGACTCGGGCACGTGCCGCAGCGACACCCAGACCACCACCACGGCCAGGGGCAGGTTGATGAGGAAGATGAGCCGCCAGGAGGCGGCCTGGACCAGCCAGCCGCCCAGGAACGGGCCGATCGCGGCCGTGACCCCGCCCAGCCCGGACCAGGCGCCGATGGCCGGGCCGCGGTCCTCGCGCCGGAAGCTGGCCTCCAGGATGGCCAGGCTTCCCGGGGTGAGGAGGGCGCCGCCGACGCCCTGGAGGGCGCGGGCGGCGATCAGCGCCTCGTCGGTGGGGGCGAGACCGCACAGCGCCGAGGCGGCCGCGAACCAGACCACGCCGATGACGAAGATGCGCCGCCGTCCGAAGTGGTCGCCGAGCGACCCGCCCAGCAGCAGCAGGCCCGACAGGGTGAGGGTGTAGGCGTTCACCACCCACTGGAGGCTGGCGATGCCGGCGTCCAGGTCCTCGCCGATGGTCGGCAGGGCGACGTTGACCACGGTGGTGTCGAGGAAGGCGATGCCCGACCCGAGGACGGTGGCCAGCAGCACCCACCGGCCGGCGGGGCTGCGGTAGCGCAGCCCGCCCGTCTCGGCCGCCGCGGTCATTGGCGCCGCAGCCTCGCCCGCGAGGTGTCCTCTGCGCCCGCGGTGCTCAGCGGCCGCTGCCCTTGAGCCGCGCGAACAGGCCGCCGCCCTGGGGCTCGACCTCCTCGCCGCGGAGCTGGGCCAGCTGCCGGAGCAGGGCCCGCTGCTGCTCACCGAGGTGGGTGGGGGTGACCACGGCGATCTGGACCAGCAGGTCGCCGCGGCCGCGGCCGTCGGGATGGGGCACCCCGCGCTTGCGGAACCGCTTGACCTCGCCCGACTGGGTGCCCGCCTCGACCTCGACGGTCTCGTTGCCGTCCAGGGTCTCCAGGGGGATGCTGCCGCCGAGGGCGGCCACCGTCATCGGCACCTCGACCGAGCAGATGAGGTCGTCGCCGCGCCGGTCGAACACCGGGTGGGCGTCGACGGCGAGCTCGACGATCAGGTCGCCCGGGGGGCCGCCGAACTGGCCGGCGTGGCCCCGGTTCTGGTAGCGGATCTGGCTGCCGTCCTCCAGGCCCGGGGGGATGTCGATGGTGAGGGTGGAGTCCTCCATCAGCAGCCCCTGGCCCTGGCACTCGGGGCAGGGGGTGCGGATCTCCTGGCCCGTGCCGGCGCACACCGGGCAGGTGGTGGCCGTGACCAGCTGGCCGAGCAGCGACTGGCGGACGGTGCGCTGCTGGCCGGAACCGTTGCAGCGCGAGCAGGTGGTCGGCTCGGTCCCGGGCTTGGCCCCCGACCCGCTGCAGCGCGAGCAGGTGGCCGCGGCCCGGACCCGGACGTCCTTGGAGGTCCCGAACACGGCCTCGGTGAACGGCAGCCGCAGACGCATGCCGATGGTCTCGCCCCGCCGGGCCCGCGACCGGGTCCGGGAGCGGCCGGCCCCGAACGGGTCGCCGCCGCCGAAGAACTGGCCGAGCAGGTCGTCGAAGGAGGCGCCGAAGCCGGCGAACGGGTCGGCCCCAGGGCCGCCCATGCCCTCGACCCCGGCGTCGCCGTAGGTGTCGTAGCGCTGGCGCTTGTCCGGGTCGGACAGGACGCTGTAGGCCTTGTTGATCTCCTTGAAGCGCTCGGCCGACGCCGGGTCGTTGCCGTTGACGTCCGGGTGGTACTGGCGGGCCAGACGCCGGTAGGCGCGCTTGATCTCCTCGGGCCCGGCGCCCCGGTCGACCTCCAGCAGCTGGTAGTAGTCGCTCAACCCTTATCCGTTTCCTTCGAAGGCGTCGCCCAGGTAACGGGCCACCGCCTGCACGGCGGCCATGGTCCGCAGGTAGTCCATGCGGGTCGGGCCGAGGACGCCGATGGAGCCGCTGGCGTCGCCGGCCAGGTAGGCGGAGGTGACCAGCGAGCACGCCTCCATCCCCTCGACCGTGTTCTCCGAGCCGATCACCACCGAGACCCGGTCGTCGCCCCGCAGGGTCGCCTGGAGCATCCGCAGCACCAGCACCTGCTGCTCCAGGGCCTCGTAGACGCGGCGGACGGTCTCGATGCCGTCGAAGGCCCCGGGGCCGGCGATGTTGGCCTGGCCGCCCAGCCACACCCGCTCGCCGGTCTGGTCGCCGACGACCTGGCCGATGGCCGCGGCCAGGGTCAGGAACAGTGAGCGGTTCTCGGGCGGCACCTCGCCGACCATGGCGTCGAGGACCAGCTCGGCCCGCGACAGCCGCTCTCCGGCCAGCCGCTCATTGAGCTGGCGGCGCAGCACCTCCAGGTCCTCGATGGCCACGTCCTCGGCCGTCTCCACCAGCCGCTTCTCGACCCGCCCGGAGTCGACGATCAGCACCAGCATGATCACCCGGCGCCCGAGCCCGACCACCTCGACGTGCCGCAGCCGCGACCGGTCAAGGGCCGGCGGGGCCACCATGGCCGTGTAGTGGGTCAGGCTGGACAGCAGCAGCGAGGTCCGCTGCAGGGTCTCCTCGAGGTCGGCCGCCCCCTCGAAGAACCGGGCGATGGTCTCCTCCTGCGCCCGGGCCAGCTCCCCCACCCCCGACAGGGCGTCCACGTAGAACCGGTAGCCCTGGTCGGTCGGGATCCGCCCGGCACTGGTATGGGGATGCGACAGGTAGCCCTGCTCCTCGAGCACGGCCAGCTCGTTCCGGATGGTGGCCGGCGACACCCCGAGCGAGTACCGCTCGGTCAGGCTCTTGGACCCCACCGGCTTCTCGGTGTAGATGAACTCGTGCACCACCGCGCGAAGCAGTCGCGCCTTGCGCTCATCGAGGTCCATGGCCGCCCCTCCCTGCCCAAGACGATCCATGTCCGCAGCGTAGCAGTCAAGGTAGGCGAGTGCTAAAGGTGAGTTGGGGGGCCGCCGGCGGGTGGCGACGGGGTCCGTGAGGGGTTGAGAACGGGGGTCGTGAGGGGCTGAGAACGGGGTCGTGAGGGGTTCCGATTGGGGGTCGTGAGGGGTTCCGATTGGGGGTCGTGAGGTGTAGCGGACGAGGGTCGTGAGGGGTTGCCAGGGGGGTGTGGACAACGGTGCGCAGCCCCTCCGCGCCGTGGCTACCCTCCCGATCCAGGGGCCCAAATTCGGGCCTGCCGGTGGGCTCAGCCCACCGGCGCCTCCATGCTACCCGAGGCGGGCGACCACCTCGCCGTGGAGGAACATGCCCTGCTCGGTCAGGGCCAGCCCGGGACCCGGGCCCAGCAGCCCGGCGGTCCGCAGGCGGGTCGCCTCCTCGCCGTCGGGGTCGACGCCGAGCGCCCGTGCCTCCTCGTGGTCGAGCCCGCCGACGGTCCGCAGCCGCAGGGCCAGGGCCTCGAACCGCGCCTGGTCGTCGTCCAGGCGCTCCTCGCCCTCGGTGGGCCTCCGGCCGGCGTGGACCGCTTCCAGGTACTGGGGGACCCCGGGCACGTTCCACCGCCTGGTGGTCCCGTCGAACTCGTGCGCCCCGGCCCCGAGCCCCAGGTACCGGCCGCGCCGCCAGTAAGTGAGGTTGTGGCGGCTGGCCTGGCCGTCGCGGGCCCAGTTGGAGACCTCGTAGTGGCCGTACCCGGCGCCGGCCAGGACGGCGCGGGCGGTGTCGTAGCGGTCGGCCAGGTCGTCCTCCTCGGGCTCGGCCATGCGGCCGGCGGCGACCAGGCGGCCGAACTTGGTGGCGGGCTCGATGGTGAGGGCGTAGGCCGACAGGTGCTCGGACTCGAGCGCGACCGCCCGCTCCAGAGTCGCCGCCCACGACCTGGCGTCCTCGCCCGGCCCGCCGTAGATGAGGTCGAGGTTGACCGCCGGCACCCCGGCGGCGCGCAGGATCGCCACCGCCCGCCCGACCCGGTCGGCGTCGTGGACCCGGCCGAGCGCGGCCAGCACCCGGTCGTCGAAGCTCTGGGCGCCCATCGACACCCGGGTCACCCCGGCCGCGGCCAGCCCCTCGGCCATGGCGTCGTCCACCGTCTCCGGGTTGGCCTCGACCGTCACCTCGGCCCCGGACGCGAACCCGAGCAGCTCGCGCAGCCGGTGGAGCACCCTTGCCAGGTCGTCGGGCGGCAGCAGGGTCGGGGTCCCGCCCCCGACGAACACGCTGGTCACTGACGGCGGTTCGGGCCCGAGGGCGGCCACGGCCAGGGCCGCCTCCTCCAGGAGCGCGGCCGCGTACGGCCGCCGCAGCCCCTCCATCCCGGTGTAGGTGACGAAGTCGCAGTAGTGGCAGCGGGTCAGGCAGAACGGCACGTGCACGTAGACCCCGAACAGCCCGGGGTCGACCAGAGGAGCCGGAGGCGTTGGGGCTGCCGGGGCAGCGTGCAGCCCCCCAACCCGGCGGGTCGTGGGCCCCCGAACCGGGAGGGTAGCCGACCCGGGCAAGGCCGGCCCCGAGTTGTCCACAGCCCCCGCGGGCACCGCCGCACCAGCCGTCACCGCCGCACCAGCCGTCATCGCCGCACCAGCCGTCATCGCCGCCCTGGCCGTCATCGCCTACCCCTCGTCGGTCCGGAGGGCGGCCACGAACGCCTCCTGAGGGACCTCGACTCGGCCGATCTGCTTCATGCGGCGCTTGCCTTCCTTCTGGCGCTCCAGCAGCTTGCGCTTGCGGGTGACGTCGCCGCCGTAGCACTTGGCGAGCACGTCCTTGCGCCGGGCGGTGACGGTCTCGCGGGCGATCACCTTGGCCCCGATGGTGGCCTGGATCGGGACCTCGTAGAGCTGGCGCGGGATCAGCCGCTTGAGCTTGGCCGTCATCGCCCGCCCGTAGGCGTAGGCCTTGTCCTTGTGGACGATGGCCGAGAAGGCGTCGACCGGCTCGCCCTGGAGGAGCACGTCCACCTTGACCAGGTCCGCCTCCCGGTACCCGCTCGGCTCGTAGTCGAGCGACGCGTACCCGCGGGTCCGCGACTTCAGCTGGTCGAAGAAGTCGAAGATGATCTCGGCCAGGGGGAGCTGGTAGCGCAGCTCGACCCGCTCCTCGGACAGGTACTCCATGGTGACCAGCTCGCCCCGGCGCCCCTGGCACAGCTCCATCACCGGGCCGATGTAGTCGGCCGGGCACAGCACCATGGCGGCCACGTACGGCTCCTCGATCCGCTGGATCGACCCGGCAGGGGGCAGCTCGCTGGGGTTGGAGACCATGATCGTCTCCCCCGTCTCCAGGGTCACCCGGTAGGCGACGTTGGGGGCGGTGGTGATCAGGGCCAGGTCGAACTCGCGCTCCAGCCGCTCCCGGACGATGTCCATGTGGAGCAGGCCGAGGAACCCGCACCGGAACCCGAACCCGAGCGCGGTCGACGACTCGGGCTCGTAGACAAGGGCGGCGTCGTTGAGCCGCAGCCGGTCCAGGGCGTCGCGCAGGTCGGGGAAGTCGTCGCCCTCGATCGGGTACAGGCCGGAGAAGACCATCGGCCGCGGCTCCCGGTAACCAGGCAACGGCCCGGCCGCCGGCCGGGCGGCCATGGTCGCGGTGTCCCCCACCCGAACCTGGCGCACGTCCTTGACCCCGGGGATGAGGTAGCCGACCTCGCCGGCGGCCAGCTCGGGGGTGGGGACGGCCTCGGGGGCGAACACCCCGACCTCCTCGGCCTCCGAGACGTGCCCGGCGGCCATCATCCGGACCCGGTCGTCCTTGGCCAGGCGGCCGTCGACCATCCGCACGTAGGCGATCACGCCCCGGTAGGAGTCGTACAGCGAGTCGAACACCAGCGCCCGGGCCGGAGCCCCGGGATCGCCGGTCGGCGGGGGGACCCGCTCGACCAGCGCCTCCAGCAGCCCTGGCACGCCCTCGCCGGTCTTGGCCGAGACCCGCAGCATCTCCTCGGCCGGCACCCCGAGGACCTGCTCGATCTCGCGCGCCACCCGGTCGGGCTGGGCGGCCGGCAGGTCGATCTTGTTGATCACCGGGATGATGGCCAGGTCGGCCTCGACCGCCAGGTACAGGTTGGCCAGGGTCTGGGCCTCGATCCCCTGGGCGGCGTCGACCAGCAGCACCGCCCCCTCGCAGGCGGCCAGGGCCCGCGACACCTCGTAGGTGAAGTCGACGTGGCCGGGGGTGTCGATCAGGTTCAGGACGTACTCGCGGCCGTCGGTGGCGGCGTAGGCCAGCCGCACGGCCTGGGCCTTGATGGTGATGCCCCGCTCGCGCTCCAGGTCCATCTTGTCGAGGTACTGGGCGCGCATGTTCCGCTCGCTCACCGCATGGGTGAGGTCGAGCAGCCGGTCGGCCAGGGTGGACTTCCCGTGGTCGATGTGGGCGATGATGCAGAAATTGCGCAGGCGTGAAAGGTCGGTCGGCATGGCCCGCCCATCCTAGCCGCCCCCCGCCCCGCGGCCGGCCGTTGAGCCCGGGCGACCCGCTGTGCTAGCCTCGCCCGGTTCCCCGTGCATTCGTGAATTCACTGCAGGAGTGCCCTTTCTTGGCCAACATCAAGTCGCAGATCAAGCGCAACCGGCAGAACGAGCAGGCCCGCCTGCGCAACAAGTCGGTCCGCTCGGCCCTGAAGACCTACGCCCGCCGGGTCCGCGAGAGTGTCGCCGCCGGTGACCAGGAGGCCGCCGAGGCCGCCCTGCGCCGCGCCACCCGCGAATACGACCGCGCCGCCAGCAAGGGCGTCATCCACCGGAACAACGCCGCCAACCACAAGGCGCGCCTCGCCCGCTCGGTCAACCAGCAGGGCCAGTAGCGCCCGGGCCGGGAGGTCCCGGCCAGCCGCTCACCCACTCCCCCGCCCGGCCAGGGTGGCGCGTCCACGGCCGGAGGCGGTGGCTAGACCCAGATGAAGGCCACCGACCCGGCCAGGACCAGGGCGAGAGCCACGTTGAGGACCCGCTGGGCGCGTCCGCCGTCGGTGAGCTGCCGCAGGGCCGCCCCGCCGGCGGCCCACACCGCCGCCGTCCCCAGGATCACGGTCGCGCACGTGGCCGCGACCGCAAGCCCCCCGGCCGCCGGCGTGCGGCCCGTTGGCAGGAACGCGCTCGCCGCCGCCAGGGCGAACAGCCACCCCTTGGGGTTGGCGAACTGGAAGGCCACGGCTCCCAGCAGCCCGAGCGGCCGCGCCGCCACCGCCCCGCCGGCCCCGTGGCTGGTGGCGATCCTGGCCGCCAGGTACAGCAGGTAGGCCGAACCGGCCACCTTCAGCGCCAGGTCCAGACCGGGCACGGCCAGGAGCACGACCCCGACCCCGCCGGCCACGACGAAGACCAGGGCGCCCATGCCAACGGCGGTCCCGGCGACGTGGCGCGCGGTCCGGCGGAACCCGAAGCGGCTCCCCGAGGCGAGCAGCAGCGAGTTGTTCGGTCCCGGCGTGATGGAGCCGACCAGCGCGAACCCGGCCAGCCCGAGCAGCTGGTTCATCTCGCCGGCGGCGTCTCTGGGCAGGTCATGCCCGGAAGTGGACACCGGCGGGCACCTTGCCGTCTTGTACGATCCTGACATGACGCCGTCGCGTCGGCAGCCGTCGGGACCGGAGTGGGTCCGGGCCTGGAAACCGGTGGTGGCGGGCGTGCAGGAGGTCTTCCATGCCCGCTTTGTCGACTACGCCTATCCGCCGCACGTCCACGACGCCTGGACGGTGTTCGTCGTCGACGACGGCTGGATCCGCTACGACCTCGAGACCCGACACCGCGGCGCCGGCGGCGAGCGGGTCTTCATCCTGCCCCCGAACGTCGTCCACGACGGCCGCGCCGGCGCCCACGGCGGGTTCCGCAAGCGGGTCCTGTACCTGTCCACCGACGTGCTCGACGAACGCCTGACCGGTCCCGCCGTCGACCGCCCCGACATCTCAGGGCCCGCCCTGCGGCAGGCCGTCCACGCCCTGCACCGCGCCCTCGGCCACCCCGACGACGCCCTCGAGGCCGAGTCCCGGCTGGCCCTGGTCGGCGACCGCCTCCGGGCCCACCTCGGCGGCATCCCCTCCGGGACCAGCCCCGGTGGACTCCCGGCCGCCACCCCACCGCGGTTCGGGACCGGCCCCCCGGGGCTGGCCGGCGACCTGCGCGACCTGCTCGACGAGCGGCTGTTCGAGCGCACGACCCTGGCCCAGGCGGGACGGGACCTCGGCGCGTCACCGTCCCACCTCGTCCGCTGCTTCACCGGCACCTTCGGGATCGCGCCGCACCAGTACGTGACGGCCCGGCGCATCGACGCCGCCCGCCGGCGCCTGCTCGACGGCGAACCCATCGCCCTGGTCGCCGCCGGGGTCGGCTTCTACGACCAGGCCCACTTCACCCGCCAGTTCAAGCGCCACCTCGGCACCCCGCCGGGGCGCTACGCCCTGTCGGCGACGCCCTAGCGGGCGGACCCGGCCGGGGCGCCGGCGCCCGACAGGCGGGCGATCAGCAGCTCCAGCAGCAGCCGCGGCGACGCGGTGCCGTTGCGGATGTGGGCGTCGGCCTCGGCGATCAGGTCGAGGGCGCGGTGCAGGTCACCCGGGCGGAACCGGCGGAGCTGGCGCCGGGCCCGGTCCACCTGCCAGTCCCGGACCCCGCCGCCGAGGAGGCTGGCGACCTGGCCCTTGGGCAGCTCGGGATGGTCGGCGACCCGCAGCAGCAGCCGGAGCTGGCTGGCGATGAAGCCGAGGAGGCGGATCGGGTCCTCGCCCTGGTCGATCAGGGCATCGAGCCGGTCCAGGGCGGTGGCCGCGTCGGCCGCGAACACCGCGTCGGTGAGCTCGAAGATGCCGCGGTCGGCCGTCTGGGCCAGGAACTCGGTGACATGCCCGGCCGTCAGCACCGTCGGCGGCGGCACCGCCACGTGCAGCTTGGCCACGGCCCCGGCGAGCTCCCGGAGGTCCTGGCCGACGGTGTCGACCAGCGCCGCCACCGCCGCCTCGTCGGCCTTGCGCCCCAGCCGCCGCATCTCGGCCCGCAGCCAGCTCGCCCGCTCGGACGGCTTGAGCCTGGCGACCAGCACCGTGGCGGCGTGGTGCTGGACGTCCTTGAAGAACTTCCCCTGCCGCCCCGGCGCGGCCGCCCGCAGCACCACCGCGGTCCCGGCGGCCGGGTCGGCGGCCAGGGCCAGCACCGCGTCCCGGGCGACCGCGTCCAGCGTGTCCGCCTCCTGGACGACCACGACCCGCCCGCCACCGAACAGCGACGCCGTGGCCAGGCCCATGGCGAACCCGTCAGGCAGCCCCCCGCCCCTGACCTCCTCCACCGAGGTCCCGGGGCCCAGCCGTTCCCTGGCCACCGACACCGCGTCGTTCACCGCGCGCTCGGCCAGCAGCTCCTCCTCCCCGAGGACGAGCGTCACCGGCACGGATCCAGCTCGAGCGGCCATGGCCGGCATGCTACCCCGGCCCCGGAACACCCACCGGCCCATACCGGTTGCCCCGGGGTGCGGCCCAGCCCGGGTGCGCCGCGGCGCCCGACCCACCGTGCTAGGTCGCCGACCCGGGGTTGCCGACAGCGGGGTGCGCCGACCCGGGGTGGCCGACGGCCGGGTGGCCGGTGTCATGGGCGGCGACCAGGCGCTTGGGGGCGGTCTGGCGCCACGCCTCGGTCACGAGCTCGCGGACCTCGGCCGGGTCGGCGGTCGCCAGCTCGACGCTGACCCAGCCGTGGCGGCCGACGTAGGCCGGGACCCCGAAGGTCTCCGGGGCGGCGGCGACCAGGGCCGTCTGCTCCTCCTTGGTCGTCTTGATCCCGGCCGAGCGGCCGTCGTCGGACAGGGTGGCGAACATCTTGTCCCTGACCCGGAAGGTCGGGTGGCCCCAGGTCTCGCGCTCCTCCGCCTCAGGAAGGGACAACGCCGCCCGGCGGAGCTCGTCGGCGGTGATCATCTCGTCCTCTGACCGTCCTCTCGGGGTCGGGCGGCGGGTCGACGGGGCGTGCCAAGTATGGCGAACGCCGGTGCCGGACGACGACCAGCAGCACGAGGAGCACCACCGCGGCCGGCCCCGCCCTGGCCGGCCCGCTGAGGGTGACCGTTCCGCCGGGAAGTCCCGCCGCCCAGCGGGCGACCGCGATCAGCGCCGCCAGGAACGGGTCGGCCAGCCGGCAGGCGAGGGTCGCGGCCCACGGCGCGACCGGGGCGGTGGCGGCGGCGACCACGCCGAGGAGCATCGGGCCGCCCGCCAGCGGGACGGTGGCGCCATCACTAGTAGCGGCGCCTAGGTGCCCGCGGCGAGTTGGCGCTCCCGCGGGCTGACACCAGGGAGCGAGCCCCTGATGCAGAGCAATCGTACGTTCTCACCGCCGGGTGGTGAAGATGGCCGACCGCTGGAGCACCTGGCAGGCCGAGTACGCGGGCACGAGCTCGGGCCCGACCGTCGCCCAGGTCCTCAGCCT
>Ga0307416_100000434_pt1 | contig 21344 bp, 18 predicted proteins | sample DK1Cmetagenome_2_FD_203821 | JGI IMG/M metagenome (GOLD analysis project Ga0307416, IMG submission 203821) | Maize rhizosphere microbial communities from greenhouse at UC Davis, California, United States - DK15-C-3 | ecosystem: Host-associated > Plants > Roots > Rhizosphere > Soil | place...
TGGAGCGCACGGATGATATTGGGTTGCCGCGGGGAAAGTCGGCGTGCGCGAACCCACACCGCAGTGGCCCGGCCCTTGGCTCCCATCCGGTAGTAGGTAGCGCCCAGATCGTACCAGTGCGCGGCCACCGCAGGCTCCTGCTCAGCTCGGCGGCTGAACCCATCCGCGGCGGCCCGCAACGCTCCAGCCTCATATAAGCCTTCAGGTGCCGGTGCCTGGGAGAACAGAGGTCCGCCCAGAAGCGTCAGCAGCAGGACGATCGGAGCGACCCGGCCGGCCCAGCCCCGAAGGGAGCCGCCGAGACGATGCACCAACTCGTCAACTTCGGCGACGAGCGCCTGATCTTCGGCGGTGAAGCCGGGTGGACCGTACCGCCGGGCGAGGAGCCGCTCCCGCACGGCCGCCACTCGGGACGCGGTCTCGCCGTCCGCCCCGGCGGCACGAACCGCCGCCGCGAGTCCGGCGCGAGACCGGAGATCGGGATCCGGAACCAGCCCCCGCACCACGGCATCCAGCTTCTCCTCGGCTGCCTTGAGCCCGGTTTCGACTACCGGAACCGGCACGGCGCGGCGGCGGAGCGGTCTCCGTCGAAAGGTGATGAGGAGTGGAGGAGCTGCGAAGAGGAGCAACCAAGCCCAGTCCGGCACCCCGTGGCCGATCCGCCATGCCAGGGAGGGAGAACCGGCGGGGAGCAGCCCCGGCGGAAGCGCAGCCGATGTGGCCGACTCATTCCCGGCCGCCACCGGCAGCGACGCAGCCGGAATTGCGGCCGAGCGGTAGGTCCGGGCGGCCAGATCGAAATAGCCATAGCTCACCGCGGGTAAGCTGAGCGGACCAGCGGAGTCGGGCACCACCAGGTAGCGGAATGTCTTCACCCCACCGACTCGCCCTTCGGTCGTACTCACTTGCTCCTCTACCCGGTCGACGTAGGCCCGAACATTCCGGGGCCACCGAATGTCGGGCGGGGGCCAGAGCGCGGTATTGCCCTCCCCTGCCAGCGCAAGCTCAACCGCGACACCTTCGCCGGCGTGGGCCGTGGGCGGCGTAATCCGGCGTTCAAGCCGGAGCGCGGTGCCGACGGCCCCGTTAAAACCGTTCGGTTTTCCCGCGCTCGGCAGCGCGCGCACCGCGAGCGTCTTCGGCAGGCTGGACAGCGCGAAGCGTTCCTCTTGACTGAAAAACTGAAGCGCGAGAGGGGTGCTGTATTTGAGGACGGCTGGTGGGACGGAGGTGCTACCGGCGACCAGCGGGAACACCACCTGATGGGCAACAAATAGATCGTAGGCGCTGCCGCCGATATTCCGGGTTGCCGCTATGCCGGCCGGCGCGGACTGAGGATAGCTCCACACTCCGTCTATGACTGGTGGCTGGAGGGTAGGAGGACGCCGGAGCTGCAGCCGTAAGTCTCGGGGAAACCAGGCGGCGGTCACCACATCAACCTGCTCGCCTACGCTTACGCTGTCCGCCGAAACTACCAGTGCCACGGCGGCCTTCCCTCGGGGCGGCACTGGTGCCCTCTCGAGCAGGGCACGCAGCCGTGGGTTCAACGCGGGACTGGAGGCCACCGCCCCAGGCTGCACATCCACTACGATTGCCGCTGCCTCGGTCACCTCGCGCCCTTGCGCGGCGCGAGCCGGGCCAATCTGCCACCGGCCTGGTCGGACCGCTCGCAGGCGAATCTCCAGCAGCGTGGTCCGGGTTGGCCCCGCGGAGAACGAGACCTCGGTGCGCTCGCTTCGCGAGATGATCTCGAATCCGTTCAACGGGGCCACGGAAAGGTCCACCGGATCGGACGAGTGGCTCACCGCCTGGATGGTGTAGAGAATCTCCTCACCGACCGCAATGTGATCCTGGTCGATGGAGACATGAAGCTCGGGAGCTCCCTGCACCAAACCCAGCAGGAGAAGGGCGCCTACCAATCCTTGACTCCAGCGGCCGACGCGCCGCGCATCCGGCGCTGTTGTTCTTCCCGGGTCTCCCGTTCGCGCCGCTCCATGGAGCTCAGGATCTGTTCCGCCTGGCTCTGGCTGAGCCCCTGGTTGGGCTGCTCTGCTCCGGCAGGTGGGGGCTTCTGCGGCTGCGGACCACCGGATGGGGGCTTCCCTCCTGCACCACCACCGCCGTTGTTACTGGGCGGCGGCGGCGGTTGGCGCCGCACGGCCAGCTCGAGATTCCATTTTGCCCGCGCCGAGGCCGGCTGTAATCGGAGCGCCTCCCGTAAACGATCCGCAGCCTGGGCCAGCAGCTCCTGGCGCTTCGTGGTGTCCGCCTGCGCTTCCAGCAGGCTTACCACCCCGAGATTGTACAGAGCGCGGTATCGAAGATCGGGGTCCAGAGACTTGCCTGCCTGCTCCAGTGCGCCGCGAGCGACGTCATAGCGGCCCGCCTCCAACGCTGCCGTGCCGGCATTGTAGAAGGCGGTATCCCGAGCACTCCCGCTGCCGGCTTCCTTGAGAAACTCAGCTGCGGCACGTGCGGGTTCGCCTGCGGCCATAGCCCGCGTACCAGCAGTTGGTCTCTGCGCGGAAACCGAATTCCATACCAGCAGTCCGGCCAGTCCTACCAGCGCCGGGCCAGGTCTCACCAGGGTGTAGCTCAGCAGAAGCAAGGCAGCCAGCAGTGCGGGAATCCAGCCACGCGGAATGAGATCGGCGGTTCTGGTCTCAGCCGTGGGGCTTCGCTTCATGGAGGACACGAGGTCACGGACAGCGCCGGCCTGATCCGGCAGCTCGTTGGGCACCAGAGTGCCTTCGGACGCATCGACGATTGCTCGCAGGACGTCATCCCGTCGTTGGGTGCGAACAACGTTGCCGCTCTCGTCCTGTTTGTACTCCAGCAGGGTGCCGGCCGAATCCCGGATGGGAATCCTGGTGGGCAGCGCGCGGCCTTCGGCCACCACGATCAGATGGACTCCTGCGTCTTTGAGTGCCTCCGCGCTCGCCACCGCTTCCGGGAGTGTGTCGTGCGCCTCACCATCTGTAAAAAGCACCAGCACCCGGTCGGCAGCATCCGTCGCGGCACCCAGCAGGCCGGCGGCCTGGGACAGCACTGAGCTCAGGCTGGTGCCACCTTCGCTGGCGAGGTCGGGATCGAGGGCATCCAGGTACATCCGGACCGCACCCCCATCGACCGTGAGTGGCGCCAGGATGTAGCTCCTGCCCGCAAACGCGATCAATCCCAGCCGGTCCCCCTCCAGGTCCTGGATCAGGCGCCGCGCCTCCCGCCCCGCCCGCTGCAGCCGGCTCGGCGCGACATCTTCGGCCAGCATCGACCGGCTGATATCGACCGCAAACACCAGACTGAGAGCGCGACTTTCGGTCTTGACCTGGGTGCGTCCAGCACGGGGCCCGGCCAAGCCTACGCCGGCGAGCGTTGCACTGAGACCGAGTATCAGGGGCGCCCACCCGCCTCGGCTCCGGGCCAATCGGCCGAGAGAAGCGGACCAGCGTCGAGCCATTCGGATGCGCTGCCGCCGCGCCAGCCAGGCGCCGAGCCCTACTGTCAGCCCCAGAATAGGAGCCAGAATCAGGAGCAGCGGAGCATCGAAGGTCATGGAACACGCACCACCAGCGTGGTGCTCAACAGCAGCTCGATGCCCAGAGCAGCCAGCCCCAGCAAGATCAGGGGCCGGGTGGTCTCGTCGTAACGGGTATAGCGGGTGACCTGTATCGGAGTCTTCTCCAGGGCGTCGATCTGCCGGAAGATTCTGCTCAACGCTTCGCTGTCCTTGGCTCGGAAGTATCGGCCGCCGGTCTTCTGCGCGATCTCCTGAAGCAGCGGTTCGTCGATCCGGACCGGCAGCAGCTCGTACCGAAAGCCGCCGAGGCCGCGCCCGGTAGGGATCGGAGCTTCGCCGATCGTTCCCACTCCGATGGTGTAGACCTTGATCCCGAACGCGGCCGCGGTTGCAGCCGCGGTGCGTGGGTCGATAAGTCCCTTGTTGTTCTCTCCGTCGGTAAGCAGGAGCACCACCTTGGACTTGTCGGGCGCCCGCCGCAGCCGATTCACCGCGGTCGCCAGGCCACTCCCGATCGCGGTACCATCCTCCAGCGAGCCGATCTTGAGATCCATCACCGCCTGTTCGATCACGGGATAGTCCAGCGTCACCGGAACCTGGGTGAGCGCTTCTCCCGCAAATGCCACCAGACCAATCCGGTCCGCGCTACGACCGCGGATGAAGCCCACCGCCTGCCGCTTGGCTACCTCCAACCGATTGGAGGGTGCAAAGTCTTCGGCCAACATGCTGCTGGAGATGTCGATGGCGACGACAATGGCGATACCCTCCTGCTTGATCTCCACCGTGTCTCCCCCGATGCGGGGACCGGCAGCAGCGAGGGCCAGTGCTCCCAGCGAGAGGCCCCGCAGTATTGGGGGCAGCTTTACCCACCACCGGCGCCGATTAGCCAGCGCCGGAAGGCTCACGTCACTGTAGCGAGCCACCGGTACGTCGCGCCGCCGTCGAAGCCACCACCAGATCGGCAGCGCGAGCAACAGCAGGAGCAGCAGCGGTCGGGCGAAGCTCATGCAGCGTCCCGCAACAGCCGGTCTCTCATCGCCAATGTGGATTGAGACAGCTGGAGGGCATCCGGTGAGCCGCTGTCACTGAACCTGGCATCATCCAGGGCACGGAGGAGGTCGCCCAACTCCTCCAAGGGCCAATCCGGACGAGCCGCCGCCAGCTCTGCCAGCAGGCGTTCGGTGTCCAAGCCGGGATGCGCCGCGGCAACTCGCTGCGCCAGCGCCGCGCGCAGCCGCACAGCGGCCACGTTGGCGACCGCCCGGTATTCACCGTCATCAGCCCATCGCTCCAGGGGAGGCTCCGGGAAATCTCGCGACGGTGGCGCAGCCGGGGCGGGCTTGCCTCGTCGGCGCCACCAGAGGTGAAGCGGCAGCAGCAGCACGAGGGCGAGGGACCAGAGGATGACCAGCGGAACGATGCTGGTTTCCTGCCGCGGCACCAATCCAGCTCTGGGCTGGGGCGGAATAGCGGAGTCCGGTACCGCCCGGGGGAGGACGCTTCGAACCGTCACCCGGGTCTGCTCACCGGCCAGCGAGTCCACCCGTCCTCCGGGCCCAAGCAGGAGCGGACCGGGTAACTCGATCACTTGGGGTCCTGGCGTCCAGATGACGGCAGGATAGCTGATCCGTGCGGAGTCTCCGGTCATGACCACACGGGGCCGGCCCAGCAGCTCCACGGGATCCGCCGGCTCCCAGTCCGAAGGCCGCACAATATGGCCGGGTGGCACCGCGACGGTGCGGCTCAGCCACACCGTGTCTCCCACCGTCGGTCCCGGTGCCTGCAGCAGGGCGGCCAGAGCCAACAGGAATATCATGCCCGATGAATGCGGCGGGCGCGCAAGGCAAAGGCACGACGGAGCGGGATGGCGTACTCGGTGCCGGTCTCGAGGGATACCTGGTCCGCGCCGGCGGCGGACAAAGCACGGGAGCGTTCCTCCCGGCGTCGCTCGGCCAGCTGCGCGACACGACGTCGCACATCGCGGCTCCCGGTGTCGACCAGCACCCGACGGCCGGACTCGGCATCCATGATCTCGATCCACCCCGATTCGGGCAGCTCGTGCTCCCGCGGCTCGTCGATCGTGATCGCGACCACCTCGTGTCGGGCTCCCAGGCGGCTCAGTGGCTTCTCCCAACCCTCTGCAATGAAGTCCGAGAGTATTACCACAATGCTGCGGTGCCGGAGCAACCGGCTGGCATACGAAAGACTTGCGCCCAGGTTGGTGCGACGGCCGGCCGGTTGAAACGCGACGAGATCCCGGATGACCCGCAGCGCGTGCCGCCTGCCCTTTCGCGGCGGAATGACCCGTTCCACTGCGTCGGAAAAAAGCAGAGCCCCAACCCGGTCGTTGTGGTATGCGGCCGCGAGCGCCAGGACCGCGCCTACCTCGACCGCCAGGCCGGCCTTGGTCTGCGGCTCGCCAAAGCGGGTGGAGCCGGACTGATCCACCACCAGCAACAGGGTAAGCTCACGCTCCTCGGTAAACGTCTTGACGTAGGGACTGGCGAGGCGGGCGGACACATTCCAGTCGATTGCGCGAAAGTCGTCACCGTGCTCGTACGCACGGACTTCGGCGAACTCCATTCCTTGGCCCCGAAAGACCGATCGATATTCGCCGGCAAACAGTGACCCCACCAGTCCCCGGGTGCGGAGCTCGATGGCTTTTACCTGTTTGAGAATTTCGGGAGTGACAGCGGACATAGGAGTAAGGCGTGTTTACGCGCCTTCAAGGAACTCGCACCGCACCCAGCACCCGCGTCACCACGTCGTCCGTGGTCACGTCCTCCGCCTCGGCTTCGAACGTGAGCACGATTCGATGGCGGAGAACGTCCGGTGCCAGAGCCCGGACATCTTCCGGGACGACGTAGGCCCGCTCGCGGAGGAATGCGTGAGCCCGAGCCGCCTGCGCCAGGGCAATGGAAGCTCGCGGTGAGCCGCCGAACGCGATGAGCGGCTTGAGATCGGAGAGTCCCACCAGCCCGGGGTCACGCGTCGCGCGCACCAGGTCGACGATGTAATCGACCACCTTCTGATCCATGTACAGGCCGGCGATCGCCTCGCGCGCCTCGAGAATGGCCTCGGGATCCAGGATCCGCTCGACGGCGATCTCCTGGCCGGCACTCATACGAAGCAGCACCTCCTTTTCTTCGTCCCGGCTGGGATAGCCCACCCGCACCTTCAGCATGAATCGGTCAAGCTGCGCCTCGGGCAACGGATAGGTGCCCTCGCTCTCGATCGGATTCTGGGTCGCCAGAACCAGGAAGGGCTCTTCCAGCGGATAGGTGGCGCCCCCGATGGTGACCTGATGCTCCTGCATGGCCTCGAGCAACGCGGCCTGCACCTTGGCCGGTGCCCGGTTGATCTCGTCGGCCAGGATGATCTGAGCGAATAGCGGCCCCTTCTTCACATGGAAGTCCTGCGACTTCTGGTTGAACACCATGGTGCCGATTACGTCCGCCGGCAGGAGATCGGGGGTGAATTGGATGCGGGAAAACGAAGCCCGGATAATCTCGGCCAGGGTGCGCACCGCCAGTGTTTTCGCCAGCCCCGGCACGCCTTCCAGCAGGATGTGACCCCCGGTCAGCAGTCCCACCAGGAGCCGCTCGACCATGGCATCCTGGCCCACGATGCGGCGCGACACTTCCTTCAGGATCCGGGGCACCGGCAGCAGCTCGGCCGGTTTCTTGGACAGCTTGGGCGCGCTCATCGGTGGGTGACTCCGCGGGATGATTTTCCCGACGCCTTCCGGGGGGTGGCAGTTTCATCGGTGTCAGGATCCAGCTGAATCGCTTTGTACAGCGCTGCCTCCTCTCGTGGGGTCAGGGGACGATATCTGCCGGGCGGAAGGTCGCCCAGCCGCACTGGGCCATAGGAGAGACGCGCCAGCCGATCGACCTTGAGCCCGAGCGCCTCACACCAGCGGCGGACGATCCGGTTCCGGCCTTCAGCCAGGGTGAGATCGAGAATGCTCCGCCCCTCCTTCCCCGGCCTGACCTTGACCTCGGTTGGAACCACCGCACGGCCGTCGATGACCACTCGCTCGCGCACCGCCTGGGCGATCTCCCCTGCAGAGCGTCCATGAACCAGTGCCGTATATCGTCGCGGAATGTGGTACCGCGGATGCGTCAGACGGTGGACCGCCTCACCGTCCGTCGTGAGCAGCAGAAGCCCGGTGGTCATCACATCGAGCCGGCCCACATACGTGAGCGCGGCGGGATCAGGAATGAAGTCGAGGACGGTGCGTCGACCTTCCTCATCCTTGGCGGTCGTCACCACGCCCAGCGGCTTGTGAAAGGCCAGCCAGCGCCGCTCCTGTACCTTCACCGGCCGGTTTCCGACCGTGATCTTCTGCCGGGCCGGGTCCACCTTCATTCCCAGCGTCGCCGTCCTCCCGTCCACCCGCACCCGGCCGTCTTCGATCAGCTTTTCAGCGGCACGGCGGGATGCGACTCCAGCACGGGCCAGAGCCCGTTGGAGTCGCATCTCGGTCACGACTCTGCCTCCACGTACGCCGCTGCGTCATCCGCGCCGTCCGGGACGGCGCGGTGCGGACGCAGCGCGATCGTCAGCTCCTCCGCCTTGGGCAGGTCCGCCAGGTCGCGCATACCGAGCAACTCAAGGAACAGCGGCGTCGTACCATACAACAGCGGCCGTCCGAGCGCCTCGCTCCGGCCCACGACCTCGATCAACCCGCGCTCCTGCAGCGAGCGGAGAACGCCGCCCGCCGACACGCCCCGGATCTCCTCGATCTCAACCCGACCCACCGGCTGACGGTAGGCAATGACGGCCAGCGTCTCCAGCGTGGCCGCACTGAGCTTGGGCGTACGAACCGAAAATTGCGCCCGCTCCAGCGCCGCGGCGTGCAAAGGTCGGGTCAAGACCTGGTAGCCGCCGGCCAGCTCCACCAGCTCCACCCCATGCTGGTCGAAGTCGTAGTGCTCCCGAATCTGTTCGAGGGCCACTCGAACGTCGGCGGCGCTCGAGTCGGGATCGAGGGTGGCCAGCTCCTCTGCCGTCAGTGGCCGGCAGGCGGAGAACAGCGCGGCTTCAAGCAGCTGGGCGAGTGGTGTCACGGGCAATCACCATGGGCGAGAATGGAGTTGGCTGAAGCAGGCGCAGGGTGCCCCGTTTGGCCAGCTCGAGCAGCGCGAGCAGGGTGGAGAGCACGTCCACGATGGTCGGGCGGGCGCCGAGCGCATCCAGCCAGCGGATCTCTTCCTGTTCGGCGAGGAGGGTCTCGATCCGCCGCGTGGCGGTCTCCACGTCCAGTGGCCGCGCCACCACCCGGTGCAACACTGGAAACGGAATGTTGGCGAGGACCCGCTCCACCGCTGCGAGCACGTCCAGAATCTCCAGCCTCAGAGGAGGCGGCGGCGGCACCGGAGGCGGCGGCAGATAGCCGCGCGCGAGCTGCTCGCCGCGCCGTTCAGCGGCACGTCCCATCCAGACCGCGACCTCTCGGATCTGCTGGTATTCCAGGAGGCGGCGCACCAGCTCCGCCCGCGGATCCTCCCACCCATCCTCTTCCGGGCGCCGCGGCAGCAGCATCTGCGCCTTGAGCCGAACCAGCCGACTGGCCATGTCGAGGTAGTCGGCCGCCTGGTTGAGACCGAGCTCGTGAATGGCCTGGAGAAACTGATCGGCGATGCGGGCGATCGGAATGTCGGCAATCTCGAGCTGTTCTTCCCGCAGCAGATGCAGCAGCAGATCCAGGGGACCGGAGAAGGCTTCCAGCTCCACCACAAAGCCGGGACCGGCACCCAGGGCCGACGTCGGAGCTTCGGGAGATGGTGCGGTCAGGACTGAAAGATGTTCCATCCGTCACCTACGCTGAACGGGAGGATGATATGGAGGAGAAACTCCATTCCCTTGTACGCGGGCGTAAGCAGCAGTGCCATGAGGGGACGAAACAAAAACAACAACGCGAAGATCGGCAGATACCCGAACCGGTGCAGTCCGCGATACCAGTTCCCGGCTTTGGGAGGCAGCGCATGATAGAGCAAATGGGAGCCGTCCAGTGGAGGCACCGGAATCAGATTGAAGAAACAGAGTATGAGGTTGAGCCAGATACCGTACACAAGCATCCGTTGGATCGTGTCCAGTACGCCAGTCATACCGCTCACGGTCGGCGCCAGCATACCCACCAGCACGAACCCCGCCGACCAGACCAGCGCTAGGATGAGGTTCGTAGTCACGCCGGCCGCGGAGACCAGGATGTCGCCCTTGCGATAATTCCTGAATTTTCGAGGATTGACCGGAACCGGCTTCGCGCCTCCAAAAGTGAAACGTCCCCCGGAGAGGAACCAAAGGAGCGCCGGCAGCAGGATGCTCATCCAGGGATCAATGTGGGGGACTGGATTGAGGGTAACTCGTCCGAGCATGTAGGCAGTGTCATCTCCCTGCCGGAGTGCGACTGCAGCGTGCGCGTATTCATGGGCCACCATGGCGAAGACCAGCATGGGGAGTGCGAGCACGAAGTCGCCGAGTTGTCGATCCAGGGAACCATCCTATGCGCGGGCCGCCGAAGGTTAAACGGAGCCGGAGTGCAAAGTCAAAGCTGTTCCCCGCTTGACCTTGCAGGATCAGCCGCCTAAGTTTTCGCCCTGAACGAGCCCCGGTCTGTTTCCGGATGATTCCTACTTTTGTTTGAGGTTGCCGTGCCCCGAATCAGATCCGCCGCCAAACGCATGCGCCAAGCCCGGGCCCGGGCTACTCAGAACCGGACTCAGCGGAGTCAGCTCCGGAGCTCGCTCAAGCGGGTTCGCACGGCCAGCGGTGCTGAGGCTCAGGCGGCATACGAGGAAGCGGTCAAGCTGCTGGATCGCGCCGGCCAGAAGAACATCATCCACAAGAACGCCGCGGCCCGGCAGAAGAGCCGGCTGGCCAAGCTGGTGGCTACGAAGAAGTAAGCGGTGAGAGGTGAGAAGTAAGAGGGGCGCCGTTGACGGGCGCCCCTTTGCTTTCTGCAAGTGACAAGCTGAGAAAGGACTTTGGAGCAATCGCCGAAAGCACTTCCCTCTCACCTCTTACCGTTCACCTCTAAACTCCCGCCAACTCGGCCCCGCAGCGCTCGCAGTACCATTCCGTCGGCCGATTCAGCGTCCCGCACTCGCTGCACTTCAAGGTCTTGGCTACACCGGCCGCAGCCTTACTGACGGTGGGAATGGCTGTCTGAACCGCCGGCTCGGGAGCCCGGGGAGGAGCGCTGGTCGCAGTGGGGGCCACCATGCCCGGATTGCTGGGCCGCCGTCCCGGCCTGGGTTCTTCATCGGAAACGGACTTCAGAAAGGTCATCTCATCGACCGGCTCGGGTTCCGGCCGGGCCGGCTTGGGTGCATACCGGCTCTCCTCTACCGGCTCAGCCACATTACTTCCCAGTGGCGCCTGCTCTACGATTTCAGGTCGCGCTGCGCGAGGCGGCGGCGGAGGCGCACTCCCGCCGGCGTTCCTGGGAGCGTTGATCACGCCCTGAATGCCCGTGAGCCGAATAATCTCCGCACCCACACTGCGGAGCCGATTGCGGAGCTGTTCGATCTCTCGCCGGCTCTCCTCACTCACTCGCCGCCACTCGTCCTCGGTATACTCGCCAACCGCGTGCCGCACTTCCGCCTCGGCCAGAGCCTCTTCGGCAGCCCGCCGCTCCCGGTCGAGCTCCGCCTGTGAGGCATGGTGGCGCTCCAACTCTTCGCTGATGGCAGCGCCGCGTCCGCGCAACTGCTCCATGACGCTCTGAAGTCGAGCCTCGTAGTCACCGCGTACCCGCTGCCGCACGGCAGGGGGCGCCTTGTCGCCCGAGGCATCGAGCTTGGCCAGCCACTCTTCGTACTGCTTGCGCTGCTCCAGCAGCTCCTCGATAGTGGCTTCTGCTTCCTGGACTGTTTTGCTCATGGAAGACGTCCTCTCATCCGGTCTAACCCGGCGTTCCCGGGAGTCAGGGTCCGCATGGCACCTCATCCACAACTACACGATTCGGGAAGTACGGCACGGGGGATAATCCTAAATCTAACTGACTGCTGGGCCCGCGGTACCCGCTGCGACAACGACCTAGCAGATCCACCTCAACCAGACCTTCAGCCTCGCGGAATGGCTCAGCGCTCCCGCTGATAGACGATCTGTCCTCGCACGATCGTCAGCTCGGCTCTGCCCGTCAGCTTCCGGCCGGAAAACGGAGTGTTCCTGCTTCGGGAGAAGAACTCGGCCGGGGTGACGGTCCAGGGTGCCTTGGGGTCGGTGATGGTCACGTCCGCCGGCGCGCCCGGGGCCAGCGTCCCACCGGGCAAGTTGAAGATCCGTGCCGGTGCGGTGCTCATACGCTCCACCAGGTCGCAGAGAGTCAGGACACCCGTCTCCACCAGCTCGGTAATTGACAGCCCGAGTGCCGTCTCCAGTCCAATAATTCCGTTGGGTGCGTCGTCGAATTCCCGCTCCTTGGCATCGTAGTGATGCGGAGCATGATCGGTGCAGATGGCGTCGATGGTACCGTCGCGCAAACCCAGCCGAAGAGCCTCCCGATCCTCTGGCTCTCGCAAAGGTGGGTTCATCTTGGCGTTGGTGTCGTACCCCTCACACGCCTCGTGCGTCAGGGTGAAATGATGAGGACAGGCTTCGGCCGTAACCCGCAGACCCTTCTCCTTGGCCCGCCGGATCAGCTCGACCGACCCGCGGGTGGACATGTGGCAGAGATGGATGTGGCCGCCGGTGTGCTCCGCGAGAAGAATGTCACGGGCTACCATGATCTCTTCCGCCGCACTCGGTATCCCCTTGAGACCGAGACGGGTGGACACCAGCCCCTCGTGCATGGCTCCACCAGAGGCGAGCGTGGGGTCCTCACAATGGTCGGCGACCGGAATGCCGAAGGTCCGCGCGTATTCCAGTGCGGTTCGCATCAGGTGGCTGGACACCACCGGCTTGCCGTCATCGCTGACGGCGATGGCGCCGGCCCCTACCAACTCGCCGAACTCGGCCAGCTGCTGTCCCTTCTGGCCCAGTGAGATGGCACCAATGGGATACACCCGCGCCTTGCCCGCGCGCTGCGCCTGGCTCACGATGAAACCAACAGCCGCCTGATTGTCCGTCACCGGATCGGTGTTCGGCATGGCGCACACGGCGGAGAATCCGCCTGCGGCAGCGGCCATGGCCCCGGTTGCCACCGTCTCCAGATCCTCCTGCCCCGGCTCGCGCAGGTGTACGTGGAGATCGATGAAACCTGGCGTCACGATCTTGCCCTGGGCATCGATGGTGAGCGCGTCATCGGGCATACCCATCCCCCGCCCTACCGAAGTGACCTTGCCTTCCTCCAGGTACACATCCGCAATCCCATCGGTGCCTCGCGACGGGTCGATGACCCGGCCGCCACGAATCAGAATCGGCCTCACCGGTCGTCTCCTCCGCCCGCCCAATCAGGTGAGCCCCCAGCCAGCAGATACAGCACAGCCATTCGGACGGCCACCCCGTTGGTGACCTGAGGGAGAATGACGCTATGAGGACCATCCGCTACGTCGCTGTCGATCTCGACCCCGCGGTTCATCGGACCGGGGTGAAGAATGAGCAGCTGCCTGGGTGCGCGGCCCAGTCGCTCCGATGTGACCCCAAAGACGCGATTGTACTCCCGGAGCGAGGGAAGAAAACCGCTCTCCATCCGCTCGAGCTGCAGCCGGAGCACGTTGAGCGCGTCAGCCCACTGAATGGCGTCCTCGATGCGCGGCAAGATGGTGACGCCCAGCTCCTCGACATGCCGCGGAAGCAGCGACGCCGGCCCGCATACCCCCACCTCGGCGCCCAGCTTGGTGAGCCCCCAGATGTTGCTGCGCGCAACCCGGCTATGCAGGATGTCGCCACAGATCGCCACCTTGAGGCCCTTGATCCGTCCGAAGCGGTCCCGAAGCGTGAGCATGTCCAACAAACCCTGCGTCGGGTGCTCATGCTTTCCGTCGCCCGCATTGATCACATTGGACCGGATCCGCTGACCGAGGAACTGCGCGGCCCCGGAGGCGCCATGACGGATCACGACCATGTCGATCCGCATGGCCTCGAGGTTCTTGGCCGTGTCGACCAGGGTCTCGCCCTTGCTCACGGATGATCCCGCGGCCGCCACATTCACCGTATCGGCCGACAGCCGCTTCTCGGCAAACTCGAAGGAGATGCGGGTCCGAGTCGAGGCCTCGAAGAACAGGTTGACGATAGTCTTGCCCCGGAGCGCCGGCACTTTCTTGATGGCGCGCTCACTCACTTCCTTGAACGGCTCGGCAGTATCGAGAATCAGCTCGATCTGCTCGGCGCTGAGCGGCTCGAGCCCGACCAGATCTTTACCCAGGCTGGGTGCACTCACAGCCATGTCATCCCTTCACTGCGTTCAGGGCAGGCTCTGAGTGAAGCGAAGGAGCCCACCCTAACTCCCTCGAACCAGTTCCACGGCGTCGCGGCCATCGAGCTCGCTGACGAACACATCTACCCGATCCTTTAGACCGGTACTCACGCTGGTTCCCACAATATCGGCCTGGATCGGGAGTTCGCGCCCACCGCGGTCGATCAGAACGCAGAGCAGGATCCGGCGGGGACGGCCGAAGTCGGCACATTCGTCGAGCGCGGCGCGGACCGTGCGGCCGGTGTACAGGACATCGTCCACAATCACCACCGTCTTTCCATCCAGATCCGGAATGCGGGTTTCGCCGACCACCGGGCGGGGCCCAATCGTCTGCAGATCGTCCCGATAGAGCGTGATGTCGAGCTTGCCACTGGGGAGGTTGGAACCTTCGGACGTGTCGATGAGCCGCTTCAGCCGGTCAGCCAACTCTACACCGCGGCGCTGAATTCCGATCAGAACCAGGTGCTCGGTGCCGCGGCTTCGCTCAACGATCTCACTGGCCATGCGCGCGAGGGTCCGGCTGAATGCGCGCTCGTCCAGGAGAGGCGTGCGGGAGGGCATCGGGGCGGGAAGCTAGCTGATCTCGCGGTGGGACGGTAGAGCCTGCCCCGAGCCATGGAGGCGAGGGGGCCGGAACGACGGAAGGACGGAACGTCGGTAGGTCGGGTGGGCAGTAAACGATGTCAGCCCCGAGTGAAGCGGGGGCCCAGAACTCAACGGGACAAAACCCACTGTTAAGCCGCGGGCTTGGGCTCCGCCTTGACGTTCACCGGCACTCGCCGGGAGCGCGCCCGCTCGGCCGCCCACCAGATCCGGACGGAGAGGAGGACAAACAGCACCACGCCATAGAGCAGCGGATAGTGAATGTCCTTCTTGACCAGCCACAGGTAATGAAGCACACCAGCAACGGCAGCGACATAGACCAACCGGTGCAGCCGCTGCCAGCGCTTGCCGCCGAGCCGCCGGATCCAGCCGTTGGTCGAGGTGATTGCCAATGGCACGAGGCAGAGGAAGGCGGTAAACCCCACCAGCACCCAGGGGTGCTTGCGGATATCGGTCAGGATCTCCGACAGCGAGAACGACTGATCAAACACGACGTACGTCGTGAGGTGGAGACAGGCGTACCAGAAGGCGGTAAGGCCGATCAGCCGCCGCACCCGGATGATCTCGTTCCAGCCGGTGAGCCGCCGGAGGGGCGTAACCGCCAGGGTCAGCATGAGACAGCTGAGCACCGTATCTCCGGTGACATGCTGCATGAACTTCACCTGGTCACCCATCACCAGCCCGGTGAACAGGGCAAAGCAAAGCCAGGCCAGCGGCAGGGCCGCCGCGACATACAGCGCGGGCTTCACCACCCGCGTGATCACCTGGGCTCGGGTCACGATGATGCGATCAGAAGTTTTTGCGGAGGTCCAGGCCGGTATAGAGCGAGGCCACCTGGTCGGCGTAGCCGTTGAACATCAGCGTCTTCCGCTTGAAGAACTCGCCCACCCGCCGCTCCCGCGCCTGGCTCCAGCGGGGATGATCGACCTCGGGATTGACGTTGGCGTAGAAGCCATATTCGTTCGGAGCGGCGATGTTCCAGGTAGTCATCGGCTGCCGCTCGGTGAACCGAATCTTCACGATCGATTTCCCACCCTTGAAGCCATACTTCCAGGGAACGATCAACCGGAGTGGCGCGCCGTTCTGGTTGGGCAGTGGCTTCCCGTACAGGCCAGTGACCAGGATGGTGAGCGGGTGGCGCGCCTCGTCCATCCGCAGTGCTTCCACATAGGGCCACTCGAGAATTCGCCCCCGCTGGCCGGGCATCTGCTGCGGATCGAGCAGGGTCGTGAACTCGACATACTTTGCGTTGGACGTCGGCTCCAGCCGGTCGATGATCTCCCGCAACGGAATTCCCAGCCAGGGAATCACCATCGACCAGGCCTCGACACAACGTAAGCGATAGACCCGCTCGACCGGCGTAGACGGCTTGAGCAGCTCGTCGAGGTCGTAGACCGCGGGACGCTTCACCTCCCCCGCCACCTCCACCTTCCAGGACCGGGTCCGAAACTTGGTGGAGTTGGCCTTGGGGTCGCCCTTATCGGTGCCGAACTCGTAGTAGTTGTTGTAGCCCGTGATGTCCTCGTACGGGGTGAGCTTGTCATCCCTTCGCACGAAGCGATCCACCGGGGGCAGGAAGCCGGCGGCAGCCACGCCGATGCCGGCAGCCTTCAGAAACTCGCGCCGATTCCAGTACAGCGCTTCGTCGGTGATTTCTGATGCCGCAATGTCGGGAGGGCGCTTGATGAGCATAGGAACTCCGGCCAACTACAGCGTGAGCACGGGGACTGGCGTAAGCGGGAATTGACCCGCCATCTATCTTTAACCTAATGCGGGTCCTACGCGTTGGGTTCCCACTTACGCTCCTGCTGTCCCGCTCACGCTCTTCTTGGCCCTGGTTCAGCGGACAGGGAGGGATTCGAACCCTCGATACCCTTGCGGGTATGCCACCTTTCCAGGGTGGTGCCTTCAACCACTCGGCCACCTGTCCTGAACCATTGCCGGGCGGCAACTTAGCGGCCTTACAGAGGAAGATCAACGTGAGTCTGACGGGTGAGTGACGCCTTCATCACCGCGGCGGTGCGGACGCCGGTGGGACGCGCCGGCGGTGCTCTGGCCGAGGTCAGGCCCGACGATCTGGCGGCTGCCGCGCTTCGCGGAGTAGTCGAGCGCGGCCGAATTCCGCCGGCGCAGATCGATGACGTGATTCTGGGCTGCACCAATCAGGCGGGAGAAGACAACCGAAACGTCGCCCGAATGGCCGCCCTGCTTGCCGGACTGCCAGTCGAGGTTCCCGGCCAGACCGTGAATCGGCTATGTGGATCGGGACTTCAAGCCGTGATGTCGGCCTCACACGCGGTTCGCGCCGGTGAGGGTGACCTCTTTCTCGCCGGCGGAGTGGAAAGCATGACCCGGGCGCCGTACGTCATGCTCAAGACCGGGCGGACCTGGGACCGCTCCGCACCGGCGCTGGCCGACACCACGGTAGGCTGGCGATTCGTGAATCCGCGGATGCCGGCGGACTGGACCATTCCCCTGGGTGAAACGGCCGAGCGAGTGGCCCGGAAGTACCAAATCACTCGGCAGGAGCAGGACGCGTTTGCGCTCCAGAGCCAGCATCGCGCCGAAGCGGCCGTCCGGGCCGGCGTCTTCGAGCGGGAGCTCGTTCCGATCCAGATCTCCGGGGCGGCAGAGAGAGTCACGATTTGTCAGGATGAGACTCCCCGCTCCGGCCTCACGCTGGAGCAGCTGGGGAGGCTGCCGCCGGCATTCACCTCCGGTGGCAGCGTGACAGCGGCGACTTCGAGCGGAATCAGCGACGGTGCTGCTGCGCTCGCTATAGCGAGCGGTGACATCCTGCAGCGCCTCGAGCTGGAGCCGATGGCGCGGGTAGTGGCAACCGCTGTGGCCGGGATCGATCCCAGCTGCATGGGTCTCGGCCCGATCCCCGCCACTCGAAAGGCTCTCCAGCGCGCCGGTCTCACCATCTCCCAGATCGACCTGATCGAGCTCAACGAGGCGTTTGCGGCGCAAGCTATCGCCTGTATCCGCGAGCTGGAGCTGGATCCCAACCGCGTCAATCTCTACGGGGGAGCGATTGCCCTGGGGCATCCGCTCGGCGCGAGCGGTGCAAAGATCCTGACGACACTGGTGCACGCGCTGCAACGCACTGGCGGACGTTACGGCCTGGCAACCATGTGCATTGGAGTGGGGCAAGGTATAGCGGTGATCGTGGAGTCCAGCGCCTAGCGCAGACCCTCGGTCAATACCCTGCCCTGTGAACCGCCCGGCGCTGCAATAGCGAGAAGGTGGGAGAGAGTTGGCGCAAGATCGGCAATCGCCACCGCGTCCGGGTACCGCCCGGGTGTTACTCCAGCTCCGAACAGCAGCAGCGGCACGTGGGTGTCGTACGCCCAGGGAGACCCATGATTCGTTCCCTGGGGCCTGGCTTCGGGCAATACGTACGGAGCCACAACGTAAAACAGCTGGCCGCTCCGACCCGGGTAGTAACTGAGCTCGGACCGAGAGTGCGCGCGCCGGGTACGCTGCTGGGCGAGCTCACTCCCGGTTAGCACTTGTTCCACCCCAGGCACTCCGCCGATGGCGGCCTTCCCTACAGCTTCTGCGTCCTCCACCCGAATGCCTCGATCTTCCAGCGCGGGCAGGTTCAGGTACAGGGAGGGCCACCCCTGGTACATGATCCAGTTGGGCCGGTCCACCCAGGCCGGAGCTCGGGGATTCCCGAAGCGCGCGCGCAGGGCCTTCTCGGCCGCGGCGGTGATCACCGCTGGATCCAGTCGTGCAGCATTGACCGGCGGCCTGCGCTGACGCGCCAGTTCGGGCAGCGGGGCCACGCCGTGATCCGAGGTGAGCGCGATGACGACGTTTTCCCGCCCGACCTGACGGATGAGGAAGCTGAAGAAGCGCTCGAGGAGCCGATCAGTCCTTACGGTCATATCCATCACTTCATGACTGTCGGGGCCGTAGCTGTGGCCGACCAGGTCATTGGCCGAGAAGCCGAGGGCGAGCAGATCAGGATTCTCGTCCTGGCCCAGCTGCTCGACCCGGATCACCTCGATGGCAAAGTCCACCAGGACTTCGTTCTCGAATGGAGACGTCTGGAATCCCTCGAGGAAGTTCTGAGACTGAGCCGGTCCACCGCTGAGATGATGGGGAAACGTGCGGCCCATTCCCCCGATATCCTCCTCGGCTGCGACGTTGTCGCGGCCAACCATGGCATAGGCCCTCGCCGGGAGAATGCGGTCCCAGGTGGCGCCGCGATACCGGGTAATCGCCCCCCGCGCGTTGAAGCCCTGCACGTAGGGCGGCAGCTCTTTCATGTAATAAGAGGAGGTCACCACCAGGGTGTCATCGGTCCAGTACGCGGCGTCGGCCAGGTGACCACCCAGCATGATGGCAGAGCGGTCCTTTCCCGCAATGGCAATCACCCGGGCTCTTCCTTCCGCCCGCTTCAGCTCATCGCCTACAGTAGAAACGAGAAGATTGCGCGGCGACCGTCCTTCGCCGCCAACACCAATCAGCTTGGCCGCGGTGTCCGCGGCGCAGTATTCGGCCCGGCGTAGCGCCGGGTTGTACCAGGCATTGGCGACAATCCCATTCCTGTTGGCGTAGCTGCCGGTGAGAATGACAGCATGACCCGGACAGGTTTGCGTGACACTGTGCTCGTAGCTCGCCTCGCTGAAATCGGCGCCCTCCCGGAGCAGCAGGTTGAAGCCATTCTGGCTGAAGTAGCGCCGGAAGCGCTGCAGATAGTCTGCCCGGAACTGATCGATCGAAATCACAACCACGAGCCGCGGGCGCGGCGCCAAGCGCGATGGTGCAGTGAAGGCGGCGAGCCCGAGGTATCCCGCAGCGGCAAGCAGCGCGCGCCTGGCAAGTCGGGCGGTCATGGGCCCAGCCGCCGAACGAACTCCTGCCGTGCCTGATTAATCAGTCCGAGTGTTCGAGCCTTCTCCTGATCGCTATTCCAGTCCCTGTGCGCCAAGGCGCCCTGCCGGAGCCGGTCGATCCAGGCGATGAAGTATCTCGCGTCTTCGGGTGACCGGACCGGTTGGCCACCAACGGTCACATAGATGGGGCTGGTAGTGGCGTATGGGTACACATCCAAAACCGGGTACTGGGGCCGGGCGCCCCGCGCGCGCAGCAGGTACCAGCCACTTCCCTCGACCGGCAGCGCCACGCTGGTGGACACGCTCGTGCGGCTGCCGGGGAGTTGGATCCGGGACACGACTTCACCGTTGCGGACAATCTCCAGCGTATCGATCGGCACGATGGAGTGGAGGGTCACCCCGGCCCGAAGCTGAGTCTTCCCAACCGGCAGCTGGAGCTCTTCACCTGGCTCTCGGCCTTGCAGCGTGAATTCCAGCAGCGGACCGTTGGTCGCAAAGCTTCGTCCCGCCTTGAGCGCCTTCAACCAGCGCCGCCGATCCAGCGGCGCTCCGCTCTTCACGAACACCCGATTCATTCCCACCGGTCCCCGCAGCGACGCGAAGTTGGCCATCGCATCGGTGCCGGCTCCGGCGGGCAGCCGGAAGCCGCAGTTGAGCAGCTGGTACCACACCTTGGCCGTGGCGGAATAATCGTCTACGAATCCGAGGGCCTCGTAGTAGTCCACCTTGCCCAGTGCCACGTCTACCGGCAGCTCGTTCGTCAGTGGCCTCGTCGAGTCACTCGGGTCGGGGTAGCTGTCGAACGGATGCACGTACCCGGTGATGGCTCCCTGTTCATGTGCCAGGTCCATGATGTCGGCATTGGTGGGATAGAGACTTGCGGCCGCGGTATTGACGTAGCCGGAGTAGCCGGGCAGCAGGATGTTGCGGGTCAATCCCAGCAGACCGATGTGACCCCAGTAGCTGGTGTGATATTCCTGATCGTGCGCCACGATCGTGCTGCGAGAGGAGACCGTGTCGTCCCGCCCGGTGAACCAGGCCACATCCGGTATTCTGCCCTCCTTATTGACGACCAGGTTCTCCACTACGTGAAGGTCTTCCGCCCGGGCTTGTGCCGCGAGTCGATTGGCGGTGTTCCGGTAGCTGCCCCCGTAATTCATGTGGATGTGAAGATCACCGCTGTACCACCCGGCAGCTGGGAGGTTGGCCAGCCGCTTCAGCCTGACTATCACCGGCACAATGGAATCCGCCGCGACGTCGATGGTGCGCCGCTCCACCCGGTACTCCGGGCCGCGCGACACCTCCAGAGTCACCTTCCCTGCCGGCACGGCAATGGAGGAGGCGCCACGGCCGTGGAAGTACCCGTACTCGAACCTGCGTTCACGCCGGTCGAAGCTGTCATCCGAGTGGCGCCAGGCGTCCTCTGGTCCGTAGCTGCGTCCGTCTTCTCCGGTGATCGATACTCGCGCCTCGGTTCGCGCCCTCCCGTCCAGAAGCGTCAGGTGGATCCGGCCCATCGGCCTGAGATACTGCCGTGCGGTCGAAGCCATTCGCTCGATCGAACCGCCAGGAACGCTGACCATTCGGATTCCAAGATCTCCTGCGTCATTCGAGACGTAGGCAATGCGAGTTCCGTCGGGAGACCATCGCGGAGCCGTGGCGTCGCCCTGGCCATACGTCAGCTGCAGCGGATCTCCGCCGTCCGCAGTCATCAGCCAGAGTTGATGCCACTGTCCGCCGAGGTATGAGCTGTAGACCACCCGCTTTCCGGCGCGGCTCCAGTCAGGGCGGGCCTTCCAGGTGGTCTCTTCGTGGTGGATCGGCCGAAGCGGGGCGTTGGCTCGCGCCTCCATGCGCCAGAATCCACCCGAGCCCCAGATATGTCCCCGGTTGGAGATGAGGATCAGCTCCGACCCGTCGGGTGACCAGGTGGGTGAGAGATACTGATCGAATGCAGCGTAGTAGTACCGGGAGAGACCGCTGTCCCGATCTTCGGTGATCCGCTCGGCTG
>Ga0307416_100000436_pt1 | contig 21320 bp, 22 predicted proteins | sample DK1Cmetagenome_2_FD_203821 | JGI IMG/M metagenome (GOLD analysis project Ga0307416, IMG submission 203821) | Maize rhizosphere microbial communities from greenhouse at UC Davis, California, United States - DK15-C-3 | ecosystem: Host-associated > Plants > Roots > Rhizosphere > Soil | place...
AAGCTGCCCCGGTTCGACGGCGACCGCTTCGACGACGCCCGCGAGATCTTCGAGACCGTCTCGCTGGGCCGCGACTTCCCGGCCTTCCTGACCGTCCCGGCCTACACCGAGTACCTGGCCGAGAAGGACGAGCAGCCCCGCCGCCGGACCCGGCCGCAGCCGCAGCCGGAGCGCGAGATGGCCGCCGCGTAGGCACCGGAGGGGCCGCTCCTTCACAGGGGCAGCCCCTCCTCCAACCTCCGGCGGGCGGTACCTTCCATCCCGCCCGCCGGCCCCTACTTTCCGCGGAGCCGCCCGCTCCACGCTTTCTTCGCCACGGGCAGCCCGAAGGCCGGGCGGAGCGGCGGCCCCGCAGAAGCACACATCAGGATCGGCCCCCGACTTATCTTTGTCGGGGGTCTTCCGCTGTTTCGGCCCGGATGCTGCCGCGCGCCCGCGGGTGCAGCCGCGTGGGTCCTGGCTGCTGCCGCTTCGGCGGTGGATCCGGCTGGCGGCTACTGGGCGGCGACGACCTGCCACAGGTGGTTGTCGGGGTCGGCGAAGACCGCCGTGAAACCCCACGGCTGCTGTTGAGGCTCCATGATGACCTGCCCGCCGGCGCTGCAGGCCTTCTCCACGAGGGCCTCCACCTCGCCTGCCGACGCCACCGGCAAGGACAGCAGGCATTCGGTCTGCTCCCCGGAGGCGGTAGGCCGGTTGTTGGTCACCCAGCCGAAGCCGCCCGTCGGGATGAACATGATCCGCTGACCGGAGTTCACCTGGAACTGCAGCGGCTCGGGAACACCATCGTCAGCGACTTCTCCTTCGGCCTGAAAACCGAGGGCGGCATAGAAGTCGTACGCGGTTTTCCTGTCCTCCGTCGGCAGGGCAAGAGTCAGCGGCTGTTCATTCATCGGATACTCCTCCGTTGGAATAGGGATACCCGCAATGTTGTCAGGCTGTTCCCTTCACCCGGCGCCACATTGCATCCGGCATCCGTCGAACGCGCGGCCCGCCGATTCGTTGGCTACACGCGCTGACCTGCGGCTTTGCTGACCGACGGCGGGACGCCCCTTCCGCCAAGCCGGCAATGTGGCGCCAGGTGAGCGGGCACTAATAAATGAGGCGAGGACCAGGGGCGGCTGACCGTCCCAACTGCCGGCGTCGTGGAAGACGAAGGCCGGACGGAGCGGCGGCCCCGCGGAAGAACACAAGCGAATAGAAACGGCGCCCCGCACCAGACTGGTCCGGGGCAACGCTGGGTCCGGGCATACCTGGTCCGGCTCATCCCCGTTGTCCTGTCAGCTCTCGTCAGGAGCATCGTCGTCTCCGATCGAGCTTGTTGGAACCCGTCTCACTCCTGCAGCACGGCCCTCCAAAAGGCGGTGAAATTCCCCTCTTGCGTGCGATCCACATCACACGCTAGTCTTACGGACGAACGCTTGTTTGTTCGAAAAAATTGGGGTTCCCATGGGAAAACTTCTGCCCGCTCGTGGCGGAGCAGACGCGGCGGTGTCAACCCCACCTGACCTTCTGACGATCCGAGGAGCGAGTTCCTATGGCGGACTTGACGAACGCTGTTCAACCTTCACCACCGTATGATTCCGAAGCACCGACATTCGATCCGAAAACCTCCCGGCGGGCCGTAGTGAGCGGTACCTTCGGAACGGCGCTCGAGTGGTTCGACTTCGCCGTCTACGGCACCCTCTCGGCCACCCTCTTTCCTCAGCTCTTCTTCCCGGGCTTTGACGACAACACCGCGATCCTGGCCTCGTTCGCGACCTTCGGGGCGGGCATGCTGGCCCGTCCGCTCGGAGGCATCATCTTCGGCGCCCTTGGCGACAAGATCGGCCGACGCAACGTCCTCATGTTCACGCTGGTCCTGATGGGCGCGGCCTCGGTGCTCATCGGACTGCTGCCCACCTACGCCATGATCGGAATCGTGGCACCGGCCCTGCTGGTCCTGCTGCGCTTCCTCCAGGGCTTTGCCTTGGGTGGCGAGGCATCGGGCGTCCAGGTCCTCGTCGTCGAACATGCACCCTCGGACCATCGAGGCCTCTATGGCGGAATCCTCGCGACTGGTTCACCGCTGGCACAGACTTTCGCCTCGGTCACTCTTACCGGGCTGGCGATGTTCCTGTCCGACGAGGCCTTCGCCTCCTGGGGCTGGCGGGTCCCCTTCCTGATGGGTGTCCTGCTGCTCGTGGTGGGCGTTTTCATCCGTAGGCGGATCGAGGAAACGCCGGCATTCAAGGAGAGCCAGAAGAAAGCCGCGGAGGCGGAGGTTCCGCAGGAACGCGCACTGGCCGTCATTGTGAAGAAGCCGGGAACCGTCATCAAGCTGGTGGCGTCGTGGGCAGCGTCCGCGGGCCTGTTCTGGATCTGCGTCACCTACGCCGTGAACTATCTGACCAAAGAGCTCGGCTACGACAACTCCATCACTTTCGGGCTGCTCGTCATCGCGAACCTGATTTCCATCCCGGCGGCCCTCCTCGGCGGCCGACTCAGCGATCATGTGGGACGGAAGAAGACCTTCCTCATCGGCCTCACCATGCAGGGCATCGCGGCCGGAACCATGTTCCCCATCATGAATTCGATGAACTACCCGCTCAGCGTCGCCGTCATTGCGTTGGCGCTGTGCGGTATCCAGGTAACTGCCGGTACGCAGGCCGCCTTCTTCTCCGAATCATTGCCGACGACCATGCGTTACACGGGTTCCGCCCTCGGCATGACCTTGGCCGGCTTGCTCTTTGGAGCTCCGATCCCGTTCGTCGCGGCCTGGATCTTCCAGAACACGAGCAACGGCACAGCGGCCCTGACGGCCATCGCTTTGGGCTTGGTGATCATCTCCATCGTCGCAACGCTGCTGCTCCCCGAGCGCTACAAGCAGGCATTGCACGAGAACTAGGCCTAACCCCCGTACTTGCGTGAACCGTTGGGCGGCAGCCCTCGCCAGCTGGCGGGGGCTGCCGCCCGTTCTCGGTTCAACGCGATGAAGGTATTGACGTACGTCAAACCCATGGAACCGGAAACGACCAACGACTGACTACCGAGGAGCGGCACATGCCCAAGCGCATCACTTACCTGGAAAAACGCGACCGGATGCCCCGGGAGGACTTCCGCCTCCACTGGTCTACCACTCACGCGGAGATAGCACGCGATCTACCCGGGGTGACTGCTTACCGCCAGAACCACGTGCTGCCTGTCTCAGTCCTGCCGGCAGGCGACGACGCCTACCCGGTGGATGGCATCGTCGAACTGTGGTTCGACGACGAGGACGTCGTGCAGGCTGCCTTCGATTCTGACGTCGCCGATCGACTCGCCGCGGACGAGCTTCGATTTCTTCGGGGCCTTACAGGAGGGGCCGTTTCCGCGACGCAGCCATACGAGGTCTGGCCCCACAAGCTATGGCTGCTCGCACGGTGGCGCAACGGAACGGACACCGGTCTCGAGGCCGTAGACGGATGGGCGGAACAGTTGGCCGGAAGGTGCCCCGGCGCTCTGGGCGTGAGCGTGAACTACCTGCGGGCGGATGCCGAACTGCTAACGCGCAAATCCTTGCGATCCGACCCTCGCCTCCCCCAGATAGCCGTCGCCCTCGGTTTCGACAGCAAGACGACGGCTGCCGCGGCCGCTGCCTGCATCGCGGAGAGCCTGGATCCGCTGCGCGGCGTGCTCGACCGCATCCATGGTTACTTGGCGGAAGAAGTCGTAATCATCTGACGGCAGGGCGCCCCGATACGTGTTCGGCGACGTGGCCCGCGAGGAATCGTCCTCGCGGGCCCTTTCATGCCGCCCTGCGGCCTTGTTGCGCAGGGTAGGCGTCTATCTGACTGCTGGATCAAGGGAGAGGACGACGGCGACGTCCCCCTCCGCAACGACCGCTAGAACCTAAGGGGCGCAGGAAAGGCGTGGGCCGCCGTCGTTGTTGTGCTTGCAGGCACAGGAATCACGTGCCAACCCTTCACCTTCGGAGGCCATGGATGCTGGCAACCTCCTGCGGCGCACCCGACAACAGCGCACACAGACAAAAGGCGGTATCCGGCCTCTCCCGGATACCGCCTTTGCCCGCTTGCTGGGCCAGATGCTCTCTGCGGCTCAGCCAACCGCAACGGCCGGCTCGGCGGCGTCGTTTTCTGCGCCGCTCCGGCGGTTCATGAGCGCGGTACGGCGGACAACGCAGACCAGTTCGTTCTTCTGGTTGTACCCGCGGTGCTCGATGCCGACGATGCCTGTCTCGGGCCGGGACTTGGAGACGCGCTTGTCCAGCGCCTCGGTCTCGACCCGCAGCGTGTCGCCGATGAAGACGGGCTTCGGAAACTCGATCTCCCGGAACCCAAGGTTGCCCAGGGTGGTGCCAAGGGTGGTTTCCTGGACCGGGATGCCGGTGACCAGGCCAAGGGTGAAAATGCTGTTCACGATCTGCCGGCCGTACATGCTCTGGGCCGAGAATTCGGCGTCCAGGTGTAGGGGCTGGACGTTCATCGTCAGGGTGGTGATCAGGAGGTTGTCGGCTTCGGTGACGGTGCGGGTCACCTCGTGCCGCAGGACCTCGCCGATCGTAAAGTCTTCGTAGTACATGCCTGCCATGGTGGGCTCCTTTAGTGTTCGTGTCGTTCAAATGAGGCCCGCGACGGCGAGTGCCTCGCGGGCGTGGGCGGCGTGCGCCAAGTCGACGTGCTCCCCGTCGTAGGCGACGGCTCCGTGGCCGTTGGCCTGGCCCTCTTCGAAGGCTGTGATCAGGCCCCGGTAATATGCCTCCTGCTTGTACGACAAGCCGTACTCCTCGTTGGCAACGGGGGCGTGCGTCGGATGGATAATCACCTGGCCGGTGTAGCCGACCCGGTGGTTGTCCTGGGCGAAGGTGCGCAGGCCATCAAGGTTGCGCACCTCCTGCCACAGCCCCAGCACGATGCACCGGATGCCGGCGCTCCTGGCCGCAAGCACTACCTTGCTGCGCAGGAAGAGCGTCTCCAGCCCTTCGGGAGTCCAGGAGAATCCGACCTCACGCGAGACATCGGCATCTTTTGCGGCCGCGGCCATGACCCCGCCAACACGCGGTCCCGACAGGATTTCGTCCACCTTATTAATGGACGCCGCGGTCTCCAGGGAGGGCATCAGCTCGACGCTGCCGCGCGGCACGTCATTGGCTATTTCTGCCGCTGTGACGAGGGCATCGAACCGTACGACGTCGTCCCGGCCGAACAGTTTGGGCAGGAGCAGCCCGGTGAGCCCGGCGCGCACGACGGCTGCCACGTCCCGGCCAAACTCCTGGGTGTCCAGGGCATTAGGACGCACGAGGATGGACTTGGATGCTGCGCCCTGCTCCGCCAGGATCTCGCGCGTATTCGAACGTGCCAGCTCCTTGCTGTCCTGCGGCACTGAGTCTTCGAGGTCGATGATGATGCCGTCGGCCTCGGAAGCCAGGGCCTTGTGGATCCAGTCCTTCTTATGGCCTGGGACGAAGAGCAACGATCGGAAGGGTTTCATGTCAGGCCTCCGCGGGGGTCAGGACGGTCATCGAGGTCAGGAGCGTGCCCGCGGCCAGGGAATCACCTGCGGCGACCAGGATCTCCCCCACGGTGCCGGACACGGGGGCGGCAATCGGATTTTCCATCTTCATGGCCTCGAGCACGAAGAGCACTTCGCCGGCCTCTACCTGCTGGCCTTCGACGGCGTTGATTTTGACGATGGTGCCCTGCATTGGTGCCTTGACGGTTCCGTCCGAGGCCTTTTTGGCGCCGCGCCGGGCGCCCGCCGGACGGGACCTTTGTCCGCCGCCTGCCGCTGGTTCAGCACTGGAGGCAGCCGAGGGAATGCCGGCGCCCAGTCCGGGAGCCAGCTCATTGAAGAACGGAATGGTGTAGTAGCGGCCCCCGACCTCGACTTCGTTCCTAGCCAGGAAATCCAGCTCTTCGTCGTCGTCCGGATCCGCAGCCGGCTCCGTTTCCGGCAACTCCACGGTGGATTCCAGCCACAGCGTGCTGAACTCTTCATTGATGAAGTCCTCGTGCTCAAGCACGGCAAGCGCCGCCGGCACCGTGGTCTTAACGCCGCTGACCTTCAGCTGCTCGAGTCCGTTCTTCAGCCGTCGGATCGCCGCGGCCCGGTCAGGACCCCATGCGATCAGCTTTCCAATCAGGCTGTCATAGAACGGCAGGACCTCGTCTCCGCTCTGATAGCCCGTGTCAAAGCGCAGGCCGGGCTGATTCGGCACGTCGAGCGCTGTGATGACGCCCGGTGCCGGGATAAAGCGGCCACCGGCCACGTCTTCGGCGTTGATCCGGGCCTCGATGGCGGCCCCGCGGGGTTCCCGTCCCGAGTCCGTCACGGGCAGCCGCTCCCCCGCGGCGACCCGGATCTGCTCGGCAATCAGGTCCATGCCCTGCACGAGCTCCGTCACGGGGTGCTCCACCTGGATACGGGTGTTCATCTCCAGGAAGTAGAACTTGTCCCCCTCCACAAGGAACTCCACGGTTCCCGCCCCGACGTAACCGACCTCGGCAGCCAGGCGGACCGCCGCCTCGCCCATGTCCCGGCGCATGGCGCGTGAAAGTCCGGGTGCGGGCGATTCTTCGATCAGCTTCTGGTGCCGGCGCTGAACCGAGCAGTCCCGGTCGCCGAGGTACACCGTATTGCCGTGCTTGTCCGCGAAGACCTGGATTTCGACGTGCCGCGCCTTGGTGAGGTAGCGCTCCAGATACACTTCCCCGTTGCCGAAGGCTGCCGTCGCTTCCCGGACTGCGGCGTCGAAGGCGTCCTCGGCTTCCTCGGCCGAATTGATCCGCCGCATGCCGCGGCCGCCGCCGCCGGCAGAGGCCTTCACAAGCACCGGGTAGCCGTGTTCGGCGCCGAACTCGCGGATCCGGGCGGCGTCCTCAATGGCACCATTCGATCCTGGAGCCAGCGGAACCTGGGCCGCTATGGCCACCTCGCGTGCCGCGACCTTCTCACCCATCGTGGTGATGGCGTGTGCGGACGGCCCGATGAAGACCAGCCCAGCATCCGCAACTGCCTGGGCGAAGCCGGCGTTTTCGGACAGGAAGCCGTAGCCGGGATGGATCGCCTCGGCCCCGGTCTTCTTCGCAGCGTCCAGAATGGCCTCGGGATTAAGGTAGTTGCTGCTGGCCGGTCCATCGCCGAGGTTCACTGCTTCGTCTGCGCGACGCACATGGTATGAGGCCGAGTCCGCCTCTGAGTGGACGGCCACTGTGGCGATGCCCATGTCAGCACAGGTGGACATGATGCGGACGGCGATTTCCCCGCGGTTGGCGATGAGGATCTTTTTGAACATGTTGTTTCCTTGCTGGTCTCGTGGATTGACGGATGCCGTCCCGGTCAGCCTGCAACGCAGGTATTGGCTGCAGTTCCCAGTCCGTCGATCCGGGTTTCGAGGATGTCGCCGTCTTTCAGGTACTCCTTCGGATCCATACCGTCCCCGACGCCGCCGGGAGTCCCCGTCAAAATGACGTCGCCCGGGTTCAGCGTCGTGATAGAGGAAATGTAGGAGACCAAATCGACCGGATTGAATACGAGGTCCCCGGTGCCTGCTTTCTGCTTCACCACGGCGTTGACTGAACAGCGGAGTTCCAGGTCGGGGTTCGGACCCGTTTCGTCAGTCGTCACCAGGAGGGGGCCGAGGGGCGTGGTTGCATCGAAGGTCTTGCCCTGCAGCCACTGCGTTGTGCGCCGCTGAAAGTCCCGGGCCGAAACGTCATTGGCAACGCTGAAGCCGGCGATGGCCGCCTCTGCCTCCTGCGCGTCCGACTTCCGGGCCCGCCGGCCGATGACAAGCGCCAGCTCTGCCTCCCAGTCGACCTTCTCGGAGCCGCCCGGCAACGTTACCTCCTCATCCGCGCCGACCAGCGCATCGGCGAACTTGGCAAACAGCGTCGGGTATTCGGGCAGTTCCCGGCCCATTTCCAGAATGTGGTCGCGGTAGTTCAGCCCCACGCAGATGATCTTGCCGGGCCGCGGAACCACCGGGGCCCAGCTGATTCCCTCGAGGGCAATCGCGTCCCCGGCCACGTGCTGGAGGGGGTCCGGCGAGTCCGCCTGCAGCCACATGCCCACGTCCGCAAACGCCAGCGGAAGGGCGCAGGCGCCGTCGACGAGCGCGGCCTGCGTGCCTGTCTCTGTCCTGATCGTTGCCAGTTTCACTTATCCCACCCCAGATTGTGCTTCAGCTTTGACTTGACGAGCTTCCCTGCAGCCGAGCGCGGGAAGCCTTCGGGACCGAGGAACACCATCTTCTTGGGGACCTTGTATCCGGCCAGGCGGGTCCGCATGAACTCCGACAGGTCCTCCTGAGTGACGCTTGCACCGGTCCGCAGTACGACGGCGGCACGCACCTCTTCGTCCCACTTCAGGTCGGGGACTCCCACCACGGCCGCCTCCAGGACGGCGGGATGCAGATGCAGGACCTGTTCGATCTCGGCGGAGTAGACGTTCTCGCCGCCGGTCTTGATCATTTCCTTGAGCCGGTCCCGGAAGTAGAAGTAGCCCCGCTCGTCGCGGACCGCCAGGTCACCCGTGTGGAGCCAGCCGCCGCGCAGCGCGTCGGCCGTCGCCTCGGGCTTGCCGAAGTAGCCGGTCATCAGGCCAGGACCCCGGACGCAGATCTCGCCGAGCTCCCCTGCAGCTGCGGGCCGCCCGTCCAGGTCCTGCACCTCGGCCTCGACCAGCAAATATTCGGTCCCGATGGAACCATCGACCGAAGGATCCAGCATGTCCTCGGCCAGCAACCTGGTGACCATCGGTCCTGCTTCGGTGAGGCCGTAGCGGAAGAACAGTTCCGTCCCCGGCAGCATCTGCGCGAACAGTTCCTTGTCCGGCATGCGGAGCAGACCGGCTCCGGTGTGCAGTGCTTTCAGGTTCTTCTGGAAGACCGGGTCGTTGAAGACATCGTTGTCCATGAGCTTGCGCATCATGTTCGGGATCATGAACGTGTTGCTGATGGACTCCCGGCCGACCCAATCAACCATGGTCCCGTCGTCGAACTTTGGCGCCAGGACACTGGTAGCTCCCGCCGTGAAGTGAGGCACAAGCCAGCACAGGAGTGCAGCGGAATGGAACAGCGGGGTGACAATCAGGCCGCGTTCGTTGGGACGCGATCCGACGCCGCAGTCATACATCTCATTGAAGGCATTTGCCGCTGCCGAGCGGTGCGAGAGCACGACGCCCTTGGAGGCTCCGGTGCTGCCGCCGGTATAGATGATGCACAGCGGAGACTCAAGCCCGACCACCTCGTCGATGGGGCCGGTCCCGGTCCGGAGTCCATCCGTCTGGGTGCCTTGGCGGACCACCCGCGGGAGCCGTTCCACCTGTGTGCCCAGAATCGCAAGGGCCTCTTCCAAAAGTTCCTCGAACTGCTCCTCGACGAGGATGATGGAGGCGCCCGTTTCCTCGATTCCGGCAGCAAGTTCCGTGGCCGTCCAACGCCAGTTGTATGCCACGTAGATGCCGCCACTGGCGGCCACCGAAAAGAACGACTCCGCGTTGTAGACCGTATTTCCGGCCAGGACTCCAACAGGATCCCCGGGCTTTACACCCGCATCCCGCAAGCCGCGGGCCAGCTGCCACGCACGCTCGGCGACCTCGGCAAATGTCAGCCGACCGTCGACACCGACAAGTGCTTCCTTCTGCGGATACCGCCGATAGTTCAGGCGGATCCAGTCTCCTATGGTGCGCATCTTCGCCTTCCTTGCAAGAGTTCTGGTTTCAGTAGCTGCCCTAGGCAGCGGCAGGCCAACCATCGACCCGGGTGTCAGCGTCATTCACGGACAGCTCACGTAGTGCTGCCTTCGCGTAGATGTTGATAATCCTGTCCATCGAGAGCGCACCCGCGGGCCTGTACCAGCTGGCAACGTGCGTTCCCTTCGCCACGATGCTGTAGGTATGGAGCCGCGCATCCAGCACCACGGCTTTGCCCTCCCTGCCGGCTTCGACGATGAGGTCCTGGATCCGCCGCTCGTATTCGCGGCGCTTGGCGATCACTTTCGCCCGTGCGTCGGTTGGCAGCGACCTAAGTTCGGAGTTGCCAATAAACACCTCCCGGGCCCGGCTCGCGCTGAACCGGATGTGACAATCGAGAACGGCGATCAGCCGGTCGATCACGTCAACGTCCTGGGACACCGCAACCTTCTGAAGCGCCAGGAGGTCGTCCATAACCCCGCCCATAACGCTCAGCAACAACTGCTCTTTGCTCTCGATGTGGTTATAGAGGCTGCTGACTTTGATGCCGACAGCGGCAGCGACCTGGCGCAGCGTGGTCGCGTCATAGCCGCGCTCGAAAAAGAGCAGCGCGGCTTGTTCCCTTATCGCATCTGCGGTGGTGACCGCAGCCAACATAGGCTGTGACATCGCGGCTCCTTTTGACGAACAAGCGTTCGTCAGTCAGTTTATGCCTAGGTTGCCGTGATGTGCAACAAGTCTCATTCGGCGACGCATAAAGCAAAGGGAAGGCAGCGGCGGCGCCGCTGCCTTCCCTTGTTTCGCCTGCCTGTCACGCTTCCCGTCGATCCACCCGCTCATCCGCGTCGGCAACCTTGAGCTCCCGCAGGGCAAACTTGGTATACATAGCCACCAGCTCGTCGAGTGTCATCCGCCCCTCGGGCTTGAACCACCCGGCAATGTGGGTGGCTTGGGCGACAAAACTATAGGTATGGATCCTGGCATCCAGGACGGATGCCAGTCCTGCCTTGCCGGCATCCTCGATCAGCGACTGGATGACCTGTTCGTAGCGGCTGCGCTTGTCGACGACGAGGCTGCGCGCCTCCGCGGGCAGTGAGCGCAGCTCGGCATTGCCGATGAACACTTCCTGGGCCCGCTCGGCGTGGAACCGGATGTGGCAATCGAGCACCGCCCGCAGCTTCTCAATGGCATCCCCCTCCCGGTTCAGCGCCTCCTGCTGCAGCTCGAGCAGGTCGTCGATGATGCCGCCCATAACCTGCAGCAGCAGATCCTCCTTGCTGTCGATGTGGTTGTAGAGGCTTCCAACCTTCAACCCAACAGCTGCCGCGACCTGGCGAAGGGTGGTGGCGTCGTATCCCCGCTCAAAAAACAACCGTGCGGCTTCCTCCCGGATGGCCTGGGCGGTGCTTCGCTGCAGTGTTGGCGTCGCCATATATACCTCTTCACTCGATACGTCTCTCCATGCTAACGGGCGGACGCTTGTTTGTGCCTGCCCAGCCGGACCTCCGTTGACACCGCCAATGACCTTGCCACAGACTAAGTCGAAACAAACAAGCGATCGTTCGGAGTCGTGCGCTATGAATACCCCCACCATCTTCGATCCGGCAACGCTGGGCGGCCAGCCCCTCAAAAACCGGCTGGTCATGCCGCCCCTGACCCGCAGCCGCGCCGGCGATCTCGGTGTCCCCACCGACCTGATGGAGGTCTATTACCGCCAACGGTCCGGTGCCGGGCTGGTCATCGCCGAAGGCACCGTCATTTCACCGCAGGGCTCCGCCTACCCTCGGGTCCCGGGCCTCTACAGCGAGGAGCAGGTGCACGCATGGCGGAGAATCACCTCAGCGGCCCACGAACAGGGCGCCCTGATGTATGCGCAACTGTGGCATGTTGGCCGCCAGTCGCACTCCTCCATACAGCCGGATGGTTTGCCTCCCTGGGCCCCCTCCGCCATCCCCATCGTCAATTACCAGTACCGCGGTCCCAACGGCCGGATCCCGTACGAAACGCCGCGCGAATTGACGAGGACCGGGATCCGCCGCATCGTCGGGGACTACGCTGCAGCAGCGGCGAACGCGGTAGAAGCCGGGTTCGACGGCGTCGAGGTCCACGCGGCCAACGGCTACCTGATCGACCAGTTCCTGAACGCCGGCTCAAACTCCCGCAGCGATGAATACGGCGGCCCGATCGAGAATCGCCTGCGGCTACTGCATGAGGTCTTGGAGGCCATGAGCCGAGAGATACGCCGCGAGCGGATCGGCGTTCGGCTCTCGCCCTCCTCCAGCTGGATGGACGCGATTGATCCGGACAAAGAGGGGCTGTATTCGTCCGTCATCCGGTCCCTCAGCAGAACCGGCCTGGCCTACCTGCACCTCGTTGAGCCTGAAATCGCCGGTTCGACAACCGTAGCCGCCGCCCGGGATGCCATACCGACCAGGAGGCTCAGCGCGTTGTTTGACGGTCCGGTGATCGTCACGGGCGGGCATGACCTCGATTCGGCCAACACACTGATTGCACGAGGTGAAGCGACCCTGGTCGGCTTCGGCCGGTTGTACATGGCAAACCCGGACCTTGCCGAGCGGTTCAGAGTTGGAGCTGCGGTACGGCAGCCGGTAACCAAGGGTTTCTACTCAGGAGGGTCCGAAGGCTACACGGACTATCCGACGCTTGAAGATGAAACCCGATGGACACGCCTGCAGTCACTTATCGAAGACGGCCATGCCGACCCGGCCGGCCTCCATCAGGACATGGCGGCTCGGTCGATCACCGAACTCGTGCGAGCCGGCGACTACTACCCATTCACGCAACTGGGCAAACTCCTGCAGTCCGCAGCGGTCGCCCACTGAACTCCAGAGGCGGAACAACAGACATGGCAACTACGCCAACGAATTCCAAGACAGTTCTGGTCACCGGCGCCGCCGGAGGCATGTGCGCAGGCATCAACAGGCGACTCGCAGAAGCCGGCCACACTGTCCTGTGCGTCGATCTGGATCCTGATGCCGCAAAGCGAGCAGCAGACGACATTTCTGCGGCAGGCGGCAAGGCCGCGTCGTTCGGAGTCGACGTCGCCGACGAGGCTTCGGTGCAGCGCCTCAAAGAGGCCGTCACATCAGAAATCGGCACCATCGATGCGCTTATCAACGCTGCCGGCATTCTTGACCGGAAATACTTGATGGACCACGACGTGGCATCCTTCAAACGGGCCCTGGATATCAATCTGGTGGGACCATTCGCCATGATTCGGACATTCGGTCCCGAGTTGATCCAGAAGGGATGGGGCCGCATCATCAACATCTCCTCCATCGCTGGGACAACCGGATACCCCTATCCCAGCTACGCGGCCTCGAAAGCGGGCCTGTCGAACCTGACCCGGTCACTGCTCCTGGATTTCTGGGGCACAGGCGTCACGGTGAACTCCATCTGCCCGGGCGTCGTCGACACACCCATGGTCATCCAGGAAGTCCGGGACCAGGTGGCTCGCAAGGTGCCCACGGGCCAGATTGTGGACCCCGCCGAAATCGGCGCGCTGGCGTGTTTCCTGCTCACGGACGACGCCAGGAACATCAACGGCGCCGACCTCTTGGTCGACGGCGGCGCAACCCAGCTGTTCCAGCTCTTCGACCATCCCGCCACGGCCGACGCGGACGCCTGAATGTTCCAGATAACCGGTGCCGCCCAGCAGGACGCGTGGCGGCGTAAGGCGCTTCCCGCCGTCGAAAGAGTGCGCGAGAGTGTCTGGTCCGTGCCCGTCCCCTTCCCCGGCAACCCCATGCGCTACACGCTCGCCTACGTCGTCGTCACGGATCGGGACTGCGTTGTCATAGACCCCGGTTTCGACAGTGACGAGGGATGGCGGCGTCTGGGTGCTGGCCTGCGAACGGCAGGCTTAGGCCATTCCGACGTCACCGCCATCGTCGCAACCCATTTCCATACCGACCACCTCGGGCTGGCCAAACGGCTCGCAAACGCATCCGGCGCCTGGATCGGGCTCGGCGCGGACGAACGCCGCTACATCTCGGACTATGAGGACGCTGCGGAGGAAGTTTTGGCTGACCAGCGCAGGATGGCCACTTGGGGCGTGCCTCGCGACAGAGTGCCCGAAGCAGCCATGAGCACCACCGGCCTCGCGGAACTTAAGGGCCTTGCCGACGCGGACGTGCGATTGGACGACGACCAGTACCTGCCCGTACCGGGCGTGCAGATTCGTGTCCAGGCCACACCCGGCCATACTCCGGGCCATATTTGCCTGTGGGACGAATCGGCGGGCCTTATTTTCAGCGGGGACCATATCCTCCCGCGGATCTCCCCCAACGTCTCGCTGGAGATCCGCGGGATGGACAATCCGCTGCTGCACAACCTGCGCTCGCTGCAAAAGCTCAGCGGGCCTTCGGACTATGAAGCCTGTCCGGCGCACGAGTACCGCTTCCGCGGTCTGGCCGAGCGGGCCAAACAGCTTCATGAATATGCGATGGAACGCTCGGCCGAGGTGATGAACGCCGTGCTCAACCAGGCATCGCCGACCGTCTGGACCGTGGCGAAGGCACTGACCTGGTCCCGGGGCTGGGATTCCCTGTCCGGCCTGCAGCTACGGCTTGCACTGTCCGAGACGGCGGCTCATCTGGCCTATCTTCGGTCCCAGGGGGAGGACATCCCGGTCCCCGGGCTTGCCCTCACTGTTTGGGCCGGCAGCACAGAATAAGCCGCCGATTGGCCGATGGGACATGCCGGACAATGGGCCTTCCGGACACTTGCGGGAGGGCTCGCCGGCACCAAGGAAACACCCGCTAGCGAAAGCACAAGGGGCTGGGTCCGGTGAAGAACCGGACCCAGCCCCTTCGTGTGCGCCGCCTATTTGGGAAGCTTCGGTGCGAGCTTCCAGACCGCGGGAATGATGGCCGCCGCAATGGCGGCCTTGACGATCCCCCCGATGATGAACGGGTACAGGCCCCACTCCAGGGTCTGCTGCAGGTTGGCACCGAGCGCAATCGCAAGCCAGACCATGCCGAAGGCGAACGTCGTCACCGTCCCGGCGAGGAACGCCACGGCTGCGCCCAGGAACTTCCTGTCCCAGTTGCGTTCTGCCAGTCTTCCGACCAAGTATGCGGAGGCAATGAATCCGACGATGTAACCGCCGCTCGGCCCAAGCGCCGTGGCGAGGCCCGAGGAAGCATCCGAGAAGACGGGCACGCCGGCAACGCCCGCAATCCAATAGGCCACCATCGCCAGGGCACCTCGCGTCGGCCCGAGGGCCGAGCCGACAAGGAGAACGCCCAGCGTTTGTCCCGTGATGGGTACGGGCCACAGAGGAACCGATAGCTGGGCCAATACGCCGGTCAGGGCAGCCCCACCGAGGACGAGGGCCGTGTTGGTTACGGCGCCGCCGGGGACAAACGCGTCTGCGAGAACCCGCGGTCTTGCGGTGAGGACAGCACTAGACATTCTTGACTCCATCGTTCGGGGCCAGCTCGATTTCGCGCTCTTCGGCGAGAATCCACTGGACGTCTTCGAGAAACTCTTCCTCGTGCTTCCGCAGGGCGTCCGCCTCCGGTCCGCCATATGCGACGGCGACATCCTTGACGGAGTCGAACCACAGCTCTGCCATTCCGTGAAATGGCCACTGCTTCTTATGGTCGATGGCGGGGTTCTGGCGGTACCGGCGGATACCGGGAAGTTTGCGGACAAAGGCGGGATGCTCGATGTTCCAGTACTTGAGGAACTCTTCCCGGGACAAGCCGGGCTTGCTCCTGATGACAGCGACAACTTTGATCATGGGATTCCTTAGACAGGGGTAACGGCTTGGCGACGCTCCACAGGAACGGCTTTGCGCTTGCTGTAAAGACTGAGTCGGTGGGTCAGTTCGTGCCGCAGGTTGTTGGCCGGCACCACCGCTTCGACGGCGTTGGCGTTGGCGATCTTGAATACGTCGATACCCTCTGCGTATTCCGCGTGCTTCTCGGCAACGAATTTCCGCCGTTCCTCCGGGTCTTCAATCTCGTGGATCTGGTTGTAGTAGACCCCGTTGACCGCCGCGTCCGGCCCCATCAGCGCGGGCCGTGCCGTCGGCAGCGCGATCACTGCATCCGGGTTCATGGGCGCGCCGGACATGGCCAGGTAACCGCCGCCATAGGCCTTGCGCACGAGGACCGTGATCCGCGGGACCCGGCATTCGGAAACCGCGAAAATCATCTTCGCCCCGTGCCGGATAATTCCCTGTCGCTCCACGGCTGACCCGATCATGTACCCGGCGATATCCACCAGGAAGATAATCGGGATGTTGTAGGCATTGCAGATCCAGATGAAGCGCGCGGCCTTATCCGATGAATCCGGGAAGATCGAGCCGCCCATGTGCTTAGGCTGATTGCCGACCAGGCCCACCGGCCGCCCGTTAATCCGCGCAAATCCCGTGAGCATCTCGGGGGCGAACAATTCCTTGTACGGGAACCAACTGCCCTCATCAACCAGGGACTCGACGAATTCCTCCATGTCGAACACCTCTGCCTCGCGCAGCGGCACGATGTCCTGCAGCGAGCGGCCCGGCCTCGGTTCCGCAGGCGGCGCGATGGGTGACGGAGTTTCCCAATTGGCCGGCAGGAAGGAAAGCCAAACACGGATGGCAGCGATAGCCTCGGCGTCGTCCTCCACCAAAACGTCGCCCAGGCCCGAAACGGTGCAGTGCATCTCAGCGCCGCCCATTTCTTCCAAGGTGACTTTCTCCCCCGTGACCATCTCGGCAAGACGGGGCGAGCCCAGGTACGCCGTAGCGTGGCCGCGCACCATGATGGTCATGTCGCAAAGGGCAGGAACATAGGCGGAGCCGGCCGGGGACGGTCCGAAGAGTGCGCAGATCTGCGGCACCCGCCCGGAAATCTGGACCTGGTTGTAGAAGATGTTCCCCCAGGCATGCCGGCCGGCGAAGCTTTCGAACTGCTCGTCGATGCGCGCACCGGCCGAGTCGAAGAGATAGATGAGCGGGATGCCGGCAGCATCGGCTTTCTCCTGTGCATAAGTGATCTTCTCGAAGGTCCGGTTACCCCAGGTGCCGGCCTTGACGCTGAAGTCGTTGGCTATGACGCAGACTTCGCGTCCGTCCACCTTGCCGAAGGCGATGACGACCGCGTCGCCGGGCAGACCCTCTTCGAATCGGGCCAGCAGGCCGTCCTCGATGTAATCCTCGTTGTCGAACAACAGGGCCAACCGCTGCCGGACCAGCATCTTGCCGGAGGCCAGGATCTTTTCCCTGTTCTTCTCTGAGCCTCCGAGCCGTGCGGCAGCCAGGTTCTCTTCCAGCCGCTCGTGGACCGTCTGTTCCGGCACCAGCGGAAGTTCCTCGACGCGGAGTTCTTCGGCAGTTTGGGTCTCGGTCATGGAATCCTCCAAATGAATTTTGTTTACCGCCACCAGTATACGAACAAGCGTCCGCTAGTCTAGTCTTAGTTGTGAAAAGGTGAAGCCCATCACGGGCAGCATGCAGCTGTAGCACTGGGAAGGGATGGACATGGAAGACGCGACCGCGGGCCAGGGCCCACAGGGACAATCTGTGAAGGAACCAAAAGGGCGCCCCGAGCATTACTGGGGCGCGCTGGTCGCCGGCGACCGCATCCACAGTCCTGGCCTGACGATTACGGAGGCCCATCTGGTGTCCTGGGCCGGGCTCACCGGGGACTGGGTCTCGCTGCATCTGGATGAACAGTATGCGGCTCAAAGCCAGTTCGGCCAGCGGATCGGGCACGGTCCGCTGACCCTTTCCGTAGCACTCGGACTGATGACGCAGACCGGATATTTCTCCAATGTCATCGCGTGGCTGGGCCTGGACACTGTCCGTGCCCTCAAGCCCGTCTACATCGGCGACACCATTCGGGTTGAGGCCGAGGTGGCCGAGGCGCGCGAAACCAAGAATCCCGATGCCGGCCTGTGGACGATCAACTACACGGTGGTCAAGCAAGACGACACCGAGGTCATGACCTTCTCCAGCAGCTTCTTGATCAAACGACGTTAGGACCGAGCCGGAATACGGTACGGCACCATCGACCACGCCCATTAGGAGTTCCCATGAGCCTAGCCACCAAACCCGAGACGACGGCAGCCGAGGACCTTGCCGCCGTTCGCCAGCGGGTACGTGACGTCCTTGACGAACACGTCACCCCCGAGCGCCTCACCCGGCATGACGAGGAGGAGACCTACGATCTTGACCTGTACCGTGCCCTGGCCAAGGCCGGGCTGATCCAGCTCGAAGCCGAGCTGGACGGCCGGCGGGCACTGCACCAGAGCCAAACCATTGTCCTGGAGGAGCTGGGCGCCCGGGCCACGTCCATCGGAGTCAGCATCGTGGTGCAGTACATGGGCGTGGAACTCCTGCACACCTTCGGTGATTCCATGCAGCGCAAACGCTTCCTCGCACCGCTGTTTGCCGGCGACGCCCGCATGTCCTTCGCCCTGAGCGAGCCCGACGGCGGCACGGACGTCGCCAGGGCAATGTCCACGCACGCCGTGGCGCAGCAGGACGGCAGCTACCTGATCTCGGGGAGGAAGAAGTGGATCGGCGGTGCGATGGATGCCGACTTCCTGATTGTGCTGGCGCGCACTACGAAGATTGAGCGTTCCGCGATCGACGGCATCACCATGTTCATAGTGCCGCGGGACACTCCTGGCATCCGGACGAAGCCCATCGACACGATGGGCATCCGCGGGCTGGAACAGTGTGACATCGAGTTCGAGAATGTGCGCGTGCCGGGCGAACTAGTCCTCGGCCAGGCGGACAAAGGCTTCAGGCAGGTACTCGGAACGCTCAATGGAGAACGGCTCAACGGTGCTGCCGTCGCATTCGGGATCGCTCGGGGAGCCCTGGACTACGCCGTCGAATACGTCAAGGAACGACAGGCCTTCGGGCGCCCGGTCGGTGCGTTCCAGGGCCTGCAGCACATGCTCGTCGACGCCAGCGTCAAGATCGAGGGAGCACGCCTGCTGCTCCAGAACGCTGCCCGGATGTCGGACGAGGACGAAGGAGCCAGCGAGACGCTCTCCGCGATTGCCAAGCTCGCCGCGTCCGACGCCGCCACCACCGCCACCGATGTCGGCATGCGGGCAATGGGTGGGTGGGGCTTCCTGCGCCAACTCCCCATGCAGCGGTACTTCCGCGATGCCCGGCTCTATACCTTCGCGCCGCTGACGGACGAGATGATCCGCAACTACATCGGCGAGAAGCACCTCGGACTCCCCCGCTCCTACTAAGCCTTCCAGCCAGGCAAGATCACCAAAACGAGAGGAACCCTGATATGACGACCGAAACCTTCGACATCAACAAGAACACGGATATCTTCCGGGTACACCGGGCCGCGGATCTTCAGGCCGCGCCCGGCCAGACCGAGAACGCACGCCGGATCTCGGGCGTCAGCAAGGAGAATTCAGCGGCCGACAGCCTATGGTTCGGCAAAGTGCATACGGGTCCGGGCGAAGTCTCCGGCGCCCACCACCACGGCGAGGCCCAAACCGGCGGCTACGTGTTCAAGGGCCGCGGATTCATCCGCTACGGAGAAGGCTACGGCGAGATCGTCTACCTGGAAGAGGGAGACTTCGTCTTCGTTCCGCCCTTCATGCCGCATATCGAGGGCAACGCCAGCAAAACCGAAGAACTGATCTGGCTGACTACCCGCACGCCTGACAACATTGTGGTGAACCTTGAGGACCAGGAGATCGTCGACCTGGAGATCGACTACCGCTCCTAGCAGCGCACGCTCAAGGCCGGCGCACCGGATCCAGCATCCGCGGGCTGCGCCGTGCAAGCTCCTAAACTGCCCAACGCGGATGGCCCCGGCGAACAGCCGGGGCCATCCGCTTCTGTTGTTAGCCGATCGAGGCGAGGACGAGGGGCGGCTGGCCGTCCCAGCTGCCGGTGAGGGTGTGGGCGCCGGCGGCGCTGTCGCGGGCTGCGGGGAGGTGGTCGACGGCGAGGGTCACGTTGCCTGCCGCAATGGTGGTGACACTTCCCGCGGTGGAAGGCGCCGCCGTCGTTATTTCCGGTACCTGCGCGCCCGGGGTGCCGCTGCCTCGGACGGTGACGACGGCGGGGACGGGCTCGAGCGTGCCGTCGACGTCGCGGAAAACCTCCGCCCCGGCGATGCCCTGCAGGATGGCGGCGGCGAGGGCTGCGGCGTAGACCGGGTCGGCAGTGGCGTCGTAGATCCAGCGGTCGCCGAGGACGGAGTGCTCCATGGTCCCGACGAATCCGGCCTCGGCGCCGGGCAGGGGTGCGCCGCGGTAGGTCAGCGGGACGTGGACGATGTGGCCGTCGAGCCGGAGCAGGTGGGATTCCATACCGACGGCGCCGGCGGGGTCATCGAAGCGGTAGGCGCCGAGGCACTCCAGGTCCGCCGCGTCGGCCTCGGGCGGGAACCAGGACTGCTTCGGCAGCCAGGCGGACAGGAGCTCCTGCTTGGTCGGGTTCAGGACTGCGCCGTAAATGATGGCCATGGCTGTAGCCTACGGCGTAAGGCCACGCCCAGACCTCGCCGTCGCGGATGTGGCCACAGCCACCAAGAAATTCTTCTCCCGCGTCCTGCCCATCATGCTGGTCATGCTCGTATGCAACCAGCTGAACCGCTCCAACATCGGCTACGCCCAGGAGCACCTGCAGCCCGACGTGGGCATCGGCGCCGCCGCCTACGGCTTCGGCGCCGGCCTGTTCTTCATCGCGTATGCGCTGTTCGAGCTTCCCAGCAACATGATGATGGAGAAGTTCGGGGCCAAAGCGTGGCTGGCCCGCATCATGGTCAGCTGGGGAGCCGTAGCGTTCCTGATGTCCTTCGTCCAGAACGAGACCATGTTCTACGTCCTGCGCTTCCTGCTGGCGCGGCCGAGGCGGGCTTCTTCCCGTCGGTCATCTTCTACTTTTCCCGCTGGGTTCCGGTGAGCCAGCGCGGCCTGCGACGGCGTTGTTCATCGCCGGATCCTCGATCGCCGCGGCGCTCTCCGGCCCGATCGCCGGCGGCCTGCTGACCCTCGACAACACCCTCGGACTGCACGGCTGGCAGTGGCTGTTCAGCATCGAGGGCATGCTCTACGTCGTCGTCGGCATCATTGTGTTCTTCCTGCTGGACTCCAAGATCCAGGACGCCGGCTAGCTGATGGCCGGCGAGAAGGCCGCTCTCAGCGCCACCATTGAAGCCGAGGACGCTGCGCATATCAAGAACGACGACGGGGCCAAGTTGAACCGTTGGAAGATGCTGCTCAACCCGCACATCATGTTGCTCTGCCTGATCTACTTCTCAATCCAGCTCTCCATCTATGCCAACACCTTCTGGCTGCCGGCCATCGTGCGGCAGATCCCTGGCACCACCGACTTGACCGTCGGCTTCCTCTCCGCCATCCCGTGGGTCTGCGCGGTCTTGCCATGTACTTCGCCGGCAAGCTCCAGGACAAAGCGCGTTCCAAGCGGTCGCTGCTGGTGGTGGCGCTGCTGGTTGCCGCCGCGGGTACGCACTGCGCCGCCGTGGCCTCGCCGGTCCTGGCCCTGGTCTTCCTGGCCATCGCCGCGATGGGATTCAAGAGCGCCTCCCCGCTGTTCCGGACGATCCCGCAGTCCGGCCTGCACCCGATGGTACTGGTGCCCGCCATCGCGATCATCAACTCCATCGGCAACCTCGGCGGGTTCGTCG
>Ga0307416_100000438_pt1 | contig 21309 bp, 15 predicted proteins | sample DK1Cmetagenome_2_FD_203821 | JGI IMG/M metagenome (GOLD analysis project Ga0307416, IMG submission 203821) | Maize rhizosphere microbial communities from greenhouse at UC Davis, California, United States - DK15-C-3 | ecosystem: Host-associated > Plants > Roots > Rhizosphere > Soil | place...
CCCGGGCCGAACCAGCTTTACCAGCTCTCGCTCGACCAGCTCCGTCGGGGAAGCGCCGGCGCGGCGCGGGCCGGCTTCGAAGACTTGGTGCGGCGCTACCCGACGTCGGATCTGGCGCCCGAGGCGCAATTCTACATCGCCGAATCGTACGCCGCCGAGCGGAACATGACCGCCGCCGACTCCGCCTACGCGGCGGTGGCGGAGCGGTACCCCGACTCGCCGCGGGCGCCGACGGCGCTGTTCAAGTACGCCCTGTCGCTGCAGCGCGCCGGCCGTCTGGCGCAGGCGCGGCAGACGCTCGGCACCATCGTGCAAAAGTACCCACGCTCCGACGAGGCCGAGCTGGCGCGGGACCGGCTGCGCTCTCTCCGGTAAGGTGCGAGGGCCGGCGATGACCAAGCCCGCCGCCGAAATGCCCTTCCTCGACCACCTCGAGGAGTTGCGGTGGCGCATCGTCTGGTCGCTGCTGGCCCTGGCCGTGGCCTTCGCCGTCGGGTTCGTGCTCGTGATGAAGGGGAACGTGATCGGCATCCTCGAGCAGCCGATCCTTCCGTACCTGAACGGCCGGAAGCTGGTATACACGAACCCGGGCGACCCCTTCCGGATCGTGATGACCACGTCGTTCGCGCTCGGCGTCGTGCTGGCGCTGCCTGTCATCATCTACCAGGTGTGGGCGTTCCTGTCGCCCGCGCTGTATCAGCACGAGAAGCGGGTCGTGGTGCCGGTCCTCTTCGGGGCGACCCTTCTCTTTTTGGGCGGCGCGAGCGTGGCGTACTTCTACGCGCTCCCCTTCACGCTCCGGTTCCTCACCGGATTCGGGGGCGAGTCGCTGGAGGCCATGATCACCGTGGCGGCCTACTTCGACTTCGCGCTCAGCATGTGCCTGACCTTCGGCGTCGTCTTCGAGCTGCCGATCGCGCTCGTCGCGCTGACGGCCCTCGGCATCGTCACGCCGGCGTTTCTCCGCCATTACCGGCGCCACGCGTTCGTGCTCTGCGCGCTCGGCTCGGCGCTCATCACGCCCGGCGACCTGATCACCTCGACGCTGATGCTGATCGTCCCGCTCTACGGACTCTACGAGCTGAGCATCGTGCTCTCGTCCATGGTGTACCGCCGTCGGCAGCGGCGCGAGGCGCTCGCGAACACCGAGGAATACGGGGCCCCCGCGTGACGCGCGCGCTCGCCCGCGGGTGCGCGCTCGCCGCGCTGTTGCTCGCCGCGCTCCCGGCGGCGGGCACCGCGCAGCGGCCCGTGCCGACGCGGCCGCGGCTCCCCGCGGTGAGACCGGACACTCTCCGACGCCCCGCCGCGAAGCCCGGCACGACGCGGCCGCCGGCGGGAACGCCGGCCGACTCGGCGGCGCGCGACCTCGGGCCCGACGCGCCGGCCGGCGCCGACACGGGGCGCGCCCCACTCGTGGAGTGGGCGGAACCCGATTCCGCCATGCAGGAGCTGCTCGACCGACCGGGCTACAGCGTGACCCGCTACCAGGGCGCGCGCGCGACGTTCGACGCGGAGAACCGCACCATCTATCTCGTGGGCGGCGAAGGGCGGGCGGCCGTGGGCCGCGCCCAGACCGTGCTGGTCAGCGACACGATCCTCTACAACGACTCGACGCAGGTCGTCCGCGCGCAGGGTGACACCAACGTGCTCCGCGATCCGTCGCGCGGCTCGGACGACCTCGTATCGTACGGCCACCTCGTGTACAACATCGGCGAGCGGCGCGGCGCGGTGCGAAACGTCCGCACCTCGATGCCGAACGGCGGCCAGACGTGGGTAGTGGAGGGGGAGAACGCCGCCTTCGTCACCGACAGCGGGTCCACGGACAACGCCGCGTTCTACGCGCGTGGGGGCAGCGTCACGAGCTGCACCGACACGGTGCCGCACTACCACTTCGAGTCGCGCGAGATCAAGCTCGTTCGCAACCGCGTGCTCGTGTCGCGGCCGGCCGTGCTCTACATCTACGACGTCCCGGTGATGTGGCTGCCGTTCGTCTTCCAGGACCTCCGCTCCGGGCGCCGCAGCGGCATGTTGACGCCGCGCTTCGGGGTGAGTGAGCTGTTCCGGACGAGCCCCACCTACCGGCGCCACTTCGAGAACCTCGGCTACTACTGGGCGATCAGCGACTACATGGATGCCCAGCTCGCCCTGGATTGGCGGAGCGACGCACGCCCCGATCCGCAGAATCCGGACGACCGCGGGTTCATGCGCTACAACGGCGAGTGGCGATACCGGTGGCTCGACCGGTTCATGACTGGGCGGCTGGCGGCGTCGTACCTTCAGCTCCGGAACGGCGCCACCAACACCTCGGCGTCGTGGGCGCACCAGCAGGACTTCTCGCAGCGGAGCCACCTGACGGCCGACGTGAACTACGTCACCAGCACGCAGGTGTACCGCGCGAACATCATCAACCCGTACCAGGCGCTGGCGACCGTCCAGTCGCGCCTCAACCTGCAGCAGCAGATCGGGCCGGCGTCGTTCAGCTTGGGCGGCTCGCGCAAGCAGTACCCTGGGCGCGACCAGGTGGACCAGGAGCTGCCCAACCTGAGCGTCTCCACCCAGCCGATCAACGCGGGCCAGTGGCTGACGTGGACGCCGACGTTTTCACTGAACAACGCGGAGAGCCGCGACATCGACCAGCTCGGCGCCTCGGCCTTCCGGTACGTCCCGCGGACCGACGGCGGCATCGACAGCGTCCGCTTGAAGCGCGGGCAGCGGAACACGAGCGCGCGGTTCGACACGCCGATCAAGATATTCGGCTTCAACTGGCGGAACTCGTTCAGCTACCAGGACGCGGAGAACGACTTCCCGGAGACGCGGGTCGTCGAGTCCGTGGTCTCGTTGCCGGGTGGCGGCACGGACACGCTCCGGTCGCAGCGCGTCTTCGCGCGGACCTACCAGACGGGCATGGACTGGCAGACCGGCATCGACTTGCCGAGCCTGTTCCAGGGAACGTGGAACCTGACGCCGAGCGTGCAGATCGTGAACGTCGATCAGAGCGCGCCGTACGTCATTCGCACGGAGCGCACGGGGGAGAAGTTCGTGCAGCAGCGGAAGCGGCTGCAGTACGCGCTCTCCACCTCGCCGACGTTTTTCGGCCTGTTCCCCGGCCTCGGCCCGATCTCGCGCCTCCGCCACTCGATCACGCCGTCGCTCTCGTACAGCTACGCGCCCGAGGCCAAGGTCAACGACGAGTTCCTCGCCGCCCGCGGCGAGTTCCGCGGCAACTACCTGGGGAATATCGGCCAGAACGCGCTCTCGCTCACGCTGGTGCAGAACATCGAGGCGAAGCTGCGCTCGGAGAGCGACACCGCGCCCGAGGGCGGGCGCAAGGTGCGGCTGCTGTCGATCAACCCCTCGGGGTTCACCTACAACTTCGAGCGGCTGGCCGAAATCCGGCGCCGGTTAGGGGGGGACACGGCGTCGGTCGAGTGGTGGCAGGGGCTGGAGACGGACCGCTTCAATTACTCGCTCAGCTCGGACCTGCTGCCCGGCTTCAGCTTCCAGAGCGGCTACTCGCTCTTCCAGGGGGACACGCGGAGCGACACCGCCGTCTTCAAGCCGTATCGTGAGTCGGTGAGCGCGAGCTTCTCCATCAATCGTCGCTCGGGCATCTTCGCGTTGATCGGCCGCGTGTTCGGCCGGCCCGTGCCGCTCGACGAGCCCGGCGACGTGAAAACGACTACGTCGACGACGGCGCCGGACGACGACTCGCAGTTCGCCCAGCAGGTCGCCTCGCAGCCGGTGGCCGGCAGCGAATCCCGGAACGCGCAATTCAACGTGCCCACCGGGGAGGGATTCCAGGCGTCGCTGACGCTGAGCTCGACGCGCCAGCGCCCGGTAACGGGCAACAACGTGTTGGCGTACTCCCCGGAGCAGCTCTGCGCCGCGCTCCGGGAGTCGGTGATCCCCGGCATCTACGACCAGTGCGTGAGCAATCCGGGCCAGTTCCCGTCGATCACCGGGATCACCCCGGGGACCGACAACAGCTTCGCCAACCAGACCACCCGCGGCGGACCGATTTACCGCAGCCCGCCCCAGACCACGATCGGGGCCCAGACGAGCTTCAACATCACGCCGAAGTGGGCGGCGCAGTGGTCGACGTCCTACGACGTGCGGCAGAAGGAGTTCGCCAGCCACGTGGTCACGCTGCAGCGGGAGCTGCACGACTGGCGGGCCATCTTCTCGTTCACGCAGGCCCCGAACGGCGCGTTCGCCTTCACGTTCTTCATCTCCCTGAACGCGCAGCCGGACCTGAAATTCAACTACGATCGGCGGAGCCTCGGTCGCCGGACGGGTAGCAGCTTCTGACCTCGATCCCTGCCGGTAGCGCGACGGCGGCCCGCAGCACGCCGCCCGCCTCGCCCGTGATCCTCGACGGCGAGTCGCTCTCGATCGAGGACGTCTACGCCGTAGCGGTGGAGCGCGCCGAGGCCTCGCTCGCCGACGGCGCGCGCGCGCGGATGCTGCGCACGCGCGCCGTGGTGGACGACGTGGTGAAGAGCGGCGCCGCGGTGTACGGCGTGACGACGGGCTTCGGGAAGCTCTCGGAGGTCTCGATCCCGCCGGACAGACTCGCCGAGCTGCAGGTGAACCTGGTGCGCAGCCACGCGGCCGGTGTCGGACCGCTGCTGCCCGAGCGCGAGGTGCGGGCCATGATGCTGCTGCGCGCCAACGTGCTCGCCAAGGGATACTCGGGCGCGCGCCCCGAGATCGCCGACCTGCTCTGCGCGATGCTCAACGCCGGGCTGCACCCGCCGGTCCCGGAGCAGGGGAGCGTGGGCGCGAGCGGCGACCTGGCGCCGCTCGCCCACCTCGCGCTGGCGATCATCGGCGAGGGAACCCTGCGACGCGACGGCCGTGCGGGGCCGGCCGGCGAGCTGCTCGCCGCCTGCGGCCTGGTGCCGGTGACGCTCGGCGCCAAGGAGGGGATCACCCTCATCAACGGGACGCAGGCGCACACGGCGGTGGCGGCACTGGCGCTGGTGGACGTACGGCACCTGTGGCGGACGGCGCACGTCGCCGGCGCGGCGTCGCTCGAGGCCCTGATGGGCACGCCGGTGGCGTTCGACGCCCGGATCCACGACGCCCGTGGCCAGTCGGGCCAGCGCGAGAGCGCGGCGCTGCTCCGCGCCCTCCTGGCCGACAGTGAGATCCGCGAGTCGCACCGGCACGGGGACCCGCGCGTGCAGGACGCCTACGGCCTGCGCTGCATGCCGCAGGTGCACGGGCCCGCCCTCGACGCCATCCGCTTCGCCGAGGGCCTGATCTCGCGCGAGCTGAACGCCGCGACCGACAACCCGCTCGTCTTCGAGACCGGGGAGTTGTTGAGCGGCGGGAACTTCCACGGGCAGGCCGGCGCGATGGCGCTCGACGTGCTCGCGATCGCGCTCACCAATCTGGCCACGATCGCCGAGCGGCGGATCGACCGACTGGTCCACCCGGACCTGAACCAGGGTCTCCCGCCCTTCCTCACGCGCGAGGCCGGCGTGAACTCCGGCTTCATGATGGCGCAGGTGACCGCCGCCTCGCTGGCGAGCGAGTGCAAGGTGTTGTCGCACCCAGCGAGCGTGGACACGATCCCGACCGACGGGAACAAGGAGGACGTGGTCCCCATGGCGATGGGCGCCGCGTGGAAGCTCCGTCGCATCGTGGCCAACGTGCAGCACGTGCTGGCCATCGAGCTGATGTGCGCGGCGCAGGGACTCGACTGCCGCGCCCCGCTCCGGCCGGGCCGCGGCGTCGCGCGCGCCCACGCGGCGGTGCGCGAGATCGTGGCCCCGCTCGACCGCGACCGGGTCCTCAGTGACGACATCGTCGCGCTCGCCGCCGCAGTCGCCGCCGGCCGATTCGCGTACACCGACACGGAGGTGGAGCCATGAGCGCACCCACCGCGCTACCCGACAGGACCGCCGCCGGCGCCCCCGCACACCCGGCGCCCTCCGGCCCGCGTCGCGTCACGGCGCCGCGCGGACCGGCCATCTCCTGCAAGGGGTGGCAGCAGGAGGCGGCGCTGCGGATGTTGATGAACAACCTCGACCCGGACGTCGCCGAGCGCCCCGACGACCTCGTCGTGTACGGCGGCACCGGCAAGGCGGCGCGCAACTGGGCGGCGTTCGACGCGATCGTCAGTTCGCTGCGGGCGCTCGAGCACGACGAGACGCTACTCGTTCAGAGCGGCAAGCCGGTGGCCGTGTTCCGGACCCACGCCGGGGCTCCGCGCGTGCTCATCGCCAACAGCAACCTGGTGGGACGCTGGGCGACCTGGGATACCTTCCGGGCGCTGGAGCGCGCCGGCCTGACGATGTACGGGCAGATGACCGCCGGATCGTGGATCTACATCGGCTCGCAAGGCATCCTGCAGGGCACGTACGAGACGTTCGGCGCGGTCGCGCGGCGACACTTCGGCGGCTCGCTCGCCGGCCGAGTCGTACTGACGGCGGGCCTCGGGGGGATGGGTGGTGCCCAGCCGCTGGCCGCGACCATGCACGGCGCGGCGGTGCTCGCCGTGGAGGTGGACGAGTCGCGCATCGACAAGCGGCTCGCGACCGGGTATTGCGACGCCAAGGCCCACGCCGTCGACGAAGCGCTCCGACTTGTGCTCGCGGCGCGTGAGGAACGGCGCCCGCTCTCCGTGGGACTCGTCGGGAACGCGGCCGAGGTGCTCCCCGAGCTCGTCCGCCGCGGCTTCGCCCCCGACGTCGTCACCGACCAGACGAGTGCGCACGACACGTTGAACGGCTACGTCCCCGCCGGCCTGAGCCCGGCCCACGCCGCGGAGCTGCGCCAGGCCTCGCCGACCGAGTACGTCGCGCGGGCCACGGCGTCGATCGTGGAGCACGTGCGCGCCATGCTCGCCTTCTTGCGGGCGGGTGCCGTGACCTTCGACTACGGCAACAACATTCGAACGGTCGCGCACGACGCGGGCGTGGCCGACGCGTTCGCGATTCCGGGATTCATGCCCGAGTACGTGCGTCCCCTCTTCTGCGAGGGAAAGGGGCCGTTCCGCTGGGTGGCGCTGTCGGGCGACCCCCGTGACATCCACCGCACCGACGAGCTGGTGCTCGAGCTCTTCCCCGACGACGCGCAGCTCCGCCGCTGGATCACGCTGGCTCGCGAGAAGGTGCACTTCCAGGGACTGCCCGCGCGGATCTGCTGGCTGGGGCAGGGCGCGCGGGCGAAATTCGGGGTCGCGCTGAACGACCTCGTCGCGCGCGGCGAGCTGTCGGCGCCGATCGCCATCGGCCGCGACCATCTCGACACCGGCAGCGTCGCCTCGCCCTTCCGCGAGACCGAGGGGATGCTCGACGGCAGCGATGCGATCGCCGACTGGCCGATCCTCAACGCGCTGCTGAACGTCGCCAGCGGGGCGTCGTGGGTCTCCTTCCACCACGGCGGAGGTGTCGGGATCGGCAACTCGCTGCACGCGGGGCAGGTGATCGTCGCCGACGGCACGCCGGAGATGCGCCTGCGGCTGGAGTGCGTGCTGACCAACGACCCCGGACTGGGCGTCGCCCGCCACGCCGACGCGGGCTACGAGACCGCGCTCGAGACTGCGCGGCGGCACGGGATCAAGCTCCCGATGCTGTGATCTGAGGGTCTGGGGTCGAGGGTCTAGGGTCTGGAGTGCTCCTCGGCGCCCCCGGAGCCTCGACCCGAGACCCTAAACCCTCGACCCGTGCTTCTCATGCTCTCCGCCCGCTTCAAGCCCTGGGACGTGCCGGTCTTCGTCGCCAAGTACGCGTACCTGCGCGCGCGGCGGCGCCCGGTGCTCGTGTCCTTCGAAGTGACGCTGCGCTGCAACGCGCGGTGCTCCTTCTGCGACTACTGGAAGACGGACCCCGGGGCCAAGGCGCACGAGCTCAAGAGCTTCGCGGACGCGGCGCGGTTCTTCAACCCGGTGATGATGGTCTTCACCGGCGGCGAGCCGACGCTCCGTCGCGACCTCGAGGACCTCGTCGCCGCCGTATCGGCGGCGACCCGCGTGAAGTACGTGAGCGTGATCACCCACGGCGCGATGCTTACGCCGGAGCGGGCGAAGTCGCTCTGGGACGCGGGCATCCACCAGTTCAACATCTCGCTCGACTACCTGGATGGCCGCCACGACGACGCGCGGGGCATCCCCGGGCTCACCGCCCGGATCTTCGCGGCGCTCCCCCGGATGCGCGAGTTGGGCGTCGACAACGTGCGGTTCAACACGGTGATCAAGGCCGACAACCTCGATCAGATCCTGCCGATCGTCCGGCGCGCCGAGGAGCTCGGTTGCGGTGTGAACCTCAGCGTCTACACGGACCTCAAGAACGGCAACCGCGCGCATCTGCTCGGGCCCGACCATTTCGCGCGCGTGGACGCCCTGGTCGAGCAGCTCCTGACGTACAAGCGCCGACGCCGCGGCGTCATCACCAGCTCGGACTATTACCTCGAGCAGATCCCGCGCTACGTTCGCGGGGCGATGACGGAGCCGTGCCGGAGTGGCATCAGCACCGTGCACATCGACCCGGTGGGCCGCGTACGGCGCTGCCCGGATTTCCCGCCCGACGCGCATTGGTCAGAGTACAAGCGCTACGAGCCGATCGCCTGCAACGCCTGCTACTACGCATGCCGCGGCGAGGCCCAGGCGCCCTTGCGTCTGTCCCGCGTGCGCGACGTGATGGCGTGAGGCGCCAGGACGCGGGACACGGCACGACAGGGCAAGGACGAAGGAGGAGGAACGACGAACGGGAGTCCGCGGCCCGCGTCCCCCGCCCCTCGTCCCTGTTGTTCGTCAATGCGTCGCAGGTAGTCACGTGTGCGGGTCCGGCGCGGGCGCGGCGCGGGCACGAGATGCGGGACGCGGGCGTTCTCAGCGGCGCGGCCGTCGCGGTCCGTGGGGAGACCATCGCCGCCGTGGGCGACCAGCGCGTGCTGGAGCGGGAGTTCGTCGGCGCCGAGCGAGTAGACTGCCGCGGGGGCGTGCTGACCCCGGGCCTCGTGGACTCGCACACGCACGCGGTCTTTGGGCGCGCCCGCTACGACGAGCAGGAGCTCCGGGCCGGCGGGCTCGATTACATGGAGATCGCCCGGCGTGGCGGCGGCATTCACGCCTCGGTGCGCGACCTCCGCGCCCGCGGCGAGGAGGAGCTGTTCGCGCTCGCGGTGGCGCGCCTGCGCCGGCTGGCCTCGTACGGCACCACGACGGTCGAGGTCAAGTCGGGCTACGGCCTCACGGTTCCCGACGAGCTCAAGTCACTGCGGGTCGTGAGGCGCCTCGCCGCCGAGCTCCCTCTGCGCCTGGTGCCCACCTGGCTCGGCGCCCACGAGATCCCCCACGAGTACCGCGGATCGGGCGCGGCGCGCGAGGCGTATCTGCGCCTCCTGGTCGAGGAGATGCTCCCGCAGGTGGCGGCGGAGCGGCTGGCCGGTTTTGCTGACGTTTTCTGTGAGCCGGGCGTCTTTACTGTGGACGAAGCCCGCGCGGTCCTGGCGGCCAGCCGCCGCGCGGGTCTCGCCCTCAAGCTCCACGCCGACGAGCTCTCTGCCGGCGGGGGCGCGGAGCTGGCGGCGGAGTTGGGCGCCGCGTCGGCCGACCACCTCGCGGCGGTCTCCGACGCCGGCGTCTCGACGCTCGCCGCATCGAACACCGTCGCCACGCTGCTGCCGGGCACGATGTTGTTCCTCGGCAAGGCGCGGCAGGCGCCGGCGCGGGCGCTGCTCGACGCGGGAGCGGCGGTCGCGCTGGCGTCGGACTTCAACCCGGGCACCTCGCCGACCGTCAACTTTCCACTCGTGCTCACGCTCGCGGTGAGCCAGCTTCGCATGAGCGTCGCGGAGGCACTGCTCGGCGCGACCGTCAACGGCGCCGCCGCGCTCAACCTCGCGGGAAGCGTGGGGCAACTCGCCCCCGGCTTCTCGGCCGACTTGGCGCTGTTCGAGGCCGACGACGTACGCGAGCTGCCATACTGGTACGGCGACCGTCGGTGCCGCGGCTCGTGGGTGCGCGGCAAAACTTGTCACCAGTATGAGTTACGGCTAAGTTAACGCGACCGCTCCGCGCAGCGCCGCGTCGCGCCGCTCCCCTCCAGAGGTCCACTACGCGCTGATGTCCAACGTTGCGAAACTGAAGAAGAAGGCAGCCGAATTCGAGCAGAAGCGACAGTTCGACAAGGCGCTCGCGGTGTACGTCCAGATGCTCGAAGGGGCCGCGCGTCGGGAGGAGGAGGTCGAGGTCGCCCTGTACAACCGAGTCGGCGACCTCTTTTTGCGCGAGGGCAAGACGTCCGAAGCCCTGACGTACTACGAGAAGGCGGTGGACCGCTACGCCGAGAGCGGCTTCTTCAACAACGCCATCGCGCTCTGCAACAAAATCCTGCGCCACGCCCCGGGTCGCAGCGTCGTGTACTACAAGCTCGGAAAGATCAGCGCGCAGAAGGGCTTCACGAGCGACGCGAAGCAGAATTTCCTGGAGTACGCCGACCGCATGCGGCGCGCGGGCCAGATGGACGAGGCGTTCCGCGCCTTGCGCGAGTTCGCCGACCTCTGCCCGGACCAGGACGACATCCGTACCATGCTCGCCGAGCAGCTCACGAAGGCCGACCGGAAGGACGAGGCCGTCGAGCAGCTGCAGCGGCTGTACGAGAAGTTCCAGGAGGAGGGGCGATCGGACGAGTCGCGCCAGACGTTGGACCGGATGAAGGCCATCGACCCGACCGCCGAGCCGAACCCCGTGCTGACGCCGCTGCGTCAGAACGCCCAGGAGCTCGTGTTCCTCGACGTCTCCTATGACGACGAGCCGGACGCCCAGCGCAACGCCGAGACCCCGAGCGCGACCCAATCGGTTGGAGCTGGCCCGGAGCCCGACGACCGGCGCGCGGCGCCGCCCACAGCACCCGCTCCATCGGGCGTCGATTCGCTCCCCGCGCGCATGTCCGACGGGTTCGACGGTCAGGACGCGCCCGAGCCGATCGAGGGCGCGCCCGCAGCGCCGGCAATTCTCGACATGACGGGCAACGCCGACGCGCTCGGTGGAGCGGGCTCAGGGTTCGGCGTTATGCCACCGCTCGAGCCGCCCGGCGCCCACGGGCTGTCGCTCGACGCGACCTCCCACGCGAGCGGCGACACGCTTGCCGGACTCGGCGAGGCCGCCGGTCCGCTCAGCGTGAGCGAGTTCGGGTCGCTTCAGCTGGGGAACCTCGCGCAGTCGCACCTGCCGACCCCGACGCACGACCTCGTGCTGCCGGGCGAGCTCCCGCCGCTCGATCAACTCTCGCTCGCCGCCACCGCCTCGGGACCGCTCGACTTGATGCTGGCGAGCGACTTTGCCGTGGGAGGATCGGCAGCTGCGCTCCACGGCGCCGAATCGCCCGGCATGCTCGGCATGCCCGGCGGGCCTTTGGACGCCTCGCTTCGCTCACCGACCGACGTCGAAGCGCTGCCAGAGCTGCACGGCGCATTTCTGGAACCGGTGCCCTACGAGGCGCCTGGCGGCGATGCGCCCGACGAACCCTCCCGGGAACTCCCATTCCTGGACGTCGCCGGCGACTTCGATGGGGGCCGTGCCACTCCGGACGCCGCGCCCGCGGGTGCGTCCGGCGCCGCGGCGTCGCCGCTGCCTGGCGAGTTCGCTGCGTTCGAGCCGCAGCGATGGGACGGCCGCGTGGGCGGAGCCGCGCAGCCCGACGGTGAGGCATCGACCACGACGGGGGCCGGCAACCTGATCGACTTGCCGCTCATCAGCGAGCCCGATGTCGGACCGGCTCGAACGCATGAGCCGGCCCAGCCGGACCAACCGGCCGAGGATGTCGTTGGCGGGGCCGCGTGGCTGCCGCAGGCCGCGGCCCCCCGCTTCCCGGCGGAGACCCGCGCGCCTGGGGGGCCGACGGATGCACTGGCCGCAACCGCGCCGCTCGGGGGCCACGAGCGGGCGAGCCGTTCCGGCCCCACGCTCGACGACCTTCGTGCCGCGGTCGAGCGCGACCACGACGTCGGCGCGCCGCGTCGACAGCTGGCGGAGGCGTTGCTCGAAAATGGGGACCGCGAGGCCGGGCTCCGCGAGCTGGACCTCGCGATGACCGCATACGAGAGGGCCGACGACCTTGACGAGGCGCGCAGCGTCGCCGAGGAGATCATCCACATCGAGCCCAATTCCGTACGGCACCACCAGAAGTGCGTGGAGTACGCCTTCCGGGCCGGCGACAAGAGCCGCCTGTGCGAGGCGTACCTGGCGCTCGCGGACGCGCTATTTCGTACGGGGCAGACCGAGAAGGCCCGCGCGGTGTATAAGCGGGTGCTCGAGCTCGCGCCCGAGGATCGCCGGGCCCGCGCGGCCCTGGGCGCCTTCCCGGGGCCTGCCGCCGGCCCGGCGCCGCGGTCGGCAGCGACGCGCGAGACGGCGAGTGCACCGCGCGCGTCGGCGCCTGCCGCCGCTCCAGCGAGAGCGGCCAGCCCCGACCGCCCGGTCGGTGTGCGTCCGCCACCGGCCACGGCGGCCGACGAGGACCGCGTGAACCTCGGCGACTGGCTGCGGGCTGACGAGCGGCCGAAGTCGACGCGGATGGTGATCGACGAGCAGGCACCGTCCGGCGACGAGCAGGCCGACTTCGACGACATGCTTCGCAAGTTCAAGCAGGGGGTAGCCGAGAACGTAGAGGAAGACGACCACGAGAGTCACTACGACCTCGGCGTCGCCTTCAAGGAGATGGGACTGCTGGACGAAGCGATCGCCGAATTCCAGAAGGCGTTGCGCGCGCCGGGCCGGCGGGTGCGCACGTACGAAGCGCTCGGCCAGTGCTTCATGGAGAAGCAGCAGCTCTCCGTCGCGCTGACGATTCTTCAGCGCGCCCTGAGCGAGCCGGGCGTGGCCGACGACCAGCTCGTCGGCGTCCTGTACCTGCTCGGCTACGCGTCGGAGGCGCTGCAACGGCGTGACGACGCCGCCGGCTATTACCAGCGCGTGTTCGCGGTCGACATCCAGTTCCGGGATGTCGCCGACCGACTGAACGCCCTCGACAAGGCGGTTCGATGAGCATGACCTTCCGCGCCCGATCCGGCGTCAGTTCGGCCCTGGCGGACATCCAGCTCCCGGTGCGCGACGCGCTGGCCAGGGTGGCCGACGAGATCTGGCGAATCGTCGCCGACGACTGCCCGCTGATCGACGACGTGAACCACCACCTGATGGCGATGAAGGGGAAGCTCTTCCGCCCGACGCTGCTCCTGCTGGCGAACGCGGCTGAGGAGCGGCCCGACGCGCGGGCGACCACGCTGGCGGCGGTCGTCGAGCTGATTCACGTGGCCACGCTCGTGCACGACGACTCGGTCGACCATTCGGCCATGCGCCGCGGCATGCCTACGATCAATGCCTTGTACAGCCACCAAGTGAGCGTCATCATGGGCGACTACCTGTACGCGCGTGCGCTCCGCGAGATGGTACGGAGCGGGGACATCGAGTCGCTGCGCGTGCTCACCGAGGCGTCGAACGCGATGACGCTCGGCGAGATGCGCCAACTCGCGGCGGTCGACAAACTGGGGTTCACCGAAGACGATTACTACGCGCTGAATCACGCCAAGACCGCCTCGCTGTTCGCCGCCGCGTGCGAAGTCGGGGCGCTGTGTGGTGCGCCCGCGCACCGGACGGCCCTGGCGCGGTACGGAGAGCGGCTGGGGATGGCGTTCCAGGTGGCGGATGACCTGCTCGACTACACGGAGGCCCAGGAGATGACGGGTAAACCCACGGGACTTGACCTGCGCGAGCACAAGGTCACGCTGCCGCTGATCGCCGCGATGCGCGAGATGAGCGCGCCGGAACGGTCCCGAGTGGAGGCGCTGTTCGCCGCGCCCGCTCCCGAGGACGGGCAGATCGCCGACGTGATCGCCATGGTGGGCGAGCACGGCGGGCTGGAGTACGCCCGCCGCAAGGGCGACGAGTTCGCGCAGGGCGCGGAGGAGGCGCTCAACGGGCTGCCGGACACGCCCGCCCGCGGCGCACTCTGCGACGCCATCGCTTACGTCATGGACCGGCGCTGGTGATGGCGACGCGCGGCTCGTCCTCGTCGCGTCACCGCCCGGCCTTTCACGCGGTGATCCTCGCCATCGGCTTCATCGTCGGTGGCTTCATGACGCAGTTCGCCCGCCGCTTCCTGCCGGCCGGCGCGGTGAAGGAGTTCCTGACCACCGGCGTCACCCCGTCACTCGGTCCACTGAACATCGACCTGGTGATCTTGAAATTCGCCATCGGACCGATCGCGCTGGACGTCGCGCTGTTGAGCCTCGTCGGGGTCCTCGTGGCTTACCTCATCGCGCGGTCGCTGTTCTAGGGAGAGTCTATGCCGTTCAATCTCGGAATGGGCGAAGTCCTCATCATTCTCGTGATCGTGCTGCTCCTCTTCGGAGCCAAGCGCATTCCCGAGATCGCGGGCTCGCTGGGGAAGGGCATCAGTCAGTTCAAGCGCAACCTGACCGACGTGGACCGCTCGCTTCGGGAGGGGATCGATACGGAGCCGCGACGCGACGCGGAGCGCCGGCCGGAGCCACTGGCCTCGGCCGACCAGGACCTGGTCCGCCGTCCCGAGGACGACCGCCCCGAGCCCAAGCGGCTGTTGAGCTGAAGGCGAGGGACGAGCGAAGAGGGACGCGGGACCAGATTCCGGCGGTCTCGTCCCGCGTCCCTCTTCCCTCGTCCCGCGTCCCTCGCCCGCCCCTACGTCGCCCGTCGCGCAGCGGCGTTGATCTCGGCGCGGTTGTCCTCGATGTCGGCGTCCTTTCGCAGGTTCTCGAGGAACGTGCGCACGCGCTGCTGACGGAGGCTCTCGGTGAGCTGCGTGCGCTGGGTCTGCTTCTGGGCCTCGAACGCCGTGCGGTCGGCGTTCACGCGGCGATCGACCCGAATGACGTACAGGCCCGTCGGCGTTTCGATGGGTGCGCTCACCGCCCCCACCGGGAGGGAGAACGCGGCCCCGATGGCCTGGTTCAACTGCCCGACGCCCGGCACGGGCGTGATGCGGTTGAACGTGCGCGACTGCTCCACGGCGAGGCCCCGCGCTCGCGCGGCCTGTTCCAAGCTCGACGCTGCCGCGGCTGCAGCGAGGGCCCGTGCCTCGGGGAGCAGCCGCTGGAGCTTCTTCTCCCGGAGCACCGCGGCCCGTACCTCGTCCCGCACCACCTCGAACTTCGGCTCGCCCCCGGGCACGAGCGTGTCGAGCCGCGCGAGGTAGTAGCCGTTCTCGTCGTCGAACAGCTCGCTCGACTCGCCGGGGCGCGCGCCGCCGAACGCCCATGCGCTCACGCTCGGGACGTAGCGACCACCGACGGTGAGCGGCTCTCCCTCAATCGCGGTCGCTCGCACGACCGGAAGGCCGAGGACCTTCGCGGCGCTGTCGAACCGAGTCGGAGTTTCGGCGGCGGCGGCGATGGAGGAGAGCGAGTCGGCGCGGCGGTCGGTTCGGGCGGCGGCCGAGTCGCTCTGTTGCACGCGGAGCAAGACGTGGCGCAGATCGAGGGTGTCGCCGCTCCGGGCGTCGAGCCGGATGAGGTGGTAGCCGAACGGCGTGAGCACCGGCTGCGACACCTCGCCCACACGTAGGGCGTTGGCTGCGGTCTCGAAGGCGGGCACGAACCGCCCGCGCGGCCCACGCCCCAATGAGCCGCCATTCGCCCCCGACACCGAATCGGCCGACGCCTGCTGCGCCACCTCGGCGAACTTGGCAACCGGGTCGGGCGCGCTCAGGATCGCCGAGCGCAGCGAGTCGGCGCGGGCGCGCGTCGCGGCGCTGTCGGCGGCCGACACCGTCCGAGGTACCGTGAGGACCGAGACGGCCGCGCGCCCGGGACGCTCGAACTCGCTGCGGTGGCGGTCGAAGTAGGCCCGGAGCTCGCTGTCGTTGACTGTGACCGCCGAGTCGGCAATGCGCTCGGAGCGGAACGCGACGAAGGAGATCTGCGCGGAGTCGTGCTCGTCCTGGTACACGCTCCAGAGCCTCGCGTCCGACAGGTAGACGCTCGCCGCGACCTGCTGGAACAGCTTTTCGCGCGGGATCTCCGACCGGTAGTAGTTCTCGAGTTGGACCAGCAAGCCCTGCTGGCGCGCCGCGGGGCTGCTCAGGAACCGCTGGTACTTTTGCGGATCGAAGCGCCCCTCCGTCTGCAGCTCCTCGGCCTCCAGGAGCTGGGGGGGCGGATTGAAGCGTGCCGCTTGGCGGATTTCGTCGTCAGTAACAGTGATCCCGCGCCGCCGGTATTCCTGCTCCAATAGGATGTCGGTGACCATCTGGTCGAACGCCTGGTCCTCGACGCGCTTGCGCTCGTCGAGGGTCAGGGCGCGGTGGAGGCGCTCCGACTGCTGCTGCTCGGCCGCCTGCACCACGCGCGCGTAGACGTCGTACGGCACCTCGCGACCGTTGACGTCCACGACCGCGGTCGACGCGGTCACGTTGCGGCCCAGGAGCCCCGACGTCTCGGCCAGCAGGAAGCCGCCGACGAACGTGATGAGGATGAACCAGAAGATGTACTTTGCGCTGCTGCGCATCGTTTGCAGCACGGGACCAGACTCCTGAACGGTGGCGGGGGTGGCGGGACGCGGCGGGAGAACCGTGGGACGAACAGCTCGGAAGCTAGGACCGCGCGACAGTTAAAATCAAGGGAGCGCGTGACTTCTGCGGGCCGTTCTGATTGACTTCGCCGAATCGCTATGTGTATCTTGCCGCACCTCCCGGCCGCACGCGGCGGCTGAGTGCGGCGACTCCGAGGGCATTGAATGGCCAACTCCGCCCGCATCGACGAGCTCCTGAAGAAGTTCGACGAGAACCCGAAGCGCTACTTCGCACCCCTCGCGAACGAGTACCGCAAGGCCGGTGACGTCGATCAGGCCATCACGATCTGCCGTGAGCACCTGGCGCAGCAGCCGGGGCACATGAGCGGCCACGTGGTGTTCGGCCAGGCACTGTACGAGAAGGGCGATCTCGACGAGGCACGTCAGGTGTTCGAGACCGCGCTCGCGCTCGACCCGGAGAACTTGATCGCCCTCCGGCACCTCGGCGACATCGCGCGCGATCGGTACGACATGAGCACGGCACGGATGTGGTATCAGCGCGTGCTCGACTCGGATCCGCGCAACGAAGAAATCTTCGCGCAGCTCGCCGCACTCGGCGACGCGCCGCCGCCGGTCGCCTTGCAAGCGCCCGCGACCGGAGCGGACGCGGCGCTCGAGCCGGTGGGCGACGCCGGGCCGGACACGACTGCCGACACGTCAGAGGCCGAGCGCGCCGCGTCGGCCGGCGATGACGTCGATGCCGACGCACGCGAGCAGCGGGCAGTCGAGCCGCTGGAGCTCGACGCAGCTTCGTTCGGTCTGGCGGCGCCCAGCGAGCCCCGGCTCGAGATGCCGGAGCCCGAACCGCTCGTGGTGCCCGCATCCTCGATCGACATGGCTGCATTCGGCAGCGTGGAACCGACTCCGCTCGATTTCGAGTCGGCGGAAGCTGCGAGCGTGCGCAGCGAGGGCCTCGAGACGACCGCCTTCGAGTCGCACAGCTTCGAGCCGCACTCGGCACCTGTGGGAACGCCGGGTGACCTCGGGCTCGAGTCGGCCGAGTTCGTACCGCCCGGCGACGACGGTTCCGCGGACTCCCCGGCCGCGGACGCCGATGTGGTGTTCGGCTTCGGAGACCTGACGGCGATGCCGCCCTCGGAGCCTCTCGCCGAGCGCGCCAGCGGGTCGGCCCCCGTGGCGGACGAGGAGGGCAGGCCGCGCGCCGCTGCGGAGGCGCATCTCGGCGAGACGCCGGCGGCCTTCGTGACCGAGACGATGGCGGAGCTGTACCTCCAGCAGGGATTCCGCCAGGAAGCGCTGAAGGTGTACCGGCAGCTCCTGGAGCAGAGCCCCGACGACTCGACGCTACAGGTCCGCGTCGAGCGCCTGGAGGCCGAGGTGGAGGCCGAGGTCGCAGGTGCCGACGAGGCCGAGGCGGGTCTTGGAACCCAGGCGATGTCGGAGGCCCCGACCGAAGAATGGCCGGCCATGCAGGAAGGCGACGCCGCCCGGGCACCGGCGGCCGCGGCGCCGACCGGCACGGCGACGAGCGTTGCGCCGCCTGCAGGGCCGACCATGCGGCAGTTCTTCTCGGCCTTGGCCGCGCGGCGTCCCCGCCAGGCGGGGCAGGCGAGCGGAGGCAGCTCGGGTGCGGCGGCCGCCGGGCCAGCCATGGTCTCTGGTGCAACTACGGTGGAGCAACCACCCGTCGGACTCGACGCGGCTCCACCCAGCGCGGTCGCCTCGGGTGATGTCGTGCGCAATCACGCCGACGAGACGGGCGCGCCGTCGCTCGAAGCCCAACCCGTGCAGCGCGAGGCGGACGATCGCGATCCGGCGGAGCGCGATGAGACGGAGAGCTACTTCGAGGCCGCCGCCGAGGGCTTTGCCGACGTCGCGGCACCCGAGCCCGTCGACAGGTCGGCGCATGAGTCCGCCGGTTTCGGCTCGGGCCGGGGCTACGGCTACGAGGACCGAGGCGAGGTGCGCCCGGGCGCACCGTCGGCGCCGGCCGAGGGGACGGCGGCGGACGGCTCGCTCGACGCGCTGTTCGGCGCAGCGGGTGTACCCGGCGATGACGCGGCGTCGTCGATGCTGGCCGGCCTCTACCAGCCCCCTTCGCCGGCCGCGGCGCCAGGCCCGGCGACGCGCCCCGCCGCGTCCGAGCTGTCGCTCGACCAAGTGTTCCGCGAGACCCCACGGAGCCTCGAGGCGGCGCGGCGTGCCTCGTTCTCGTTCGACCAATTCTTCGCGTCAGCCACCGAGCAGTCGGCGGCGACGCCCGACGCGCCGACAGGGCCGCCAGCCGATGAGGACGACAGCGCGGCCCGCGACATCGAGCAGTTTCACGCGTGGCTCGAGGGCCTGAAGAAGAAGTGATGATCGCGGTGCTGAACGGGCCCAATCTCAATCTGCTGGGAACGCGCGAGCCCGAGCTCTACGGGCGCGCCACGCTGGCCGAGATCGAAGCGCGGCTACGCGACGTCGGGCGCGAACTAGGCGCCGAGGTGGAGTGCGCTCAGCACAACGGCGAGGGGGAGCTCGTGGACGCCGTGCAGGCCCTCCGCGGCCGCGCCGCGGGCGCAGTCATCAACGCGGGCGCCTACAGTCACACCAGCCTCGCGCTTCGCGACGCCTTCGCCGCCGTGGCCGTACCGTTCGTCGAGGTCCACTTGACGAACGTGTACGCGCGGGAGCCCGAGCGCCGCCATTCGGCCCTCGCGCCCGGGGCGCGGGCGGTGCTCTGCGGGTTCGGAGCGTACGGCTACGAGCTCGCGTTGCGCGGCCTCGTCGCGTCGCTGGCGACCCGTGGCTGACCGCCGCGCGGAGCGCCTCGCTGCGCTCCTCGAGGCGATCGACGCCGCGCACCTCGACGGCCTGCTGCTGACGAGCCTCCCGAATATCCGCTATCTCTGCGGCTTCTCGGGCACGAGCGCACTCGCATTCGTCAGCGCGCGCGGCGACGTGCTGTTCGTGACGGACTTCCGCTATAAGACACAGGCGGTCGACGAAGTCGGCGACTTCGCGCGCGTGAGCGTGGAGCCGCAGAGCCTGTGGGCCGGCCTGTGGCAACAGCTCCCGCAGCTCGCGCACGTCGAGGTCGCCGGCTTCGAGAGCGCCCACCTCCTGCATCGCGACTTCCAGCGGCTGCTGGAGGCAGGCAGTCGCTGGCAGTGGCGTCCGGCGGTCGATCTCGTGGAGCGGCTACGCGAGCGCAAGGATGCCGACGAGGTGGGCCTCATCGCCCGCGCCGCGGAGATTGCCGCGGCCGCACTCGGACGAACGCTGCCGCAGCTCCGCGCCGGCATGACCGAGCTGCAGGTGGCCGGCGTCCTGGAGCACTCCCTCCGCGACGCGGGCAGTGAGGGCTTCCCGTTCCCCACGATCGTCGCCTCCGGCGCGCGCGCGGCCCTCCCGCACGCGCGCTCGTCACCGAAGGTGGTGGAGCGCGGCGACCTGCTTCTCCTCGACTTCGGCGCGGAGGTCGGCGGCTACTGCGCCGACGTCACGCGTACGGTCGTGGTCGGGCGAGCCGACGGCCGGCAGCGTGAAGTCTACGACCTCGTGCGCGCCGCAAACGAGACCGCCGCGACGGGCGTACGGGCGGGGATGCGCGGACGCGACGCGGACGCGCTCGCCCGCGAGTACATCGAGCGGCGGGGACACGGCGAGGCATTTGGGCACAGCCTCGGCCACGGCCTTGGGCTCGAGGTGCACGAAGCGCCGCGCTTGAGCCGCGTGGCCGAGGATGCCCTGCCCGCGGGCTCGGTCGTCACCATCGAGCCCGGCGTCTACTTGCCCGGGTGGGGCGGCGTCCGCATCGAGGACGACGTCCACCTGGCGCCGAATGGCCCGGAGCTCCTCACGCACTTTACCCGCGACCTGATCGAAGTCGGCTGATCGCCCTCGCGTGCGCGCCGAGCGACCTCCCTCACGGATATGATCGACCTACGGTACATCAAGAAGTTGATCGAGATGCTGGACGGCTCCACCGTCGACTCGATCGAGATCACCTCGGACAAGGGGATGAAGATCCGCCTGTCCAAGACGCCGGCGCAGCGGGGGACAGTGCAGGTCGCAGCGCCGATGCCGATGCCGACCCTGCTGCCCGCAGCCCCGGCCCCGCCGCTGCCCGCTCCGCCCGCGGCCGTAGCGGCCTCAGCGGACGGCGATACCAGCGGGCAGCCGGAATCGTCAAAGAGCAAGCTGCTCGAGGTGAAGTCGCCGATGGTCGGGACGTTTTACGCCGCGCCGGAGCCCGGCTCGGACCCGTACGTAGCCGAGGGGACGCGCATCGCCAAAGGGCAGATTCTCTGCATCATCGAGGCGATGAAGATCATGAACGAGATCGAGTCGGAGTTCAGCGGCGTGGTGCGCGAGGTCCTGGTGCAGGACGCGCACCCCGTGGAGTACGGCCAGGTCCTGTTCCGCGTCGACCCGAATGGCTGAGCCACGCTTCACGCCGGTCGGCGCCCGTGCCGTGGCGGCCGGCCCCACGATGTCGCCGGCCGCCCACCCGGCCCCGAGCGGGGCAGCGGTGTTCAATTTCAAGGGGATCCTGCAGCGGATGATCCAGCAGGGCGCCTCCGACCTGCACCTCAAGGTCGGACGCCCGCCGACGCTGCGCGTCCAGGGCGACCTGCTCCCCATGGAGTACGCACCGATGCGGCCGGAGGACCTGAAATCGCTGGCCGAGCAGGTGATGACGCCGCGCCAGGTGAAGGAGTTCTCCGAGCACAAGGAGGCCGACTTCGCCATCGGCGTGCCGGGCATCGGCCGGTTCCGGGTGAACGTGTACCAGCAGCGCGGCA
>Ga0307416_100000439_pt1 | contig 21235 bp, 13 predicted proteins | sample DK1Cmetagenome_2_FD_203821 | JGI IMG/M metagenome (GOLD analysis project Ga0307416, IMG submission 203821) | Maize rhizosphere microbial communities from greenhouse at UC Davis, California, United States - DK15-C-3 | ecosystem: Host-associated > Plants > Roots > Rhizosphere > Soil | place...
CTTGTCTTAATATATGATCTCTTGAAGGAATGGCAGCTTTCCCGAACATGTAAATAAAGGAAAGTAACAACAAGCCTGCCGTGGTCTGTCGCATGGCCGTGAAGAGGAAAGGTGGAAAGTGCAACACTGCGATACGCAATGCCAGATACGTGGTGCCCCAAATGACACAAACTACGGCTAAAGCTATATATGGTAAATATGATTGGCGGTTCATAGATCAAATGCCCAGTGCGTCCTGGGATTTTACGGTTTCACGCGTCAAATTTTGCCGTAATAACGGAAGAAAAACAGTTTCAGTTTCGTGAATTTTTACCATATCAGTTTTGAGATAAAGTACCATGCATAAGTGGTCCCCCAAGACCAAACATCTGATCTGTGTTCGGCCTCGCCGATCTTAGTGATTTAAAAAAGAACACGTGCTGCGATGTGTTTAAGTCTTTTTATTAAATTGTTTGCACCTCACTTTAAAAGGCGATCACTCCGCACGCCGGTAATTTTTTCACAAGCAGATGACTGTTTTCAGGGCGGCGCCGCGTTCCGGATAGAGCCCACCGCCACAGGTCTTCGCACATTTCTTTTAGTAGTTATATGTAACAATTAAAACCCTTGTCTATGAAAAAATGTTACCTACTGTTTTGTACGCTCCTGCTCCTGCACAATTCAGGAATGGCGCAAAGCACTGATGAATTTGCGTCAGCTAAGAGCCAGCCGAATTTCATTCGCTCGGGCGGTCTATTGAACGCTGATCGCCCCGGTCCACCAGTGGCTCCATTTGCGTATATCCGTACCGTTACATCGCTCGTCACTGCCTTGCCTGTTTCGGGTGTTGTGACGGACGAGAACGGTCAGGGCTTTCCCGGAGTGAACGTAATCGTCAAAGGTACATCTACCGGAACGACAACCGATGTCAATGGACGGTATGCACTCGAGGTTGAAAACGACAATGCAGTGCTCGTATTTTCATTCGTGGGTTATAACGAGCAGGAGATTGCTCTCGGCGGGAGGACTATTCTCGACGTCCAGATGCAACCGAACCTGCAGGCTCTGGATGAAGTCGTGGTGACTGCTTTAGGTATTGAAAGAGCGCAGAAGAGTCTCGGTTACGCGACAGCCAAAGTAAGCTCCGACGAGCTCACCGTAAACCGCACACCGAATCTTATGAATGCTTTGCAGGGCAAGGTCGCCGGCGTGAGCATTTCATCTTTGGGTACCGGACCTGGCGGCACATCGAAGATCAGAATCCGTGGTCAGTCCTCGATGTCGGGTCAGAATAGTCCGTTGATCGTAGTGAACGGCGTACCTATTGATAATACTAACTTTGGCACCAACCAGGGAAATGCTGCGGCGGACAACTCCATTGGTGTACGCGGCGGCGGCGTTTATTCCGACGGTGGTGACGGACTGTCAAGTATAAATCCGGATGACGTTGAAAGCATGACGATCCTGAAAGGTGCGGCGGCATCGGCATTGTATGGGTCACGCGCGAAAGACGGTGTCATTATGATCACAACCAGAAGCAAAGGTGAGTCCAGAGGGTTGGGAGTGTCGTACAATCTGAACTACACGAATGAAACTCCGCTTGACTTTACAGACTACCAGTATTTGTACGGACAAGGTGAGAACGGAATCCGCCCGACTTCCCCTAACCCGACTTCCGGCCAGTGGTCCTTCGGTGAACGGTTTCAGCCCGGGATGACACAAGTATTGTTTGACAACGTCGTCGTGCCGTACGAGCCGCAACGTGATATCATCCGCGAATTCTATCGCAACGGTCAAAATCTCACGAACACCATTACTCTGTCAACGAATACAGAAAAGGGCGGCCTGAGTTTTTCTATGTCCGACCTGAATAGTAAAGGGATTACCCCGAATAATTCTTTTAACCGCAAGATCTTTAACCTGGGTTTTACCCACGCGTTATCGGAGAAGCTGAGCTTCAGGGGAAACATCAACTACTCGAATGAGTATAACAAGAATCCTCCAAACATTGCAAACCAGGACAACTCGATACCGACCTCTTTATACAACATGGCGAACTCAATGCCGATGAAGGTCCTGGATGAAAACAAATACGACGCGAATGGAAATGAATATGTGTATTCACGATTCAGAAACAGGACGAATCCTTATTGGGTGCTGGCTGAGCAGTTCAACAACATCCGGCGCGACAGGATCTTTGGAAATTTCGCATTGAAATACGACATTCTAAAATGGCTGTACGTCCAGGGCCGCGTTGGGCAGGACTACTGGTCGCGGGATCAGGATTATAACAATTTCCCGACTGGACATGCTTCCCGCGGACCTGCACAGGAAGGATTTGTAAATGGAATGTATACGCAGGAGGCGCGTCGTTTTCGCGAGATCAACACCGACATTCTTCTGTCTGCGACGCGTGAGTTCGGCGATATCGGTGTCAACCTCACACTTGGTGGTAACCAGATGACCCGGCGATCAGATCTGAACAGCGTGCAGGTGACGGACTTTGTGGTAAGAGATCTTTATACTGTTCAGAATGGTCGTGCGAAAGATCCCTTCTATGATCTCTCCGAACTGGCGGTGAACTCACTCTACGGATCAGCTGAGCTCTCGTGGAGAAGATATTTTTACTTGAATGGTACACACCGCAATGACTGGTTCTCGACTCTTTCGCCCGAAAACAGGAGCATACCTTATTCGTCGATATCCGGCAGTTACGTTTTCTCGGAATCGATGGAGATGCCGCGCTGGATGAACTTCGGCAAGATAAGGCTCGCGTACGCGGAAGTGGGCAGTGACAGCGATGTTGGACCTTACTCCAATGTGCTGTACTACTCTGTGAATGCTAACCTGATAGGCAATCCGTCTGGTGCGCTGCAACCCATCGGTGGTCCGAGTGGAACCACGCTGCCGAACAATGACCTGCGCCCTATGCGCACGGCAGAAACCGAGGCAGGTCTGGAGTTAAAGTTGTTCGATAACCGCGTAGGATTGGACGTTTCGGTATATCGGAAGATCACAACCGACCAGATTGTGCGCGCACAGATCTCTGATGCTTCCGGCTTTGTGGATACACGAATAAACAGTGGCAAGAGCGAGAACAGGGGTATTGAAATGATGCTCAATCTCGTTCCGGTTTACACGAATGATTTCAGCTGGGACTTTACATTCAACGGGGCTTACAACATAACGAAAGTGCTGAGTCTGCTTACGGACACACCCGGGGAACGGATAACTGTAGGAACGCATAACTTCAACGGCGAACTGAGACAGATCGTGGGTGAGGAGATGGCTCAGATAGCCGGCTTTGGTTACCGCAGGGATGAGCAGGGAAGAAAAGTATTCGGGCCCAACGGCATCGCCCTGCGCACGGAGGACCTGATCACGTTCGGAAGCGCCCTTCCCAAGTGGGTAGGTGGTTTTACAAACGCGTTTAAATATAAAGATCTTTCGTTTTCCTTCCTGATTGATTTCAAACTTGGAAACAAGATGCTATCAGGTACCAACTTTAACGCGATTCGCCACGGTCTTCACAAAATGACCCTGGCCGGCAGAGAAGAAGGCGGGATCGTAGGCGAGGGAGTTGATATTAACGGAAATGTTAATACCGTTGTCGCTCCCGTGCAGGCCTATTGGGAAGTGGTGAGATCACAGGCCCTGATCGAGCCTGCTGTGTACGATGGTGGCTACTGGAAGCTGCGGCAGGTAACGCTTGGATATGACTTTACAAGGTTTCTTCCGGACGCATTCCCGGTCAGAGGGCTGACATTGAGTCTTGTTGCAAACAATGTGCTTATCCTGAAAAAGTGGATTGACAACATTGACCCAGAAAGCTTTGGATACAGTTCTGACAACGTAGTCGGAATGGAAGGAACGGGCGTTCCAACAACAAGAGGTATCGGTTTCAACCTGAATGTCAAACTTTAACATGAGCCCACACATGAAAACAATATTAAAATACAGTTTCCTTCTCGGAGTGTTAATGACATTTCACACATCATGCGACGAGGGCTTTGATGAGCTTAACACAAGCAAGACAGGCGCGACAGCCATTGATCCGGTATTCCAGCTGAACAACGCCCTCATCAACACATCTTTTCCGGGCGCAACACTGATTTACGAGATCGGCATCGTACAACAAATCATATCACCAAACTCAGGTGTGCTCACAGGAGCAAACTATAATCAGGACAACCGGGCCGCAACTGATGATCTGTGGCAAGCATATTACCGGAACGTTATTCGTAACACACGGGATATAATTGAACTTACGCAAGATGTACCCGAACGGTCCAACCTGATGAATATGGCCCGCATCCTGCAAGCCTATGCATTTATGGTATTGACCGATAGTTACGGAGACATTCCATATTCAGAAGGGGGCAACGGTTATCTTGACAAGGTGTTTTTTCCAAAGTACGACGCACAGCAGGAAATCTATCCTCAGCTGATCCAGGAATTTCGCGACGCGTCTGCGGCGCTGACCGCATCATCGAAGATCGAGACTGGCGATATACTCTTTGGCGGCGACATCGAGAAATGGAGAAAATTCGGAAACTCGCTTCTTCTGCGCGCAGGCATGAGACTGAGCAAGGTTAGTCCCACGGAAGCGCAGCAGATTGCCGCAGATGCCTTCGCAGCCGGCGTGATCACATTAAACGCCGACAATGCTGTACTGCGTCATGATGCAAATTATCTCAATCCTATCGGAAACACTCTTAACTCAACCGAGGCGGCCAATTATTACATGACGGCACCGTTCGTTGACTATCTGAAAAGTACAAACGATCCGCGGCTCGAGGCAATAGCAGTCCGGTATGTCGGTGCGAAATCCGGGCCTGAACAAATCGCGGCTATTCAGACGTATGACGCGGCAAGTCAGGTGGGAATGCCGATGGGTCATGACAACGGTACCATAGTACCCGTTGCAGCCAACCTGGGTCTGGCAAGTTTCTATGACTTTAGTCAGGTCGACAGGTTTCGTGTTGCTGACCGCGATGCTCCAATGTACTTCGTCACTGCATCGCAGACACTGCTTCTGCTGGCGGAAGCAAAGGTGCGTGGGTGGATCAATACACCGACAACCGCCGACGAGCTTTATAACAGTGGTGTGAGAGCACACATGGAACAGATGGCTGAGTATGATCCGGCTTCCGCCATTGCGGAACAGGATATCGTAGATTACCTCGCAGCTAATCCGTTTGACCCTGCTAACGCGCTTGAGCAGATCAACACGCAATATTGGGTCTCGTCGCTCATGAACGGACCGGAAGCCTTCGCAAATTTCAGGAGAAGCGGATATCCGGATCTTGCGCCCAATCCCTTCCCCGGAAAGGATATCACCGGTGATTTTATCCGGAGGCTTACCTATCCTAACTCCGAGATATCCGTCAACAGCGACAATGTTAATACAGCTATCGCACGCATGGGTCCTGACAATCTTGAGACACGCGTCTGGTGGGATGTCCAATAGCTGGTCAGACGTTTAGCATGTCGCATAAAATTGGAATCCTCCATCCGGATTCCAATTTTTTTTAACGCCGTTACATTCGGCAGATCAAACCACGCGGCGAAACGTGCTGCACGGCATTAACATTAAATCAAACAGTTTGGAAAATAGTATCTTCGCGAATATCAGTTACATCAGGCTATGCTCGAAATCAGGCAGGAACATAAATACATCGAAGTCGCTGAGAGACTCGAGGCATTGATCGAAAAACAAATCCTTAAGGTCGGAGACAGGCTTCCGTCTGTAAGAGCTTTGAGCAAGGAGCAGGGAATCAGTCTCACCACGGCATTTCAGGCATACTATTCACTTGAAGGCAAGGGCTTGATTGAAGCTCGTCCACAATCAGGTTACTATGTCAAGTTTGCAAGAAACCATATTCACGCGCTTCCGAAAGTATGCGACCCTCCCGATGATGCCTGCCCTGTAAGCGTTGATGAAATGATCAACGATGTCTACATGGATTTTAACAAGGAGAAGATGGTTAATTTTTCCATGGGTGCGCCTTCAGTCGATTTGCTCCCGGCAGCCAAGCTTAACAAAGCAGTAATGCATGCGCTACGAGCATCGAAGAGCAGTTGCCTGCACTACGAGCATGTGCAAGGAAATGTACTGCTGCGAAAACAGATCGCACGACAGGCGTTCAACTGGGGTGGCACGCCTTCCGAGGACGATATCATCGTCACCGCAGGAGCGGTGGAAGCGCTATCGCTTTGTGTCAAAGCAATCACGCATCCCGGAGACGCGATTGCAATAGAAAGCCCGACCTACTTCGCCATCTTTCAGGTGATGGAAAGTCATGGACTAAAAGTTGTTGAAATCCCCACCGACCCTGTGACGGGTATTGACCTCAACTATCTGGAGCAGGCGATCCCCCGCTTCGACATCAAGGCTTGTCTCTTTGTCAATAACTTTAACAATCCGCTTGGAAGCTGCATGCCTGATGACCGAAAAAAACAACTTGTCGAGATGCTTGCTTCAAAGCAGATCCCACTTATCGAAGATGATATATATGGTGAGCTGTATTTCGGAAAGACGCGGCCGAAAACGTGTAAGACCTTCGACAAACACGGACTGGTCTTGCATTGCGCTTCTTTCTCCAAATCACTTGCTCCCGGCTTTCGTGTCGGATGGGCAATTCCGGGAAGGTTTAAGAATAAAGTCATCAGCCTGAAAAGAATGCACACCGTATCCACGAATACTTTGACACAGGCGGCAGTGGCTGATTTTCTCAGCAACGGGCGTTTTGAGCTCCATCTTCGTCATTTACGTAAAGCGCTTCATACCCAATCATTGCGGTACCTGCAGGCGATCTCGGAATATTTTCCAGAGGATATCCGCGTGACGAGACCACAAGGAGGTTTCACGCTGTGGATCGAGATGAATGAAAAGCTCAACGCATATAAACTGCACAAGCGCGCATTAAAGCATCACATTGGCATTGCACCCGGGCAGATCTTTTCTTCGCAGGGTCGATTTGAAAATTGTTTCCGCATCAGTTATGGCGAACCGTGGCGCGAAGAAATAGGGGAGGGGTTGCGTACACTGGGAAGGTTGATGCGGGAGATGAGGTAGGTATATCTACAGATCTGGACCCACATTGATGGATCATCACAGCAATCACCTCACCGCTTCCATCGCTGGAGCGATGGAGCCTTTGACGTTTACTTTGAGTAAGCCGAGACAGTTGGACTATCAGGGACCCACACCGGCGTGCCCCTCGTTTCAGAATTTAAAATTGGAATTCCAAATCCGTAAGGGACTCGATATTTGGAGCAGCGATCATCGACGACATAACGTACGGATGGAATCCGGAAAATGTACAAAAGAACATAAGGGTAAAGGGACCACGCGATTCGATGCCGTAGGAATGCCTCTCATACTCCCAGATCTGCGCCATCCGAAATCAGCAGCAATAACTCCTTCACTTCTTCCGCTTTGTCGTGTTCACCCATTTTGTCGAATGACATGATAAGGTTTCTCAAAACCCTTCTCACGATGTCAAGATTTGAGCATGGCTCGAAGAAAGAGCTTTGCGGGGTAAGGTGAAGTTCATTGATGTAGTTCTCGATGTCCTGCTTGGAGAAGATTAGGCCTTTGTTAAAAGCGTTTATATAGAACTGGTTATGCCGATCATCCTTGTAGGTTAAAACAAAAAGGTTCGGAAGGTTTACACCGTATACTGGCAGCTTCAGTTTCTGCGCCACGAGCATATAGATGACGCAAAGAGTAATGGGATTTCCCTTTCTTGTTTCAAGTACTATGTTGATCATAGAATTCCCTGGACTATGGAAATTTTTCGTGTTCGCTCCGAACTTGAGCTTGCTGAAAAGAACACTGTTGATCACCTTCACCTGGTCAAAAGGATACAGATCAGGTTTAAACTCAAGCCATGTTTCGTAATACAGTTGCTCAAGTTCCTGTCGTAGTTTTAATTGTTCGATGTCCGGATACTGATACGTCGCTATCAGCCACATGCCTGTAAGAAGGTCATGTTCCTCTCCCTTATGCCAATCCTTCAACCTCTCTTTTAAAAGCTCGTATTGAAGAGTGTGTATAAGATCCTCGATCCTGCGTTGAACCTGCGAGTTGAAGTTGGTTTCCCATTCTTGCTCCAGAAATGGAATGACCTGTGTGCCAAGTGAGAGGATCTTCTCCTGAACATGCGTGACGATCTGTTCATCGTCGTCATCCAGTAAAGAAATGAGTGCTTTAAATTCCTTGGATTCCATCCCCATAGTTTCCCTTTCCTTTATCCGTGAAAGGTAAAAATTTTCCTTTTACTGTAAAGCGCTCGTTGTTGAAAAGGTTTTCCGCTCGGGCTATGAAAAAAGGTTTGATTTTTGTTAAAAATTATTAACCTACAGGCGGCCATAGAGACCATACTACTGGAGGCTAGGTTTGTATCACGCCAACATTAAATTTTTCAAGAGGCGCGTGATTAGCGGCCTCGATGCCGATCGAAATAATTCTTCTCGTCTCGAGCGGGTCAATAACACCGTCTACCCAAAGACGTGAAGCAGCATAGAACGGACTTAGTTGTGCGTTATACTGATCAGTGATCTCATTCAATAATTTCGTCTCCTCCTCTTTTGATAGTTTTTGTCCTTGTCCCTTCATGGTGTTGATCTTTATCTGCAGCAGCGTCTTCGCCGCCGATGCACCGCTCATGACGGCTATCTGCGCCGTTGGCCAGGCAAAGATCAATCGTGGATCATATGCTTTGCCGCACATGGCGTAGTTGCCAGCGCCATACGAATTTCCTGTGATGATCGTAAATTTGGGCACGGTAGAGTTGGCCATTGCGTTTACCATCTTTGCTCCATCTTTGATGATGCCTCCCTGTTCTGCCTTGCTGCCCACCATAAATCCACTTACATCCTGCAGGAACAGGAGAGGAATCTTTCGCTGATTGCAATTCATGATGAAACGCGCAGCTTTATCAGCTGCGTCTGAGTAGATCACGCCACCCATTTGCATTTCACCTTTCTTTGTTTTCACCACTTTGCGCTGATTAGCGATAATGCCAACGGCCCATCCATCAATACGCCCAGTTCCGCAGACAAGAGTTTTTCCGTAAAGCGCTTTATATTCGTCAAAGGCAGAGTCGTCGACAAGCCTTTTGATAATGTCCAACGTCTCGTAAGGTTTTACACGGTCTGAAGGAAAGATTCCGTAGAGTTGCTGTTCGTTTTCTTTCGGTGGTTTGGATGCCAGGCGGTCGAAGCCGACGAGCGGTTGCGCGCCGAATTTTGAGAAGAGGGACCTGATGTAGTCAAGGCATTCCTGATCGCTCGCAAACTTATTATCTGTTACGCCCGAGATCTCACAATGCGTTGTGGCTCCGCCGAGTGTTTCGTTGTCGATATCTTCGCCGATCGCAGCTTTTACGAGATAGGAGCCGGCGAGAAAAATGGACCCGGTCTTGTCAACGATCATGGCTTCATCTGACATGATCGGAAGGTATGCGCCGCCCGCGACGCAACTTCCCATGATGGCCGCGATCTGGATGATTCCCATCGAAGACATCTTTGCGTTGTTTCTGAACTGGCGCCCGAAATGGTCTTTGTCCGGAAAGATCTCGTCCTGCATCGGAAGAAACACGCCGGCGCTGTCGACAAGATAGACGATAGGAAGCCGGTTTTCCATGGCTATCTCCTGGGCACGGAGATTCTTTTTCGCCGTCATAGGAAACCAGGCCCCAGCTTTAACTGTTGCGTCGTTTGCTACGACAATGCATTGTCTTTTGTGAATATATCCGATGCCTGTAACTACCCCGCCGCCGGGACACCCTCCAACCTCCTGATATAAGCCATCTCCGGCGAAAAGTCCGATTTCCATAAAGTCGGACTTCTTGTCGACAAGATATTCGATTCGTTCCCGTGCCGTGAGCTTGCCTTTCTGATGCTGTTCTTCGATTTTTTTTTCACCTCCTCCGAGCCGCGTCTTTTTTTCCTTTGAGCGCAACTGAGAGATGAGTTGTTTCATCTGATCTTCGTTCTTGTTGAACTCCAAATCTGTTTTAGCCATTTTGTTTAGGGATCCGCAAGGCGTGGTGAATTATTATCCTGAGAAACGGGTCATTTTACTCTAACAATATCAGCACTATAGCACTGATCACTCCGCTCCATTTTTTTTCTTGCGCTGGCCTTCCAGCTCTCGCTCTATTTTTTTCCGGCTCTTTCCAAGCGGAGCCATGAAGTGTTTAGGATTCTCGTTGAAGTGGTTTGCGAGCGAGTCGAGATTTTGTAGCAAACTGTTCAAATTGTTGTAAAGGGAATCTTCCGTCATCAGTTTGCTGGCAGTGTTGTCACCTTTATTGAGCGTCGTCAATGTCTCGTTTAATTTCGTTAGCGATTGCTGTGCTTTATTGATCGTACCGGTGAGCTCGAGGCGTTTAAGAGAATCTGAAAGCACCTTGAAGTTCTGAAGGGTTGGTTTGAGGTCGGTCAGAGCGGTATTCAGATTCTGACCTACATCGTTAAAGGTGCCTGACATTTCACCTACCTTACCATTCAGGTTGGCGATAGTGCTGTTAATCATCCGGGGAGTCGATTGCAGGTCTACGAACATTCTGTTCAGCATACCTGCGCTGCGATTGAGGGTGTCAAGCATTGTGTTAAGCTTCCGAAGTGTGGTCTGAAGATTTGCTGCCATCGGTTCGGCGTTCTCAGCGATAAAATCCGCAAGACCTCTTGCAACATCTGACCTGATGGTATCTTTTGGCTTTAACGCTTCATCGCTTTCCCCCACGATAAGCTGAATGAATCTGCCTCCGAGTAGCTCACCATTCAAGACCGCCACGGATGCACGATTGACCACTATGTCGGAGTCAATCGACAATTCAACAAGCACCCGGTCTTTTTCTTGCTGAATTACAATATCACTTACCCTGCCCACAGCGTACCCGTTGAGAAAGATCTGGTTAGATTCAGTGAGCTTGTCAACGTTCTTGAAAATAGCGTAATATTTGTGGTCGGAGGAAAGAAAATCTATGCCTTTGAGAAAGTTGAAGCCGAAGTATAGCAACACTATGGCAGTGATCATGAACAGGCCAACCTTGACTTCCTTTGAGAATTTCATTCGTTAACAGGGTAGTTTGAAACGTAAAATCCGTTTGGCCCTCAATTTATGGATTCTACTTCACTTTTGTATTCTTTAAAAGCCCTATATATGCCAGAGGCGATCAGATCCTGACCTTTTTCATCCGCTAAAAATTGTTCTTCCGTGGGATGGGAGAGGAAACCTGTTTCAATAAGGACACTGGGCATAGTAGTGCGCCATAGTACGACAAATCCTGCTTGCTTAACACCCCGGCTGTGTCTTCCCACTCTTTGTCTGAACTGGTCTTCGACTTTTTGCGCGAATAACAGACTGCTTTCCTGGTAAGCGCTTTGGGTCAGAGAGAAAAGGATATAGGATTCAGGGCTGTCTGGGTCGAAGCCCTCATACCGTTCTTTATAATCTTTGTCCATGAGAATAACGGAGTTCTCGCGTTTCGCAACCTCGAAATTGCTTTCGTCTTTGTGAAGACCCATGACATATGTTTCTGTACCTGTGGCTTTTCCTCCAGGCATTGAGTTGGCGTGGATGCAGATAAAAAGATCTGCGTTCGCACGATTGGCGATGTTGGCGCGTTGATCAAGCGAAATGTATGTATCCGTTTTCCTGGTGTAGATGACCTTTACGCCAGATAGATTTTTCTCAATATAGTTTCCGAGCTTTAAGGCGATTTTCAGCGCCACGTCCTTCTCGAGGATCTTCTTGCCCCGGGTACCTGAGTCTTTTCCGCCGTGACCTGCGTCGATTACAACGACATCGACTTTGAATTCCGTATTGATGTAGTTGCTGGATGAGTTTAGCAAGGTTATTGCTACCAAAACTGCCGTTATTCCAATATTCCTCAAGCGCTGTACGATGTTAAATCTATTTGCAATACCTTTACCCAAAATTGTAAATTTTTCCCTAAAACTTAAAGATTTTACTATCAATTCGGGGATTGTGCGGCTTTCTTTCATATTCATCGTAGTATTTCTTTCAATCGCGGTCACGTCGATCGCTCAGGTAGAGAACCCCGTTAAAAACCCTGCCGGTACCTTGCCAGTGAGACAGGATACAATTCCCGTACCCTCCGATACTCTTTCTAACCGATCCGATAGCCTCAATATTATTTCCGACAGCCTGAATATTCAGGCAGATACAGTTCCACCACCGCGCGGTGACATTGAAACTACCATCAACTATACTGCCAGAGATTCAATCCGCGCGAGCGTCGACGGAAAACTCATCTGGCTTTACGGTGAGGCGAAAATTACTTACGGAGAAATTGAGCTGGAGGCCGAGGAGATCACGATCGATTACGGCAACAGTACAATGACAGCGCACGGGATACGCGATTCGCTCGGGAACAGGATCGGCTTTCCTGTGTTCAAGAACGGATCTGAATTGTATGAGACTAAAGACATCGTTTACAATTTCGAGACAGGTCGCGCGCGCATCAGTGAGGTAGTGACCCAGCAAGGAGAGAGTATATTGCACGGTGAAACGGTTTTCAAGAATGAGAAGAACGAATTGCTCAGTCTCCGGAATCGTTTTACGACCTGTAACCTCGAGCATCCGCACTTCAGCATCATATCGACGCGGACCAAAGCAATTCCAAATGACAAGATTGTGTCAGGACCTTTTTATGTAGAGTTCAACGACATACCACTGCCCGCAGGGTTTCTGTTTGGAATGTTCCCTGCGCAACGCGAAAGCAAATCGGGAATCATTGTGCCGAGTTACGGCGAAGAACGGCGCAGGGGATTTAACTTCAGAGGAGGTGGATACTTCTTCGACATCAGCGAATACATCAAGCTGGCCCTCACGGGAGATATCTACACAAAAGGAGGACACGCCATTTATGCGAACTCTTCGTATATGAAACGTTATGCCTACAACGGTAGCTTCAATTTCAGCTACTCAAAGAACAGACAAGGCGAGAATATCGAGGACCGGAATGTATCCAACGACTTCCGACTGACGTGGAGCCATACACCGCAGACAAAGGGCACAAGCAGATTCGCGGCGTCGGTAAACGCAGCCACTGCTACTTTCAATGAGAACAACAACCTGATGTATGGTACTGTGAACGAGTTGTCGTCAAATACGATCAGCCAAATCAGTACAAAGCTGAGCTCCAACGTTTCTTACAACAAACGTTTCGCAGGAACTCCATTCTCACTTGGTGTCAACCTCAGTCATAGCCAGGACCTTGAAACCAGATTGGTGGACCTGCCTTTGCCCAACGTAACATTAAACATGACCAACCTCTACCCCTTTCAACGGAAAGGAAAGACTTCAATACTCGATAATTTTTCCATCGGCTATAGCATGACTGGAACGAACCGGATAACTAATAATCTTGGAAGGATGAGTCCGGAGTCACAGCGCGACAGTATTGCACCGTTTACTTTCGATAACCTTTCGCTGTTCCTCGACAACGCAAGAAAAGGCGTCAGACATACCATACCAATTTCATATTCATTCAAGTTTCTGAAATTTTTCACGATGTCGCCATCGATGAACTATGAGGAGAGATGGTATTTCGAGAAACTCAACTGGCGTTATGTGCAGGATGAAAGGACAGGAAGCTGGATCGCAAAGGCGGATACTATTTCAGGGTTCAACCGCGTCGCTAATTACAGCGTGAGCGTCGGCTTAAATACGCGTGTTTACGGTATGTACTTCTTCAAGTCTGGAAAGGTGAAAGCCATTCGACATGTTATTAATCCCAATGTGTCCTTCGGATTGACTCCCGACTTCTCAAAGAATCCGAATTACTTCAATGTTTTGAATCGACCTTCGGGTCCATCGCGCTTATACGAGCCGACAGTCGAGTACCTCCCGCGCCATCAGGGCTTTGTGTACGGATCCTCGTCTATGGGAAAGGCAGGATCAATAAGCTTTGGTATCGGGAACAACCTGGAGATGAAGGTCCAATCCGAAAAAGATACGGTAGAACGGAAAGTAATGCTCCTCAACAACCTCTCGATCAGTTCAAGCTACAACCTGATGGCTGACTCTTTCAAGTTAGCACCGGTGAGCTTCTCCGCGAATACGAACATCATGGATAACACCATCAACGTGAATTTGTCGGCATCGCTTGACCCTTACAACTATATTCGGGATGTGGATCCAGAGAGCGGACGAATCTCCGAGCGAAGGGTCGATAGCTATGCATGGAAAGGCGGTACGTTGGGACGGCTGACCACTGCTACGCTTGCGCTTAACACCAATCTCAATCCAGAAATGAGGAAGCGGGAAAATTCGACCAGGGAAAAAGTGGGGCAAGCGGATATACCGGAAGAGGATAAGCAGCACATCCTTCAGAATCCAAATGCGTACATAGACTTTGAGATACCGTGGAGTCTGAACGTAAGTTATAATTTAAATTACCGGCGACCAGTCACACGAAACGCAGAGCGCGCCACACCAGCTGAGATTATCCAGACATTACAGCTTTCCGGCGATCTTTCTATTTCGGAAAAGTGGAAGATAACTTATAACACAGGGTATCACTTCGAGTCTAAGCAGTTCACACAAACCAACGTGGGCATCTCGCGAGATCTTCACTGCTGGCACATGAATCTCACCTGGGTTCCCTTCGGACGATTCCAGTCTTACAATTTTACCATTGCAGTGAAAGCATCGGTTCTTCAGGATCTCAAACTTGAAAGAAGACGGCCGTTCCTGGATAATTTATAATGTGCCATCAATGATCTTGGTCGGTGACCACGGGACGGCTATTGGTAACATTGTGTGACAAGCAGCTGCAGGGTGTACGTGTTCGTCGCTGATACTGGAAACTGAAATATGAAATATCTTGTGATACTCGTCGTATGGGCCTGTACAGATTCTTTCGCCCAGGATACGAAGTCTACAATCATGGAGCCTGTTGAAACGCTTTTTGCAGGCATGAACCGCGGAGACAGCTCATTGGTGCGCAAAGCTTTCGTTACTTCACCGATGATCGCCACCGTCCTGGCCGATGCTTCAGCCGCCTCTGTGATCCGGTATGACGACTTTGAAGAATTTCTCATAGCAATTGCCGCCCCACATCCGCAGCCATGGAACGAACCGATATGGGACGTCAAGATTGAGTCTGATGGAAACCTTGCACATGTATGGGCGAATTATGCATTTTACGTTGGAAGGAAATTCAGTCATTGCGGTGTGGATGCGTTTCAGTTAGTCAAGGGATCAGATGATAAGTGGAGAATATTTTTTCTGGCCGACACACGGCGCAGCGAAGGTTGTAATGTTCCTTCTTTCGTGAGTGAAAGGTTTAAGTAATGTGATAAAGCACAGCCACCGACGAGAATGCCTTGCTTCAAAAGTCGACATTCATGATTACACTTATGCGTACGAACTCGGAAAATATAGATTTCATTTCGCTGGTGAAATTGCTTGATGCCGAACTTGCCATACGGGATGGTGCAGAACATTCTTTCTATTCGCAGTTTAATAAGATTGATAAGATCAAACATGTAGTCCTGGCTTTCTCGGAAGGAAGAGCAGTAGGATGCGGCGCGATAAAAGAATACTCGGAAGAAGCGGTTGAAGTAAAAAGGATGTATGTGCTCCCGGAAGAAAGAAATAGAGGTGTCGCATCTCAGATCCTTCACGAGCTTGAGATCTGGGCGCGGGAATTATCTTTCCGCAAATGTGTCCTTGAAACGGGAAAAAAGCAACCTGAGGCCATCGCCCTCTACATGAGGAATAGCTACATACGGGTTGCGAACTATGGGCAATACGCAGGTGTCCAGAACAGCGTTTGTTTTGAAAAAAATTTGGTTTAGGTCGTCGCAAGCTTTGTTGTAGCCTTCATATGGGGCGTTAAAGAGAATATCCTCCTTCTCACGGTATTATTCTGGGCTTTTTTTACCGACACAATTACCCTTTTCGACTGTAACCCGGCTGCTGGATCGAACAGGGCCATTATTCATCATGAATAAAAATCCGCCTTTCTGCGGGTTTTACAGGCATGTAGCGGTGGGTAGTTTCATATGTAAACCATCCGCATATGAAAAGCCCCCATGTTCCTCTTACCATTTTTTTTGTGTTTGCGTTTCCGCTCTTGATGCTGGCGGCCCGGCCAGCGGGATTTTTCCTTCCTGATTCGATCCAGGAAATGACATTGAAATACAAAACCGTAAAAGACCTCATCATCCTTCCTGTCACTATCAATGACTCTGTTCAGGTAAACCTTATACTTGACACAGGGTGCAGAAATCTTATCCTGTTCGGTCGGAAGATTAAAAAAAGCTTTCACATTAATTCCGATAAGCCTGTGGTGTTTTCCGGGTTAGGTGCGGGTAACGCCGTCTCTGGCCAGTTGTCGCTGAACAACAAGGTCAGTATAAACCAGGTGCTTGGTGAGCAGATTCCGGTGGTCATCGTGGCCGACAACACCTTATTCGGCAATTATCAGAACGTTGATGGCGTCATAGGTTATGACATTTTCGTCAAGTTCGAGGTGGAGATAAATGCGAGGGACCGCATGATCACTTTCCGGCCAGCTGTGAGCAGTTCAGCACCCTATGGCTATACGCAGATTCCGCTGCGGATTGTGGATGCAAGGCCTGTTATGAGCTCGGAGGTGATTTTTGATAAAAAAACATCATTGGCGCTCGAACTAATGATCGATACCGGTTCGTCGCTCGCCCTTCTGCTCAAAACAACGAATATGGCGAAGTTTGGTTCCCACCACAACGAACGGGTTCTGGGTATAGGGTTTAACGGACGGGTATTTGGTTATGAAACCGTGTCAAGAAAGCTCGTGGTGAGGGGACTTGAGATGAACAGCGTATCTACAGGCATTGTCTCTTCGAGGTGGCACAGCAATGCTTCCATTGGCATGCAAATACTGAAAGATTATGTTGTGGTGCTTAACTACTGTAAATCGTATGTGTGCTTCAAACCGGTGAATGCCTGATCCGCTTTTGTACAAAGCGTTGCCACAACCATTAACTGTGGACATAAGTGCGTATGACGCCCACGATCCATTCAGGATAAACACCGACCCATAGCAAGAGGGCGACGAGGATGCTAAGCGTAACTCCGCTCACAATGTAAACAGATGGATGCAGCCTTCCTTCCGGCTCTTCTTCGCCCTCATGGCTTTCAAACATGACGGCGATGATCTTAATATAATAGTATAAGCCAATCGCACTGTTTACGGCGAGCATCACTACCAAAAGCCAAAGGTTGTCATTTACACCTGCGGCGACCACATAAAACTTTCCTACAAAGCCGGCTGTCAGCGGGATTCCAGCGAGGGACAGCAACATGGCTGAAAGCGCAGCGGCGGTCCATGGCCGTCGCCACAAAAGTCCCTGATAGTCTTCCATTAACTCTGCATCGCGATCTTTGTCTGACAGGGTGGCGACGATACCAAATGCACCTACCGTAGTAATGAAGTAGGCGACGAGATAAAAACTCACGGCTTCCACGCCGAGTTCACCGCCCGCAAGAAAGGCCACCAGTATGTAGCCCATATGAGAAATCGAAGAATACGCCAGAATGCGTTTGACGTTATTCTGGCGAAGAGCGAGGAAATTCCCTATGAACATAGATGCAATGGCGATGACCGTAAAGATCAGCACAAGGGAGTCGTATTGGTAGCCATTTATTTCCATGAAGAACCTCGCAAGAAATGCGATCATTCCACCTTTAGAAATAGTCGCAATGAATGCGGTAACGGGTGCAGGTGCTCCCTCATATACATCGGCTGCCCACATGTGAAACGGCACGATGCTCAACTTGAATCCGACGCCGACAACTAGCAGACCAAAGCCCGTCATCAATATCAGCGATAATTCGTTGGACGTTGACATGTGACGTGCAATATCATTAAGCTCCATTGACCCGGTGGTGGCGTACACGAGCGCCATCCCGAACAGCAGAAAAGCCGAGGAAAAAGCAGCCATGATCAGATACTTTATTCCAGCTTCATCAGAGCGCTCCCGTCTGCGCAAGTAGGCGATCATTGAGTACAGGGAAACGCTTAAGATCTCAAGACCCAGGAACAGCGATACGAAATGTTTACTGATCACCAAGGTACAGGCTCCCAATGTGGCCAGAATAAGAAGAATGTAATATTCCTCCTTTCGCTCTTCGCGCTGCTCAAAATATGCATATGAAATCATTGTTACAGCCACGGCCGTTAACAATATAAGCCCCATGTTGAAAATGCCGAATCCGTCAAAAATGAAAAGCGGTTCAATCACCCACTTAACTTTGCTGTTGTACATGGCCAAGTAGACAAAGTCCCCGATAAGAGAGGCAGCGGTGATGACGTAGATAAGCTTGTGATTTCGTTTCACAGAAATTGAAAACATGATCAGGATCGCCGAGCTTGTTAGGATGAACAGCGGGATGATACTGAGAAAATCTGTTTTACTCATCACGCCCTCCTTTCAGACTCAAGATCTCATCTTCAGGCAAAGATATTGGCGGCGCGACCGCTTCACTTTTAGTAGTTTCTAAGAGCGAATTCATCAGGGGCGCGCTTGTATCTAAAACCGGCTGCGGGAAGATTCCGAGCCAGATGATCAATATCACCAGCGGCACCATAATGACTTTTTCACGAAGCGAAAAGTCTGGAAGTGCATAGTCAAACAAGCGTGGGCCGTAAAAGATCTTTTGCATGATCCGGAGAGAATATACGGTGGCAGCGATCAAGCCGATGGTCGCGAAAGCGGTTAACAGAGGATTGCTCTGCCAGGAACCGAGGAGAGTTAGAAACTCGGCCACAAAATTTCCAAGTCCCGGAAGGCCAAGTGATGCCATTGAAAACACCAGGGCCACCGTCGCCATGAACGGTGTTTGTTGCCAGAACCCTCTCATTCTTTCGATATCACGTGTGTGAATCCGTTCATATAATGACCCCGCAATAAGGAAGAGTGCCCCTGTGCTTATGCCGTGTGTGATCATTTGCATAACAACCCCCTGCCACGCAAGCTCATTGAAAGCGAAGACTCCGAGCATTACAAACCCCATGTGGCTTACGCTGGTATAGGCGACTAAACGTTTGAGGTCTGTCTGCGAATAGGCAAGCATCGCTCCATAGATGATGCCAATAACTCCGAACAACATGGCAAGCGGAGCAATTTCCTGCGATGCGTTGGGAAAGAATGGGACGACAAACCGGATCAACCCATAGGCGCCGGTCTTCAGCAGGAGTCCTGCAAGTATCAGACTTCCCGCTGTGGGGGCTTCCGAGTGTGCATCAGGTAACCAATTGTGAAAAGGAACGACCGGAAGTTTTACAATAAATGCAGCAAGAAATCCTAATAAAAGCCATCTCTCAGCGACGGGTGAGAGATCGGTACCAAGGAGTTCGAAGTAATTGAAAGTGTAATTACCAGTAGTGCCCCCGTGGATGAAATAAAATCCCAGAATGGCAAGAAGCATAAGGAGACCGCTCGCCTGTGTGAAGATAAAGAATTTGAACGCAGCGTACCTGCGGTTAGCGTGTCCCCAGATACCGATGAGGAAGTACATTGGTATAAGCATCACCTCCCAGAAAAAATAGAAAAGAAAAAGATCCATGGTCAGGAAGACGCCTGTGATACCAGCCAGCACCCATAGAAGATTAAAGTGAAAGAACCCAACCCGATATTGGATCTCTCTCCATGAAGTGATGACTCCGAGAGCGCCCAGCAGGAAGGTCAGGGTGAGCATGAGAAGGCTAAGCCCATCCAATGCTAGGTTGAACCCAACGCCAAATGTAGGGATCCACTCAGCATCAAAGCGTTCAAGCCATGTGGACCGATTTCCGGCATGTGGGTTATTGTTGATCCAAAGCACCAACGCCAGAGTCAGGTCAAGGAGAACCGCCAGAAGCGATATCCACCGGCACACAACTGTTGACCATTGCGCTGTGATCCAAGCCAGCAAACCCCCTGCCATCAGAATGGTGATAATCCAGAATAATATCATTTGTTCAAGTTTTTTATCCCTGTTTTCGGTGTTCGTCGGTAGTCATTCCTTTCTCTGACATTTTCCGCAGACACTTGATGCACGCAACGAGTTAATGCAACACCAATCCCAGTGAAAGGATCAAGACTGCCCCGATGACTATGCCCATAATATACCAGCGCATGACACCGCTCTGCGTTCGCGCAAATATTGTGTGAAAGAATTCCGCACCCTGCACCATACCGTCATACGCCTTGTCCAGAAAGTCTCTTTTGTTTGCCCGCGACAGGTATACATATGGCCTCACAAAAACAATGTCATACAGCGCGTCAAATCCCCATCCGGAAAACCAAAACCGGTTCAGCTGATACGTCGCACCCTTGATCTCTGCACGCAGATCCTGTCTCCTCATGTAGAAGAAGTATGCGACGTAGATCCCCACGACACAAAGCAGTGCGGCAACTCCCTGGAAGATCCACTCGTATGCCTCAACACCCTGGCGGACTTCAGCCACTGGCAGCACAGGAGCCAGGAAGTTTGAGAATAATGTGACATGACCCATATTGTGAGGGATCTCTATGAAACCGCCAATGACGGAAAGCACTGCCAAGATGATCAATGGCATGGTCATAAGTCCTCCGGCATGGTGTCCCATGTGTGTCTTCTCCTCTCCGAAGAAAGTGAGGAAGACCATCCTGAAAGTGTAAATTGCTGTGACGAACGCTCCGATCAAGGCGGCCAGATAAAACCATATATTTCCTTTTTCGCCCGCCCAGGCCAACCACAGGATCTGATCCTTGCTATAAAAACCGGCAGTGATCAATGGAAATGCAGCCAACGATGCTGCGCCGATGAGAAAGGTCCAGTAGATCACAGGGATTCTGTTTTTTAATCCACCCATCTTGAACATATCCTGCTCGTGGTGGAGTACATAGATTACCGCTCCCGCTGCGAGGAAGAGAAGGGCTTTGAAGAAGGCGTGAATCATGAAATGAAAGATGGCGGATGACCAGGCACCTATGCCCAGAGCGAGGAACATATAGCCGATCTGGCTGATGGTAGAGTACGCAAGGACTCTTTTCAGGTCGAACTGAGTCAGAGCCGTGAACCCTGCTATTACAAGTGTAATTGCGCCGATGATGCCGACCCACAACTGCGCGACTGGTGCCAGCTCGAATAGTACATGCATGCGGGCGATAAGATAAACGCCGGCTGTAACCATGGTGGCGGCATGGATCAGGGCGCTGACCGGCGAAGGACCTGCCATCGCATCGGGAAGCCATGTTTGCA
>Ga0307416_100000440_pt1 | contig 21230 bp, 16 predicted proteins | sample DK1Cmetagenome_2_FD_203821 | JGI IMG/M metagenome (GOLD analysis project Ga0307416, IMG submission 203821) | Maize rhizosphere microbial communities from greenhouse at UC Davis, California, United States - DK15-C-3 | ecosystem: Host-associated > Plants > Roots > Rhizosphere > Soil | place...
TCACACCGAATCTCGGACCACGCGGCAACTTCATCATGTACCCGGCAAGAGGCTGGAGACACAAGAACCACGCGACACTCTTCGAAGCCATGAAGCTGCTTGCCGTTTCCAACCCTGAGCTGCGCCTTGTCCTGACAGGCGGAGCACTTGAGACCCTGACAGACATGCCTGCCAACGTTGAAGTTAGGGGCCTCGTGCCCTTGGCCGAGCTCAGGGAACTGTACAGGACCGCCGCCTGCATGGTCTTTCCAAGTCTCTATGAGGGCTTCGGGCTTCCCCCATTGGAAGCGATGGCCTCCGGGTGTCCTGTCGCGAGTTCCACGGCCGGATCCTTACCCGAGATAGTCGGCGACGCAGCCGTCCTCTTCGATCCGCACGATCCTGAAGCCATTGCATCCGCAATTCGGACCGCCATCGCCAGGACCGAAGAACTGCAAAAACTCGGACTGGAACAGGTGCAGAAGTTCACTTGGGAGCACTGCGCGGATGTTCACGAGCAGGCCTACCGGTACGCCTTCGATCGGCGCACCGGGGACACCCCCGGAGCCTGAGCCACCGCAGGCGACTTCCCCGGGTCGTATCCCCCGGCCCATATATAGTGGCTTTAGCCCAGCAAACAATATCTAAGGACCTTTCCCATGCCCCGTGCGCTAATCACCGGAATCACCGGCCAGGACGGCCTGTATCTCGCCGAGCTTCTTGTTTCGAAGGGCTACGAAGTTTTTGGCCTCATTCGAGGACAAAACAACCCCAAGCACGACTTGGTCCGGCAAACTGTCCCTGGCGTCAAGCTGCTGACCGGGGACTTGACCGACGTCTCCTCGCTCGTGCGCGTGCTTGGCATTGCCCAGCCCGACGAGGTGTACAACCTTGGGGCCATTTCCTTTGTTGCATACTCCTGGGAGAACGCCTCGCTGACCAGCGATGTGACTGGCAAAGGCGTCCTCAACATGCTTGAGGCAACACGCCTTTATGCAGGTGACGACATCTCCAAGGTGCGTTTTTACCAGGCGTCCTCATCCGAGATGTTCGGCAAGGTCCAGCAGGTGCCGCAAACAGAGGAGACCCTTCTCTGGCCCAGGTCGCCGTACGGGGTCGCCAAGGTGTTCGGTCACTACATGACCATCAACTACCGCGAGTCTTACGGCATGCACGCCTCCAGTGGCATCCTGTTCAACCATGAATCGCCGCGCCGCGGACCGGAATTCGTCACCCGCAAGGTCTCCCTTGCCGTGGCACGTATCAAGCTGGGGCTGCAAAAAGAGATCGTGCTCGGAAACCTCGATGCCAAGCGCGACTGGGGCTTCGCAGGGGACTACGTGGAAGCAATGTGGCTTATGCTCCAGCAGCCGGAGGCTGACGACTACGTCATCTCCACCGGCGAAACCCACTCCATTGAAGAACTTCTCCAGGCTGCATTTGACGCGGCAGGCCTGGACGACTGGCGCCAGTACGTTCGGCAGGACCCGCGTTTCATGCGGCCTGCCGAAGTTGATCTCTTGATCGGCAATGCCGCCAAGGCGCACGAAAAGCTCGGCTGGAAGCCTAAGGTCTCCTTCAATGAACTTATTCGCATGATGGTGGAGAACGACATTGCCGAGCAGTCGGCCCTGATGCGTTGAGTCCGCAGAGCAAGGCTGGAACAGGTGCCGCCGGGATCGCCTTCATCACCGGCGTAAGCGGGCAGGACGGTTCGTATCTGGCGGAATCCCTCTTGTCGCGGGGTTGGGAGGTACACGGCCTGGTTCGTCATGTGCCCACTGCTCCCCACAACAACGAGGGCGAGACCGCCGTTGAGGGAGTTGAATATCACGCCGGCGATCTATCGCAGCCACATGAGCTTAGTTCGGTCCTGGAATCGATCAAGCCTGACCGGGTATTCAATCTTGGCGGCATTAGTTCCGTCTATCAGTCATGGCAGCGGCCCTACGAAACCGCCCTGGTTTCCGGCGCCGCCGTAGTCTCCATGCTCGAAGCGACGTGGCAGTTACAGCAGGCAACCGGGAAGGAAGTACGTTTCCTGCAAGCTTCCAGTGCCGAACTGTTCGGCGAGGCAAAGTCTTCGCCCCAGAACGAGACGACGCCCATCAGGCCTGTATCCCCGTACGGGGCTGCAAAGGCGTTCGCCCACCATGCGGTAAGTGTCTACCGCGGGCGTGGAATGTTTGCCGCGTCTGCGATTCTCTATAACCACGAATCCATCCGCCGCCCGGCCCAATTCGTGACCCGCAAGATCACCGCCGGGGCCGCCGCGATCGCAGCGGGCAAGTTGGACAAACTCTCGTTGGGCAACCTCGCCGCCGTGCGGGACTGGGGCTGGGCGCCGGACTTTGTAGATGCCATGGAGAGGATCATTAACGCTGCCGCCCCTGACGATTTTGTGGTGGCGACCGGAATATCCCATTCGGTTCAGGACTTTGTGGAAGCCGCTTTTGCTGCAGCCGGCATCGAGAACTGGCGCGCCGTGGTGGAGCTGGACGAATCTCTTGCACGTCCCAGTGATGCTGCGGAAATGAGGGGCGACATCACCAAGATATCGTCGGAGCTCGGCTGGCGGCCATCCATGGACTTTGAGTCCCTGGTGGCTGCGATGGTGAGAAACGACGAGGCCCTGCTGACAAGGGGCGAGGCCCCCCGGCTCTAACATCTGTAACAAAAAGCACTCTAGTTACATTGGTAACATTGGTGCTACATTGGCCGGGTCACTACGACTGGGGGGGATGGCTTTGGTGTCTCCGCGTCGGAAAATGACGAACCATTTCCATTTGCCATACGCGAAGCGTATCGCCGGCCGGAGTAAGTTATGAGCCCCAAATTTCCCCGCACCCATCAGGGTGCCAGCCCTCCTACCGGCCGGCGCCTGCTGGCAGCAGCCGTTCTCGCTGCAACGCTGGTCGGGTCCCTGCTAGTTCCTGCGACATTGGCCACGGCCGAAGGTCAGGAAACCATACCCTCAGTAGCCGCGTCACCAGCGGCAGAGCCCACAGGCTCTGCGGGAAATCCGACGGCAACTGCCCCCTCAGGCGTTGGAACAGTTCCCGCAACAACGGCGGATCCGGTTCCGGCGCCCTCCGGCCAACCAACTGCCGTTAGCCCTGCACCTTCTGCCACGGGGTCCCCCGGGCAGGACGACATCCTGACCCGGCTCAAGGAGGCTCAGAGCACCGGCGGCGCTCATATGGGACAGGGCCTGGAGAAATTAAGCAGGCAATCCGCTTCTGCTGAAGGGTTCGCCAGCGAGGCGACGTACATGCCCCCTGGCATCCAGGGGCTCGACGTCAGTAGCCACCAAGGCGCCGTGAACTGGCAACAGCAGCGGAACATGGGTGCGCAGTTTGCATATGTAAAGGCCACGGAAGCAACCACCTACCTCAACCCGGAGTTCGCGGGCCAGTATAGCGGTGCGCGGAATGTAGGAATGATTCGCGGGGCATACCACTTCGCTATCCCCAACGTGTCGTCCGGCGCAGCTCAAGCAGCCTACTTCGTCAGGAATGGCGGCGCCTGGAGCGGGGACGGTTGGACGCTCCCTCCGCTTCTTGACATTGAATACAACCCCTATTCCTCGTTAGGTAACACCTGTTACGACATGTCGGCCAGCGACATGATTCTCTGGATCGCGGACTTCTCAAATAACGTATACGCACTTACCGGGCGGTACCCCGCCATCTATACAACAACCGACTGGTGGACCCAGTGCACCGGCAACACGCCTGCGTTCCGAAACCAGCCACTACATATCGCTTCCTACCGCACGGTCAGTCCAGGGGTGCTGCCGGCGGGGTGGACGAAGTACGACATTTGGCAGTACAGCAGCCTGGGGCCATTCGTTGGGGACTCGAACGTCTTCAGCGGAAGCTACGCCGAACTCCAGGCCTTGGCTTCGGGCTTCGACCCAATCCTGCGAAAGTACTCAGACATGGGTGGCGCCTCGAGCAGGCTGGGCAGGCAAACCCTTCCGCTTTACTGCGGGCTCGCCGCAGGTGGCTGCTACAGGCAGTATGACGGCGGCCAAATCCTTTGGACGGGGAGCACCGGCGCGTACGCCGTCTATTTCAGTTCCATCGGCGCGGTCTGGCGCTCTTGGGGCGGTGTTGACGGACGGCTCGGTTATCCAACATCTGATGAAACTTGTTCGTCCACGGCCTGTACGCAAAGCTTCCAGGGCGGCTCTATTTATTGGAGTACCGCGACTGCTGCGGCGCCTGTTTTCAGGGGTGCCATCGGTAACAGGTGGCTGGCGATGGGTGGCCCGGCCGGTAGCCTCGGATACCCCACAGCCGCCGAATCCTGCAGCGCGACCGCATGCACGCAGCCGTTCCAGGGCGGGAAGATTATTTGGACTGATGCTACCGGCGCCTGGGCTGTAACCAAGAGCGGTATAGCTTCGATGTGGACGAACCTGGGCGCCGAAACTGGCAGGCTTGGCTATCCGGTGGATAACGAGTCTTGCAACTCCGGCGGTTGCATCCAAAACTTCCAGGGCGGATCCCTGGCCTGGTCATCTGCTACAGGATCCGTCCCGGTCTGGAACTCATCTATTGGGTGGAAGTGGCGCTCACAAGGTGGCCTGCTCAGCCAGTTGGGCTCTCCGTCTTCGACTGAGACCTGCGGTGCTGCGTCTTGCCGCCAGACGTTCACGGGCGGTGAGATCTTCTGGGCGCAGGCCAACGGTGCAAAGATTGTCGCGACGGGTGAAATTTCAAAGAAGTGGAAAGACTCGCAAGCGGAAAACGGACGTTTCGGTGCCCCGCTGGACGATACGGCGTTCTGCAACGGGAAAGAGTGTTACCAGGATTTTGCTGCAGCGAAGATCCTTAAGGACCCGGACACGGCTTCGGCCGCCTTTGGCGTCATGTGGCACAGCGGAATTGGTGCACTCTGGAATGCGATGGGCGGGCAACAAGCCCGCCTGGCTTATCCGACGGCTGATGAGACATGCACCGCGAGTGCATGTCAGCAATCCTTCAAGGGCGGCACCATCTACTGGACTGCCGATACCGGACAGTGGGCCGTATACAACGGAAGCATCGGCAACCTCTGGCGCGCCTTGGGGGCGGCCGGCGGCCGGCTTGGCTACCCAACCAGCAACGAGACGTGCGGCATCGATTCCTGCAAGCAAAGCTTCCGGGGCGGCGACATTCTGTGGTCCCGGAACACTGGCGCTGTCGCCGTCTACAAGGGAGGTATTGGCGGATTGTGGGCTTCGATGGGTGCAGAATCGAGCCGGCTTGGTTTTCCGACGGCGTCAGAGACTTGCGGCGCAACTTCCTGTTCGCAGACCTTCGTTGGCGGCGAAATCCTGTGGGCGTCAGGAGTCGGCATGGGCGCCGTGTACAACAGTGGCATTGGAGGACTGTGGCGGGCCAACGGGGCCCAGAACGGCTTTTTTGGATTCCCCACTAACACCGAAACCTGCAGTGCCAGCGAATGTTGGCAGAACTTCCAGGGCGGCTCGATCACCTGGAGTCCTGCAGCCGGGTACACGATCAGGCGTTATTAAGACGCCAATACCGATATTGAAAGAGTAACCGCTCGCAAAGGGCCGGTGAGCTGCTCCCCGAAAGTCGAACAGATAATCAAGTTCAACTTTCGGGGAGCAGTTTCACGTTTACGGGTAGCTGGTTGTCCAGGCAGCTCGGCTCGCCTGCCGGTCGCTGCTACGAGGAAGCCGCTACCACTTGCGCCCTGGACAACGTGAGGGTGTGGATCAGGACGCCAATCAGAGGACCGACGAGCAGCGAAATCACGGCGCGAACGTCCGCATTCAAGGGCATCACGAGGATCAGCAGGGACACGGCGCTTGCGCTTACCCAGCCGGTTGATGAGACCCGGTGCCGGTTGAGGGCGACACACATTCCACCTGTCATAGTAAGTAACGCCAGGCCGGCCGCCGCCACAGTCAAACCGGCCAGCACCGAGGGTGCGACGTGGTACTCAGGACCAAATAGGAGCACCATCAGCCAGGGACCCAGGAAATATGCTGCCACAGCTCCGGCTGCCGCAACGGCGGCTATCGAGAAGGCAATTGGCCGCAGGGCCCAGAGGCCGCGGTTCCTGTGCCTTACGAAGTGCGCGATGGCGACATTCTGGAACGTTCCCAACGGCACCATTAACGGCGCTCTCGTAAGAAGGATGGCCAGCAGCAGGGGCGCCGATGTCATGTAGACATCCGGCGGGGTGGTGATTCTGTAAAGGATCGGAAAACCCACTACAAGGGTCGCGCTTGCAGCCGTCGAGACGCTCGCATGTCCTACCTTCCGGGCAAACTCTCCTATTGGCACATCGAGAGGTTGTCCGAAGGCTGCGCGCACCGGCGGACTGAACACGGAAACAAGAACCCAGGCAAAAGCTCCGGCCCCGGCAGCAGCCGCGAGGCCAATGGTCGATCCGGCCAATAATCCGACGATGAGCACAAGAAAGAACCGGAAAGTGGATTCGGACGCCACGAGCGCGGAAAATTTGCCCCAGTGGTTACGCCCACTGAGCACGCCTGCCAAGGCGGCATGAACAGAAAAAGCCACACTGGCGATGGCAAGGACAATCACAAGCACAAGCCAGTTCGGCCCAAGGACGGCCGGACCCCACAGGAACGATGACAGCACCAGGAGCAATGCGACGCATCCGGCAATCCCGGAGACGACGACGAAAAGAGGCACCGTTTTGTAGTCTTTGGCTGATTCATGCCCGCGGCCAGGATCCACACCCTGGGCAGAGACATGGCGGATGATTTCCGTCTGAAGTCCGCCCAGTATTCCGAAAAGCAGGAAAAGCGCCGACCAGAAAGCCAAGAACTCAGCGTTGTCCGCTTTATTCAGAACTCTAGGCACGAACCAGATAACCAGGTAGCCAGCAGCAGCCGAGGCGATCGAAGCAAGGCCTACGGACGCTGCTTGGCGTCCGGCTATCGTCGACTTTCGGGAGGGACCGTCCTCGACCCGTGTCATCCGATGACCATCGGGGACAGAGGGTTCAATTGCCGGATAACTGGGGAGGTCATGGCAACATATTAGTGTTGGAGGGGGGCGGTCGCTCAATCGAAGCCGGGCTCCTGGCACCCCCGCAACGGCTCCTCGCGAGCTACGACGATTCTGGAAAGTTGGAAAATGCCGCTCGATATCTTTGTCCCGTACTGGGGCGATCCGGCCCTGCTCAAAGAAACTGTCGCCAGTGTCTTTGCGCAAGATAACCCTGACTGGCTTCTGACGGTCATCGACGATTGCTATCCAGACCCCTCAGTCCCCGAGTACTTTGCCGGTATTGATGATGCACGCGTCACGTACAAGCGCAACGAAACGAACAAGGGCATCACGGAAAACTACCGGAGCTGCGTCAGCCAGGCCACTCAGGATCTGATGGTCATCCTTGGTTGCGATGACGTCCTGCTGCCCAACTACGTAGATGTCGTCCTGAAGGCACACCACGACTTTCCCGATGCTGCCGTAATCCAGCCGGGTGTTCAGGTCATTGACGAAACGGGTCGTCTGGTGAAGTCACTGGCCGATTCGGTCAAACGCAAATTCGTAGGACCCAAGACCGGGTCAGCGACGGTTCTGGCCGGGGAACCACTCGCCGTTAGCCTCCTTGGAGGCAACTGGCTGTACTGGCCGTCACTCGCGTTCCGGACGGATGCCATCCGTCAGGTCAATTTCCGGGATGGACTTCCCATTGTCCAGGATCTCGCATTGGTGATGGATATGGTGCTCCAGGGCGCTTCACTCGTCCATGTTCCGACACTGGCGTTTTCCTACAGGCGCCACTCCGAGAGCGCCTCCGCCGCCACTCTGACCGACGGGAGCCGTTTCGCTGGCGACCGGGAGTACGCCCGGATCGCGGAAGAACTTTGCCGCGTCAAGGGATGGAATAAGGCCGCTCTTGCCGCCCGGCTCCGATGGACATCCCGACTTCACGCCATCACCCTCATGCCCTCCGCCCTGCTCTCCCGAAACCCGAGGGCAATCAAAGCAACTGTCAGGCACGCTGTCGGCTCCTGATGCACAGTTGTCCTATGAGAAACTGGACGCTGAAGATGTCCGCCCCAGAAAGGCCCAACCAGTGACCCAGTCAACGTCCACGAACACATCCCCTGCCAAGCGGGGCACCGTCCTTGTTACAGGAGGTGCCGGTTTCATAGGGTGCGCCATATCGCCCGCACTGGTCGCTGCTTTCGACCGGGTCGTCGCTGTGGACAACCTGCACCCCCAGATCCATGCCGGCCAGACCCGGCCAGAGGAACTGGACCCCGCCGTGGAACTGGTCGTGGCAGACATCACTGAGGCAAAAACCTGGGACACGGTACTCCCAACCGTTGCACCCGACGTCGTCATCCACCTCGCGGCCGAGACCGGCACAGGGCAGTCTCTGGAGGAGTCAACGCGTCACGCTTTGGTAAACGTCGTCGGCACCACCCAACTGCTGGACGGCCTCAACCGCAGCGGAAAGCTGCCGCAGCGCATCGTTCTGACCAGCAGCAGGGCAGTGTACGGCGAAGGCGCTTGGCGCACGAACCTTAACGGCGAGCTGTTCTACCCCGGCCAGCGTTCTAATGAAATACTTTCGCGCCACCAGTGGGATTTTCCGGAGGCCCAGCCCGTCGCCATGTCGGCAGGTGCTGTTGCTCCGGCACCCGTCAGCGTCTACGGGTCCACGAAACTCGCTCAGGAGAACATCCTGGTGTCCTGGGCCAAATCCTACGGGGTGGAATCGGCTGTCCTGAGGCTTCAGAACGTTTACGGCCCGGGCCAATCGCTCATCAACCCATACACGGGGATCATGTCCTTGTTCTGCCGGATGGCAAAGGCCGGCAAATCAATACCTCTGTATGAGGACGGTGAAGTACGTCGGGACTTCGTTTTGATCGATGACGTTGCAGCAGCTGTTGTCGCGGCAGCGGTTGCTGAAAAGGCACACGATGGAGCCCTTGATATAGGGTCCGGTGAATTCCAAACCATCCGTACAGCAGCTGAAATCATCAGCCGGCATTACGGCGCCCCCGAACCCCATGTCACGGGGCAGTTCCGCCAGGGCGACGTCCGGCATGCCTGGGCCGACGTGGAACCGGCAAAGGCTGCCCTCCCCTGGGCGCCCCGCTACGATCTGGAAGCCGGCATCAAACGCCTTGCCGAATGGATCGACGGCCGGCTTCCTGCCGAAGCCGCCCTTTAGCGCGGTTTTCAACAAAGACAGCGGGAGTGGTGGGGGTCAACGACCCGCGCCACTCCCGCTGTCTTTCGCGCCCGAGGACCTTATTGCAAGCCCGGTGCGCGGAATACTTGTCCGGTACCAGCTGATGCCTCTGCCGGTACCTGCTGGCCCTCCAGCCCCTCTGCGGAGTCTGACTGGCCACCGTCGGCGGCCTCCGTTTCGAGGGCCGCCAGTACAGCAGGCTGTTTACCAGGGGCGGCCATGGAAACGCGTGCAGCCTTTCGTCGGCGGACTGCACGCATGACCGGCCGTTCAACCAGGAGCCAGCTCGCAATGGCGAGTACGAGCGTGCCAGCCGCTGATGTGAGGATGTAGACGAGCATGCCGCGGTTATGGACCCCGTAGAGTGCCAACAGCTGCTGCACTGGCCAGGCGTAGATGTAGAAGCCGTAAGACACATCATTGACGCGGATCAACCGGGGCGAAGGCAGGACGGAAGAAACCCACAGCAGGCCGTAAGCAATGAGGGGTGAGGCAAGCTGGCCACCCCAGGTGGGGACGGCGGCGATGCAAACGGCAGCCCCGATGATCGACCCGACACCAGTGGACCAGTGCAACCCGACCCACTTGGACAAAGCCTGAACGACTGCACCTCCGAGGAAGAATGGAAGCAGCTTCGCGAGCAAAGAGAAGTTGGTGTCCTGAAGCAGCGGCATGGTTACCGGCAGGTTGGCATAGAGAAGGACGCTTGCAATGAAGGCCAGCACCAGTGGCAGCGGTGAACGCCGGACCCAGGCCACTCCCCCAACAGCAGCAATAATCAGGTAACAGAGGAATTCATAATAGAGGCTCCACAGCGACCCGTTCCAAGAGCCCGCAAAGGGAACGTTCGCGGGAGTGAAGGCAACATCGTAGTTCCTCATCTCCAGGAACAGGTTTGAGAAAACGAACCTGAGCGGAGTCGTCTCCGTGGTCCAGTAACCAGCGAGAGTACCGTTCTGGTGCAAGAAGCCAAGCGGAGCAAAAACAGCGATCGTCACTGCCAGGCATGCCAAAAATGCAGGATAGATCCGGGCAACACGGTGAACCAGGTACTCCCCCAGGCCGTTCGTGAATCGACTCCCGGTGATCAGGAATCCACTCAGCGCAAAGAACCCGGCAACGGCCCAGCCGCCGAGGTTTTCACCGCGAACGTGCGGACCCTCGCCTGCTCCTGCAAGGTAAAAACTGTGGGCAAAGAGCACCAGCGCGGCAAGACCCAAACGGATCATGTTCATGCTGTTGTTGCGAGGATCCAGCGCCTTGCCGAACCGGGGCCCTGGTCCCGGAGACTCCACGCCTCCCGGACCGGCGGCGCGTGATCTGTGGCTCTTGACCAGGTTCGAAAGACTGCTGGCTTTTCTCACTAGACGAACTCGTTCGGCTTTGGCGCCTCATCGATTGCGATGCGACGCGAAAGCTTCGTCAGGGCATTTTCAGCGTGTCGGAAACGCTGGTAAGTCGTGGCCATAAAGACAAACAAGGAAACTACTGCCCCGTATAGAACGAGGTCTGTGCCACGTCCGATGCCCAGGAATTGCGCCACCCGGGTCAGCGCTTCGGGGAAGAATACCGACAGCGCGGCGACGACGGCAAAGATCATCAGCAGCATGCGCCGAACGGCGAGGTGCCTGGCGTTGGATCCACCACGCATCAGCGCGAGTGAAACCACCATGACGGCAACGACGAGAACAAGTTGAACAATGATTAACAAACTGGCACCTTGAGCTTGAGTACGAAGAGGGTCTACTTAAAGAACAACTCGGCCACGATGTTGACTGAGTTCAACAGGGATTGTCCCTTGGCCTTGGAATAGTCGGTGTAGATAATTTCCACGGGGTGCTCCGCGTATTTCGGCTTGAGTTTCGCCAACTGATTGACCAGCTCCGAAGCGTGGGCCATTCGGTTCTGGGTCAGGTGGATGTTGGAGGCCACGTAGGGGTTGAATGCGCGGAGCCCGTTATGCGCGTCAGTCAGGTCCAAGCCGGTTGCGAGCCTCGATTGGACTGCCGCCGTCTTTAGGACAAGCCGCTTCGCCGGTGAAAGCTTGGTGCGGTCGTCCAGGAAGCGTGAGCCCAGAATGATATCCGCTTCGCCCGCCAGTACCCGGTCAACCATTGCCTTGGCATCGTCGACCCGGTGCTGCCCGTCGGCGTCGAAAGTGACAACGCAGTCCAGCTCCGGATCCTGGAGGGCAAACTCGATGCCCGTCTGCAGGGCAGCACCCTGCCCGAGGTTTATCGGATGCTGAACAACCACTGCACCAGCGGCTCGGGCCCTCTCCTGCGATCCGTCCGTGCTGCCGTCGTCAACGCAGACTACGTGGGGAAACTGCTTCCGCAGCCCCTCGACGACCGAGCCTACGACAGTAGCCTCGTTGTACATGGGAATTACGATCCAGGTGCGACTCACGGGTTCAATTGTTGCATATGGCCCGGCAGGAATTCGGCGCGGGGCATCCTCCCGGCGCCGACCGCGCAGAGGTTTCCGCTCCGTGGAGGGCCCGTGCACCGCGGGCCCACGCGCACGCTAGCCCAAGTATTCCGCCATTCTACTGATGGAACTTGCGGGCTTGAAGCCTGCCGCCTGGATCTTGGCCAGATCCAGGACGCTGTTCAATGGTCTTGGTGCTGCAGCCTTGCCACGAAAATACTCTTCGGTGGAAACCCCGCTGACGTCCTCACGGCGCGCTCCAGCGAGCTCAAAGACATCCGCCGCTATATCGGCCCAGGACTGCGGTGCTCCGTCATTGGTGAGGTTGTACGTTCCGTAGGGCGCGCCTGTTCGCAGCAAGTGGTCAATCCCGGCTGCAATGTCCGTGGTGAAGCTGAGCCGGCCGATTTGGTCGTTAACCACCGAAGGCTTGATGCCACGTGCAGCAAGCGAGGCCATGGTTCGGACAAAATTGTTACCCTCCCCAATGACCCAACTTGTCCGCACTATGTAATGTCGTGGAATTGCGCTGACAATGGCATCACCGGCCGCTTTCGTTTGTCCGTAGACACCGAGGGGTGAGAACACCTCTGCTTCGTCATAGATATCCCTGGTCCCGTCGAAGACATAGTCAGACGAGACGTGGACAAGGGTCAGGTTATGTTCGACGGCGGTGCTCGCCAGACGTGCTACTGCCACCACATTATTTTCCCAGGCAGCTGCGCGGCCCTCTGCGGTTTCGGCAGCGTCCACAGCGGTGTAAGCAGCTGCATTAATAATCGTCGAGTAGTTCTTCCAGTTACGTGCGGAGAAAGCCTCGGCACTAGTGATGTCAAACTCACCGCGCCCAGCGAACTCTACTGAAGGATTGCCGTCGTACGCCCTCCGCAACGCCTTGCCAAGCTGGCCGTCCGCGCCGACAACCAGGATCTTTTTCGGAGGCATCGGCACGACGTCGGCCAGTCGCGGGTGGGCCTTGTCCTTTTCTGAAAGCTCGGCCTGTTCCAAGGGGATAGGCCATTGGATGCCAACTGACTCGTCGGCCAAGTTCAGAAAGGTGTATTGTCCCTGGGCGTCTGCCGACCAATGGTCGTTAACCAGGTAGGTGTAGGCAGTGTTGTCCTCCAATGTCTGGAAAGCATTTCCGACCCCACGTGGAATGAAAATCGCCTGGCTCGCGTCCAATTCTGCCGTGAAGACACTGCCGAACGTAGGGCCCTCACGAAGATCGACCCAAGCGCCAAAAATCCTGCCAGTTGCGACAGAGATGAACTTGTCCCAAGGCTCCGCATGGATGCCACGCGTGGTGCCGGCTTTCTCATTAAAAGAGATGTTGTTCTGGACCGGGCGGAAGTCGGGCAACCCGAGGGCAACCATCTTTTCCCGCTGCCAGTTCTCTTTAAACCAGCCGCGGTTGTCTCCATGGACGGGAAGATCGTAAAGGACGACGCCCGGGATCGCCGTTTCGTGGGCCATTAATTTCTTCGAGAACTCGATCGACATCTTCTACTGGCCCTGTTCCTTGTACTTTGCTTCCGTCTGCGCCTTTTGCGGCCGCCACCAGTCTTCGTTGTCGCGGTACCAGGCGATGGTGTCTTCGATGCCGGCGTCGAAGTTGGAAAATTGCGGTTCCCAGCCCAGTTCGTCACGCAGCTTCGTGGAGTCGATGGCATAGCGGAGGTCGTGGCCTGCCCGGTCCACGACGTGGTCGTACGCGTCCGGGGCCTGGCCCATGTGCTTGAGGATCAGTTCAACGACGTCCTTGTTGTTCTTTTCCCCGTCGGCGCCAATCAAGTAGGTCTCACCTATCTTGCCCTTGGCGATAATCGCCAGGACCGCTGAGGAGTGGTCGTTCGCGTGAATCCAGTCGCGGACGTTCTCACCCTTGCCGTACAGCTTGGGCCGGATTCCGTCGATGATGTTGGTGATCTGGCGCGGGATGAACTTCTCCACGTGCTGGTAGGGGCCGTAGTTGTTCGAGCAGTTGCTGATGGTCGCCTGCAGCCCGAACGAGCGCACCCAGGCCCGGACCAGCAGGTCGGAGCCGGCCTTCGTGGACGAGTAGGGGCTGGAGGGGTTGTACGGGGTCTGCTCGGTGAAGCGTTCAGGGTCGTCCAGCTCGAGGTCGCCGTAGACCTCGTCGGTGGAGATGTGGTGGAAGCGCTTGTTGTGCTTCCGGGCCGCCTCGATCAGTGTGTACGTGCCGATGATGTTGGTGTCCAGGAACGGACGCGGGTCATGCAGGGAGTTGTCATTATGGGATTCAGCGGCGTAATGCACCACGACATCGGCGGCAGCCACGAGTCGGTCCACCAAACCAGCGTCGGCTATATCCCCTTGGACAAATTCAAACCGGCCGTCCGGGAGCCCCCGCAAAGATTCCAAATTGCCCGCATACGTTAGCTTGTCGAGGACCGTAACGTGATCGTGAGTGTTCTCGAGAACGTAGTGAACAAAATTGGAACCGATGAAGCCGGCACCGCCAGTGACAAGGAGTTTCTGCATTCACATAGCCTAACGTGCCGTGGGGAGCGGCCTCAGTGACGGAGATCCAGTCTGTCCTTTGGGTTTGCCGGTGCTGGTTAGTGCAGGCAATGATAGAGCCTATGCGTGGAATCATTCTGGCCGGCGGCACGGGCTCGCGGCTGCATCCAATAACCCTTGGCTCGAGCAAGCAACTCGTCCCCGTCTATGACAAGCCGATGATTTACTATCCGCTCTCGACACTGATCCTGGCCGGCATCAAAGACATCCTCATAATCACGACCCCCCACGATGCTGAGCAGTTCGAACGGTTGCTAGGCGATGGCTGGCAGTTCGGCGTCAACATCACCTATAAGCAGCAGCCGAGTCCCGACGGCCTGGCGCAAGCGTTCATTCTGGGTCAAGAGCACATAGGGAACGAGCCGGTCGCACTCGTGCTCGGTGACAATATCTTCTACGGACAAGGCATGGGGACCCAGCTGCGGCGTTTTAAGGATATTGAGGGCGGAGCCGTATTTGGCTACTGGGTATCGGATCCCTCAGCCTATGGCGTCGTCGAGTTCGACGAGGAGGGGACGGCTGTCTCCTTGGAGGAGAAGCCACTCAAACCCCGGAGCCATTACGCGGTGCCGGGCCTCTACTTCTATGACAATGATGTCATTGAGATCGCCAGGAATCTGCAGCCTTCTCCACGCGGAGAACTTGAAATAACTGACGTCAACCGGACCTATCTGGAGCGTGGACAGCTAAAAGTTGAGATCCTCCCCCGCGGAACTGCCTGGCTGGATACAGGGACCTTCGATTCACTCAACGATGCGTCCAACTTCATCCGGACTGTTGAGCACCGGCAAGGTCTCAAGATAGGTGCCCCTGAAGAAATTTCCTGGCGACTTGGTTTCCTGAGCGACGACGAATTGAGAACGCGTGCGGAGCCCTTGGTCAAGAGCGGCTACGGCAGCTATCTGCTGGGGCTACTCAACGGTTCACAAGCGTAGGCCTTAGCTCCGCTGACACCGCTCCACTCGCTGGGATGCACGACGAAGGCGAACAAGCCGACGCTGGAATCGCTGTCAACGATCAGCTGCCCCAAGCTCCCGGGCCGGAGTCCGGCTACTTACAGGCCGTTATCTCGTAGAGTTTCGCTTCGCCCTCTGAATCAATCAGCCGCCCAACTCCGTCGAGCGCCAGGTTGTCAAGGCCGTCGTATCCGTGGTCCCCGCCGTGAACCTCGCGGTGCCCAAAATCGAGGACGTAGTCAACGTTGAGGCGCTCGACTTCCGTGCAGACGGAGGGATCGACAGCCGCCTCGTTCAACTCCTCAATGATCTTCTTCCCGCCTTCGGGCATCTCGCCATGCATGTGCGGCTGCAGGACAGGGCGCCCGCTGAAAGCGTAGGCCAAAGCACTCCCGTTCCATGGGTTATCGGCGATAACGGCACCCTCAGGAACTTTGCTGTCAAGCCTATTTATCAGGGTCAATTCATCAGCCGAGATCAGCGGAGAATCCTTGGTCAGCTGATAGCCAGGGGCTGCCGCGTTGACGGCTTCGCGGACATTTGCCTGCTGGGTTCCGAAGGCCAGAACTCCTACGGCCACCGCGCCAACCAGCGAATGAGCAAAAGCCACAGCTACGCTGCTCGGCGTGGATGTACGGCCAACTCCCTGCAGTATCTTCCGTATGACTGGAAAAAAGAGCCGGTCCCAGCAAGCCAGCACGCCAATCGTGGCCAGCGGCAGGATCACTATGGGTAAAAGGGACGCGAGCCTCGGCGGATCGTTGTACCAGATTCCCGTGATGAACATGCGCACCGGTCCTGCCGGGAAAGACGCGACAACGACAAACAAGCCGGCAGCCATCAGATACGTGCCAATGAACCACAATTGAGACCGTCGAACGATCAGAGCAACGATGCCGGCAACAACAAGGATAGAAACGGCCCAGGATACTGGTCGGCCAACAGCAGAACCGGTGAGTACTTCACCAATCGCTCTTCCGGTGGTTTCGATAGGCGGCCAAAAGGCAGCCTCTTCCGGCGGCCGCACCTTCTGCCACATGATCACCAGACCGGCTAGACCTGCCAGGAACGCAGCAGCCATACCTAACAACCCAAGCCAGTGCGCTGTTCCTGCCCGGAGGAGACGCGCAGTGGTCTTGCCCCATGCAAACAGCAACGGCGGAACCATCAGCGCGAGGAATGCCATGACGCTGCTGGGGTGGGCAAGTGCGATGCCTGGCAGGATTGCCAGGAGCACCAGACCGTCCATTGTCCGGGATTCTGACCTCTCCCGCCCCAGCCCGAGAAGACGAATTCCTAAACCCAGCGCCACAGGTAATAAGGCATTACCAAGGAAGTTTGGATACAGCACACCGAAGTCGAGGAGCAGGAGTGGGAAGGATCCGAAGGCGGCCGCGAGGATGCCGGCTGCGACGGTAACGGCCACCCGGGCGCCGGCAACTGTGTGAGCCAGGAACATGCAGCCCAACGGCCAGACAAGGGCGGCCACCACGAGGTTTATGACGTTGACGGCAACCGGAATGTCGGCGTTCGTCAGGTTCGTCAGCAGCGCAACGAGGTCGTGCCAGGCTGCGGGATAGAAGGAGCCACCCGTCAGTGCGCTGATGGTGAGCGAAGAGGCGGAACCTGTGTCCTCCACGTATCGGATGGCGTTCAAATGGAAGACGTTGTCAAAGGTCTGGGAGAAAGCATCAGGAGTGCCGATGACCGCAACCACACGCCGGCCCACAAGGAAAGCGGCAATGATGACAGCGATCCACCGCAGCCCGGAAGCCCGCCAGTCAACCACGACGCCCTTCCGGACCTTACCCTTCGCAAGGAAGGTTGCCACAGCAAAGGCCAGGACCGCAACGAGCAGTGTCAGCAAGAGAACGGGAAGCGGAGACCATCTGAGGCCCGCCATGGGCGCCACAACGGCCGCAACTGAGACCAAGGTGACTGTAATGGCCGGGCTGACAGCAAAGAGTGAAAACCCTCGAATTCTGCTTGCCAGCGCAACCACTGTTCCTGGAATGAAGAGAATAGCCACCGCAGCGAAGATGTACGGGACTACAGACAACCAGGACACAGAAAATCCTCCAGAAATTTAGTTAAGGCACGTCGCCAGACCCCTCATTGGTCCTGAGGAGCTCTTGCTTAAGTATCAAGTGGGCGGTGCGCGTTGCTGATCAGATATCCCAACCCTAGCGTTGGTTCGCCGATCTCAGGGTAGAAACAGCCTCAGCTATAGGACCGTCGAAAACCACATTTCCATGGTCCAGGACAACGCCCCGGTCGCAGATACGGGATACAAGGTCCAAATCATGGCTAACGACAATCAGCGTCTTTCCCGCGTCGGAAAGCTGTTTGATCTTATCGAGGCATTTACGTTGGAATGGCTCATCTCCAACTGCCAGGATCTCATCGACAAGAAAGATTTCCGGATCCGTATGGACAGCCACAGAAAACGCGAGCCTCAGATACATTCCGGAAGAGTAGAACTTCACCTCGGTATCGATGAAGTCACCGATTTCCGAAAATTCAACAATGGAATCGAACTGTTCGTGGATCTGGCTTTCTGACATGCCAAGTATGGCGCCGTTGAGGAAAACGTTGTCCCTACCGGAGAGGTCAGGATGGAAACCCGCACCGACTTCAATGAGCCCAGCGACTCTCCCCTGCGTTCCTACGAACCCGCTGTCGGGAAGCATCACTCCCGAGATGTGCTTGAGAAGCGTGGACTTCCCCGACCCGTTGAGGCCGAGCAGAGCGACCGTCTCACCCTTGTCGACTTCCAGGCTTACGTCATGCAAGGCGTGAAACTTCTTCGAAAGATCACCCTTCCGCCCCGTAGCAAGCCAAACGACGGCCTCCTTAATCGAGCGGGTATGGCGAAGTACAAACTCCTTGCTTATGTTGCTGACTTGAATGGCAACTGACATCTAAAGCTCCTGCGCAAATCGGCCTTCAAGCCTGCGAAAAGTCCACTGTCCGAGTACGAGGACAGCGGCTGAGATTGCAAAACCTACGGGTATCCATAGAGAAAGCAGGTTGGGCGGCAGCGCCGCACTGCCATCCGTCGTTGGCAGCCAAAAGGCATAGTGAAAGGCCTCTATTGCAACGGTGATCGGGTTCACCTGATAGACCGTGAACCAAAAATCCCCAATCTTATCCCGCACCATCGTCCAGGCATACATGACCGGTGACGCCCAAGTGGCCACCATCAGGAGCATGTCTACCAGGTTCTCAAAATCGCGAAAGTATACGTTGGCAGAACCGAACAGGAGGCCGAGGCCGGTTGCCAGCATCGTCACGATGAGGAATCCAGCAAAGGCCGCAAGGAGCTGGAGGGCAGTTGGCGTCCATCCAACAGCCACGCAGGTGACTATAAGCACCAGTAGCTGTGGGACGAAGTGCACTCCCGAGACCCAGACCGAAGCCACCGGGAACAGTTCCCTTGGCAAATAGATCTTTTTGATGAGGCCCCCATTGCTGACAATGGATCGGGCTGCGTTACTCAGTGCTTCAGTAAAGAAATTGATGAGCACGATGCCCGAAAATAGATACACCGCGTAATTCGCCAGGCCGTCGGGATTCCGGGCGCTTTTTTCCAGTCCGAGGAAAACACCAAGCGCGATGTAGAACACTACAAACTGCACCCCGGGCTTCACATATGACCACATCAGGCCAAGCACGGACCCCCGATAACGAACCTGAAGTTCCTTTTTGACCAAGAGCTTTAGCAGAAAACGTTGGCGAACTACATCGAATAGTCCTCCCCCTACACCGGGAGAAACCAGCGTCGCGCTATCCGCTGCCTGACTCATTTCACATCGTCCTGGGCATTACTCTCAAAGGTGGCCTTCCATGCCTCAATTGACGTGATCTGGGGCAAAGCCTTCCGGTACTGAGTCCGAAGGCGCGGCCAGTTCTTGAGCACCTTCCCGTAGACTCTTACGCTTTCCCCAAGAAGCTCACGCACGCGCTTCGGGTCCCGCAGGTACCATGAAGCACCCGTTCCATCGGCGTTCGACACTATGGCGCTGTCGTACTGGGACATACGCCACCATTTATTGTCCTGGTGAGGAACGAAGGCCTGGGGGTGTTCCCTTGAAGTCTCCTTGACTGGCTTCGCTACATGCCGGATGACGTTTTTTGCTGCCCAGGGCAGGATGGTCGCATATGACGGGGCCGAGAAGCCTTTGCCCCGACGGGGCGGACGTCCCGATTTCAGCTGCGGGAAGTCTTCAACCTCTGGTTTGAACTGCGACTCCGAATACTCCTGGGCGATCTTGCGAATGTCCGGCAGCCGGGTGCCGAGGATTGCATGCAGCTGATCCGGGCCTTTCAGGAGATCCTTCATGGCCTCAATCCTGCCGCGGACCGTGAAGTACTGCATGGAAATAAGGTGCTTTACATCCAACTTCATGGAATTGTCCAAGAGGCCGCCACCGAGGTCGTACGGGCTGTGAAGCAGCGCGTAGATGAAGCGATTGCGGGTGTGGAAGTAAGCCTGCCAGCCGACCAGGTCATCTTTATCGATCCACGAAACGTGCCAGACGGCCGAGCCCGGCAGGGAGACGGTGTTGTACCCGGCCGCCTTGGCCCGCACGCCGTACTCGGTATCGTCCCATTTGATGAAGACGGGCAGTGACAAACCGATCTCACGGATGACTTCCGTGGGGATCAGGCACATCCACCAACCGTTGTAGTCCACATCCACCCGACGGTGCATCCAGGGCGTGTCGCGAAGGTTCCCGCGGGCGAAATTGTGCCGCATCCGCTGACCTGGATTGGGCTCATCGGGGCCGATCAGATACGGATTGACGATTTCACCGAGAGTGTGCAAAACGTTTCTGTCATGAAGGTCAAACATATGTCCACCAACAAGGGTGGGTGTCTTGCAATAGTCTGCGAAGATGCCCAGCCGGACGATGCTTTCCGGTTCTACTACGACGTCGTCATCGAGCAGCAGGACATAGTCGCTTCCGTTTTCCACCGCCTCGTACATGCCCCGGGCGAAGCCCCCTGATCCGCCCAGGTTGTTCTGGTGGATCATGCGAAGCTTGTCACCCAAGGCTTGTCGAACAGCGGCGAAGCCCTCGGCGTCGCGCACTTTCTCTGTACCCTGGTCAACAACTATTACTTCTTTGACGCTCTCCAAAGCTTCCGGGTGGTCGCTCAAGATCTGCAGGTTATTGATGCAGTACGCGGTCTTGTTCAGCGTCGTGATTTCCACTGTGACAGTGCCTGTTTGACGGCGTTCTGCCGACGTTTGCCATTCAGCGCCCAGGAAGACCATTTCTTCAGTTCCGGCGGCAACGTCAAACCAATACCAGCCACCGTCCCCGAAGGGAACGAGGGACAGATCAAAGGTGCTCTCGGTGTCACCTTGAACCCTCACAGTTTCGACGTGCTGCAGCGAACCACGAGCATTGGATTTGTAGACGCTGACGGTACCGCGGCCGGAAGTACGAACATTCAAGCGAACCTCGCGGACGGTAGTCCACCGTTTCCAGTACGATGCCGCAAATGCGTTGAAGTAGGTTCCGAACGAAATGCGTTCACCGGCCCTGACTGAAGCAGTCGTCCTGGACAGCACGTCATCGGCATGAACGGTCCTGTTTAGCCCCTGGTCCTCGGCCTTCGGCAGCGCTCCTGCAGAAGGATCAACTGCGCTGGCCACGACACCGGAATCCATGTAAAGCGGCAGGGTTTCCATCCCGCGCTCGCCGGGAAGGATCACCCGTTGGATGGTTGTCCAAGTGGCGGCGTCCTGCGCCTCAGTGGCTAGTATTTCAGTCTTCTGGTGTGCCACGCTCATGCGTCCACGCCTCCACTTTCCAGCTTTACGCCGCTTTCGTAGTGCGGCCGGATCTTGTTGTCGAACATGCTCAGCGCGGCCCCGATGGCCATGTGCATGTCCAGGTACTTGTAGGTGCCGAGGCGTCCGCCGAACAGGACGTCTTTTTCTGCGGCGGCGAGGTCGCGGTACTTGAGCAGCCGTTCCCGGTCCGCGGAGGTGTTAACCGGGTAGTAGGGCTCGTCGCCCTTCTCGGCAAAGCGCGAGAACTCGCGCATGATGACCGTCTTCTCGGTCTGGTAGTCACGCTCCGGGTGGAAATGGCGCGGTTC
>Ga0307416_100000441_pt1 | contig 21217 bp, 17 predicted proteins | sample DK1Cmetagenome_2_FD_203821 | JGI IMG/M metagenome (GOLD analysis project Ga0307416, IMG submission 203821) | Maize rhizosphere microbial communities from greenhouse at UC Davis, California, United States - DK15-C-3 | ecosystem: Host-associated > Plants > Roots > Rhizosphere > Soil | place...
TCTTCGCCGCGCTCCTGGCGCCCGCAGCCGGGCGCTGGTTCCATGGTTCGTCGCCGCGCGTGGCGGGGTCACCCTCGCGGCGCACGTCGTCTTCGGCATTACGGCGATGATCTCCCTGCGGATGCGGCTGCCCGCCGTTAGCTGAACCCTTTGGCTGTCCCGAGGCACTCACCGACAGGCTTGCAGCCTGTCCGTAAGAATTGAATCGCCAAAGGATGGCCAAAATGAACTCCACCCAGAAACTTTCGACCCATGCGCTTCTGCTCTCCGGGCTCATAGCTTCGCCGCTGGCGACTGCTGACACCCAGAAGGTGATTGCAGGCCTCAACAGCTATCGGGAGGTACCCTCCGTCTCATCCCGCGCGGAAGGCCGCTTCCAGGCCGTCATCGACCGGAAGGCGGGCACCATCGCCTATGAGCTGTCGTATTCGGGCCTGCAAGGAGATGTCCAGCAGGCGCACATCCATGTGGGCCAGCGGTCGGTCAACGGCGGGGTGAGCGTTTTCCTCTGCCAGACCGCGGTGAGTCCCGATCCGACCGGGCTCGCGCCCCAGTGTCCGCAAGGCGGAAAAGTCGCCGGCCTGGTCCAGGCCGCAAACATGATCGAAGGACCCATCGTCAACCAGGGCATTGCACCCGGGCAGTTCAATGAGCTGATCGCCGCGATCCGCGCGGGCGTCGCTTACGTCAACGTGCACTCATCGAAGTTCCCGGGCGGCGAGGTCAGGGGTCAGCTTCGACTCGACACGCCCTGATCGTCCGCCGGTTCCCGGCTCGAGCGTCGCATGAAAAGAAAAGCGGCCCGCTCCCGCGGGCCGCGATTCTGCGAGGCGCAGCGAGCCGCGGGGCGGCTCCCTATCTGCGGATCGTGGGGTCAGGCGTCGAGAATCGGCCGGAAGCCTCCCCAGAACATGCGCTGTCCGTCGAAAGGCATCTTGTCGCCCTCGTACTTCATGCGCTTGTCTTCCATGATCTTCGGCCAGGCCGCGTCGCGGGTGGCCTTGTCCGGCCACTCGACGAACGAGAAAACCACGGTCTCGCCGTCCTTGGCTTTCACGGCGCGCTTGAAGTCCGTCACCTTGCCGTCGGGCACATCGTCGCCCCAGGCCTCGACGACGCGAGTCGCGCCATACTCCTTGAATACCTTGGCCACCTTGCTGGCCATTTCCTTGTAGGCCTGCTTGTTGCCGTTCGGAACCGCCAGCACGTAGCCATCGGCATAGCCCGAGGAACCCTTGCCGGCCTCGTCGACGATCGAGTCGAAGCCGCCGAAGATCACGCGCTTGCCGTCGAATGGCATGTTCTCGAACATGTCCTTCATCCGCGGATCATCCTTCATCTTCCTGTTGGCGGCCTCGTAAGTAGCCTTGTCGGGATACTCCATCCACGAGAACACGACTGTCTCGTCGTCCTTCGCCTGCACGGCACCCTGGAAGTCGGTCAGCTTGCCCTTGGGCACGTCGTCGCCCCAGCCTTCGACCACCCGCTTGACGCCGAACTGCCTGAAGAACGGCACGGCCTTCGCTGCCTGCTCGCGATACTTCTCGAGGTTGGCGGTCGGCACCGGTGTCACAAATCCCTGGACATAGTTCATCGTTGCTCTCCTTGCAGTTGCCTATGTTTAGCTGACACGAGGACCGCGGCCGAGTTCCGAGATTTCATGAAAGTGAAACTATTCCTGTTTCAACGCCGTCCCGAACAGAATTTTTCCGGAATCCATTCCCATGAGGAAGGCTTCGGTGTCTGTTATGAGGTACAGGTTCATCTCGTCTGTCGGAAAAGTGACGGTGCCTCGCCCTGTCGCCGGAATGGCAAAGGTGCCGTCAACGTCCTGGTCCGGCGACAACGCACCCGCGTAGATATCCTGAACCGTGGCCAACGTCCCCGCGCCGTCCGCCAGCAAGCTGCCGGAGATGTTGACCGGATCCGTCCCGTCGCTGCTGCCCGTCAAGGCGAGGCCGTAGCCGCCTTCGAAGGACGCCTCCGAAAAGACGGTCGTTTCCTGTCGCCGCAAGCGGCCGCTTGCCACATTGTTCACGTCCGAATCGGATTCATCTACCTGCAGCACGAATCCTTCGTCGTCCGACGCAAGGTAGAAGACGATGTTCTCCTGTCCATCCTCGGTATCCAGGACCGCGGTGCCGCGCCCCCCCGCAGCGACGCCATAGCTGCCGCTCAGCGCGGACCCTTCGAGGACGCTCCCCGCCGAGTTGCGATCGAGGACGCCGTCGGGGATTTCGCCCGCACCATCGGCGTCGAAATAGCCGGCATCGGCACGGATCACCTTTTGCGGGCGCGGATGCGTCGTCGCCGTCATCCCGAAAACGTATCGGCCGAAAAGGGATGCGTTGGAGAATGACGGTGCGTTCTGCCTCAGCGCGCTGCCGGAAAGAACCGGAAAGAAATCCATGCCCACCCAGAGCAGCTTGTCGCGCGAGACGACGTAGTACGCGAAATGCAGGTCCCCGAGCGGCGTCGTGAGCGTCGCCCCGCCGCGCCCGTTTTCGCCCAGCGTGAGCTCGCCGCCGATATCCTGCGCAGTGCTGACCGTCCCTGAATTGTTGATATCGGCAATTGCTTCGGAGAGGGACCCAGACGCCGACGTGAACCGCCCGGCGATCGACAGCCGGGTCTCGAAGTCGAGGCCGTCCACCAGGAACACGAAGGATCCATCGAGCGTCTGCGGCGAGAAGGCATCAGTGTCCTGTTTCTCGATGGTGCCCCGACCGGCGCCTGCGTCGTCGAACTCGATGAAATGAGCCAGGCGGTTCGAGACGACGTTGAACATGAACGTGAACTGCGTGGGCGCACATCCGCAGTCTGCATCCGCGGTGTTGGCGATGATCATGACGCCCCGGCGGTCGTCACCAATCGCGTAGACCCCGTTGAAACCCTGCCTTTCGAATATGCCACCGGCGAAGTTCCCGTCTTCGCGTCCATTCCTGATCTGGCCAGCGCCATCCGCGACGAACGTGCCTCCTGCCACGAACACGCCAGCTTCCGTTTCCGAGCCTGCAAAGACGAAGGCATAGCGGCCCTTCAGCAGCGCGTTGTTGGCCCCGGTTCCGAGATCGACGATCGTGATCGCGGCGGATGCGGACTTGGTCGAGTCTTCATCCGACGTCGCAGCGACGGTCACCGTGTCAGGCGCAGGAACGGTGTCGGGCGCGGTGTAAAGGCCATTGTCGGAGATGACGCCGACGGTGGCGTCGCCCCCTTCAATGTCGTTGACGCTCCACGTGACGCCCGAATCCTCCGCATTCGAGACCGTTGCAGTGAATGCCTGCGTGTCACCCGGTTGCAGGAGCGCCGATCCAGGGCTGATGGCGACCTGAACGCCGGGAGGCGGAGGTGGTGGTTCCTCGTTCCCGCCGCCGTCATTGTTTCCACCTCCGCCGCCACCGCATGCCGCGATACAGAATGTGGCAGCGAGCACTAAACCCACTGCGTGCAAGTGTCGAATAACCGTCATCGCTGACTTCATGGCAGCTCTCCCAGATTGCAGTCAGGAGTGCAGTTACATCGCTAGGCGGTGCCGTATCTCGCCGGCACGCGAGCGTGCGTCGATCCGTGGATCGGCAAGATTAGAGGTCGGCTGAGGCCTCCAGCCGGCGGCGGAGACCCGATGTTGAATACGATCGCGCCAACGTCGAGTCGGTCGATCCAGTTGTACTTCGGGTTCTTCGTGAGACTCGCCCCCGGTCTACCCTGTCCGGTTCGAGCCCTAAGCCAGATCGCATATACGCCGATCCCGAACACGTCGCAACGCCTCCTACAAGCGTTTTGCAATGCGATGTCCCCGGGAAAGAAAAAGGGTTGGCACCCGTGTGCCAACCCTAGTGTCAGGACGTAGACGTTTCGCCTCGTTCGGCCCTGGTGGCTAGTCCTCCTGGTCGTCGGGAATTCCGTCCACGTCGGCATCCGGGAACCAGCCGATGTCGCGGAAGAGCTCGAGCGTCAGGTCCTCCGGCGCCGAGACCTCGTGCGTCAGGTCGGGGTTGATCGCCGGCTCCATCAGGAGATTCCGGCTTGCGACGGAGTCGTAATGCGAGACCGACGAGCCACCGACGAGCGGGTTCGGCGCATACAGCCGGGCCCTGCCCTCCGGATCCGCACCGGCGCGGACGTTGGGATCGACCAGGAGGGCGGCGTTCACGCCGCCACCAAGCTCGCCGACGATGTCGAGACCATCGGACCGCGTTAGGCTGACCGCCGGTATGGTGACGAACGCTCCATTGATCCCGTCATCCGCCATTCCTGGCGGGGCTCCGTCGGCATTCGCCTTGTTGTTGTAGATCATGACGGCGCTGGCGCCCGCGTTGGTCGCGTTACGCGCCTTCAGCGCGAAAGCGCAGGTGCCGCGCTCGACCAAGGCGATGTTGCCGGCAATCGCCGCCGCGTTGTTAAAGGCCGTGCAGCCGTCGGTCGTGGATGGGCCTTCCGTATTCGCGGCGTCCTGGGCCGCCACCACGCCGTCGAGGACGTTCGGGCTGCCCACCGGCGGGCCGAAAGCTGCCGTGCCGAACTGATAGGTCCGGGCGATCGCCGCCGGCGACAGGACGTCGACCTGCGGATTGCCAAGCTCCAGCACTTGAGGCACAGCGGCCGTCACGGCTTCACCGCTCCAGACGAGGTTGCCGAAGTTGATGGACGAGAACGCAACCTGCGAATTGGACATCTCGGGCCAAGTCAGACTGAAAGTCCGATCAAACAGGTTTCGGGCATAAGTGTCGGTAAGCCCTTGGAAGCCTGCCCCTGCGGTCCGATTGTAAAACGTCTGGAAATTCAATCCGTGCGCGAATTCGTGCAGCAGTACTGCCACGAGGTCCGGCTGGGCCCCGTGATTATTATTGAGACCCAGGTAGAAATTGAAGTTGCTGCTGAACTGGGCATTGATGTCGTTCGTGCCCGGTTCCAGATCGATACCCGCACGCTTGTTGGCGAGCGCCGCGCCGTACCACGTTTCTGGAAATTCGGCCCCAGGAAACTGCCCGACGCCCGCGAAGTCGCGGGATACCGAGATGGCACCTGCGCTTCCCAGGACTCCGGGCCCCAGGGGATTGAATGCGGCCTGGATTCGAATCGTGACGTTGCTGTCGAGCGTCTCGCCCCAGATCGTCGCGGCATGCTGGAACGCGATCAGCCGCTGCGCGCCGAGCGTCTTGCCCTTGTTGCCGCCGACCGGGTTCGCGGGCGTCGGGTCGTTGAACCCTTCCCCGGGCCCATCGAGGTTGACGATGACGATGTTCGCGTCGGCCCATGCCTGGCCAGCCGCCATGGCGCCGAGCGCCAGGCTGAGGGCGAGCGCGCCGAGCTTCATGGAGTCATTTCTGCTCATGTGTGCACTCTCCCTTATTTCGCCGTGCTGGCGACGAGACCGAGGAAGTCGGCGCCTTCCTCGAACGTGAAGACGCAGCGGGTCTCGATGCTGCCGTCGGACCTCGGCCGCGCCAGCATGACGCCGCCGAAAGCCTTATCGAGCCTCGCCGTCACGCCGCCGGTGTTGCGCGCAGTGGCGGTCATCGCGACAGCCTGGGGCTGCCGGGTCAAGGACTTGAGGTCCGAGACCAGCCTGTCGATCTCCGCCGCGTTCGGCTTCCGGTACTTTCCGGTCACGCTGTCCATCGCGATCGCGCGCGTTGCCGCGTATTTCACGCTCTTTTCAGCGGCATCGGCCGCTCCCATCCCGAGCGAGAGCGCAAGCGCGCAACTCGCCATTCCCAACATGGCCTGTCGCATGGAGTATCTCCGCTGTGGGTTGTGACGCCTTCACCGTCGGCGCCGTATTGAAAAGCTACCTTGCAAGTGCCGTAAGAATCTGTCGGGCATTGTCCTACTTTCCGCGGCATTCGCATCGGGAGATCCCAGCTCCCACGCAAGAGTCGTGAATATGTCAACCAGATGACAGTCGATCAGTCAGCGCAGGAACAACGTGGGCCATGCTGACGTGACCATACGGGGGAACAGCATGGACGGTCGATTCGCTTCGCTGCTGTCGCTGCTGCTCGTATGCGGCTGCCTGCTGCTCTTGGGCAGTTGACTGTCAATCGTCAGGCGGGAAGGCCTCGACCGGCTATAGTTCGGCATTGCCGGTCGTCTCGCCAGGTGACCCCATGTTTCGACCGATCAACGGTATCGTCGCCGCAATCGGCGGGCTGTTCCTGGTCGCCATCGAGCCGGCGGCGGCGGATGCCACCTGGCCCGATCGTGTCGGCACCGCGGAGGTGCGTCCCGGTGAAGTGACGCGAGGCAGGCTCCCGCTCATCGAGTACGCCGACGGATCGGATGTCGAGGCGCCAGTCATCGTGGTCGCCGGCAGGACGCGCGGTCCGGTCGCCTGGCTCATCGCCTGCGGTCACGGCGACGAAGTCGGAGGAGCGCTCGCCATGCAGCGCGTGGCCAAGGCGCTCGATCCCGCGACGATGTCCGGGCTCGTCATCCTGATCCCCGTAGCCAACCCACCCGCCTTCCAGGCCATGCGCCGCGTCAATCCGTCGCCCGATGACCTGATGGACTTCGGCGACGTCTTTCCGGGCGAGGCGCGCTTTGCCACCGAGCGTATCGCCGCGACCTACATGGGCCTGTGGAAGGAGCACGCCGATTTCGTGGTGGACTTCCACACCGGTGGAGACCGCTTTGTGCAGCACCCGTTCGTGATCTTCACGGTCACCGGCACGGTGCCGACGGATCGCATGGAATCCCTGGCGCGCATGTTCGGCGTGCCGACGCTCTGGCGCGACCGCGACAAGGTGTTCGAGTCGGACATCACGATCAATGTGCCGGCGATGGGCATTCCGGCATTTCTTCTCGAGGTCGGGGGCGGCGGCGTGATGGAACGACAGCAGGATGCACGCCAGGCAGAGTTCGCGCTCAGCTTCCTGCGCGGCGTCGACATCATCCCGGGCGATCCGCTGCTCCCCGAATCGATCCGCGTCGTCGAGAAGTACCGGATCATCACGCCGTCGCGCGGCGGATTCTTCTTCGCGCTGGTCAAGCCGGGCGACCCGGTCAGCGAGGGCACGCCCCTCGCGCGCATCGTGGACGTGTACGGGGACGAGGTCGAAGTGCTGCGCTCGCCGGTGAACGGGGCGATAGTGCTGGGCATGAACGAATTCCCGGTCGTCGCGACCGGTTCGTGGGTCATGGAGCTCGGAATCCTGGCGCCTGAGTAACCGGCAGGGCGTCGAGCAGACGCTTCAACTGGCCGTGGGCGCTTGCTAGCGCCGGGCTCAGTTGCAGCAGCGGCCGGTAGCGCGCGAGAAACAGCTCGTCGCGTGGCTCTCCAAGTCCGAATACCAGGGCGCGCACGTGGCCTGCAGCTGCGGCAGCATCGCCCCGAGTCAGGCTCGTGTCCCTGGCTAGACCTTCATCGAGGTCCGCGATCAGCTTCGAGAGCGGGCGCAGCCAGGCCCAGCTGGGATCGTTGAGCAGCCGGTCGAGAAAGGCGAGGCCGGCCTGACCGGGCAACGGCGCGCCCTCCGCCTCGAGAACCAGCTTGTGCAGCTGCTGCAGCGCCCGGCTCACCCCTTCAAGGTCGTCACGGAGCTGGCCTGTGGCGTCACTCATGAGCCACATCCTAAGGCAGGACGGTCGCCTAGGTGACCGGCTCCTCGAGGAAGTTCAGGCGCCGCAGCATCGCCTTGAATCGCGGGTCGGCACGCAGGGAGTCGAAACGCGGATCCATCTTCAGGTAGGTCAGGAGCGTCGAACGCTCGTCAAAAGCCTTCTCGAGCGATTCGAAGGCGCGCTCCTCATCCCCGAGGCCCGCGTGCACGAGCGCGAGCTGGTAAGACGGGACGTAGCGCTTCTTCGCCCTGGCGGCGAGTTCCCCGAGAATCGCGCGCGCCTCGGCCGGCTTGCCGCTCATCGCCAGAGCATGGCCCATGGAAGCCAGCACGTTCGTGCCCCGCTCGGTCAGCTCTGCAGCGCGCTGGAAGGAAGCGAGCGCCCCTTCCATGTCACCCATCTGCTCACGGGCGAGTCCCATGCCCCAGTGCGCAACCGGAAATTCCGGTTCGGCCGCGGCGAGCTTCTGGAGCTGTCCCAGGGAGGCATCGAACTGTCGCCCGAAGTAATGAATGACGCCGACATTCGCCTGGATGATGAGCGACAGGGGATCGAGCTCGCGGGCGCGTTGCATGTGGACCAGCGCCTCGTCGGTCCGCCCCACGCTCGACAGGTAGCGGCTGTAGCGGTGCTGGAGGTTCGCATTGTTCGCATCGCTCGCAAGAGCCAGCTCGAACTCCTTGCCGGCGTCCCTCCAGTCCCAGTCGTAGTAAGCCCGGATGTACGCGAGGGCCGCGTGTGCCTCCGGAAGCCGGGCGTCGAGCTCCAGGGCCCGGGCGACTTCCGCCTTCGCCTTCGGGAACACCTCATCCGGCCGCGATGTCGAGTAGAACGGCAATGCGCTGTAGTAATCGGCCATCGCGGCATGCGCAAGCGCATAGCCGGGGTCGAACTCGAGAGCCCGCTCGAAATTCTGCCGGGCCTTCTCCAGGTCCGTCGGATCGCCCTCGTTCCAGTAGAAGCGGCCGCGCAGGTATGCGTTGTATGCCTCGATGCTCTCGGGCGGGCTTCGCGCGGGCAGGCCGTCGTCGAGCAACGCGACCTTCAGCTCCCGCACGACCGCCAACGTAATTTCATCCTGCATTGCGAAAATGCCGGTCAGTTCCCGGTCGAAGGTCTCGGACCACACTTGCGCATCGGATCTGGCATCGATGAGCCTGGCGTCGACACGCACCAGGTTGCCCGCCTTGCGCACCGAGCCCTCGAGAACGTGAGTCACACCCAGGCGCTCGGCGATTTCCCTGGCACCGACGTTCTGGCCCTTGAGCGAGAACGTGGATGAACGCGAGATCACGCGGAGCCCGGGAAGCTTCGCCAGCGAATTGATCAGCTGTTCCGAAATGCCATCGGAGAAGTATTCCTGCTCGGCTTCGGTGCTCATGTTCACGAACGGCAGCACCGCGATCGATTTTTCATCCGCTGCAGCAGGCACGACACCGGACTTCGAGATCCCGGCTGGCGTCTCGCCGGCGCGATCGAAATACCAGTACGCCCCTGCACCCAGCAGCAGCAAGGCGGCGATCGCAAGCCCGACACTCCAGCGCCTGACGTCACTTCTGCCATGGGCACGGCTCGTCCCGCCCCTGCCCGTTTCCTCGAGCCGTGGATGGCGGGCCGAAGCAGGCTCGCCCTGCAGCAGCTGGCGCACGCGCTCGACGAATGCAGGCGGTGTCTCGCCGCCCGGCAGCCGCGTCCATTGGGCGAGCAGAAACTCGTCGGGGACTCGCGCGTCGTCCTCGCGTGTCCCGTCGACCACGACGGGCACCAGGAATGCCGCATCCTGCGCCATGTTGAGGAGCCGCCGCGTGGCGAGGTTCCACTCGCCGCGGAAGTAGCCCTCCGATCGCGCATTGCTGTGCGCTGAGACGACCGGGATGAACAACGTACAGTCGTGGATGCGCTTCTTGATCTGGGCATCCCACGCGTCTCCGCCGCGCAGCTCGCTCTTGTCGAGCCAGACCTGCAAGCCCGCTGCCCGCAGCGCTTCGCAGATGCGCCTGGCGGCTTCCTCGTCCTGCGAGGCGTAGGAAATGAATACGGAACCCGATGGCTCCGGGCGATCAGTCATGGACTGGCTCTAACACGTGGTGCTCGAGTGCGTCGCGTCGCCTGCGGCGGGAGTATACGCCCAACATGGCCAAGAAGCAGATCAGCTGCCAGTTGACGGCACCTCCACCACCATGCCTTGGCGGCCTCAACAGGTAGATCATTTCCCGACCGGTCCGAGTGTCGCGACCGTTCGCAACGATGACACCGTGGTTATTGATATCGATGCCTTCAATCAGCGTCACATGCGTACGCAACGGATCCTTCGCGTCGATCAGATCATTCAGGTCGCGCATGCTGCCGTCAGCATATAGAAATGCGCGATAGTCACCGCTTGCGGTTATGGACATGCCCGTGACTACGCGGCGGTCGTTGATACCGGAACCGATGCTGAAGTAGCCTCCCAAGGTTCCGAGATCGCGCATCTTCCCATTGCTGTAAAGGAAAGCGTGGTCCCCGAAATAGTCTCCCTTCGAATCGATGCCGGCCGACTGGCCGGTGACGTCACCCTTCTCGTTGATGTCGAGTCCGAGGCTGTTGCAACAACCCAAGGTGCCGATGTCCTCCATGACGCCATCGCGATAGATAAACGCATGGCCCAATTGGCTTTCGAGTATCCCGGAGGAACCCGTGACCATCCCGCGGTTGTTGATCGCGCGACCCTCACTCCAGTCCCCGCCCAGGGTTCCCAGGTCGCTCACTGAGGTGCCGTCATATACGAACGCATGAACGAATCGGTCCGGGGTGGACACGGCTCCAGTCACTTGACCGTCTTCACCGATGTCGAATGCGAACAGCTGCATTCCGACAAGTGAGCCGAGGTCATGCATCGCATCATCTTTGTAGAGAAACGCCGGAGTTCCCACCCCGTCGGAGGTTTCCGAGTTACCGACGACGTGGCCGAGATCATTGACTCCGTAGGCCCAGCTCGACCATCCACCGAGGGTGCCGAGGTCCCGCAGTTCGCCGTCGCCGTATAGAAAGGCTCGCATGCCAGCGCCGGCATACCAGATTTCCCCTGCAATCTTCTCGCCATCTGTCAACGCGCTCGCCCACGCCAGCTCTCCGAGATCCAGCTCCGTGAGCGAGTAACGCGAGAGAATTGCGTTCAGCGGGCTGTCCGCCGTTGAAGCGCGGCTCAGCGTCAGGACGGCCAACGTCAGCGCCACAAGTCGCAAAGCAGGCACTCGATGAAAGCGAGTCAATCGTGGAGGCCTCGTTCTGACCTTGGAACCGGCATCTTAGTCGCCGTCCCGCGCCAGGCGCGCCTCCGCCAGGTCGATCTCGCGCTCGAGACGCACAAGCACGTCGTCGCCGATCCGGCCGTCCTGCCAGATCTTGATGAGGGCTTGCCGTTGCGCAGCCGCGGCGCCGAGCCACAGTCGTGCCTCGCTGTCCGGGGAGATTGCGCCCTGGGACCTATTCGACGCCCGGCTGTTGAAAAAGCGCTTCACGGCCATCGCTTCGACCGCGGGCACGCCATGCTCAGCGACCAGCGTGTTCACCGCCCGGATCGCCGCCTTGCGCATCTCATCGCGCGCGAGTTCGGTCTCGGTCTCGCCCGAAACATCGCGTTCGAGCTTCAGTTTGCGGATCAGCACCGGCAACGTGAGCCCCTGCCCCACCAGCGTGACGAATACCACGCCGAAGGCGAGCAGGATAACGAGATCGCGCTGCGGGAATGGCTCACCGCCCGGCAGGGTCAGGGGAATGGCGAGCGCAGCGGCGAGCGTGACGACGCCGCGCATGCCGCACCAGCTGACGAGCGTCGATACGCGGGCCGATGCCGGATCGCGGCGCTGCAGCGACGGCACGATCAAGCGCACGCCGTATGTCGCCACGAAAATCCACAGGAAGCGGACGGCGATGGCGACGCAGCTCAGGATGGCAATGTAGGTGACGACGCGGGGCCAGGACAGCTCCGGCTGGTCCAGCAGCGACTCGGCGATCGGCGGCAGCTGGATTCCGATGAGCACGAACACCAGGCAGTTGACAACGTACACCAACGCGCCCCAGAACGTCCGGATGTTGAGCCGGGCGAGTGCCGTGCTGCCGAAATGCGACCATCGCGACCGATACAACCCGACCGTTACGACACCGAGCACGGCGGAGACTTCCAGCGACTCGCACACCCAGTACGTGGCGAACGGCGTCGTGAGGGACAGGGCCAGTTCCAGCATTCGATCGCGCAGCCGCTCCTGCAGTTTCGTCGTGATCCACCCCATCGCGATGCCCAGCGCGATCCCCCCTAACGCAATCAGGCCGAATTCGCCGGCCAGCGCCCAGCCCGAGAATGTGCCCGTGAGCGCGGCCGCAACGGCAAACCGGTAAAGCACGAGTCCCGTCGCATCGTTGACCAGGCTTTCGCCTTCCAGCAACGCCAGGATCCGGCGCGGCAACCGAAACCGCCTCAAGACGGCCGTTGCCGCGACCGCATCCGGCGGCGAGACGATCGCCCCGAGCGCGAATGCGACAGCCCACGGCGCCTCGGGAACCAGCCACTTGAAGGCAACGCCGACGGCCAGCGTCGTCATCGCGACAAGTCCCGTGGCCAGCAGGAAAATGGGGCGACGCATCGCGAGGAAATCCCGCCACGACGTGTCGATGGCCGCGGGATAGAGGACGGCAGGCAATACGATGGCGAGCATCAGCTCCGGCTCGATTGCGAGTTTCGGCCAGTGGAACGTGAAGCCGAAGCCGACGCCCGCCAGCACGAGAACCACCGGATAGGGAATCCGGATGCGGTTCGCGAGCCATCCGGCGCCGATTGCGCAGGACATCAACAGGATGAAGTCGATCATGACGAAGATGTCATCGAGCCCGCAGAGTACTGCGGGCCCGGAATGACATCCAATAGCGGGCCTTGCCCGCCCGACCGCGCTGCCTCAGAGCGGCTTGTACTTGAACTTCGCCCCGGCGAGCGCAGCCTCGTACATCAGCCCGCCCTTGATGATTGAGAACGAGGCCATGCCCTTCTCGTATCCGCCGTGGCTCTGGGTCGTGGCATCCTTCTTGCCGGCGCTTGCGCCTGCGGACGTACCGCTCGTACTCGCACCGGCCGACGCGCCCGCCGTGATGGCGACGGCGCTGGCCTTGGCGCCGAACTCGAATTCGCCCGACGTGAATTCCTGGAAGGCCCTTTCATCCTCGAAAAAGACCAGCAGGCTGTAGCCCTGTGCGCCTGCCTGCCAGCCGAAGCTGAGCTGGTTCATCTTGGCCGTGCCAACCTGCTTGCCTTGCTTATAGACGCACCCCGACCCGTGGGCGCCGCCGATGCCGAGGCCGGCCTTGCCGATCGTCGGGAAAACCGCATAGCCGTAACTCTTCTTGAAGAAGTTGGCGCTCTCTCCGGCCGCCTCGAACAACTTCAGGGTTTCCGCACACTTGGCCGCATCGTCGTCATCGGCGTGGGCCAGGGCGCCGAACATCAAGCCTGCCGCCACGCTCAGAACGGTCGCAAATAGCCGCTTCATGTCATTCCCCTCTGTCTGTAGCCACCCGGGCGGGCGGCAGATTTTGCGCGAACGTATACCATTGCACGGCCCGGAATGTCATTCGCACTTAGGGGCAGGGTCGGTCCGCGGGACCATACGAAGCAGGCTGCTTTGCTATGTGCTTGATCGCATTCGCCTGGCGCAGTCATCCCCGGTATCCGCTGGTCCTGATCGCCAATCGCGACGAGTTTCACGCACGACCCGCGGCGGCGGCGGGTTTCGATCCGGAAGCTGCCGGAGTCTACGGCGGCCGTGACCTGGTCGAGGGCGGCAGCTGGCTCCAGCTGTCCACCCGCGCGCGGCTGGCCGCGGTGACCAACGTCCGCACAGGGCTCAATCGCGAAAGGAAACCGCGCTCACGCGGCTGGCTGGTGCGCGATTTCGTGCGCGGCGACGCCGGGGCAATCGATTTCTCGACGGCGCAGGAGCCGACCGCCCGCGAGCATGGGCCATTCAACCTGCTGCTATGGGATGGCACGGCGCTTGCGTTCGCCACAAATCATCCGCGTCCGGATCGGCGCACCGTGTCGCCGGGGCTGCACGCCATGTCGAATGGCGCGTTCGATGCGCCCTGGCCCAAGAGCGGCCATGCCATGCAAGCCCTGGAAGCATGGCTGGCCCTGGTGCCGGGCGACCCGGACGGGATCGAGCTAGCTGCACTGTCGCCACTATTCGACGCCCTGGCCGACACGACCGTCGCGCCGGACTCGCTCCTGCCCGACACCGGTGTCGGCGAGTCGATGGAACGCGCGCTCTCGCCGCCATTCGTGTCCGACGAGCGCTACGGAACGCGTTGCAGCAGCGTCGTGCTGGTCGGCGCCGGCCATTCCATATTTGCCGAAAGGCGTTTCGGGCCGAAGGCGCAACCGGCAGGCGAATCATTCGTCGTGCTGCCCTTCCAGCGGCCACCCCACATGTAGGTGCGGACCGCTTTCGCTTCGCCACAACTCGCTATAGGGTGGGGCAGAATCGAATACGGAAGGCAGACATCCCGATGAGAACCGGAATACCCGCGATGGCGTTCAGCCTGCTCGTCGCGACCGCCGCGCAGTCGCAATCGAATGTGCCGTTCACGGTCGAGCCGATCGCATCGTTCGACGAGCCCTGGGCACTGGCGCTTCTGCCCGATGGCCGCATGCTGGTGACCGAGAAGAAAGGCAATCTCCTGATCGTCACGCAGCAGGGAGAAATCGCCAGCAAGGTCAGCGGCGTGCCCGACGTGGATTACGGTGGCCAGGGAGGTCTCGGCGACGTTGCCCTGCATCCGCAGTTCGCGCAGAACCGGCTCGTCTACCTCAGCTTCGTCGAAGGCGGATCCGGCGGCACGCGCGGCGCGGTCGTCTTCCGCGGCGTACTGGAAGAGTCCGAGGATGGCGCCGAGCTCTCGAAAGTCGAGATCATCTGGCGCCAGTATCCCAAGATGCTCGGCTATGGCCACTACGGGCACCGGCTGCTGTTCGACGGCAAGGGACATCTCTGGGTGACATCCGGGGATCGCCAGAAATTCACGCCGGCCCAGGACATGCAGGCCAACCTCGGCAAGATCCTGCGCCTGCAGGATGACGGCACGGCGCCAAAGGACAATCCGTTCGTCGATCATCCGGATCGGGAAGCACTCGCGGACGACGGCGGTGTGTACGGTGAAGTCTGGTCGCTCGGGCATCGCAATCCGCTCGGCATCGCTTTCGATCTGGATGGCCGGCTGTGGGAAGTCGAAATGGGGCCCGAGGGCGGTGACGAGATGAACCTGATCAAGCGCGGCGCCAACTATGGCTACCCGCTCGTCTCGAATGGGGACCACTACGGCGGGCGCAAGATTCCCGATCACGACACGCGCCCGGAATTCCAGGCGCCCGCGGTCACGTGGACGCCCGTGATCTCGCCCGGAAACCTGATCTTCTACCGCGGCAGCCTGTTTCCGGACTGGCGAGGTGATGCCCTCGTCGCTGGCTTGTCGGCGAAGGCCATCATCCGCGTCGAACTGCAGGGCGAGAGTGCCCGCGAGGCCGAACGCTACCCCATGGGTGCGCGCATTCGCTCCGTGGTCGAAGGACCCGACGGAGCGCTCTGGGTGCTCGAGGATGAGCGCGCCGAAAGCCAGGGGCGCCTGCTCAAGCTGACGCCGAAAGGCTGACCGAACGCAGGCGTCGGCGCAATATTACGGCTCCGTGCGGGGCCGCGGCGCGCCATAAGTAGCAGATCATTCAAACTCAAATCCGCACACCTGACATAACGACGATCGAGCACACCCGGAGTCGTCTGGGGCGCGCGCTGCGCATACGGATCATTCGCGGCATCCAGACGGCGATCCAGCGCTTCAGACCCGAAAATCGAGGTCGCATCGGGAAGACTCTTTTCGTGGCCGCGGTGGGTGGCTGCATGGAGGCCCGGGGCTTCCTGCTCGGGCGGGGCCGATGAGCTCGCCCGCGAAGCCCGTCACCCTGTGCATCGTCAACTACGAGGGTGCCGGGAAACTGCCGGGCGCGCTGGCCGCGGCGCGGGTCTCCGCCATGCCGTTCGCGGAAATCCTCGTCGTCGACAACGGTTCGACCGACGACGCCATCGCCTGGCTGCGAAGCAGGTGTCCTGACGTCCGGATCATCGAACTCGCGACCAACCGGGGACCGGCGGCCGCCAGAAACGCCGGCTTTGCTGCGGCGAGATGCGACCTGATCCTGTTCCAGGACAACGACGTACAGCTCGAGGCGACGACCGCCGGAACGCTGCTCGAAGCGCTTGAGTCGTCGCGTGGGCTGCTGGCGGCGCCACGGGTTCTGTACGCGGCCGACCCGGCGATCGTGCAGTACGACAGCGCGGATTGCCATTTCCTCGGGCTGATGGCAACGCGTAACGCGGATCGCCCAGGGAAGAGCCTCGGTGCGGAGATCGCACGCACCACGTCGCTGGTGACGGCCTGCTTCCTGATCGACCGGTCGCGCTGGGGCGAGGGCGCACCGTTTGACGAGTGGTTCGGATTCAATCTCGAGGATCATGACTTCGGCGTGCGCGCCAGCGTCCTCGGCCACCAGTTGCTGGTCGCGCCGGCAGCGACGGTGCTGCACGGTGCGGGCACCGCCGGATTATCGTATCGTCCGGGAAAGACCGTACCGGTTGAACGCGTGTTTTACCTGATCCGTAATCGCTGGTCCGTTATGACAAAAGCGTTCGCGCTGCGCTCGCTGCTCATCCTGTTCCCCGTACTCCTTATCTATGAGCTGCTGCAGCTCGCCGGCGCGGCCAGAAACGGCTGGCTCCGCCCATGGGGCGCGGCGTTGCGCTCGTGGTGGCGCGAGCTGCCACGCTTGCGCCGGGATCGCGCCGTCCTGCAGAGCGCCCGCGTCGCGGGCGACGCGCTCGTACTGCGAGGCGGCCCGTTGCCGCTGACAGTCTCCGTCAGGAACCGGCCGCTCGCACGTTTCGCGATCGCGACGCTGCAGACGGTCGTCAACGCTTACTGGCGCGTGGCGCGCCCCTTCATCTAGCACATGCGGATCGCGATGGTCGCCGCCTGTCCATTCCCCTGGCCGCGCGGAACGCCGATCCGGGTCCATCGCATGGCGGAAGCACTAGGACGGCGCGGGCACGATGTCCACGTCGTGACCTACCATCTTGCCGATCGGACTCCGACCCCGTCCATGACGGTGCATCGCATCGCGGGTCCGCGCTGGTACATGCACACGGCGCCGGGACCGACATTCGCGAAGCTCGCCCTGCTCGATCCGCTGCTGACCCTCAAGCTCAGGCGATTGCTGCGCAAGATGTCGTTCGAGGTCATCCACGCGCATCACTACGAAGGGCTGCTGGCGGCGCATTTTGCGCGCCCGTCGCGATTGCCGCCGGTGGTTTTCGACTCGCACACACTGCTCGAGAACGAGCTGCCCCAGTACGGCTGCGGTTTCGGGGCGGTGCTGAGCGCGCGCGCGGGCAGGTTGCTGGACCGCATTCTGCCGACGCGCGCGCAGCACGTGGTCGCGGTTTCCGACGACATGCGAACGCACTACGAGGCGGCGGGGATTCCGTCCTCGGCAATCACGGTCATCAGCAATGGCGTCGAGGCGGAGCATTTTCGCGCGAACAACCGGGACCCCGACGGCGGCCCTTCGCTGGCCTTCGCAGGCAACCTGGCCCGTTACCAGCGTGTCGACCTGCTGCTCGAGGCCTTTGCGATGGTGCATGCCCAGGATGAGCGCGCACGCCTCAGAATCGTCACCTCCGACGACTTCGGCCCATTCGCGCCTGTCTGCGAGCGCCTCGGCATCGGCCGGAGTGTCGAGGTGCGGGACGTCGACTATGACGCACTGCCCGCCGAACTTGCTCGCGCGACGGTGCTCGCCAATCCGCGGATCGATTGCAGCGGCATCCCGCAGAAGCTCATGAACTACATGGCGAGTGGCACGCCTGTGGTTTCGTTTGCGGGGTCCGCCAAGCTTCTCGAGCACGAGATCTCGGGGCTCATTGTCCCGGATGGGGATATCGCGGGCTTCGCGACGGAGGTCCTGCGGCTGATGCGCGACGCGGAGCTGCGCCGACGCCTCGGAACCCACACCCAGGATTTCGTCACCCGCGAATACGGCTGGGACCAGGTCGCCCAGCGCGTCGAGCTCGTCTATGCACGGATCATGGAGGCGGCATGACCCGCCCGGGCCCGCGCATCGTGCTGCTCGGCATCGATGCCGCTGAGTCCAGCCTCGTGCAGTCGATGATTGCGCGCGGCAAGTTGCCGACGCTCGCGGCGCTTCATCGGCAAGGCTGCTCGGGCAGGCTGACGTCGCCGGCCGACCTGTACTCGGGCGCAGTCTGGCCGACCTTCTATAGCGGCCAGCGGCCCGCCTGGCACGGGATCTATCACAACAAGCTGTGGCGGCCCGACCGGATGTGCTGCATCGTGCCCGATGAACGCACGTTCAGCGCCCGACCGTTCTGGGAGGCGTTCGGCGCCCGTGGAATCCGCTGCACCGTCGTCGACGTTCCGCTCGTCCTCGGAGGGCCGAGAAATATCGCCGGAAACTATCTTGGTGGCTGGGGTACGCACGACAGCGAGGCCCTGCGCTCGTGGCCGATCCCGCTTGCACGCCAGCTGCGTCGCGAGTTCGGCGGGCCGGCGATGCCGCGGGAGGCGTTCGGCTTGCAGACCGTCAACTCCCTCGAGCGGCTGTGCGGCGAACTGCGTCGCGCCACCGAGCAGGTCGGCCGCATCGGTGTTTCGCTCATTCGACGAGGCGACTGGCAGTTCTTCTGCCTCGCATTCGGCGCCGCGCACCGTGCCGGCCACTACCTCTGGGATGCCGGCGAGGCGCGAGACCTTCGGGAGGCGGACGCGCAGCGCCAGCAACGTCTCGCGTCGGCGCTCGAGGACGTCTATGCGACCATCGATCACGCGCTCGGGGCACTGCTCGAGCATTGCGGGGGCGCGCTCGTCGTCGTCTTTGCGCTCCACGGCATGGGCCCCAACACGGGCTGGAGCGAGGTCGTGCCCGCGATGCTCGATGCGCGACGAGCTGCCTTGTCGCAGAAGCCCGCGCGCAAGGGCGCGCTGTATCGGGCGCGCCATGCGCTCGTGACACGCCTGCGTCCCGTCCTGCAGCACATACCGCCGTCCCTCGCGGCGAAGATGGTGCCGCTGTGGTCTGCGCGCATGTGCGACTGGCCAAACACGCGTTACTTTCCGTTGCCGATGGACCTGACCGGCCTCCTGCGGATCAACCTGCGCGGCCGCGAGCGCGAGGGCATCGTCGCGCCCGACGCCGAATATGCAGCGCTCTGCGTGGAGCTCGAGTCGTTCTTCAGGTCTTTGGGCGATGACGAAACAGGCGCTCCGGTCGTCGCCGACGTCATCCGCGCGTATGCGGACTCTCCGCCGGGAGCCACGCATCGCGACGGCCAGCCCGACCTCGTGCTGAAATGGCGCGAAACCCGCACTCGCGACGTACGTCAGCTCGGTTCATCCGGGCTTCCGACGTTCAAATGCGAAGTTCCGCGCTACCTGCCTTCGGGACGTTCCGGCAACCACCGGCCCCTCGGCTGGTTCGTCGCATCCGGTGCCGGGCTCACGGCCGGTCGCCGGCTCGAAACCTGCGACATCGTCGACCTTGCGCCGACCGCGCGCCAGGGCCTCGGCCTCGAGCCTGATCCGCAATTGCACGGGCGGCCGTTGCCGCTCGCTGGCTGACGGTGCCCGCGGTGCCGGTGCCATGCTGATCGACGCCGGCCGCGATCTGCCGCGCGCGACCATCCGATGCGACGTCTGCATCATCGGCGCCGGACCCGCTGGCATGACGCTCGCGCGCGAGCTCGATGATGGCCGGCGCGAGATCTGCCTCCTTGAATCCGGCGGTGAATCCTTCGAAGCGGCGACGCAATCGCTGCTTGCGGCGGCGCAAGGCAGCGACGGCTACCCGCCGCTCCAGGCTGTGCGGGTCGGCGCCCTTGGCGGTTCGACGCATGTCTGGGCCGGCTGGTGCCGGCCTCTCGATGCGATCGACTTCGAGCGTCGGCCCGGCATGCCGTCGAGCGGCTGGCCGATCGCCCGTGCAGACCTCGACCCGTTTTACGTGCAGGCCCATGAGGCGCTCGGGCTCGGGCCGGTCGACTACGATCCCGCGTCGTGGGAGCGATCCTCCGGCTGCCGCGCCCTGCCGCTTGCCGGCGATGACATGAATGCAATCATTTTCCGCAAGTCGGAGGTCGCATTCGGCCGCCAGCATGGCGCGGCTTTGCGCCGCTCGCGGAAAGTCCACGTGTGTCTTCATGCGACGGCGTTAAGCCTGCGGTACTCCCCGGAGGGGCGTCGCGTGCGCTCGATCGAGGTCGGCGTCTCCGGACGGCGCGGAACCTTCGAGGTTGTGCCGAAAATCGTCGTGCTCGCGGCGGGCGGGATCGAAAACGCGCGAATGCTGCTGCTTTCGGACGCGACCGGGTATCAGGGTCCGGTCAACGTACGCGGCGTCGTCGGGCGCTACTTCACCGAGCACTGCTACGTCGACGGCGGCACTTTCGAGCCGAGCGGGGAATCCTCGCCCGCATTCTGTTTTCCCCGCAGTGCGCGCGCTCGTGACCGCGTTGCGCGTGGCGCCTACGCCCCTGCGACGAAAGCGATGCATCGGCACTCGCTGCTCAACTGCGCAATCTCCTTCAGGCATGCTTATGAGTCCGATCCCGCATTCGACGACAGCGCAGTGCAATCGCTGCTCAGGGCCTGGGACATGTGCCGCCGCCGTGCCGTGCCTTACAAGTTCGGGCAGGAACTCGCCCATGCGGCCAGTGCCCCGCACAAGGCGTTTCGCGCGCTGTGGGGCCGGCTGCGCGGGCGGCGCGGCGCACCCAACGAATGGCGCCTGCGATCGCTGGTCGAATGCTCCGCCGATCCTGAAAATCGCGTCGAGCTGGGCGCCGAGAAGGATGCGTTCGGGCGCCCGCTGACGCGGATTCACTGGCGCGTTCGCGACCGCGAATTGCGCAGCGCCCGGAATGCACACGCACTTTTCGCGGCCGCCGTTCAACAGGCAGGTCTCGGACGCGTCGCGCTCGCGGAGGACGACTGGTCCTCGCGCATGGAACCGGCGCTGCATCACCTCGGTACGACCCGGATGCACGACGATCCCGCGCATGGCGTCGTCGATCGGGATGCCCGCGTTCACGATATCGACAATCTCTACGTGGCCGGCGGCTCGGTCTTCACGACAGGCGGGTTCGCCAATCCGACGCTGACGATCCTGGCGCTCACGTTTCGGCTTGCCAGGCACCTGAAGTCGCGATGAAACCCGTCTTTATCGGAGGTTGCCCCCGCAGCGGAACGACTCTGTTGGCGACTGTCCTCGGCGCGCATCCGCGGTGCTGCCCCGTACCCGAGGCGCAATTCAAGACCGAATCGCTGCGCGGACTGCCTCCGGATCCCGAACCGGCGCTGGCTCTCCGGGCCCTGCAGAAGGCGCTTCAGTCACCGCGCTTCCACAGCTGGAAGGCCGCGGGCGAGCACCTGCGCCTGGATGGCAACGACCAGGTTACCTCCTATTCGGGACTGGTCGGCCGGCTCGTAGCGGCATACGCCGGGCTTGCGGGCAAGCCTGATGCGACACGCTGGATCGACGGCACGCCCAGCAACAAGAATTATT
>Ga0307416_100000444_pt1 | contig 21162 bp, 20 predicted proteins | sample DK1Cmetagenome_2_FD_203821 | JGI IMG/M metagenome (GOLD analysis project Ga0307416, IMG submission 203821) | Maize rhizosphere microbial communities from greenhouse at UC Davis, California, United States - DK15-C-3 | ecosystem: Host-associated > Plants > Roots > Rhizosphere > Soil | place...
TCATGTCGAGGAGCTTGTCCCCCGCCTCGTCCATCGTGATCTCGCGCTGCAGCAGGCCCGACGTGTCGACGTCGATGTGCTCGCTCATCGTGCGCACGGTGCGCGGATTCGCGCAGATCTTGATGACGGGCAGGATCGGGTTGCCGATCACGTTGCCCTGCCCGGTCGGGAAGAAATGCACGACGTAGCCGGCGGCGGCGCACAGCGTCACCATCTCGGCGGCCGCCGACGACGAATCCATGAACCACAGGCCCGGCCCGGTCGGCGCCTCGGCCTTGTCGAGCACGCCGTCGATCATGCAGCGCTTGCCGATCTTCTGGATGTTGCCGAGCGCCTTCTCCTCGATCGTCGTCAGGCCGCCGGCGATGTTGCCCTTCGTCGGCTGCGAGTCGGACAGGTCGGACGTCTTGTGCCGGTTGATCACCTGCTGGTAGCGGTCGAACATGAACATGAACCGCTTCCACACCTCCGGCGTGCGGCAGCGCGACTCGAGCAGCTTCTCGCCCCCGGTGATCTCGGAGGTCTCGCCGAACACGAGTGTCGAGCCGGCCTCGTAGAGCTTGTCGAACGCGTTGCCGACGGTCGGATTCGCGCCGCAGCCCGACGTCGTGTCCGATTCGCCGCACTTCGTCGACACCCACAGCTCGTCGAGCGCGCAGGTCTCGCGCTGCTTCTCGCTCGCCCATTGCACGAACTCGCGCGCCGCCTTGCTCGCCCGCATGATCGTGTCGTGGTCGCCGTGCAGCTCGATGCCGAAGCCGGCGACCGGCTTGCCGGTTGTCTCGATGGCATCGACGACCTTCTTCGTCCACTGGTCCTCGATGCCGATGACGACGACGGCGGCGACGTTCGGATTGCTGCCGGCGCCGATCAGCGTGCGAAAGTGCAGGTCGAGGTCGGCGCCGAATTGCAGCCGCCCGTACGGATGCGGAATCGCGAGCGCGCCTTTGATGTTGCTCGCGACCGCTTCGGCGGCGGCGTTCGACAGGTCGTCGACCGGCAGCACGATGACGTGGTTGCGGACGCCGACGCGTCCGTTCTCGCGGCGATAGCCGTTGAATGTGGTTTGCATGATGGCTCCTGCTTGTGGGGCGACCGATGGATCGGCAGTCGCCGCCTGCCCTGGGGAAGTGAACGCCGGATGCCTTCAGCGGCGCGTCCGCGCGCCGGTGAGCGATCGGTCGCCGCGCGGCGCCTCATCGCGCCACGCTCGCATTGCAGGCGGGCGCAACAAAGCTGCCGCCTCGAGTGAAGCGCGCCGACGCACCGGCCGGTCACCAGCGTTTGGTCTTGATGTTGTGCACGTGGGCGTGCTGCCCGCGCCGGATCGGCGCGACGACCTTGCCGATGTCGACGCCGTACTTGATGACGGTGTCCCCGACGGCGAGGTCCTTCAGCGCCACCTTGTGCCCGATCGGTATGTCCTGCACGCAGTCGAGCGAGATCGTGCGGTCCTCGTCCAGGATGAGCCCGGTCAGTCGCGTCCCGGCGGTGACGCCTTCGACGACGACGACCGCGACCGAGTCGTTGGGGTCGTGCAATACGCAATGGATCATCGGATACCTCGGGAAGGGACGAACGGGCGCGGTCGCGTCCGCGACGGCGCCTAACTCAACTATATCATCTATATCATTTGCATCACTTCGTGACTGCGCGCTAGACTGGACCAAATGACCGATGCCGCGTCCCACCCCGGCGTACCGCTCGGCGCGCCGCTCTACAAGGAGCTCGAGCGCCAGCTGCGCGATGCGCTGGCCCGCGGGGAATGGAAGCCCGGCGAAGCGATCCCCGCCGAGCGGGCGCTGTCGCAGCGCTTCGGCGTGTCGATCGGCACCGTGCGCAAGGCCATCGACGAGCTGTGCTCGGCCAACCTCCTGATCCGCCAGCAGGGGCGCGGGACGTTCGTCGCCACGCACAACCGCGACCGGATGCTGTTCTACTTCTTCCACGTCGCGCCGGAATCCGGGGCGAAGGAATACCCGGACGTTCGCCTGCTCGCGTTCGCCCGGGGAAAGGCCGATCGCGCCGAAGCCGAGGGGCTCGGCATTCCGCCGGGAGACGCCGTCGTCCGCATCCGGAACCTGCTGCATCTGTCCGGCAGGCCGGTCATCGTCGACGACCTCACGTTGCCGTCGGCGCGCTTTCCCGGGCTCACCGAAGCGCGCTTCGCCGGGCGGACCTCGACGATCTACAACCTCTACCAGGAAGCGTTCGGCCTGTCGGTGGTCAAGACGCGCGAGCGGCTGCGCGCGACGCTGGCGGACGCCGATTCGGCGAGCGTGCTGGGCATCGCGCGCGGCACGCCGCTGCTCGCCATCCGCCGGACCGCGTACTCGTACAACGACGATCCGGTCGAGCTCCGGCGCTCGCTGGTCGACACGCGGCAGCACGAATACTGGGCGGATATCGGCATGTCCGCCTAGCGGCTCGCGCGCGTGCTCGTGCGCGCGCGCATTGCCGCCGCCGGGCCGGTTGGCGTAGGCTAGGCGAAGTTTTGCGCGACGGACAGGGCAGCGGCAGGACCGCATGCGGCGTGCCGCGTGCGCGGCGGGCGACGCGTCCAAGCGCGTCGGCGGCGATGTGACGAACCAACCCGCCGCCGCGCGTGTCCGTATGCATGGCGCGCCGCGAGTGCCGCGCGCTGACCCCCGTCCGTCCGCCACGCGAACCCGTCCCGAGGATCTCCATGAGAAGCAGCGCGTTGTACAGCAGCTCGCGCAGGCGCACTGCGTCCGCGGCCGCCGCGGCGCGTCCGGCGCCGCTCGAGCCGCCCGCCGCGCCGCCGGTGGAGGCCGCCGCACCCAAGCCACCGGGCCGACTGCACCGCTTCGGCGCGCGCTACGAGCGTCCGCTGCTGGTCGCCTTCGGCTGCACGCTCGCGCTGGCCGCCATGCTGATCCACGGCGGCGCTCAGAAGCCGCCGCGCGCGCTGACGCAGGAGGACATCGACGCCGCGGTGATGCACACGTTCGAGAACAAGACGCTGCCGTCGCAATCGGCGCGCGCCTACGAGAAGCTGCGCGGGTCGATCGTCCGCGTGCGCGACCTGTCGGTGGCCGATGACAATACCGAGACCGAGACCGGCGTCGGCACCGGCGTGGTCATCGTCGACAAGGGCGTGATCCTGACCAACCTGCACGTCGTGCTCGGCGCCAAGAAGGTCGGCGTCGTGTTCGCCGACGGCCTCGAGTCGGAAGCGCAGGTCATCAGCGTGCAGCCCGAGAACGACCTGGCCGTGCTGCAGGCGAAGACGATCCCCGACGACCTGCAGGCGGCGACGATGCGCTCGACCTCCGACCTCCTGCCCGGCGACCGCGTGATCGCCGTCGGCTTTCCGTTCGGCATCGGGCCGTCGGTGTCCGACGGCGTCGTCTCGGGGCTTCGCCGCGAGTACCGCTCGCCCGAGGGCAAGCGCGTGCTGACGAACCTCATCCAGTTCGACGCCGCGGCGAATCCCGGCAATTCCGGCGGGCCGCTCGCGACGATGGACGGCGAGGTCGTCGGCATCGTCACCGGCATTCTCAATCCCACCAGCCAGCGCGTGTTCATCGGCATCGGCTTCGCCGTGCCGATCGAGAACGCGGCCTCCGCCGTCGGCCTGTCGCCGTTCTGAGCCAGCCCTTCCCTCCTCCACGATCGCCTTCAATGAACGATATCGTTCCCCCGCCCGACGCCGCCCTTCCCGAGCGCCTGCTGTACGAAGTGAAGAAGATCGTCGTCGGCCAGGACCACTTCCTCGAGCGCGTGCTGGTCGCCATCCTGGCGCAGGGCCACCTGCTCGTCGAAGGCGTGCCCGGGCTCGCCAAGACGCTCACGGTGAAGACGCTCGCGCGCGCCGTGCGCGGCCAGTTCAAGCGCATCCAGTTCACGCCCGATCTCGTCCCCGCCGACTTGGTCGGAACGCGCATCTACAACCAGAAGACCGGCGAGTTCGCGACCTCGCTCGGCCCCGTGTTCACCAACCTGCTGCTCGCCGACGAGATCAACCGCGCGCCGGCGAAAGTGCAGAGCGCGCTGCTCGAGGTCATGCAGGAATACCAGGTGACGATCGCCGGCGAGACGCATCGCGTCCCGCAGCCGTTCCTCGTCATGGCGACGCAGAACCCGATCGAGAGCGAAGGCACGTACCCGCTGCCCGAGGCGCAGGTCGACCGGTTCATGATGAAGGTGCTCGTCGGCTATCCGACCGAGGAGGAGGAGTTCGTCATCGTCGATCGCGTGACCGGTACGCCGGGAACCGTCGTTCCGGTCGCCTCGACCGACGAGCTCGCCGCGCTGCAGCGCACCTGCCGCACCGTGTACGTCGATCCCGCGCTGATCCAGTACGCCGTGCGCCTCGCGGCCGTCACGCGCTTCCCCGACCGGCACGGGCTCAAGGATCTCGCGCGCTTCGTCACGTTCGGCGCGAGCCCGCGCGCGCCGATCCACCTGATCGAAGGCTCGCGCGCGCTCGCGTTCCTGCGCGGCCGCGATTACGTGCTGCCGGAGGACGTCGTCGACCTCGTCCCCGACGTGTTCCGCCATCGCCTCGTGCTGTCGTACGAAGCGCTCGCCGAGTCGCTGACGCCCGACGAGCTGATCCGACGCATCATGCAGAAGGTGCCCGCACCCGAAAAGCCGCTGGAGAAGCATGTCCGAGTCGCCGCCGCTGGCTGAGTCGATCCTCCGCCGCCTCGAATGGACGGTCCTGCGCCGGCTGGACGGGATCCTGCACGGCGATTACCGCACGCTGTTCCGCGGCTTCGGGCTCGACCTCGCCGACCTGCGCGAGTACCAGTACCACGATGACGTGCGCCACATCGACTGGAACGTCACGGCGCGCATGCAGCATCCGTACGTTCGCACGTACAACGAGGAGCGCGAAGTCACCGCGTGGTTCCTGCTCGACCTGTCGCCGTCGCTGGACTTCGGCTCGACGACCGCGCTCAAGCGCTCGGTGTCCGCCGAATTCGTCGCCGTGCTGGCGCGGCTGCTGCAGCGTCACGGCAACCGCGTGGGGGCGCTGTTCTACGGCGAGGACGTCGACACCGTCATCCCGGCACGCGCCGGCCGGCGCCACGTGCTGCACCTGCTGCACCGGATGCTGTCGCGCGAGCCGCAGCCGCGTGCGCGCTCGACCGATCTCGCCTCGTTCTTCACGACCGCGGGCGAGATGATCAAGCGCCGCGCGCTCGTGTTCGTCGTGTCCGATTTCGTCAGCAAGCCCGGCTGGGGCGCCGCGCTCGCGCGGCTCGCGCGCCGTCATGAAGTCATCGCCGTCCGGCTGTACGATCCGCTCGAGCTCGAGCTTCCCGACCTCGGCCTGATCGTCATCCAGGACGCCGAGACCGGCGAGCAGCTGCTCGTCGATACGCACGACGCCGGCTTTCGCAAGCGCTTCAGCGAGGCGGCCGCGCGGCGCGAGAACGAGGTGCGCGGCGCGTTGCGCCAGGCGCAGGTCGACGGCCTCGAGCTTTGCACCGACGACGATCTCGCCGAGGCGATCCTGCGCTTCGCCGACCTGCGCAAGCAGCGCAGCCAGCTCGCGGCCGGCGGCGGCATCCCCGTGCACATGAGGGACAACCGTGAAGTTCCTGTGGCCTGAATTCCTCGCGCTGCTGGCGCTGGTGCCGCTGCTCGCCGGGCTCTATGTCTGGCTGCTGCGGCGTCGCAAGCGGCTCGCGGTGCGCTATGCCAACCTGTCGCTCGTGCGCGAAGCGCTGGGGCGCGGGCCCGGCTGGCGCCGCCACGTGCCGCCGGCGCTGTTCCTGCTCGGGCTCACCTCGTTGCTGCTCGCCGTGGCGAGGCCCACCGCGGTCATCACGCTGCCGTCGCAGCACAAGACGGTCATCCTCGCGATGGACGTGTCCGGCAGCATGCGCGCGGCCGACGTCGAACCCAATCGCCTGACGGCCTCGCAGGTCGCGGCGAAGTCGTTCGTCGCCGACCAGCCCGCCAACGCGCGCATCGGCATCGTGTCGTTCGCGGGGACCGCGGCGCTCGTGCAGCCGCCGACGCAGAACAAGGAAGACATCTACGCGGCCATCGATCGCTTCCAGCTGCAACGCGCGACGGCGATCGGCAGCGGCATCATCGTCTCGCTCGCGGCGATCTTTCCCGACGCGGGCATCGACGTGGCCGATTTCACCTATGGCCGCGAGCGGCGCGCGACGCCGATCGAGAAACAGGCGGCGAAGAAACAGGACGTGAAGCCGGTGCCGCCGGGTTCGTACGAGTCCGCCGTCATCATCCTGCTCACCGACGGCCAGCGCACGACGGGACCGGACCCGATCGACGCGGCGAAGATGGCGGCCGACCGCGGCGTGCGCGTCTACACGGTCGGCGTCGGCACGCCGCAGGGCGAGGTCATCGGCTTCGAGGGATGGTCGATGCGCGTGCGCCTCGACGAGGACACGCTGAAGCAGATCGCGCAGATCACCCACGCCGAGTACTTCTATGCCGGCACCGCCGTCGACCTGAAGAAGATCTACGAGAGCCTCAACTCGCGGCTCGTGCTGGAGAAGAAGGAAACTGAAGTCTCGGCGATGTTCGCCGCCGCCGGCGCGCTGCTCACGGTGCTCGCCGCGGCGCTCTCGGTGTTCTGGTTCCACCGCATCCTTTAGCCCCCGCCGCACGGCGCGGTCGACCGCCGTGCGCGTGCGACGTCACCGCGGCGGCCGCCGCCGCCCGTCAGAAATCGAGCTCGCTCTGCACGACCGGCGCGAACGAGCGCCGGTGCTCGGGACACGGCCCGTGGCGCTCCAGCGCGGCCAGGTGCTCGACCGTGCAATAGCCCTTGTGCTGCGCGAACCCGTATTGCGGATAGAGCTTGTCGAGCTCGCGGAGGAGCGCGTCGCGCGTCGTCTTCGCGATGATCGACGCCGCCGAGATCGCCTTCACGTCGCGATCGCCCTTGACGATGGCGCGCACGCGGCACGACAGCGCCGGGCAGCTGTTGCCGTCGATCAGCGCTTCGTCCGGCGGCAGGTGCAACGCGGCGACGGCGCGCGACATCGCGAGCATCGTCGCGTGGAAGATGTTGATGCGGTCGATCTCGCCGACGTCGGCGCTGCCGGTGGCCCAGGCGAGCGAGCGCTCGCGGATCAGCACGGCCAGCTCCTCGCGACGCTCGGGCGACAGCACCTTCGAGTCGGCGAGCCCGCGGATGCGCCGCTTGGGATCGAGAATCACGGCGGCGGCCACGACCGGGCCGGCGAGCGGGCCACGACCCGCTTCGTCGACGCCGGCCACGAGCACGAACCGGGCAACCGGCGCGGCGCCGTCGCTCATACGGCGACGCCCGCTGCGCGCAGCTCCGCGGCAAGCGCGTCGGCCGCCAGCGCGCCCGTGTCGACGGCGAGCGCGTGCGCGAACCCGGCGAAGACGAGCTCGATGCGCCGGCGCGTCAGCGCGTCGTCGAACAGGTTGAGCGCCGCCTGCGCGAGGTTCTCGGGCGTCGCGTCTTCCTGCAGCAGCTCAGGCACGACGAAGCGTCCGGCGAGCACGTTGGGCAACCCGATCCATGGCACCGTCAGCTTGCGGCGCACGATCCACGCCGTCAACCGGGTGACGCGGTAGAAGATCACGTGCGGGCAGCGCGCGAGCGCGGCCTCGAGCGTCGCGGTTCCCGACGCGACGACGCCCACGTCGGCGGCCCGCAACGCGGCGTCGGCGTGGCCGTAGAGCATCGTGATCGGCAGCTCCGCAAGGCCGAGCGCGTGTCGCGCGGCGTCGAAGCGCTCGCGTGTCTCGCGCGTGACCAGCGGCACGAGGAATCGCGCGTCCGGACGCGCGTCGTGGAGCAGCGCCGCCGTCCGCAGCACGGTCTCGGCGTGCAGCTCCACCTCGGACTGGCGCGAGCCGGGCAGCAGGGCGAACACCGGCGTCGCGGCGCCGAGGCGGAACCGCTCGCGCACCGACTGGCGCGTCGTCGCACCCGCGGCGTCGGCGGCAAGCGGGTGCCCGACGTAGCTGACCGGAATGCGCGCGGCCTCGTAGAGCGCCGGCTCGAACGGGAACAGCGCGAGCATGCGGTCGACCGAGCGCGCGATGTTCGGCAGGCGGTCGCGTCGCCACGCCCACACCTGGGGGCTCACGAGGTGGAGGGTCCTCACGCCGCGTCGCCGCAGTCTCGCTTCGAGCCCGAGGTTGAAGTCGGGCGCGTCGACGCCGACGAACACGGGCACGCGCGCGTCGAGGAGCCGGCGCTTCAGTTCGCGGCGGATCGCCACGAGCTCGGGCAGGTGCGCGACGACCTCGACCAGTCCGCGCACGGCGAGTCGCTCCATCGGGAACCACGCGTCGCAGCCTTCCGCCTGCATCTTCGGGCCGGCGATGCCGACGAAGCGGATCTCCGGATGACGCGCGCGGGCGGCGCGGATCAGCGTCGCGGCGAGCGCGTCGCCGGAGGCCTCGCCGGCCACGATGCCGACGAGCGGGACGTTCGACGGCATGCGACCGCGTGCCTAGCGGACGAGGCCCCGGCCCTGCACGGCCAGGAATTCCACGAGCGGCCGCAGCACGGGCATCGTGCGCGCGGCGTCCGCGAGCTTCGCCTTCGCCTCCTCGAGCGCGTGGCCCTCGCGGTACAGCGTCTTGTACGCGCGGCGGATCGTCAGGATCTCGTCGGGCGAGAAGCCGCGGCGCTTCAGCCCTTCGCTGTTCGGCCCCTTCGGCTGCGCCGGGTAGCCCTGTACGATCGTGTACGGCGGCACGTCCTGGAGCACGACGGCGAACGCGCCGAGCATCGCGTGCGCGCCGACACGGCAGAACTGGTGCACGCCGCAGAATGCGCCGAGCACCGCCCAGTCGCCGATCACCACGTGCCCGGCGATCTGCGCGTTGTTCGACCACGTCGTCCGGTTGCCGACGATGCAGTCGTGGGCCACGTGCGAATAGGCGAGGAACAGGTTGTGATCGCCGATCGTGGTCTCCGCGCGGTCCTGCGCGGTGCCGGCATGGATGCTCACGTACTCGCGAAACGTGTTGTCGTCGCCGATGACCACTCGCGTGGGCTCGTCGGCGTACTTGCGGTCCTGCGGCGGCGCGCCGATCGAGGCGAACTGGAACACGCGATTGCGGTGCCCGAACGATGTTCGCGGCCCGATGACCGCATGCGGACCGATCACCGAACCGGCGCGGATGCGAACGCCGTGGCCGATGATCGAGTACGGACCGACCTCGACGTCGTCGTCGAGCTCGGCAGCGGGATCGACGATGGCCGTCGCATGGATTCGCGCCATCGTCAGGCTCCGGTCAGGCTCACGAGCAGATCGCCTTCGGCCGCGAGCTGGTCGTCGACGAGCGCGCGGACGGCGAAGCGGCCGTTGCGTCCCTCGCCCGGCCGCCACGCCGCTTCGAGCAGCAGCTGGTCGCCCGGCACCACCTGGCGCTTGAAGCGGCAGCCGTGGATGCCGTCGAAGGACAACGCCGGGCCGCCGTCGGCGTCGGTCATGCCGCTCGCCACGGCGAGCACGCCGCAAAGCTGCGTGAGCGCCTCAAGGATCAGCACGCCGGGCATCACCGGATACGAGGGGAAATGGCCCTGGAAATACGGCTCGTTGATCGTCACGTTCTTGAGTGCGCGGATGCGATCGCCCGGGACGCACTCGAGCAGGCGGTCGACCAGCACCGCCGGGTAGCGGTGCGGCATGCGCGCGACGATCGCATCCACGTCCAGACGATCGAGCGCGTCGCGGTCGATCACCGCGTGTCCTCGTCGCCGCGCAGCGCCGCGCGCTCGAGGCGCTGCAGGCGCTCCGCGATCGCGTCGAGCCGTCGCAGCTGCACGGCGACGCGGCGCCACTGCTGGGCGTCGAGCTGCGGGAAGATGCTCGCGTAGGTGCCGCGCGCCGGTGGCGAGGCGATGATCGTCGTCGCGCCATAGACGACCGTCCCGTCCGGGATGTCCAGGTGCCCGGCGATCATCGCGGCGCCGCCGATCTGGCAATCGCGGCCGATGCGCGTGCTGCCGGCGATGCCGACGCAGCCGGCGATCGCCGTGTGGCGGCCGATGCGGACGTTGTGCCCGACCTGGATCTGGTTGTCGAGCTTGACGTCGTCCTCGATGACCGTGTCGTCGATGGCACCGCGGTCGATCGTCGTGTTCGCGCCGATCTCGCAATCGGCGCCGATGACGACGCGGCCGACCTGCGGGATGCGCAGCCACCGCCCTCCTTCCTGTGCCATGCCGAATCCATCGGCGCCGATGACCGCTCCGGCGTGGATCACCGTGCGCGGGCCGACAACGCAGCCGGCGTACACGACGACATTCGCATGCAGCCGCACATCCTGATCGAGTCGCGCATCGGCGCCGACGACGACACCGGGGCCGAGCACCGCGCGCGCGCCGACCGTTGCCCGTGCAGCGATCACGACGTGCGGGCCGATCGATGCCGACGGATCGATCGACGCGCCCGGATCGACGACCGCCGTGGCATGCGTGCCGGGAGCGTCGGCCGGCGCGGGATACAGGAGCTGCGCCACCTTCGCGTACACCGCGTACGGATCGTGCGTGACGAGCTTCGGCCGCTGCGTGGAGCGGGCATCGGCCGGCGACACGATCACCGCCGAGGCTCGCGTCGCCGCCAGCTGCCCGCGGTACTTCGGATTGGCGAGAAAGGCGATCGCACCATCGCCCGCGCCCTGCAACGTCGCGACGCGATCGATGCGCGTGGCGCCGTCGCCTTCGAGCGACGCGCCGGTGCGCCGCGCGAGCTCGTCGAGGCGGAAGGCCGCGGAGGGATCGGCGCCTGGCATGGCGGATCGCGCGTCCGCGCGGATCGGGCCCGGGTTACTTGTCGGCGAGCGCCTTGATCACCTTCTCGGTGATGTCGATGCGCTGGCTCGCGTAGACGACGGGGTCCTGCAGGATCAGGTCGAACTTCTCGGCCTCGGCGATTCCCTGGATGACCTTGTTCGCGCGCTCCTGGATGCTCGCGAGCTCCTCGTTGCGGCGAAGGTTCAGGTCTTCGCGGAACTCGCGCTGCGCGCGCTGCATGTCGCGCGTGAGGTTCGCGAGGTCGCGCTCCTTGTTGCGGCGCTCGCTCTCCGCCATCGTCGCGCCGTCCTTGTCGAGCGACGCCTGCAGCTCGCGGACCTGGCGCGTCAGCTTGCCGAGCTCGGCGTCGCGTGCGGCGAACTCCTTCTCGAGCTTCTGCTGCGCGCGCTTGGCCGGCGTCGCCTCGCGGAACAGGCGCTCGGTGTTGACGAATCCGATCTTGAACGGCAGATCGGCGGCCGCGGCGCTCGCACTGGCGAGTGCGGCGAGCAGCGCGGCGACTACGAAGTTGCGTGTCAAGGTGCTTCTCCTGCGACGTCGCCCGAGACGTGCGCGACTTCGCCAAAGCAACGAGCTCGCGCTCGTTGTTCCCGGCCCCGTACGGCGAGAATCGTCTGGCTTCGCCAGCGATTCTCGCGTTGCTCGACCGGCGCAAAGTAGGTTTGCACGTTGCGCCGCCTAGAACACCGATCCCACCTGGAACTGGAACTTCTGCACGCGATCGCCGGGCTTCTCGTTCAGCGGGATCGCGTAGCTGAACTTCAACGGGCCGACCGGCGAGTTCCAGGCGACGCCCACGCCGGTCGAGTACTTGAACGCCTCGGCCTCGCCCTGGTCGACGGTCACCGTGGAGTTCACCGGCGCCTTGCGCACGCGTCCGACGTCGAAGAAAAGGCTGCCGCGAACCGACTTGTCGCCCTTCAGGATCGGGTAGAAGACCTCGGCGTTGCCGATGATCTTCTCCTTGCCGCCGAGCACGTTGCCGAACTCGTCGCGCGGGCCGAGCGAGCTCGACTCGAAGCCGCGGACCGAGCCGACGCCGCCGGCGTACAGCGCCTTGTAGAACGGCAGCGACTTGCCCGAGAAGCCGTTGGCGTAGCCGACCTCGCCGCGCAGCATGAGCACGAAGTTGCCGTACACCGGCCAGAACAGCTGGTGGATGTACTGCGCCTTGTAGTAGCGCAGGTCGCCCGGCGGAAGTCCGACTTCCGCGTACACGCTCTGCAGCCGTCCGCGCGTCGGATACAGGATGTCGTCCCGCGTGTCCCGTGCCCATCCGGTCGACGCGATGAAGCTCGTCGTCGGGTTGCCGAACTCGCTCACGAAATCGTAGTAGATGCGCGGGCTGTCGGCGAACAGCCCGAGATCGGTGCGCTCGACGCGGAAGCCGAAGTTGACGGTGTCCGTCTCGGTGATCGGCACGCCGAAGCCGAGCGCCGCGCCGATCGTGTTCGACGAGTACTGCGAGATCGCGAGCCCGGTCGGATCGGTCTTGCGCTGATAGAGCTCCATCGTGCGCGAGACGCCGTCGACGGTCCAGTACGGCTCGGTCAGCAGGAACGAGTACTGCCGGTTGATCCGGCTCGAGTTGACCGATACCTGGAGCGCATTGCCGGTGCCGAACACGTTCTGCTGCGAGACCGAGGCGCTGAACACGATGCCGTCGGAGCTCGAATAGCCGACGCCGGCGAGGAGGTTGCCCGTCGACTTCTCGGTCACGGTGATCTCGAGGTCGACCTGGTCGGGCGCACCCGGCACCGGCGGCGTCTCGATGTTGATGTCCGGCTCGAAATAGCCGAGACGGCGGATGCGGACCTTCGACCGCTCGATGCGCGGGCCGTCGTACCACGCGCCCTCGAGCTGGCGCACCTCGCGACGGATGACCTCGTCGCGCGTCTTCGTGTTGCCGGTGATGTTCACCTTGCGCACGTAGACGCGGCGACCGGGGTCGACGAAGAACGTGAACGACGCGGTGTTCGTCTGGCGGTCGACGTCGGGCACGGCGTTGACGTTGGCGAACGCGTAGCCCTCGGCGCCGAGCCGGTCACTGATGTCCTTGGCCGACGACTGGAGGCGCGAGCGCGAGAACGTGTCGCCGGGCCTGACGCGGATCAGGCGACGCAGCTCGGCCTCGTCGACCATGAGCTCGCCCGCGAGACGCACGTCGCCGACCTTGTACAGCGGGCCCTCGTTCACGTTGATCGTGATCGTGATGTTCTCTTTGTCCGGCGAGATCGACACCTGCGTCGACTCGATCGCGAACTCGAGGTAGCCGCGGTCCTGATAGAAGCTGCGGAGCGCCTCGAGGTCGGCCTGCAGCTTCTGCTTGCTGTACTGGTCGTTCTTCGTGTACCAGGTGGTCCAGCCGGGCGTCGTCAGCGTGATCTCGGACAGGAGCTGCGACTCGGTGAACGCCCTCGCGCCCACGACGTTGATCCGCTGGATGCGCGTCGCCGGCCCCTCCTCGATCGAGAAGTTGATGGCGACGCGGTTGCGCTCCTGCGGCGTCACCGTCGTCTGGACGCTCGCGCTGTACAGGCCGCGCGTGATGTACTGGCGCTTCAGCTCCTGCTCGGCGCGCTCGAGCGACGAGCGGTCGAAGATGCGCGCCTCCGCGAGCCCGATGTCACGCAGCGCCTTCTTCACCGTGTCGGTGTCGAACTCCTTGTTGCCGACGAACGTGAGCGAGCTGATCGTCGGGCGCTCCTGCACGACGACGACGAGGATGTCGCCCTGCTTCTCGAGCCGCACGTCGCGGAAGAAGCCGGTCGCGTACAGCGCCTTCACCGCCTGCGACGCCCGCTCGTCGTCGATCCGCTCGCCGACCTTGATCGGCAGATAGCTGAACACGGTGCCCGCTTCGGTGCGCTGCACGCCCTCGACGCGGATGTCCTTGACCACGAAAGGATCGAACGCCCCCGCCGACATCGGCGACAGCGCGATGAGCAACGCGACGGCGGCGGTGAGAACTGGACGGCGGTGGAACGGGCGGGCGTGGCGAGCGACCACGCGGGACTCAGAACAGACGGGAGAAGTCATTGAAGAGCGCGAGGGCCATCAGCGCAGCGAGAACGGCCATTCCGATTCGTTGGCCCAACTCGAAGGCGCGATCCGGCAGCGGACGACCGCGCACGATTTCGGCGAGATAATACAGCAATTGACCGCCGTCCAATAACGGCACGGGGAGCAGGTTCAGCACGCCGAGGCTGATGCTGATGAGCGCGAGGTAACCGACGAACACGAGACCGCCGGCCTGCGCCGACTGGCCGGCATAGTCGGCGAGCGTGATCGGGCCGCTGATGTTCTTGAGCGACGCGTCGCCCGTGAGGATGCGTCCGAGCATGCGCACGGTGAAGACCGCGAGGTCGGCCGTCTTGCGCGCGCCTTCGGTCAATGCCCGCCACGGCCCGTAGCGCACTGTGGTCGACAACCGCTCGGCTACCACCGGGTCGACCTTCAAACGCAGGCCGGCGATGCCGATCTTGCGGCCGCCCGCGTCCTGCACGTCGGTGACGACGGGCACGTCCAACGTCGCGCTGTCGCGCTCGATGCGGAACACGACCTCGCGCCCGGGCCGGGCGTTCGTGGCGGCCGCCACATCGGACGGCGAGCGCACGAGCGCACCGTCGACGGCGACAATGCGATCGCCACTCTTCAGTCCCGCGCGCTCCGCCGGCTTCCCCGCGATCGCCAGATCGACGATCGGCGGGCCGAAATCGGCCGAGAGCCCGAGCTTCTGCATGAATGGGCCCTCCCAGTCGCTGGTGACGAGCGAGCCGAGCGACAACACGCGCTGCATGCGGCGGCCATCCTGCGTCTCGACGTCGAGCACGACATCGTCGCTGCCCGACGCCTTCAGCAGCTGCCAGCGCAGGTCCTGCAGGCTGTCGATGCGCTCGCCGCCGATTGCCGTCACCACGTCGCCACCGCGAATGCCGGCCACCGCGGCGGGCGTGTTCGCCGCGGGCTCGCCGAGAATCGGTTTCTGCCCCGGCACGCCGACCATGAACGTCGCCGCGTACAACAGCACGGCGAGCAGCAGGTTCGCGATCGGGCCCGCCGCGACGATCGCGATCCGTCGTTCGACGCTCGCACGATTGAACGAGCGCGCGACGTCCTCGGGCGCGAGATCGCCCTCGCGCTCGTCGGCCATCTTCACGTAGCCGCCGAGCGGGATCGCCGACACGGCGAACTCGGTGCGATCGCGTCCGTAGCGTCGCGACCAGAGCACGCGCCCGAACCCCACCGAGAAGCGCAGCACCTTCACGCCGCACAGCCGGGCGACGAGGTAGTGACCGGCCTCGTGGAACACGACGAGGATGCCGAGCACGAGGAGGAACGAGCCGATCTTGACGACGAGGTCCATGGAAACGCTCACTCAGCCGGTGGGCCGGCGGCAGGCAGCCGCAGCATAGCCGATGCGTCGGCCCCGGTGTGCTTGACCGCAGGCAGACGAACGAGCGGGCTCGGAAGCGCGCCGGCCGCATCGTCGATCGCGCACGAAGCGATCGGTGCGGTCGGCGCCGGGGCCGGCGCTCGGCCCAGCAGAGGCTTGGAACGCGATCGCCTGCGCGACGTTCGTCAGCGTGCTCCGCACCGCGCGTTCACGCCTTCTCGAGCACGAGCGTCGCCGCCACCGCCGCCACCGGCATCGCCGACAGCAGCGCATCGATGCGATCGAGCACGCCGCCGTGCCCCGGGAGGAGCGCGCCGCTGTCCTTCACGCCCGCCTGGCGCTTCAGCAGCGACTCGTAGAGGTCGCCGACGACCGAAATGGCCGCGAGCGCGACCGCGAGGAGCACGAACGCGACGAGCGGCGCGGCGCCGCGCGAACCGGCGTAGCCGGCCTCCGGCGCCCAGGGAGCCAGCGCAAGCGAATAGAGGGCCACCGCGGCCAGCCCGCCCCACACGCCCTCCCAGCTCTTGTTGGGACTGATCTGCGGCGCGAGCTTGCGCCTGCCGAAGCGCCGTCCGGTGAAGTAAGCGGCGGTGTCGGCGATCCACACGACGGCCATCGCCGCGAGCACGAGCCACGGCGAACGCGCCTGCAGCTCGACGATCGCGATCCACGTTGCGATGAGCACGAGCGCGCCGATCGGCATCATGGCGACGGGATGCGCGGTGCTCCAGCCGCGTGCGAGCCACGCCGGCGCGATCACCATCCAGAACAGCGCCGCGGTGCCGCAGACGATGACGACGAGCCTGTCGGGCCAGCCATGCTCGAAGCCGAGCGCGCCGACGTAGAGCAACGCGAGCGCGATGCCGACGACGATCGCAACGAACGCGATCTCGACGCCGCGCCGGACGCGCGCCAGGCGAGCCCACTCGCCGGCGGCAGCCGCGACGATGACCAGCGTCGCGAGCGCCCATGCCCGAGGCGGCATGAGCAGCAATGCCGCGAGCACGACGGGCACCAGCGCCGCCGTCGTCGCCACGCGCTGGCCCAGCGAGGAGAGCGCCATCGTGCCCGCTGCCTTTCCTTGCACCGCGCCGCAGCTACCGCGCGGCGGTGCCGACCGCGGCAGCTTCCTGCAGCTGCTCGCTGGTGCGTCCGTAGCGGCGCTCGCGCGCGCGAAACGATGCGAGCGCCTCGTCGAGCGCGGCTGCCTCGAAGTCGGGCCACAAGGTGTCGGTGAAGTAGAGCTCGGTGTAGGCGAGCTGCCACAGCAGGAAGTTGGAGATCCGCTTCTCGCCGCCGGTGCGGATGAAGAGGTCGGGCTCCGGGGCGTACGCCATCGCGAGATACGGTGCCACCGCGTCGGGGTCGAGCGGCGCGTCGGGCGCGAGCGCTTCGCGATGCGCGGTGTAGTAGCGGCGTGCCGCCTGGGCGATGTCCCATCGGCCGCCGTAGTTGGCGGCGACCGTCAGCGTGAGGCGCGCGTTGTTCGCGGTGAGCTGCTCGCCCGCCGCGACCAGCTCGCGGATGCGCGGCGAGAAGCGCGAGAGGTCGCCGACGACGCGAAAGCGGATGCGGTTGTCGTGCAGCTTCGCCACTTCCTGCTCGAGCGCCCGCACGAACAGCTCCATGAGGATCGACACCTCCTCCGGCGGCCGGCGCCAGTTCTCGCTCGAGAACGCGAACAGCGTCAGGTACTCGATGCCGCGCTCGATCGACGCGCGAATCACCGCGCGCACCGTCTCGACGCCGCGCTTGTGGCCCGCCACCCGCGGCAGGCGGCGCTGCTTCGCCCAACGGCCGTTGCCATCCATGATGATCGCGACGTGGCGCGGCACGTCGCGGTCGGGCGGAATCTCGCGGGTGGAGCTCGTGTGGACCATGGAAGGGTCGGGCTCGAACGGCTGCGCGCGCGAAGTCCCGCTCGGGAAAGGCTCAGATCGCGAGCAGGTCGGCTTCCTTCGCCTGCAGCGCCTTGTCGATCTCGCCGATGTAGCGGTCGGTCAGCTTCTGCAGGTCCTCGAGCGCGCGGCGCTCGTCGTCCTCGGAGACCTCGTGCGACTTCAGCAGCCTCTTCAGGTGCTCGTTCGCGTCGCGCCGCACGTTGCGGATCGCCACGCGCGCGTTCTCGGCCTCGTGGCGCACGACCTTGATCAGGTCCTTGCGGCGCTCCTCGGTCAGCGCCGGCATCGGCACGCGGATCAGGTCGCCGGAGGTCGCGGGATTGAGGCCGAGGTCGGAATCGCGGATCGCCTTCTCGATGACCGGCACCATCTTCTTCTCCCACGGCTGCACGGCGATCGTGCGCGCATCGGCCAGCGTCACGTTCGCGCACTGGCCGATCGGGAGCATCGAGCCGTAGTAATCGACCTGGATGTGGTCGAGCAGCCCGGTGTGCGCGCGGCCGGTGCGCACCTTCTGGTAATCCGCCTTCAGCGTCTCGATCGAGCGCTGCATCTTCTGCTCGGCCGTCTTCCGGATCTCCGCTATTGCCATTGAGCTTCCCCTAGCAGTGCACCAGCGTGCCCTCGTCGCCGCCCATCACGACGCGCTTCAGGGCGCCCGGCGTGAAGATCGAGAACACCTTGAGCAGCATGTTCTGGTCGCGGCACAGCGCGAGCGCCGTCGCGTCCATCACCTTGAGGTTCTTGACGATCGCCTCGTCGAACGTGAGCTCGGCGTAGCGTCGGGCGGCCGGGTCGCGGTTCGGATCGGCGGTATAGACGCCGTCGACCTTCGTCGCCTTCATGACGATGTCCACGCCCATCTCGCGACCACGCAACGCGGCAGCGGTGTCGGTGGTGAAGAACGGGTTGCCCGTCCCGGCGGCGAAGATCACGACCTTGTGCTCTTCGAGGTAGCGCAGGGCCTTGCCGCGGATGTAGGGCTCCGCGACCTGGTCGATGCGCAACGCCGATTGCACCCGCGATACGACGCCGCCGGCGCGCAGCGCGTCCTGCAGCGCGAGCGCGTTCATCAGCGTCGCGAGCATGCCCATGTAATCGGCCGTCGCGCGGTCCATGCCCGCGGCGCCCGGTGCCACGCCGCGAAAGATGTTGCCGCCGCCGATGACGATGGCGATCTGCACGCCGAGCGCGTGCACGTCGGCGATCTCGCGCACGATCCGGTCGATCACCTCGCGGTTGATGCCGTAGGCGTCCTCGCCCATCAGCGCCTCGCCGGAGAGCTTGAGGAGGATGCGGCGGTACGCGGCGCCCGGCGCGTTCGCGGCTTCCGGCATGACGGCGGCGAGCGTGGCGGCGGTGGGCGGGTTCATGCGCAATTCTCCAGCGGATTGAAGACCAGCATGACGCTCTGGCGTGGTCACGACGCGGCGGGACGGCGCGCGCGTCGTGCCGGCATCACGCCGGCCGTGCCATGGCCGCGACTTCGCTCGCGAAGTCTTCCTTCTTCTTCTCGATCCCCTCGCCCACGACGAACATCGTGAAGCCGGCGACGTTGGCGCCCTTCTGCTTCAACAGCGTGCCGACGGTTTCCTTGTTCTGCGCCTTGACGAACTCCTGCGCGACGAGCGTGACCTCGGCGAGGAACTTGCCGACGGCGCCCTCGACCATCTTCTCGACGATGTTCGCCGGCTTGCCCGACTCGGCGGCCTTGGCCGCCGCGATCTTGCGCTCGCGCTCGATGATCTCCGGCGCGACGCCCTCACGCGAGACGGCAAGCGGCTTGATGGCCGCGATGTGCATCGCGAGGTCGCGGCCGAGCGTGTCGTCGCCGCCCACCAGGTCGACGAGCACGCCGACCTTGAGGTTCGTGTGCACGTACGAGGCGAGGCGGCCGCTCGCCGCCCGCCGCCCGAAGCGGCGCACCGTCATGTTCTCGCCGATCTTCTGCACGAGCGCGACGCGCCGCGACTCGATCGTCTCGCCGGACGGCAGCTTCGCCTGCGCGAGGGCGGCCGCGTCCGCCGGCTGGTCGCGCGCGACCGCCTGCGCGATCGCCGAGGCGAACGCCCGGAAGTCGTCGTTCTTGGCGACGAAGTCGGTCTCGCAGTTGACCTCGACGATCGCGCCGGTCTTCGCGTCCGGCGACACGTACAGGCCGATCACCCCTTCCGAGGCGACGCGGTCGGCGGCCTTGCTCGCCTTGGCGCCGCTCCGGATGCGCAGCAGCTCCTCGGCCTTGGCCATGTCGCCGCCGGTCTCCGCCAGCGCCTTCTTGCATTCCATCATGCCGAGCCCGGTGCGCTGCCGCAGCTCCATCACCATGCTCGCGGAAATGTCCGCCATGCTTTAGGGACTCCAGTGGAACCGGGCCGCGTCGGGCCGGTGGGGGTTGCGTGACGCGCGAACGACGGCGCCCGGTTCGCCGGGCGTCCGCGGATCGCGCACGCTGCACGAGGCGAGGACGGGCATGCGTCGCCGCAGCCGGAGCGCGAGCGTCAGGCCGACGCCTCTTCCGCGACTTCGACGAATTCGTCGCCGCCCTGGACGATCTCGTTGACCGACTGGCTGCGACCCTCGAGCACCGCGTCGGCGACGCCGCGCGCGTACAGGCGGATGGCACGGCTCGAATCGTCGTTGCCCGGGATCACGTGCGCGATGCCGTCCGGCGAGTGATTCGTGTCGACGACGGCGACGACCGGGATGCCGAGCTTCTTCGCCTCGGTGACGGCGATCTTGTGGAACCCGACGTCGATCACGAACATCGCATCGGGCAGCGCGTTCATCTCCTTGATGCCGCCCATCGCCTGCTGCAGCTTCGCGAGCTCGCGCTTGAGCGACAGCGCCTCGCGCTTGCTCATGCGGTCGAACGTGCCGTCGGTGGCCATCGTCTCGAGGTCCTTCAGCCGCTTGATCGACTGCTTGACCGTCTTGAAGTTGGTGAGCATGCCGCCGAGCCAGCGATGGTCGACGTAGGGCATGCCGCTGCGCTGGGCTTCTTCGGAGATGATCTCGCGCGCCTGGCGCTTGGTGCCGACCATCAGCACCGTGCCGCGATTGGCCGCCAGCTGGCGGATGTACTTCATCGCGTCGTTGTACTTCTCGAGCGTGCGCTCGAGGTTGACGATATGGATCTTGTTGCGCTGGCCGAAGATGTACTCGGCCATCTTGGGGTTCCAGTACCGCGTCTGGTGGCCGAAATGCACGCCGGCCTCCAGCATCTGGCGCATCGTGACTGACATGGCGTTGCTCCTGGTCAGGGTTGGGTCCACCGCCCGTGGCGACATCCCGGCGAGCCGGGACACCCTGATTCCGCGGGCGTGCGATTTGCCGCGCTTCGGCCGCTCGGGTGGGCAGTCCACACGGACGGATGTCCGCCGCGGCCGCACCGCCCCGCGAACTGAACGCGCTGGCGATAACTTGCTATTCTAGCACGCATTATCACCTCCGAGCCAGCCTGCGACATGTCCGCGTCCTCCGGTCCCCACGCGCTCGAGCGAGCGCTGGAAGCGGCTCGCACCGGCGCGGTCGTGTGCGAAGACACCGCGCTCGGTCTCCTCGTCGCCAGCGGCGCCGACGCGGCCGCGTTCCTGCACGCGCAGTTGTCCAGCGACGTGCAGAACCTCGCCCGGACGGCCGGACAGTGGACCAGCTACAACTCGCCGAAGGGGCGCATGCTCGCCACGGCCTACCTGTATCGCCGCGCGGCCGCGGACGGCGACGCGTTCGTCGCGTTGCTGTCGCGCGACCTGGTCCAGGCCATCGTCCGCCGATTGTCGATGTTCGTGCTCCGATCGAAGGTGCGGATCGTCGATGCGTCGGTCGACCACCGGGTGCTCGGCGTCGGCGGGCCGAAGGCGGCCGCGGCCATCGACGGCGCGTTCGGACAACACCCGCCCGCGGGCGGCGTCGACACGCACGGCGGCACCGACGTCGTCGCGCTGCCCGATGGCCGCTTCGTCGTCGTCTGTGCCGTCGAGACCGCGTCGTCGGCGTTGGCCGCGTTGGCCGCGCATGCGGAGCCCGCCGGGGCCGAGGTCTGGCGGTGGCTCGCCGTGCAAAGCGGCGTGGCCGTCGTCGACGCGTCGACGCAGGATGCGTTC